>Ga0351876_1029_pt1 | contig 42458 bp, 34 predicted proteins | sample BONcelFGM3001C15_FD_206774 | JGI IMG/M metagenome (GOLD analysis project Ga0351876, IMG submission 206774) | Enriched cells from coal bed in the Powder River Basin, Montana, United States - BONCAT cells FGM rep3 HSBNCT.FGM.300.1.C15 ...
GAAGGTTATTGCCGGACAGTTCTTCGATGTAGCTTTTGAATTTTCGGACGTCTGCCATGTTTATTGCTCCCTTTAATAATCGTTTGATTAACTGAACAGCGTTGAAACTGTTGCCATATTTATAATCCTCAATATTACAGAAATATTTCATAAAATAAAAGCGTGGGCCAATGATGCTGTGATATTTAAAGACTGAAATGGCTATTGTCAAAGAGGCGGGAAACAGATATGTTGTTTATAAGTCGTAATGTTTTTAAAGCGATAAAGGAGAGTCAATCATGACTGCCACGGGTACGTATTTGAGAAGTGTCAGAGAAAAGCTGGGGCTGGTTGTCGAGGATGTCGTTGCTCAGTCGAATGGGCAATTGAGCAAATCCATGATGTCCAGAGTGGAGACGAATGAGCGGAAATTGTCCCTGAAATACGCCTATCTGTTGTCAGAGATTTATGGCATCGACCTCAAGGAATTGTGTGTGAAGGACATGCGCAACCAGGGTGTGAAAATTAAAAAGTTGAAGTGACTGTTGCCTCTTGGCTTCACCCGCGCCGGCTTCACATACTCCCCGAATATCCGCGCCACATAAGGCCTGCAGATCCCCACAGCCCTGTCCATGCCAGCCATATAATTTCTGAATAACACACCCGCTTTGCCTGTGTTCTCAGGTGTCGCCCATGCCATTAATATAGCGCATGCGCATATGCTTGTTGATGCCTGAGGCGCACGCTGATTATGCGCTGCCGGGCTCTGTGTTTTGCGGCATGCTTGTTTTGTGTGTGGGCTCGGGTCTTTGGCGATTGTGCAAATTCAAGGCCGGAGCCACCCGGGCGCCGGGGGTTTTGCGCCCATGCAGGCGCATGTGTATTTCATGCTGGAAATGCAGATTTATTGTCGAGACGTGGGGAAAAAGGGATTGCCATAGAGGGATCGCATTTGGTATAATAATCAAAGCCATTGGTAAATCTGCAATTTAATCAGGTAGAAACCACTGGGTTTATCCGGCAAATGTTCATGTGGGTAATTGGCGCTTTTACATGCGCACCAAGGTTCCATTTGGTTCCGGGATAATGCGTTTATTAAAATTTTCTATTGAGACTTCGGCGAATTTGAGGATGGTTTATGCGGCGTAAAAATCCGAATGCCAGTGGTTCGGGTCAATTTCATAAATAGTTGGGAGCTACCATGAAAACATCAGCCAGCCTGCGCATTGCGATATATTTAATGCTCATGTTTGTTGTATGTGTGTTCCCCTCCTGCGGAGGCGGCGGATCTTCGAGCACGAGCGAAACCCCCACTCTTGTTGGCGACATCCTCAGCCCGGACGAGAAAGAGATTAAGATTACGCAGGGCGACAAGGGGACGCCGGACATTGTGGACGCGCCGCCCTATCGGGCCGCTCTGCTTGCTCCCGGAACGCCTCCTCCGCAGGGCGCGTACGCCGAAGGCACCATCAACAGCTATTACACGCCGGCCAATGCTTTTGATCGCAATTTCAACACGTGGTGGGTCGGTGCTGTGGGAATCGGGTCCTGGGATCTGTATTATGGGTTTGCGGAGTCTACGTACATAGACCAGCTCAGCATCAATTTTTATGGAACCACCTACGCGCCCACGCAAATATCCGTGAAGATCAGCACCGATGGACTCAATTGGACAGACATGGGCGCCATGCCCGCTGGAAACTCAAACCCCTATATTTCCATCAACAAACAAATTCGATATTTCTGGATCGATATGGACGGCAATCCCGGCACAGGGTATCCCCTGATCAAAGACGTCACCTATACGCCGCCGACGCCGGACATGGAAGGCGCTACGGGCGGCCCCGGCCAGGATGATTACCTGTACCAGGCCGCTTACGCTTTTGACGGCAATCCGGAAAAGATCTGGGTGGGCGCAAAGAGCGCGGGCAAATGGGACCTCTACTATCATTTCCCGCAACCCCAGGATATTGAGCTGCTCACCGTCCAGTTTCAAAGCATGAACTACACCCCGGCCACGATGACCCTGTATCTTAGTGATGACGGCATAAATTGGGACGATGCGGGATTTCTTGGCAAGGGCGCCAACACCACACCCTATAACGCGTATCTATTCGTGGCGACCACCACCAGTTACATGCGCCTGGCCATGCAAGGCAACCCGGCCAGCACATTTCCGCTTATCAAGGACATCACGTTCACCATTCCCCAGGGCGCATTCAGCGGAGACTCCGAGAATTCCACGTATCAGGCCATTAATGCCTTTGACTCGAATTCGGGCACGTGGTGGGTCGGTGATACCGACAAAGAACATTGGGATCTCATCTATGCCTATGCAGCCGACACGGACATCAAGTCCATTCTCGTGCAGTTCTACTCTGTTAACCATATGCCTGCGGCCACAACGCTATCCTGTAAACATGATGCGAGCAACTGGTCTCAAATCGGCGTTTTCCCAAGCGGCGCCAACACCACCCTCAACATAAACGCGAATTGTAAATACCTCTGGTTCCACATGACCAGCAACGCCGCGTATCCCGCCGTGGGCTACCCGTTAATCAAGGACATCGCGATTAGCGTTAATACGGGTATCGCCTGCAGCAGCGACACGGAATGCACGGATCAGGATTCCCTGACCACAGACACCTGCAATAACCCGGGCACGGAACAGTCCGCATGTTTGCATCTTTCAGATTCCACAAACATCCCGTACGGCGATATGCTGCTCACATTTCAACTGCGCATGGACGGCAGCGTGCCGGCAAACGCCACACTCTTTATCGGCGACAGCATCACCCAGAGCCTGTCCGTGGCCGCGGTTACTGAATATGGTGTGAATTACGGCATTGGCGGCGACACCACGGGCAATCTGCTTTCCCGCCTCACCAAGTATGAATCGCGCAACCGCGTTCAGGCCGTTGTCATTGCCGTGGGCGTTAACGATATTGCGCGCGGCGTGAGCACCAGCAATATTGTCGACAACTTTGAGCTTATTCTCGCACAGATTCCCCAAACCACCCATGTTGTGCTCAGCGCTATTCTGCCCGTGGATGAAAGCCTGGTTGTATACAATACCCTGACCAACGCGGCCATTATCGGTGTTAACGCACAAGCCAGAACCCTGTGCCAGGAGCGCGGCAACTGCACATTCGTTGATGTGGGTGCGTCATTGGCGGATGCCAGCGGCGCGATTAAGGCCCAATATCATATAGGCGACGGCGTTCATCTCAATACAAGCGGGTACGCAATCTGGATTAATGCTCTTTCCGCGGCCCTGTGACCGGCCGGCGGCGTTCACATCGACTGGCATGCCAGCGGCCGCGAATAGCTGGGCGCTCAAACCAGCGGGCGCCGCTGCGCCCCGGGTGGCGCAGGGCAGCGCCGCAGTGTGCGGCTTGATGCAAATACCATGCCCTGGATGCTGTTTCCGGGGCCATGTTTTTTATCCTGCGCAGGCCAGTGCAACATAGCCCCTCGTTAGTTTCTTAAATAGAAATATCATGCGAATGCGTATTTTCCTTTGGTGGATCGCGTGTTAATAATGACTTGCTGTGGTTTTTTGTGAAATAATGCAAGCGGAAATATAAGCATATTTAATCGAAAAGAATTCCTCGGACTTCAGTCCGGGGTTGTTCATTGGGTTTAAGCTGGAGCACCTTCATGCTTTCAATATTCTCAATACCTTCGTCGGCATATTTTTCCAGCAGGGCATTGAGAACCCATCGCCGTTTGAACTGAACGCGAATGGCGCATCCAGCATATCCGCATATTCAAGGGCCTGCTGCATGCCCGCGCCAACAGAGCAGTTATTGTCCTTGGCCTCAATCACGGCAATCGGCATATTGGGCTTGTGGTAGAGAACGTAGTCGGCACGCTTTCTCTTGCCTCGGCTTACTAAGCGGCCGCGGACGATGACCCGCCCGTCTGTGAGAGTGACTTCTTCCCGGACTTGTGTTGGAAAATCCCAGCCAGCATCTTTTATTCCTGGCGCGATAAACTGAGTGCATATATCCCGCTCACTCATATCTTTCTTATTCGACGGCTGCATGGGGGAAATTATATCACTACTTTGAGACAAAAAGAAACATACTGCGCCAAACTCGCATGGCCGCCTACGGACCTGGTTCTGCCGGAGCTGTTTTATTCTTTACAGAGGCAATGCCGGCGTTGCAATTTGCAACATTGTTGTTGTGTTTTGCAATGATTTTGGTATTATTTATCATATATTGATCATCATGAGGGATCCGATATGGCTTCTCAAGCGAACATATTAATTGTGGAAGACGATGCTGTCGGCCGCAGGAATCTTGCGCGGATTTTAAAGAAGGAGGGTTACGGGATTACGTGTGCGGCCACGTGCGGCCAGGCATTGAGCGCTCTTTCAAAACAGAGATTCGATGTGGTGTTTTCGGACCTGATGCTGGAAGAGGACGGGTCCGGGATTGATGTGCTGGATGCGGCCCGTCGCGCGGGCCCGGATACGGAAGTCATTATCATCACGGGCTACGCGTCGGTGGAAAGCGCGATTAAGGCCATGCACAAAGGGGCTTTTCATTATCTGCAAAAGCCGTTCCGCGCCGAGGAAGTGCGGCTGCTCGCGGAGCGCGCCCTGGAGAAAACCCGCCTGCACAACCATGTGAAGCAGCTTGAGGATGAGATCCGCACGGCCGAGAACCGGCCTGTGATTGTTGGGAAAAGCGAGAAGATACAATCCATCCTGCGCCTGATCGAGCAGGTGGGCCCCACGGACGCGAATGTGCTGATCACCGGCGAATCAGGGTCCGGCAAAGAGCTTGTGGCCTCGGCCCTGCACAGTAAAAGCCAGAGGGCGCGCAACCGGTTCCTGGCTATCAATTGCGCGTCGTTCACGGATGAGCTGCTGGCCAACGAGCTGTTCGGCCATGAAAAGGATGCTTACACCGGGGCCACATGCGCGCGCGCGGGCCTTCTGGAGAGCGCGGACGGGGGCACGATTTTTTTTGATGAAGTCGCGGACATGCCCCTGCCCATGCAGGCCAAGCTGCTGCGCGTGATCCAGGAGCGCGAGCTGATTCGCGTGGGCGGCACGCAGCCCATTCCCCTCAGCGTGCGCATGATTGCGGCCACGAACAAAGACCTTAAAAATGCAACGGCAAAAGGCTCTTTCAGGGAAGACCTCTATTATCGCCTCAATGTGATTCCCATTCATATGCCGGCCCTGGCCGAGCGCAAGGAGGATATCCCGCTGCTGGCCGCGCATTTGCTCAACCGCATGCTCAAATTCATGAACAAGTCCATAACAGGGTTCACGGATGAGGCTCTGAAACTGCTGGTGGGCTATGAGTATCCCGGCAATGTGCGGGAGTTGGAGAATATCCTGGAGCGCGCCGCGGCCCTGTGCTCCGGGGATGTGATCGGGGTTCAGGATCTGCCGCCGGATCTCAAGGATGTGGCGATTTTCCGCTACGACAATCAGGCCGGGCGCATGAAAAGCATGGAAGAACTGGAACGCGAATACATTCTCTGGGTCATGAACCGGGTGGGGCATAATAAAACCCATGCCGCGAATATTCTGGGCATTGACCGCGCATCCCTTTACCGCAAGCTGAAAAAATATGAACTCGATGAGTCGTAGCGCGCCCGCCTGTGCAACTCGGATGCAGCAAATATCTTAACTGCGGCAATGCGCTACACTGCTGTTGCATTATGCAACGTTTCAGGTTGTTTTGTTAGCCGATTTTTATTTCAATAAGTTTTTTGTGCGAATAAATATCAATCCCGCCCATAAATTAATAGTTCATTAAACAGCCGGGTAAAACACCCTTTCCTGCCATTGGCAATGTCTGCTTTCAATGTCTTGGTTTTCTGTGTTGCGGTTTCATGGCAGAGATATTGCAATGAACCAAGGCATCGGAGAAACAAGGGGTGGGCATGGAGCGCAAAATCCTTCTGCTTTTCGATAGCATGGATATTCGGGACGAGGTGGTGCGATTCGCCATGACCCTGGCCGCGCGGATGGGTGCGGGCGTTATCATGCTGTTGCTGATCCGGTCGCAATTTGAGACAGACGGAGCAGCCGGAACCGATGCGCAGAGGATCCAGGCCCTGTATGCGGGGGGTGAGGCGGCCATGAAACCGTGGCTGCAGGCCATGGCCCTTGAAGATGTTCCGGCCACGGGGATATTGCGCGTGGGCGAGCCCGCATCCGAGTTGCTTAAATTCCTGGCCGAAGGCCATGACTTCGACACTGTGGTATGGGGCGGGGACAAGAAGATCCTGGGCGAGCGCAGGCCCCGGCTGGGCGAACACTGGATGGCCCGCATCATGGACAAGCTGGGCCGCCCCATGGTTGCGCCCTGACACCTGCTCACCAAGGGCGCGGCGCACGACAAAACACAAAGCGAGGCTTGCGATTATGCAAATTGTATGTATTTCCCGAGGCAGCTTGAGCAAGGGGGGCGAACTGGGCGAACGCCTGGCGCACAAGCTCGGATGGCAGTGCATCAGCCGCGAGCAGATGGTGGAGGAAGCCATCAAGCGCGGCATTTCCGTGGGCAAGCTCGAAACCGCCATTCTCAAGCCGCACATCTTCACCGAGCGGCTGGCCCTGGAAAAGGATCATTACCAGGCGTTCAGCACCATGTATCTGCTGGAACGCATGGCCAGGGAAAACACCGTGTACCACGGCCGCGCCGGGCACTTGCTGCTGCCGGGCCTGGACCACATGCTGCGCATCCGCGTGGTGGCGGATCGGGAATCGCGCATCAAGAGCGTGATGCAGAGGCTGAATCTTACCCGGGAAAAATCCCGTGTTTATGTGGACCAGGTGGACGAGGATCGCAAGCGGTGGGTCAAGTTGTATTTCGGCCTGGATTGGGACGACCCGACCAGTTACGACCTCATTATAAATCTGGAGCAGATGAACGTGGATAACGCGGCCACGGCCCTGTGTTCCATGACCCAGCTTCCGGATTTTCTGCCCACTCCGTCCACGCAGCGCGCCATGCAGAACATGCTTCTGGCCGCCCGCGCCCGGGTGGCCCTGGCCGAGCATGAAAAAACATATGCAGGTCAATTCATAGTGCGTGCGGACCGTGGCGTTGTGTCCGTGGTGTATAAGCTGCAGCAGGCCGACCTGGCCGAGCAGGTGACGCGCGTGCTGCGCGGCCTATCGGGCGTGGAGCAGGTTGTGTGCACCATGGCGCGTTCCAACATCCTGTGGGTGCAGGAGCGCTTTGACCCGGAATCCGATGCGTTCAAGGAAGTGGTGAGCCTGGCGCGCAAATGGGACGCGGCCGTGGAACTGCTGCGCCTGGACCCCGCGGATGATGATGAAGCAGAAACCAGGGTGATTCCCGCGGCGCCCGGGATCAAGGCGCACCCGGATGTGGTCAACCGCATGAAACCCATGTCCCGGACTATTATGAGCGTGCACGGAGGTATTGAAGATGATTCCGAGGAAGGCCAGGACGCGGGCGCGGATGACGGCGGCCTGCACAAGACCCTGGCCGAGCTGGCGCGCATAGACCGGTCCGGAGGCGGGCGCACAGTGCGCGCCACGGGCCGGCGCCTGGCCGAGTCCGTGGACACGCGTATTGAATACAACCTGCTCGTGGTGGGCGATGTGTTTCTCAAAAAAGGGCACGCGGCGCAGACCCGCATGGCCAATGAGCTGTGCGGCGCCCTGCGCGAAAAACTCAAGGCGCCGGTTGTGAACGTGGAAGAACTCAAGCAGCAGTACCTGTTCAGCCCGCGCCAGTTCCTGAACCTGTTTGGATTCCTGGCCGCGTCAGCGGCGTTTTACCTGGCTGTGTTCACCAATCAGCAGGCGGTGCTGGACTTCACGCACCCGGAGTCCACGAACGCAAAAATTATCGCCGCGGTCGGCATCTTCATTTTTGTGCCCCTGATTGCTTATCTGTACGGCAACGCCACGCGGCTGTTCCTCAAGCTGCTGCGCGTGCAGTAAACAGTGGCGCAACAGGAAAGAATTTCAGAGGAGAGAGACAATGCAAACCATGTTTATCACACTGCACATGACGAATGCGCTGCAGGTTGTGCTGTTAGGTTTCATCGGCGGGGTTTTGAGCGGGTTCATCGGCAGCGGGGGCGCTTTCTTCATGACCCCGGGCATGATGAACCTGGGCGTGCCCGGTGTTGTGGCTGTGGGCAGTAATATCACGCACAAATTCGGCAAGGCCATGATGGGCTCGAAAATGCACGGGGAAATGGGGCACGTGGACAAGAAGATGGGCATGTTCCTGATCTGCACGTCCTTTGCGGGCATCCGGCTGGCCGTTTGGATTAACAGCATGCTTTTCAAAGGCGGCGGGGGCGACGGCCACGGCGCAGGCGGCGGCGCTGCATCCAACCTCTATATCAGCCTGGTGTTCGTAAGCATCCTGTCCGTGGTGGCCCTGTCCATGCTCAAGGATGCGCTGGGCTCGGGCGGCGGAAAATCCGGGGATGGAGACGGGGGCCCGTCGCGCAAGATGGTGGAATTTTTCGGGCGCCTCAACCTGCCCCCCATGATTTACTTCCCGGTTGCAGATGTAAAAGTGTCCCTGTGGGTTCTCATGGTGGTGGGCCTGGCCACGGGCTATCTGGCCGGCACCATCGGCGTGGGCGGGTTCATCGGCGTGCCCGCCATGATCTATGTGTTCGGCCTGCCCACGGCCGTGGCCGCGGGCACCGAGCTGTACCTGGCCATGTTCATGGGCGGGTTCGGCGCCATCAACTATGTGCTCGAGGGGTTCGTGGATATCCGCCTCACCATGCTTATGTACCTGGGTTCGCTCCTGGGCATTTACATCGGCGCGTACGGCACCAAGGTGGTCAAGGAAGTGGTGATTCGCATTGTGACCGGCATCATCATCATGCTATGCGTGCTGAGCCGCGGCATCGCCATCCCGGTGTATCTGCGCCAGTTGCACATGATCGCGTACAACCCGTCGTGGGACGCGTATTTCAAGATCGGCAGCAAGGGGTTGCTGTTCGCGAGCGGCATCACCGGCACCCTGGTGATTCTGGTAAATGTGATCCGGGCCTACCGCCAGCGCAACCAGGTGCGGCAGTCGCTCAATGCCACGGGCGGGCAACGCAATTCCGATGCAGCCAAGGAGCCCGCAGTCACAGTGTAATTTCCGCCGGCGCCCGCAGCGGCCCGCGCATTAAGGAGACGGCGATATGACTTTCTGGCAGCGATTAACGGGAACACAGCCCCGGCTTCCGGTCGAGACGCTTATCAAACTCCGCGCCGGCCGGTTCCACCAGATCCTGGATACGCACAAGCGGTTTAACGCGCTGATCCAGGACGCTGTGGAAAAGCTGGGCGGGGAATTCGTCATCGATAAGCAATACCTCGCGGGCCTGGCGGACGGCGCGTTCGCCCTGGCCGGGGACATGGTGCGCGACATGAACGTGGTGCGGGATGACCCGGCCCTGTCCCGGTATTTCATAAAACTGGATCGCATGAAAGCGGATTTGCGACGCATTCTGGCGTGGCAGCCGCAGGTGGAGTCCGTGGACATGGTTATTCCCCTGGCGGGCCTGGATGAACTGGACCATTACCACCAGGCCGGGGGCCTGTTCGTGCGCCTGGCCGAAATCCGCCAGCGCCTTGGCCTGCTCGTGCCCGAAAGTTTTGTGATCACATTCGCCGCGTTCAATCTGTTTGTGAAATACAACGGGCTTGAGGAATTGCTGGACATGGCCGAGCCCCGGGAATCCCTGGCCATGGACAAGCTGCGCCAGAGGATCCGCAACGGGGGCATTCCCCCGGAAATGATGGCCGGCGTGGAATCGGCCATGGAGCAATTGAGCGCGATCTATGGCGAACCCCTGCGGTTTATTGTGCGCGGGGCGGCCATGGGCGAGGAGTACCGCAGGTCCGTGGATGGGGAGTACCGCACCGTGTCCGCAGTGAACGCGCGCGGGGTTCTCGACGCGTACCGCGCCGTGGCCGCGTCCCTGTACAGCGAACAGGCCGTGGCCGACCGCGCGGCCCGGGGCCTGCCGTCCAATTGCCATATCGCTGTGGCCGTGTCCCGCTTGGTGCCCGCGCAGGTGCAGGGAACCATTGAAACCGTGAATCCGGATGCGCCCCACAAGGGCCTCATGCGTTTGCGGATTAATGCGCAGTCTGAGTCCCAGTGCATGGATGTGTCGCGGCGCGCACCCTTTGATATTGTGTCTTCATCCGCACCCGCCGGCGCCGCGCACCTGGCGCCGGACCACATCGCGTCCCTGGCCGAAAAAGCCATGCGCATCGAGCGCTACTTCCGGGGGCCGCAGCACATTGTCTGGGCCCGCGAACAGAACAGGGACATATCCATCATACAGACCCGGCCGCTGATTCTGGATCCTGATATGGGCATTGCGCCCGAGGACCTGGCCGCGGCCGTGTCCCGGCACGAAGTGTTGTACGATCACCAGGGCAGCGTGGCGTCGCCGGGCATGGCCGCCGGCCCTGTGTTTCTCGCCGCCACAGAGCAGGACCTGGAAACCATGCCCGAGCGCGCGGTGCTCGTGGCGGGCAGCCTGGAGCCAAGCCGCGGCCTGCTGCTGGCCCTGCGCCGCGCTGCGGCCATTCTCACGGACAAGGGAGAAACCGCGGGGCACGCCGCGGCCCTGGCCCGCGAATTCCATGTGCCCGCCATCGTAAACCTGGGCCACGCCACCACCCGCCTGCAGCCCGGACAGGAGATCACCGTGGACGCTGACGACAATGTGGTGTATTCGGGCGCGGTTGAGGAACTGCTTGCGTATCAGATGTGGGAATACCTGGACCTGGACATGGCGCGGGAGTACAGCCTGCTGCGTTTCGTGCTGCACAGGCTGTCTCTGAAAAGCATCGGAGGGTCCCAGGGGCGGCGCACCCGCCTCAAAACGCGCGAGACCGTGGACGACGTGGCGCGCCTGTGCCTGGACACCGCGTGCCTCAGCACGTGCGCGGCCGTACAAAGTGCGGCCAAGCCCGGGAAAAACACCCCGAAACTCGCCAATACCCTGGGCTTGAAACTCGGGCTCATGGATATCGGCGGCGGGCTGCGCGATACCGAAGATCAAAACACCGTGGATCCCGGCCGGATCAGCTCCCCCCCGCTTGCGGCATTCTGGAACGGTCTCGTGAGTTCAGGCCTGGACCGGTTTGCGGCGGACGCCGCGGGCCTGGCTGTTGTTTCGCGCGAGCACATGTTTCTGCATATGTGCGTTGGCGCGCGCACCTATGTTCTGGATGCGTACCAGTGCGACGATCCCGAGCGGCATTACATTTACGGCCGCGTGTCGGACACCTCGGCGTCCGCGCCGCACAGCCGGCGGCAGGTTCTGTGGCTCAAGGAAATTCTGGAGAGCGAAGAATTCATCACCTACACCGTGCACGGCGGGTTCACGGCCTGGAAGTATAATCTGCCCGGCCCCAGGCTGGAGCAGACCCTGCGCATGCTGGGCGGCATGCTGGGGTTCGCCGAGCGCCGCGACGGAACGGCCGCATCCGGGTCCGCCGTTGATGCGGATATCCAGCGCTTCATGGAGGCGCATCACAGGGACCCCGCGCCCGCATTGTAAACAATGCAGCGGTTATCAACCGCCGCTAAAAGGAGATACCCCATGAGCAACAAGCTGCGTACACTTGTCCTGGACGACGAGCCCATCGTGTGCAAGCGCCTCAAACCGGCCCTGGAAAAAAACGGGTATGACGTCGAAATCTTCGAGGATCCGGCCAAGGCGCTCAAGCGCATCGATGAACAGGAATTCGATATCGTGGTCACGGACATCCGCATGGAAGATGTGGACGGCATCCAGGTGCTCGAACACGTGCGCGCCCACTCCAAACGCACCAAGGTCATCATCATCACGGGTTACGCCACCGTGGAAATGGCGCGCGAGGCCCTGGCCAAGGGCGCGTTCGATTTCATCGCCAAACCCTTCAAACCCGATGACCTGCGGGCCGTGATCGCAAAAGCCGCCAAAGAACTCAAGAGTGAAAAGAGCGAAGATCACACAGGATCCAAATAAAACCGCGCCCCGCACCTGAAAGGATTGAGTTATGTCAACCTTCTACCGCGAACCGCAAAACACGTATTACCACGGCGCTTGCCTGCGCCGCAGAAATGAACTCAAGCGCCGTCTGCTGCACGCCGGCCAGTCTCTACAGGCGCGCCTGCCCGATATCGAGTCCGGTCTCCGCCACGCGCCCGCCTCCAGCCCCCGGTTCCGCCAGCCCGTGTTCGAAATTCTTGAGGCCTCCCTGCTGCTTTCAGAAGAACTCAATGCGCTCACGGATGGGAAATTCCCGGCCCTGTATACGGCCCATGAACGCATGGAGCGCGCCGTGCGCGATTTCCTGGAATCCGCGTCCCCGCGCGGGCGCGCCCTGCTGGGCCGCGTCCTGGGCGGCCCCGAACCCATGGACAACCCCGCCACCCGGATCGGCGGCAAGGCCGCAAATCTGGATCGGATCGCAGCAGCCATGCCCGGCCGCGTCCCCCCGGCTTTCGCCATCACCTCCGACGCATACCATTTGTTTCTTGACAGCAACCATATCCACGCGCGCATCCACACGCTTCTCAAGGACCTGGATGTGATCGCGGACCGCGAAACATTCAACCACCGCACCCAGGCTATCCGCGCGTTGATCGAACAGGCGCCTGTGCCCGCGGAAATCGTTGATGAAATCAAATCTCTGGCGCACACGGCATGCCCGGACGGGCCCGGAACCTGGGCCGTGCGATCCAGCGGCGTGGGCGAAGATGGACGCCGCACGTTTGCGGGGCAGTTCGACAGCCTGCTGAATGTGCCCGGGCAAGACCTGGCGCACGCATGGCGCCGGGTAATCGCGGGCCGCTTCACGGACCGCGCCGTGTATTACCGCATGGCCTGCGGCATCAGCGAAGCGCACTCGCCCATGGCCGTGCTCTTTATGCCCATGGTTCCGGCCCGGTCCGCGGGCGTGCTTTATACAAGAGATCCCCGGGGCGGGGAGGGGCGCATGCTCATCAATTCGGTCTGGGGCCTGGCCGCGGATCTCATGGCCGGACGCGCGGCTTCGGACACATTCCTGGTTTCGCGCGCGGCCCCGCACCGCATCCTGGAGCAGGCCGCACCCTTGAAGCAAAAGGCTCTGGCCCCGGGCGCCCGGGGCGCAACCGAACACATACCCGTGCCGGAACAGGATCAATCAGCCTCGTCCCTGACGCAGGATCAGGCACAGGCTCTGGCCGCACTGGGCATGGTAATCGAAGCGCTTTTCAGCATCCCGCAGGACATCGAGTGGGTTTTGGACACCCGGGGCCAAATCCGGATCGTGCAGTCCCGCAGGTTGCTTGTGAGAGACATGCGGGAGCGCGCGGGGGGGCGGCCCCCGCAGCCCGAGGAGTTGATCCTGGAAAGCGGCGCGCCCGTGTTTCCGGGCTGGGGCGAAGGCCCCGTGTTCTCGCCCCAAAGCCCCGAACAAATCCCGGACACGCCATCGGGCGCCATCCTCGTGGCCGCGGAACCGCATCCTGATATTTTTGATGTGCTGCCCCATCTGGCGGGATTGATTCTCGAAGGCGAGGACCCGGCCGGGCTCTTGTCCGCTCGGGTTCAGGAACTGGGCCTGCCCTGCCTGTTCGGCGTGCAAAACGCGGCGGCCGCACTCGCGGGCCAGGGCCGCATCATCCTGGACGCGGAGCAGCGCAGAGTCTATTCGGCGCCCGGGGAGATCCAAAACAAACCCGAAGACCGGGCGCCGGGCGGGCCCGGGCCCCTTCACAGCCTTGTTTTCGCTCTGAGCGAACCGGAAGCGCACGAGCCCGATCAATGCCGGTCCATCCATGACCTCATCCGCCTGGTGAACGCAAGGGCCGCGCAGTTCGACGCAATCTCGGGCAAGTTCCGAAGCTGACATCCGCACGGGCCCTTCTTGACACGCGCGATCCGCGGACGTTACAGTAAAAATGGAATTCGCCACCGCACCGATTCATTTCAGGCAGATACCACGCGCCGGGCTTTGACGCACCCGCCGCCACCGCACCGGAGATTCACCGGCCATGGAACCCGACACCGGCAACACCCACGACTCCGAGCCGACAAACAGAATCTTCAGTTCCCCGTATTCCATGGACGACACTTTTGACCTTGATATGCACGCGCCCGTGCCCGAACCCGAGGACCAGGCCCTCAAGGCCCTGCTGCAACGCCCCGGATTCAGCATCCGCTCCCGCCTGGCCCTGGGTTTTTTCATCCTGTTCATGCTCGCCGCAATCATCACCATAACCAGCATCTTCACCCTCTACCGGCTTGAAAGCAAACTGCGCTTTCTGGAGGCTTCCGACTCCTTCACAAGCGAAATTCAACAGGCCCGCCGGTTTGAAAAAAACTACTTTCTCTATGGCTCGGACCTAGACCACGTGGCGATCCATGTGGGCAACGCGCAGAATCTGCTCGTGTCCGAAGAAAAGGAGTGGAACTCGGTTGTGGGGCGCGATAACGTGGCCACCATGAAAAACCATCTGAACAGCTACAAGGACCTGATCCGCAAACTGGAAGCCCTGGACAAAGCGCGCGAACCCGGCGCCGCGCCCGATTACCCGCAGATTGAATCCCGCCTGCGCACACACGGCGCAAAAATGGTTTCATTCGCCATGGACCTGTCCCACAAGGAACGGTTCAAAATCAACCGCATGCTGCACATCGCGCGCCTGGTGCCCGTGGCTTTCCTGGTCTGCCTTCTCGTCATCATGGTGTACCAGGCTGATTTTCTGTCACGGCACATCATCCGGCGATTGAACCGGCTCATGAAGGCGACCCAGAATGTGGCCGACGGAGATTTCACACCCATTATGCCCCACCGCCGGTTCCGCGATGAATTCACCAACCTGGCCGTGGCCATGAACAGCATGATGAGCCAGCTCGTGCACCGCCACGAAATCCTGGTGCGCTCTCACAAGCTGCGCGCCGTGGGCACCCTCACAGCCGGCGTGGCCCACGAACTCAACAACCCCATCAACAACATCATGCTCACCGCCGAAATGCTCAAAGAGGACTTCCGGGACCTGTCCGACGAGGAATGCGAAGACATGATCAACGACCTCGTGGAACAGGCCGAGCGCGCCCAGAAAATCGTGCGCAACCTGCTCGACTTCGCCCGCGAAAGCGAAATCGAAACAGAACTCCTGGACATGGGCGACATCATGCGCGAAACCCTGGCCCTGGCCGCCAACCAGATCAAGCTGCACAATGTGAAGCTGATCGTGGACATGGCGCCCAACCTGCCCCCGGTGCACGGAGACAAACAGCACCTCAGCCAGGTTTTTCTGAATCTGATTCTCAACGCCCTGGACGCCATGCCCCAGGGCGGGCGGCTCACAATCCATACGGGCCAGAACTACTCCCCTTCGTTCCTGGATATCGAAATCAGCGACACCGGCAAAGGCATTCCCGAACACATCATCGATTCCATATTCGACCCGTTTTTCACCACCAAGCCCACGGGCAAAGGAACAGGGCTGGGCCTGTCCGTATCCCTGGGCATCGTGCGCAAGCACGGCGGCGCCATCCGTGTGCAGAGCAGCGTGGGCGCAGGCACCACCTTCCAGGTCCTTTTGCCCATATCCACGGTCCCGGCCGATCTGCGGCACGTGAACGCCGACGCCGGCGCACAGCACCCGAACGAGACGCAAAGCTGAATCTTCCCGCAACGGCATCCGTGGAAACTGGCTGCCTTTGAGAGTTTTCAGCGCTTGTCCCAAGACTATTGATAGTTGAGATCCATGGAATCAATCGGATACACGTTTAAAAAGGGTCCTTGAGAATCCCAAAAACGTTCTGGTGCAAAGGCCTCTTTAAAACGGTTGCAGAGGATTGTTACTGCGCGGGCGGCTGCTGGAATGTGGGCATCATCTGGTCCATCTTGCGTTCCCAGTCGCTGGCGATATCCGGCACCATGCCGTTTTCCACTTTGATGTCCATTTCATTTTTGTATTCGGCAAGGATGCGGTCGTACTGTTCTTCCATTTTGCGGATGCGGGCGAGCTGTTTGATGCGCGCGCGCAGTTCATCATCCAGGGGTTTGTAATCCATTTCCGGAAGTGATGCATCGGTGACATAAACGATGTGCCAGCCCCGGCTGCTCTGCGCGGGGCCGCCCACCTGGCCCGCGGGCGTGAACAGGTAAACGCTCTCGGCCTCGGGGGGGATGCGCTCATCGCCTTTGAACACGCGGCCCAGGGCGCCGCCGCTGCCGGCTGTGTCGCCGTCAATGGAATTCTGCCTGGCGGCTGCGGCAAAACCGGCCGGGTTCTTTTTGAGTTCTTCGGCAAGCTGGCGCGCCACTTCCGCGCTGTTCACAACAATGTGTTTGACTTCGCGCCATCCAATGAAGAACATCTCATCCTTGTTTTCTTCATAGAACTTGTCCAGATCCGCGTCTTCCACCGTGACCTTTTCCAGTTCGGGCAGAATGAAATCCCGGTAGTAAATGCCGCCGAGCAGGGATTTCTCTTTGACGGCGATCTGTGTCTTGAATTCCTGGGTTTTGTCCAGGCCCTTGCGCCGCGCCAGCTCGGCCAGCACGGATACGTCGATCCACTGGTCCAGGAACTGCTGGCGCCAGTTTTCTTTGCTGTTGCGGATGGCGAATTTGTTCTGGTCAGGCAGTTCCTTGTCCCAGGCCGTGTTCACTTCATTGAGAGTGATATACTCTCCGTTCTTTTTGAGAGACACGATGGCGTCTTTGGGCGGCGGTGTTTTTTTGCCTTTTTCCGCCGCGTTTTTACCGGCTGCGTTTTTGCCTGAATTTTTCTTGCAGGCTGGAACAGCAAAAACGGCCAGGGCCAGAATCAGGGCCAGGGCCGGAATCAGGCGCGCGCGGTGCGCGGCCGCGGGTGTGCGGGTTGTCATGGATAGGGTCTCTCCTTGGAGATTCTTTTTATAAAAAAGAAAAATCCTGTGAAACACAGGATTTGGAAGGTTTCGGAATAGTTGAAGCTGTGAGGAACGAATCTCAGTTAAGCTGCGAAAGCCGTTCCATGGGGCTGATGATGTGCGTAATCTTGACACCGAAATTTTCATCGATAACCACGACTTCGCCGCGGGCAACGAGCTTTCCGTTGACCATGATATTGATGGGCTCGCCGGCCATGCGGTTGAGTTCCACGACCGAGCCCGGGGCCAGACTGAGGATTTCTTTAATCTGCAAATCGGTGCGTCCGAGTTCCACAATGACTTCCAGGGGCACATCGAGCAGAACTTCGAGGTTGCCTTCGGGCACATCCAACTGGGTTGGCGCCTGCCGGGCCGGGGCTGCTGCGGGAGCTGCCTTGGGGGCCGGGGCGCTGCCGCCGCCCATATTGAAGTCCATGCCTGCGTCGGATCCGCCGCCCATGTCACTGTCGTCGCCCAGCAGGGCCGACAGGTCGTCATCCGAAGCGCCGCCGCCCATGTCATCCACACCGCCGGAATCATCCAGCCCGGCCATAATATCATCCGCCGCGGCGTCGGCTACAACGTCCGCGTCTCCACCACCCATATCCCCAGCGCCGCCAGAGTCGTCAAGACCTCCAAGCAGGGCGTCGATCTCATTCTGGTCCAATGTTGGCTCTTCCATCACAGCGCTCCTCTCTGCTTTGCGAACTTTTCATTCGCGGACCTTGCTCACTGTGAGCTGCTCCTGTTAAGATAACTGTAACATTTTACTTAATTAGTGCTGTGCCGTAAAGACACTCACGTCTATTTCCTGACGCTAAATTTCTACCAGTTTATCTCAAAAACGGAAAGAAAACAATGGACATTAATGAAATTTTGCAAAAAGCGGTGGAAAGCGGAGCATCGGATATTCATTTCGCCAGGAATCTCCCGCCCGTGTTCCGCATCAACGGACAGCTTGTCCATTCGGACATGGAACAGCTCGAATGGGACATGACAAAACGCCTGGTGTTCCAGATCATGAGCGACGAGCAGAAGCACCGCCTGGCCGAGAACAAGGAACTGGACTTTTCGCACAGCATCACCGGCGGCCGGTTCCGCGTCAACGCTTTTTATGACAACAACGGCGTGACCGCAACCTTTCGCGTGATTCCGCCCTCGCCCCCGGATATGAAAAATATCCTCATGCCCCCGGCCGGGTACAAGCTCGCGCGCCTGCGCAACGGCCTGGTGCTCATCACCGGCCCCACGGGCGGGGGCAAAAGCACCACGCTCGCCGCCATGATCGATCTCATCAACAGCGAGCGCAACGCGCACATCATCACCATCGAGGACCCCATCGAGTTCCTTTTTGAAAGCAAGAAAAGCCTGGTGCACCAGCGCGCCGTGGGGTTGCACACCAATTCCTTCACCGACGCGCTCAAGGCCGTGCTGCGCGAGGACCCGGATGTGCTGCTCGTGGGCGAAATGCGCGATCTGGAAACCATGATGGCCGCGGTCACCATCGCCGAAACCGGCCCCCTGGTCATCGCCACCCTGCACACAGTCAACGCGGCCCAGAGCATCGGCCGCATCGTGGAGGTCTTCCCCTCCTACCAGCAGCAGCAGGTGCGCTACCAGCTCAGCGTAACCCTGCGCGGGGTCATCAGCCAGCAGCTCGTGCCGCGCCGCGACCGCCCCAGCCGCATCGCCGCGCGCGAGATCATGCTCGTCACGCCCCCCATCGCGCGCCTCATCCGCGAGGGCAACATCCACCGCATCCACGAGGCCATCAAGGCCGGTGCCGATATCGGCATGATTTCCATGGATGATTCCCTGCTGTTCTATTTCAAAAAAGGACTCATCTCAAGAGAAGACGCCCTGGCGCGCGCCGTGGACCCCGACGCCATGGCCGCGGAAATGCAGAAACAATAAGCCACAGACAGTCGTTTGTAGATAGGGGAAAGCCTGACAATAACAAGCCGTGCGCGCCGCGGGTGCAGCACATGCGCGCTATTCGCGGTTAAATCTCATCTCTTTTTTAAACGGAAAACCGGCCGCCCCACGGCCAGGGAGTTGATCGCATATGAATCTCAGAAGTGTGGAACTGTTCAAGGATTTCAGCGACCAGGAACTGGAGCGCTTCACAGGCGTTGTCGAGCAGCTCGAACTCAGCCTTGGCGACATGCTGTTTGAGGAAGGCGACCCAGGGGACGCGCTATATATTATTGAAGAAGGCGCGGTGCGCATTTTTAAAACAATCGACAAAGCCTCGGGCGACGAAAAAAGCCTGGCCCTGCTCGAGCCTGGAACGTACCTGGGTGAAATGACACTCATCGACGGCAATCCTCGCTCGGCGTCGGCGCGCGCGGAAATTCCTTCAAAAATCATCAAAATTACGCGCGATAATTTCCTGCGCCTGCTGCGCGAGTACCCCCAGGCCGCCATCCGCCTGTTCGTATCCTTCATGCAGGTCATCTCCCAGCGCCTGCGCCAGACCAACGACGAACTCGTGGTCATGTACCAGGTGGGCAAACTCATCGGCGCGGCCCCGCCCACAGCCGAACTCGTGCGCGGCATCCTGGAGCGCACCATGGCCGGCACGGGATCGGCCTGGGGTGTGTTCTTCTGCGTCAACGACATCACCGGAAATCTCGAAGTGGCCGAGGCCATCGGCAAAGGTTTTGAGTCCGTGCTCGGTTTGAAAACCGGGCTGCACCAGGGACTGGCCGGCCTGTGCATCCAGGAAGGCCAGGTGCTTAAAATCGACAATATTGATGACGACATCTGGACCGAGGACCTGCCCCGGTTCGGATACGAGCGCAAAACCATGATCGCCGCGCCCCTGCTGCGCAAAGACACACCCATCGGCGCGCTCCTGCTGGGCGATCCCATGAACGCGCCCGAATTCAACAGCGCCAACGTAAACCTGGTCGAAGCCGTAACCAGCGAAGCCGCGGCCTCACTCGAAGCATCGCTTATGAAAGCCGACGCCGCATCCCGCGAAAAGTATGACCGCCATTTCTTCCGCTTCTGACACGCGCGCGGCGCATTCTGCTGGCATTCGATTTTCCGTATTCTTCTATCGTTGAATATATGGCGGACCCGCCTCAGGGTTCACAGGGCGCGCAGAAACTCGGGCTTCAGGTATTTGCCGGGGTCGGCCATGGCCGTGTCGATGGCGGCGAGCAGGGTTTCGCGGTCCTGGCGCAGCACGCCCTTGAGGGGCAGGTAATTGGACGCGTGGTTGGTGCGGAAAATCGTGTTATCGGTATGGAGTTCGCACACGAGCTGGCGCACCTCGCGCAGCATGTCCAGCTTGTCAAGAAACTCGAAGTCCGGGCCCTGGGTCTTGGCGAAATAGTTTTCAAGTGGGCCGAGCATGAGGCTCAACGCGCTGAGGTACGTCGGGTTCATGTCCGAACACAGGGATGCTGTGTCGCGGATGTGTTCCTCAGAAAGCAACTTTCCGCCCAGGCCCAGAATGACCGTTACAGACAGGGGGAACCCTGCGTCCAGGGCCTTGCGCCCGGCCTCGAGAATTTCCGCGCGCGTCGAGCCCTTGGCGATGCGTTTCAAAACCTGCTCGCTGCCGGACTCCATGCCCAGGTACAGGGTTCCGAGCCCCTCTTCGCGCAACTGGCGCAGCTCGCCCATGCTTTTTTTGAGCAGGTTAAGGGGATTGGCATAGCACGTGACGCGCTCGAGATTCGGGAATTTTGCATAGAGCAGGCGCAGAATTTTGGTGAAGTGGGACATGCTCATAACCAGGGCGTCGCCGTCGGCCAAAAAGATGCGCCGCGCATCGGGCGCATACCGGGCGCAATCAAGCACATCCTTTTTAAAAGCATCGAACGGGCGCACTGTGAATTTTTTCATCTTATACATGCCGCAGAACAGGCACGTGTTATTGGAGCACCCGAGCGTGGCCTGGATGATCAGCGAATGCGCTTCGCTGGGCGGGCGGAACAGGGGTTCGTCATACTGCATGCGTTCACCTCTTGCGTTGGCGTTCGCTTCTATTATACAAATCCGCGGGGGCGATATCATGCCGCGCTGTTTCACGTCCCCAACACAAATCAAACAATGCGATCTATAATATGTCCGTGAACCGACTGATTATTTGAGGGGAGTCCCATGGCAGAGCAAACCAATGACACAAAGGAATTCCGCTGCGAAACCTGCGACTGGCGCAAGAAGTATATCGCCAATCCGCGCTCATTTTCCGGCATGCTGTGGAAGCTTCATTCCTACATCTGCCCGGGCTGGCGCGGGTACCAGAAACACCTGAAGCAGCAGGCGCAGAAGTAAGCCCGCATGGCCGCAACAGGCTATTCCAGCAAAATGAAATTTTCAGGGCGCGGGCTTGTTGGGGATATTCCCCGCAATGCTTTTCGCTTTGTTCCGCATCCGGCAATCGTTGCATAAACAGGTCCGGAAAACTGACACTTGCACCGGGGGCTATGTTGGCGCTCATTGCGTTTGCGCGGCGCTTTTCTAACGAGGTTTATCCGCATCCAAATCCAGCATATCGCAATACGAAACATGGATGAGATCGCGTTCGGAAATGTGAAACGCGTGCATGAGCTGCCTGACCAGCGGTTCGCCCTGGTCCACGGGAACGTTCTCTCCCATGACAGCTTCGAATTCCAGAAAAGCGCCGAGGCTGTCCACAGTGTCCAGGTGAATGCGCACGTTCTTGTGGAAATACACGGTGCGTTTCTTTTTGACAACAATGCGCACGCCCAGGGCTTTCTGGAGCAATGCTTTTGCGGCCGCGGGATCGGGCGCGGGCAGCAGGTCGTAGTCGCACTGCTTGGGGCCCGACTCGTCGGCGCGGTTGTAGAACACGAGCTTGTGCCGGGCGTGCGCGCCGAACTCCTCGCGCAGCTTGAGGCGACCGTGCGGCACATGGAAATAGGTGTCGATCTGTTCCAGTTCGAGCACGGTGTCCGAGTCGGCCAGGGCCTGCGCCGTGGCGCGCGCCGCTTCGGAATCCTGCAGCCGCGCCTTGATTTCTATGTTGCGCATGAGCATTCCTTTGGGTTCAAAGCGTTAATGAGTCTTCGACGACTTAAGGAACCCTTTTGAAAACGGGTTCCTTAAGAATCCTCCCAAAATTTTTTGCGGGCCATTGCCCGGCAAAAGCATGCCGGGCAATGGCCTCGTTCATGGCCTCGCGTTCCTTGGAATCCGCTATTTAATTGCAACAACAAACGATGATTCTTTGTCGATGTCCGCGGTGATGGTGAGGCTGCCGTCCTTGAGCTTGTAATCCTTGAACGGTTTGCCGCCGCGGGACACGGATTTCACGGCGCTGATTCCCGAGCAGATCATCTGCGCGCCTTTGGCGGGTCTGGCTTTGCCTTTAAGCACTGTGAAGGACAGGGTTTTCGTTTTCTTGTCGAACGCGGCTTTTTTGACCAGCACATCGGGATAAGGCGCGTGTTCGAGCTTGGGCTCGCCCCTGTGCTCCTGGAAGAACGGGCTGCGGTACATGTGGCGCAGCTCCAGGCCGCGCACCACCATGGCGTTGGCCAGGTTGGCCGTGACCCACAGGCGCGTGCGCGCCTCGGTGTCGTAATAATAACTTTCCTTGAACCCATCTTTGTCCAGGTCCGCGAATGTGCCGAATTCCTTTTCAAAATACCTGAACACGAGCGGGGTGCGCGGGCGCTCCTTGCTGATGCACTGCACTTCCACGAGCGGGTAGAACGCGGTGCCCGAGTAGTCGTCCACGCCGAACATATTGGACACGGCGTCGGCCATGAGATACTGACCGCCGGACGCGTCGTGCTTGCGCCACAGCTTGTTGTCGTACATGACTTTCCAGCCGTCGCACACGAAATTCAGGTTGGATGTCCAGGGCGGCATCCAGGCCAGGGCCCAGCCGTCGCTGCCCGGGGTGCCGAACCCCGTGGTCCACATGCCCCGGTCGCGCAGGTAGGAAATTTTCAGGTACGCCTTGCCCTTGACCTGGGGCAGCTTGCCGTTCTTCTCCATCCATGCGCGCCACTTCTCGTCCAGGTCCGCGAAGTGCGTGCCGTGCATGGCGTCGTACAGGTGAAACGCGTTGTGCGGGTGATCGTTGCAGATGATGAAAATCGTGTCGGGCTCACACGGAATGCCGCCCGTGGGGTCGGACACAATCTGGCCGTACATGGCCTGCATGAGCCTGGCGCCGGTGTAATGGATGATGGTGTCGTCGTCCCACGCGAACACCCACCCTTTTTTGGAATATTTCATTTTGCCGGAGATGGATTCGTACAGAGACAGGATCTGGGCCACGTGGCCGCTGTACATGATGTTTTCATAAGCCACCGGGTCCGGGAAGTGCGGATCGTCGTCCCAGTACACTTTGATGAAATCCCACACGCGCCTGTCGATCATGCGCTGGAAAGAATCGTCCAGAATTTTTTCCGTGACTTCTGTGTACGCGGGTGTTTTGTACACCATGGCCCCGGCCGCGTAGGCCATGAAAGCCAGGCTGTAGCGGTAGGAATCCAGGCCGAGCTGCTTGTCATCCCTGTACCACATGTTCCAGCCGTCGCCTTTGGTGTTGAGGAATGTCAACTCCGCGAACCAGCGCTGAATCGCAAGCTGCTTGTCCGTGAGCCCGTCCGCATTTTCGGTGCCCGCGGGATCCTTGACCTTGACATCAAGCGCGGCCGCGCCGGACGCAAAAAGCATGGTTATTGCCATGAGTGCGAGTATTGTTTTTCGAATGGATTTCATGGTTCGGATTCCTTCCAGGTAATCTGCTGATATGTATTATAAATTGAAATCAAATTTGAATCTGTTCGCAGCACAAAACAAACTGTTGCCGCGTCAAGCCAGAATCTACTTGTGTTTAATCAACTCAGACTCAGCGGGTTCGCCTTATCACGCCAATAAAAGCCTTCTTAAATCAACCTGTTATCCCTTTGGAGTGCGACATTTCAATGTCGCTTTGCGTGCCGGGAATTAATTCCCGGCACACGGCGGCGTATCACGAAAGACCTCGAATGGCGAAAGCGGCGATAAACCGCCGCACTCCAAATTCAAACATCACTTACCCGCTGAGTTTGAGCAATCAGGTTTTATAGAAATTTCCCGCAAGCATTTTATAAGGCAATTGCCTGCCAAAAATTTTTGGGAGGATTCTTAAGGAACCCGTTTTCAAAAGGGTTCCTTAAGTCGTCGAAGACGCTTTTCCGCCTTGTCATTCCTGATGAAGCGTGCCGTCCTGCATGTGGATGATGCGCGGGGCGCGGGCCGCGAAGTGCGGATCGTGGGTCACAAAGATAACCGTCTTGCCGTGTTCCACGGCCGCGCGGCACAGGATATCCATGATGCGCTCGCCCGTGTCGCGGTCCAGGCCGCTGGTGGGCTCGTCGGCCAGAATCACGGGCGGGTCCGCGGCCAGGGCGCGGGCCAGGGCCGCACGCTTGCGCTGTCCGGTGCTGAGACGGCGCGGCGCGGTGCGCTCCCTGCCTTTGAGGCCCACGGCGTTGAGCCACGTTTCCGCCACCAGGCGCGCGCCGTGGGTTTTGCGGTTCATGGCCAGGGGCAGGGCCACGTTCTCCCACGTGCTGAGCGCCTCCAGCATCACCGGCTCCTGGAACACGAATCCGATATGCAGGCGGCGGATGGCGGCGCGCGCGGCGTCGGGCAGCGCGGCCAGGTTCCGCCCATCAAAAAACACCGCGCCCGAAGTGGGCGACACCAGCCCGGCCATGAGGCCCAGGAGCGTGGTCTTGCCGCTGCCCGAGGGCCCGGTGATGCACAGCAGATCGCCCCGGGGCACAGTGAGGGTAACGCCATCCACGGCGCGCACCGTCACATCCCCGTCGCGATAAAGGCGGCACGTGTTTTCGAGGCGGATAACAGGTTGCGTATCAGTGTTCATGGCCCTGCATTTCGTGTTCGCTGTGATCGGGCATATCGTGCATAGCGCCGTCGTGCGTTTCCTTTTTCCATTTGGATTTGCCGAGATCCTCAAGTTGCGTAAGAGCGCCCGCGGGCTGGGGTTCGTCATCGTGCAGCTCCGCGAATTTGCTGACGGCTTTTTCATCGAACAGGTACACCTGTCCGCCGTGTTCCTCGGCGAACCGTTTGGCGGCCTCGTGGTTGCCGAACGACACTACGCTTTGTGTGAACATGCCGGATTCCACGTCGCTGCCCACAACAAACGAAGAGTCGCGCGCATCAATGATGCCCTCGTTGAAATAATCCACCACGTGGAACGCCGCGGGCGGGTTGGCCGGGTCGGGTTCGTCCACGGTTTCGATGCGCCAGCCCATGATGGCGTGGCCCATTTCGCAGTAATACTCCTCGCGCCCGTCCTTGAACACGATGCGCGCGCCCAGCTTGTTTTCGGGCAATTTCACCTTCATGTTGCAGAACGCGCATTTGTGGCCCTCATCCTTTTCCGCACCCGCCGACGGTTTCTTTTTGCACGATGGGGCAAGCAGCAGCAGGCACAGGGCTGTGATGGTGAAGATGGCTTTTTTTGAAATCATACGTCGCATGGTCTGTCTCCTTATGTCACTTGGAATCCTTGAGCGCGGCGTCGGGGTCGGCCAGGGCCGTGCGCACGGCGGGCGGGAGCCCGGCCAGGAACGCGGCGGCCAGGGTTGCGCCCGCGGCCGCGAGCGCCAGCTTGATCAGAATTGCGGTTTCCGGGAACACGAACGGCGCATTCACGCGGGCCAGCCAGGCATGCTGCATATAGAACAGGCCCGCGCGGCCCAGGGCCAGGCCCAGGGCCGCGCCCAGGGCGGTGAGGATGAGCATTTCGGCCGCGGCCAGGGCCAGCACGCCGCGCACCGTGGCGCCGAGCGCGCGCAGCAGGGCGGCTTCGCGCTGCCGCGCGCTGGCCGCCAGCCAGCACACGCCCAGCAGGAGTGCGGCCCCGCTCGCCGCCAGAAGGATCAGACCCGCGCCCAGGAGCTTCTGCACCAGGCGGATGCGCGCCCCGGCCTGGCGCACCATCACGGGCACGCGCAGCACGCGCGCGTCGTCCATGAGATACTCGATCATCTCCGCCACGTAATCCATGTGTTTGCGGTCCTTGAGCCGGATCATGACCCCGGAGATGTCGCCGGGCTTGAGGCCGAGTTGCTGGCCGGCAATGGCGCGCGCCGTGTCCATGGGCATGTAAAAGGTCTTGTCCACGGCCATGCCCGTGCAGGGCAGGTGGCGGCGGATGCGGAACGGGTGGTTGAAGAAAACCACTTTATCGCCCACATTGCGCCGCGCGGTGTCGCACCCGCCGATGAGCGCGCTGTTGCCCAGGCGCGCTTTATCGCGCCCGCCCAGCAGGGGGGTGATGATGAAATCCGTGCCCGGGTCTATGCCCACGATGGGGTAATCCTTCATGGAACAGCAGCCCAGGGTGAGGGACCGGATATAGAGTTGCGGAGTGAATGCTTCAATTTCAGGAATTTGTTCCAGGGCGCCGAGGATGTCGCTGCTCATGGTGATGCCGGGCGGCGCGCCTGCGAGCAGGGTTTCCTCGGGCTCGAAATCCGCGCCCTTGGGAATCACGAGCAGGTCCGCGCCCAGGAGACTGCGTTCGCGCTCCAGGCTGAGGTCTATGCCCGCGGCCAGCACCAGGTACAGGAATACCGCGGCCGTGGTGCAGCCGGTCACGAGCACAGTGAGCGCAAACCGCGAAAACGGATGCAGCACACCGCGCAGAACGAGTTGAAACCGGGTCATGGATTCAAAACCTTTCGCGCAGCTATCGGTTCGCCGGCGGCTACGCCATCTTATTATATCCCATTCCAGAGTCCAAACAGAAATTCGCACAGCGCGCAACCCCCTGTTCCGGGTTCTGGCCGGCCTGGGGCGCAATTTGGTTTTTCTTTTCAAGATCGGCCATGCATTTCATATATGGGTCCTTTATGATATATTGTTTAAATTAAAGATGCCGGGTTTGGGTGGGGCGAAGGCCTCACCAGGCGCCTGCACGGTGAATAAGGGAAAGGACTGAGTGCAATGGCGGTTAAGTTTGAGGACATAGACACTATCGGCACAGTGGCGAAGAACAAGCGGGAGACCATCCAGGTCAAGCTGGTTTCCGTGAATGACAGGCCGTGCCTGGATTTTCGTATTTTCTTTACCACGGCGGATTCTGATGATTTGAAGCCATCCGGCAAAGGCCTGTGCCTGACTGCGGAATGCATGACCGAGTTGCTGCCGCTGCTGGAAAAAGGGCTCGCCGACTTAAAGAATCTGAAGACACCGGAATAAGCATGCGGTGTGGTTGTTTCAGCTCCGGGCGCATGATTTCATCCCCATGCGCCCGGCGCAGGTTTCAAGCCGCTGTTTGTTGTATGCTGTTGTTTGTTTTATGCGCGTATTTCCATGCTTCGGCTCAGGCGCTCTTGCCGCCGCAGGGGTTCTGAGTGCGCCGGAACAGCATCCGGCCATCATAAAATCCACGGGCGAGGCCGGCGGCCGTTTCTTGAACGGCGTCAATTGATTTCCCCTTACCTCTTCACCACATAAATTTTCTTGTGCCCATACATTCCGGAATTCTTATACTATAAAAATCCATAGCCATTCATGATTCAAAACAATCCGAAGATGATGGCAAATCAAGACAGTGGCGGTGTGAAACCAGGGTTTCATGGAAATCTGTTGTAATAATGCAATGACGCGAATGCCCGGCCAAAGCCGGGGCATAACCGGAGAAATTTTTGCGCCAGAGGGTTCTCCGAGCCGCAGAACACGCTTTAATGCCGTGAACGGCTGCGGACACTGCCAAAAAAAAACCGGCGGCAAGTATGCATGAGCCGGAAAAAGGGAAACGCATAATGTCATTTGAAAAAATACTGATCGCAAATCGAGGGGAAATCGCCATCAGGGTGATGCGCACCTGCCGTGAAATCGGAATCAAGTCCGTGGCCGTGTTTTCCACTGAGGACAGGAAATCCCTGTTTTACAGGCTGGCCAATGAATCCTATCTTCTCAAGGGCACGGAGATTCAAGATACCTATTTGAATATCGAGAAAATGATTTACATCGCAAAAAAAACCGGGTGCGGCGCCATCCACCCGGGATACGGATTTCTGTCAGAGAACCCCACATTTGTGGATGCCTGCGAAAGCGCGGGCGTAAAGTTCATCGGACCCAAAAGCGCAACCATGAAAAAAGTCGGCGACAAAGCGCGGATCAAAAAAATCATGGAGGCCGCGGGCATTCCGGTTCTTCCCTCGTTTGAAAATCCCGATGACACCGAGGAACTGGCGGACATCGTACGCCGGATCGGATTCCCGCTGATTATCAAACCCACGTTTGGCGGCGGCGGCAAAGGCATGAAGATCGTGTACTCGGAGCCGGAACTCGTTCCCGCCATTCAATTCGCGCAGAACATGGGGCGCACCGCATTTGGAAACCCCGCATTCTATGTGGAGAAATACCTGGAAAACTCGCGTCATATTGAAGTGCAGATCCTGGCGGACGGGCAGGGGCAGATCGTGGACCTGGGGGAACGGGACTGCTCCATTCAGCGCAGGCACCAGAAGCTTATTGAGGAATCCCCGTCCCCGGCTCTCAACCGGGAACTGCGCCGCCAGGTTGCGGATTTGGCCCGAAGAGCGGCGCAGGCCGTTGAATACGAAAACGCGGGCACCATTGAATTTCTTTTTGAAGACGGAAAATTCTATTTCCTGGAAGTCAATGCGCGCATCCAGGTCGAGCACCCCGTTACCGAACTGGTTACAGGCATAGACCTGATCAAGGAACAGATCAAGATTGCAGCCGGCGAACCCATCAAGATATCCAAGAAAAGAACCGTGCCGAACGGGTGGGCCATTGAATGCCGGATCAACGCCGAAGACCCGGAGAGCAATTTCATGCCCAGCCCCGGGCAGATTACCGGGTACCGCTCGCCCGGCGGCATCGGCGTGCGCGTGGACAGCGGCGTGTTCATGGGCTTCTCGATTCCGCCGCAGTATGATTCCCTCATCTCCAAACTCACGGTCTGGGGCAGAAACAGAAATGAAGCCACGGCCAGGATGCGGCGCGCCCTTGATGAATACGTGATTCTGGGCATCAAGAATACGCTGCCCCTGTACCGGGCCATATTCCGCGAAAAAGAGTTTTTGAAAGGCAAGCACGCCACATCATATATCGACAAGCATCTCCAGGGCCTGCTGCAAGATGTGGAACAGCATACCAATAAATTCCAGGAGCGGATGCTGACATCCATCTTCCATAACGACCGCGGCATGCCCGTGTGCGACGCATATCTGGTCAATGAGGAATTCCCGGTGTTTTACACGTGAGCACACAGGGAGCATAGCCGGAAGGCATTAATATGGCTGCCGCCCGGAACAGGGCGGATAAGAACCGTGCGCGCCTGAAACCGGTCCGCATTGCGCATTGCCGCCGGGATCTTTCTGCTGATTAAAAATCGAAAATCACACGTATCGTGTTATCATGGTTTGATACACTATTCCGGGACAGGGAGCGCCATGCCGCCGACAATCATCACATACCAGGGCAACACGCCGAGCATCCATGAAACCGCGTTTGTTGCGGACCACGCCGTGCTGGTGGGGCGCGTGACATTGCGCCAGCACGCCAGCGTGTGGTTCCACTCGGTGCTGCGCGCGGACATCAACCGCATCGACGTGGGCGAGTACTCAAACATACAGGACGGCGGCGTCCTGCACGTGGGCGATGATTTTCCGTGCGTGGTGGGCAGCTACGTGACCGCGGGGCACGGCGTGCGCATCCACGGATGCACGGTGGAGGACAACTGCCTCATCGGCATCGGCGCCATTATCCTCAACGGCGCGCGCATCGGCAGCCACAGCATTGTGGGCGCGGGCAGCGTGGTCACCGAGGGCGCGGACATCCCCCCCTATTCCCTGGTCCTGGGCGTGCCCGGCAAGGTGGCCAAAACCCTGGGCCCGGACCAGGAAGACAAAATCCGCTACTGGGCGCAAAAGTACGCGCGCGTCAAAGATACATACCTGGATCTGTAAATCCCGCACGCCAAATCCATGATTTTTTCATTTTGCTTCTTCGGCGCACCGCACCCGGTTCGCACATTTCCTTTAAAGCGCGCATTTAAATAAATATAATTTCTTGGGTTATTATCTGACGGACATGGGAGCAGTATCATGGGCGCAAACGCATTTGAAAAAGCAAGGGTGCTTCTGCACCTGATTAAGTGGCGGCTCACATGGAGCCGGCGCAATACGCATTACCGGTTCACCCTGCCGGACAACCCCAAATTCATGGGCGCGCGCGACGCGGTCAAGCTGATCCAGGACGGCGATGTGCTGGCCAGTTCCGGGCTTGCCGGAAACCAGCGCGCGTGCATCATGTACTGGGCCATCCGCGAGGTGTTCGAGGAAACCGGGCATCCGCGCGACCTCACATTCATGTCTGTTGGCGCCCTGGGCGGGCGCGGCAAAACCCCGGGCACCGTGGAAGAAGTGGGCATCGAGGGCCTGTGCACGCGTTACTTCACAGGCCACTGGGAAACACACAAGGCCCAGCTCAAACTGGGCGATGAAGGCAAGTGCGAGCTGCAGGTGATACCCCAGGGCACCCTGGGTTTGCTGTGGGACGCCATGGCGCGCGGCGAGGATTCCCTGCTCACCAAAACCGGCGTGGGCACGTTCATCGATCCGCGCGTGGGACGCGGCACGCCATTGGCCGGAACCAGCACCCAACAGTACGTGACCGTGGAAGACGATATGCTCCGCTACACCTGCCCCAAAATCGATGTGGCTTTCTTCAACGCGCCCGCCGCGGACCGCAAAGGCAACATCTATGTCAAGAACTGCGTGATGGTGGGCGAGAGCTATGAAATCTCCGTGGCCGCCAAAAGGAACGGCGGCAAGGTCATCGCCAACGTGGGCCTGCTCGTGGATGAAGGCTATGATGAAATCTTCATGCCCGCGGATATGGTGGACGCGGTGGTTGTTTATCCGGGCACCGAGCAGACCGGCAGCATCAGCCACCGCAAATACTGGGACATGTTCACCACCAACAGCAAAACCCCCATCGACAAAAGCATCGACCTGCTGAAATTCTCCAACCAGACCCTGGGCATCACCCCGCGGCGCTATGAGGTGGACAATGTGCTCGCGCGCCTGGCCGCCAGAACATTCGCGGAAAACGGCCACAAAGGCATGTACGTGAATATCGGCGTGGGCCTGCCCGAGGAAGTGTGCCGCCTCATGTTCGACGGCGGCCTGTTCAATGACATCACCCTGCTCACCGAGAGCGGGGTCATGGGCGGCCTGCCCGCGCCCGGCGTGTTCTTCGGCGCAGGCCTCAGCCCCACCCGCATCATCACCTCCCCGCAGATGTTTAAGCTGTGCTACGAGAAGCTCGACGTCACGTGCCTGGGCGTGCTCCAGGCCGACAGCCAGGGCAACGTGAATGTGTCAAACCGCGGCAAGGGCGCCATCAACTACGTGGGCCCGGGCGGGTTCATCGACCTCACCGTAGCCACGAAAATGATCGTGTTCGTGGGCACCTGGATGGCGCACGCCAAAATGGAAATCAAGGGCGGCAAGCTGAACATCGTCAAGCCCGGCACACCCAAATTCGTGGATAAAGTGGATGAAATCACGTTCAGCGGCCCCGAAGCGCTCAAGGCCGGCAAGATAGTTTTCTTCTGCACCAACGTGGGTGTGTTCAAGCTCACAGAGCGCGGCATGGAACTTATCCGGGTCACCCCGGGCGTGGATATCCAGAAAGACATCATCGACGCATGCCCCATGACAGTGGTGCTGCCCGAGAGCGGCGACGTGCCCCTGGTGGGCGACGACGTGATGACCGGCAAGGGCTTTGACCTTAAAAAATTATTCCTCAGTTGAACGGGTGGGTTGAAGGCCCGGCCAGGCCGCGGACTTCGCGCACCAGGTGGTCCAGCTCAAACGGTTTGCATAAATAGCGCGCCGCGCCTTTGAGAAAGCCGCGCAATCGGTCCGACAGGTTGGTGCGGCCCGAGATCACCACAATGGGCATGCGGCGCAGCGCGCGCTCGCCCTGCATCCAGGTGCAGATTTCCAGGCCGTCCACATCGGGCAGGCCCAGGTCAATAACCACCAGGTCCGGCAAATGCACGTGCAGCATGCGGCGCGCCTGTTCCCCACACTCCGCGGCATACACATCGTAGCCATTCGATTCCAGCACTTCTATTATGATGTCGCGCAGGTCCGCGTCGTCTTCAACCACGAGGATCCGTTTGTTTTCCGTGATGCCAATCATGAAGCGCACCCTCAAATCATCTGGGACATAAAGCAGGCCGCGCCCGCATGCATGGCGCGGAGTGCGGCGCATTGCGCCACGCTTGTATTCAGTGTTTGGCTTTAATCTTGCTGATGGTTTCGATTTCCTGTGTGAGGCACTGGCGCGCGCGGAAGATGCGCGACTTGACCGTGCCCACGGGCAGGCCCAGGGCCCGGCTGATGTCCTCGTACGTGTAACCCTCGAAGTGGTACAGCTTGAACACCAGGTGGAATGGCGGGGGCAGACTGTTCACCGCGCTCATGAGCTTCTCGTCGATGTGGTTCTGGAAGAATATTTTTTCGGGGCTGTCCGTGTTGGACACCATGGGGTCGTAGGGCAGATTGAACTGGGTGTGGTCATATTCACCGCTTGAGAAATTATCAATAAGAATGTTTCCGGTTTCCTTGCGGCGTAATTTGTTGATGTGGGTGTTGACCATGATCTTGCGCGCCCAGGCGCGGAAATTGGTGTCGGGCTTGAAACTGCCGTAAGATTTGTACGCTTTCATCACCGTGTCCTGAAACAGATCCTCGGCGTCCTCGTTGCGGTTTGTAAGCACCCTGGCCTGAGTCCACAGGAACGTTTTTTCCCTTTCAATAAGTTCTTCCACAGGTGCATTGTTCGTTTCCATTTCCATTTTGGTCACCTCTCTTGTGAGCGGCCTGCGCCTCCCCCGCTTTTGCGGGCGAAGTTTTCCATCGAAACTGTGTGTTTGCTGCTCAACCCCGGCTGGTAGCGGCTGCGAGATTTTCAAGCACGGGGTCCATGTCGCGCCAGAGCCGGGCCTTGTCAATAATGTGGTCCGCATGCAGCCGGGACGCGGCTTCGCTGTCCTGAAAAAGGTCCCAGCCGTCTTCACAAATCACGATGAATTCAACATCGCTGTTCTTGTTGCGCAGCACGCCCAGGCTGTGCGCATGGGCTGCGGCCAGGGACAAATCAATCAAAACCGCGTGGGGCCGGAACTCGCGCACAATGCCCCCCACATCCACGAATTCCGCCATCTGGCACACGGCCCGCACCTTTTCGTGCCCCGACAGGATGCCCGCAATTTTTTCGCGAACCGTTTTATTTGTATCTATGACCAGCAGTTTCAAAATTCTCATGTGAGTCATTTCTGCTTGCTTGGAACAGTTTGATTTCTTCGCATACCAAAGAGTATCACGGGCGCATGGCCCGGGATATCGTATATCTGTGACATCATGCGTAACGTTATGTGAATCCTGATGTCACGATATGTCTACATGAGTGGATGGGCGATGCAGGATGTGTGCTGCGCGGGGTTGCGGGAGGATTAACTCAATCTTTGCGGGCGGGTTGTGACCCCGAAGCGGGCCGGCATAGGGGCTGTCCCCGAATTTCACCGATTGTCCTTATCAATGACAATTTCAAAATCCTGGTTCATCATGTAGACATTTCAGACTTGAGTGCGGTGTCGTTCATTAAGCAAAGAGCAAATGCTTTATATGGAGCATGCATGCTATAATGCTTTTCGTAAGTTTTTAATTTTCCGGAGGAAATTTACTGTGAACTTATCGCGGATGAGGAATGTGGTTTTTGTTATGCTGCTGGCTGTGGTTGCGGCGGGCGCGGCGCGCGGGGCCGGGGATGCGTGGCAGGATCCCACGCTGACTGCCGAGGTGCGGGCGCGGGACCTGGTGGGGCGGCTCACCCTGGATGAGAAGATCGGGCTGCTGACCTATTCGTCCCAGGGCGTGCCGCGCCTGGGCATTCCTCTTTATTACCATGGCAACGAGGCCCTGCACGGCATTGTTCGGCCGGGCAGGTTTACGGTTTTTCCCCAGGCCATCGCCCTGGCCGCCACGTGGAACCCGGAACTGATTCATGACATGGCGTCGGCGGCGTCGGATGAGGCGCGCGCGCGCAACAATGAGATGGGCCGGGTCATTGATCTCAAGTCCAGCGGCCTGCTCACGTTCTGGTCGCCCACGGTGAATATGGCGCGGGACCCGCGCTGGGGCCGCACGCCCGAGACGTATGGCGAGGATCCCCTGCTCACGAGCCGCATCGGCGTGGCGTTTGTTTCAGGCCTGCAGGGCGATGATCCGCACTATATCAAGGTCGTGTCCACGCCCAAGCATTTCGCGGTGAACAATGAGGAGCATAACCGGGACCGGTGCCCGGTGCAGGTGTCGGAGCGGGATCTGCGGGACTATTATCTGAGGCCTTACAAGGCGTGCGTGCAGGAGGCCAACGCCCAGTCCATCATGGGCGCGTACAATGCGCTCAACGGCGTGCCGTGCAACGCCAACCCGTGGCTGCTGACCACGGTGCTGCGCGGGGACTGGGGCTTCGACGGGTACGTGGTCACGGACTGCGGCGCGCTTTCAAATCTGATCAATTCGCACCATTATGTGAACTCCGGCCCCGAGGCCGCTGCCGCGGCCATCAATGCGGGCGTGGACCTGGAATGCGGGGGCGCGGAGATATTTTTGAAGCACCTGGGCACTGCCGTGGAAAAGGGCCTGGTGAGCGAGGGCACGATCACCGAGGCCGCGTACCGCGTGCTGCGCGGGCGCTTCCGCCTGGGGTTCTTCGACCCCGCGGACATGGTGCCCTACAACAGCCTGAGCCCGGAAATCATCGGAAGCAAAGAGCACCAGGAACTGGCCCTGCGCATTGCGCGGGAGTCCATGGTGTTGCTCAAGAATAACAAGAACGGCGCGCCCCTGCTGCCCCTGGATGCGGGCGCGATCAAGAGCGTGGCCGTGGTGGGGCCCAACGCGGGCGAGGCGCGTTTCGGAGACTACAGCGGAACGCCCATGAACCCGGCGGTGTCGCCCGTGGACGGGATCCGCAACAAGCTGGCGGGCAAAGCCGTGGTGCGGTTTGTGCCCTGGACGCCCCTGGCGCAGGAGGATTACCAGCTTGTGCCGGGCGCGGCCCTGCGCAGCGGCGCGAACCAGGGCCTCAGGGCCGAGTATTTCCTGAGCCCCAAATTCGAGGGCGCGCCCGAAACCGTGCGCACGGACGCGGGCGTGGATGTGGACACGCAGAACAAGCCCCCGGACCCGGCCATTCCGGGCGGGCGCTTCGCGGTGCGGTGGAGCGGCACACTGGTTCCCGCTGTCACGGGCGAGTACAAGCTGTCCCTGAACACGGACGGGCGCGTGCGCCTGGTGCTGGACGGCAAAGCCGTTTTCCAGCGCGACGCCAAGTCCAAGCCCAAATTCAGCGCGGGCCAGACCCTGGACCTGTACGCCGCGCAGCAGTATGAGGACATGCGCATGGAAGCGCCGGTCATGCTCGAAGCCGGCAAAGAGTACGAAATCATGCTGGAATACGCGCACAAGGACGGCAACGCCCTGTGCCGCCTGGAGTGGATTCCTCCCGTGGGCGATTTGTCCGCGGCGCACGCCAAAGAAATGCAGGCCGCGCGCGACAGTGATGCGGTCATCGCGGTCATGGGCATCGGCCTCGAACACGAGCGCGAGGGCAAGGACCGCGACAACCTGGACCTTCCCTTCGGCCAGACCGATTACGTGAAACAGCTCCTGGAAGCCAACCCCAACACCGTGGTCGTAATCGTGGGCGGCTCGTCCCTGGCCGTCAACTGGATCGACGCCAACGCCCCGGCCGTGCTTGAAGCCTGGTACCCGGGCGAGCAGGGCGGCAACGCCATCGCCGATGTGCTGTTCGGAGACTATAACCCCGGCGGCCGCCTGCCCCTCACGTTCTATAAATCCATGGACGATCTGCCCGCGTTCGACGATTACGACATCACCAACAACCGCACATACATGTATTTCACGGGCCAGCCCCTGTATCCGTTCGGCTACGGCCTGAGCTACACCTCATTCGCGTACGCAAATATGAAAGTTGACCAGAATGGCGACACTCTGGACGTGGCCCTGGACGTGACCAACACCGGCGCGCGCGAGGGCGACGAAGTGGTGCAGATTTACATCAAGCAGGACGCCTCCACGGACCGCAAAATCCCGCAAAAGCAACTCTCTGGCTTCAAGCGCGTCCACCTCAAAAAAGGCGAAACACAGACCGTATCCATCCCCGTGAAGCTTGAAACCATCAAGCTCTGGAACGAGCAGGAAAAGGCTTTCGAGCTCATGGCCGACTCCATCGAAGTCCAGGCCGGCGCCTCGTCCGCGGACATCCGCCTGACCCAGGCCGTGGAGTTGAAGAAGTGAAGCTTGCTGATTGTAGGGTGATATACCTGTATGTTAGTTATGAACAACATTAGGTGTGCGCATTAAGGCGAAAGGGATCAATCGAAGAAGATTTCCTCGGACTTCAGTCCGGGGTGGTTCATTAACCCCATAGTTTCATAAACTCGGCGATTTAATCGGACAAGCATTGAAAAGCCTCCTGTTTATCATATTTTTTGATTGAGAGATCGAAAAATAACAAAAAACAGGAGGCCACTGAAAGTGAAATCCAGTAAAGCACAGATATTCACGCGTGTCTATCGTTTGCCGAAAATTAATTTCGCTGATGTCAGCCTGACATATTATTCCGGATTGGTGATCTTTCAGGCGCTTTTCGAGCGGATTGGGCTGAAGGAGCGGCTGAAGGGATGTTTCAGTCTGCGCAAAGGAGCGCCGATGTGCGGCATGGCGATGATAATGATGGCGCTGATAGTCCACATACTTATCGGTTTCCGGCGGCTGCGTGATGTGGATTACTACGGGGACGACCCCATGGTGTTGCGAGTGCTGGGGCTGCGGCGCGCGCCGAGTGTGGCGACACTGTCGCGCGCGCTGCGCGGCACGGCGGGCGCGGAGTACGAACAGGTTCGCGCCATGTCGCGTTCCCTTGTGTGCGAGCGGCTGGAGGCGCTCGCCCCAGCGCGCCTCGCGTTGGACTTCGACGGCTCGGTGTTCTCCACGCGCACACACGCCGAGGGCACGGCGGTGAGCATGAACAAGCGGCGCAAGGGCGCGAGATGCTACTATCCGCTGTTCTGCACGGTTGCTCAAACAGGACAATTCTTCGACGCCCTGCACCGGCCCGGCAACGTACACGACAGCAACGGCGCCGACGCGTTCATCCCCGAATGCCTTGAGGCGGCGCGCGCCGCAGCCCCCGGCGCGGTCATCGAGAGCAGGGTCGACAGCGCGTTCTTCAGCCAGAACATCGCCATCATATTCGAAGACCAGGAAGCGGAGTTCACCGCAAGTGTTCCCTTCGAGCGGTTTGCCGAACTCAAACAGATCATCGACAGGCGAAACCGCTGGCGCCGCATCGACGCCACGTGGTCGTACTTCGAGGCCGACTGGAAACCGAAGAGTTGGCCGCAGGAATGGAAATTCCGTTTCCTGTTCTATCGCCGCAAAAGCAAACAAATCCACAAAGCTCCGATTCAACTCGATCTCTTCCTTCCCGACACCTATGAGTACGAATACAAAGTCGTGGCCACGAACAAGCGGGTGAGCGCCAGGAAAGTGTTGCGCTTTCACAACGGCCGCGGCGCGCAGGAGGGCATCTTCGCCGAAGCCAAAACCCACGCATCTCTCGGAGTCATTCCCACGCACGCAAAAGCTGGCAACCAGTTGTTCATGATGGCTGGCATCCTCGCCCACAACCTCACACGCGAGTTGCAGATGAGCGTATCTCAAGCCGTGCGCGGCACAACCGAAAAACGCGCCGCGCGTTGGGTGTTCGAACACCTGGGCACTGTGCGCAACCGACTTATCGCACGCGCCGGACGTCTCACCCGTCCCGGTGGACGCCTCACGTTGACTCTTTCGCCCAACACCGCCGTTCAGCGCGACCTGACCCGCATCCTCGACGTTGTGACAAACAATCGCTCCTGCGCCCGTCGCACCGCCTGATCGCCATTATTTTTCCAACAAAATAAAACCTCACCCGCCTATACTCACACCTTGCCGCAGCGCGGAAATTTCAGTGCCGCAACAGGCTTTTTCACCAATGCCGCACTTTTGCAACCCCCGCCCGCCATTGACAAACAGCGTAATTTATGAAAAATTAGGGTTAAGGCTTTACTTTTTGGCATCTTGAAATAAAATAATAGTCAATGAGCAAAAGCCAGAATACACGATTTGCATATCTATATAGAGATGCCTGTAATTACAAGGTTTTTAATGAGATTGTCATATCTGGTATTTTATCATTTGAAATAATCCTTCCATCTCTTGATCGTAGGGTTTATTTCATTCCTTCAGTAGTCGGACTTGACGATATTCAACCCGAGCCATTTTCATGTGATGATCATATTTGGCATGAGGTTGAGTCTTTGACACAAACAGAGGATGACGCCACGGTTAATATTGATGCACAAACTTTGTTAAGGCGGTTTAAAGAAGCGCATTCAAGACAATGGGATGAGGAAAAGGTTTTTGCAAGGAAAGGTATTTTATGAGTAGAGGAAAGGCGTGGACTAGAGAAGAACTCATTCTCGCAATTAATCTATATTGCAGAACACCATTTGGTAGAATTCACGTAAGAAATCCAGAAATAATTGAATTGGCAAAGACGCTTGGACGAACTCCTGGCTCTATAAGCTACAAGTTGGCTAATTTTGCAAGCATTGATCCTTCACTACCGAGAAAGGGAGCCGCAAATGTAAGTAAATTGGATATTGAAGTTTGGAATGAATTTTTTAATGACTGGGAAAAACTGATTTTCAAAAGTGAACAGATGGTTTTTGATTACAAAATTAGAGAACCAGACGGCGTTGATTTCCATTGGCAGCAGGTTCAGGGTATTAATAAATCAATTCAATACAAAGCGAGAGTTAATCAGTCGTTTTTTCGCAGAATGATATTATCTTCATATAACAACAGTTGTTGTATTACAGGTTTGGCGGTTCCTGAGCTTCTAATTGCGAGCCATATAATTCCTTGGTCAATGAATGAGAAGAATCGAATGAATCCAAGAAATGGACTTTGTTTAAATGCTTTGCATGATATGGCTTTTGACAAAGGTTTTATTTCAATTAGTGTGGATTATCGAGTTATGATCTCTGACAATCTGAAACAAAGCGTTTCTCAGTCAACAAGTTTTGATTTCTTTTTGAAGTTTGAAGATAAAAAAATTGAAATGCCTTCGAGATTCATTCCCGACAATGAATTCTTGGATTTTCACAGAAAGAATATATTTCTCAATTAACAGAATGATTTTGTGTCGGATTTCCATCACCACAGAGCCACGGCCAGGAGCGCGGCGGTTTCGGTGAGTTCGATGGCGGCGCCGTAGATGTCGCCGGTGAGGCCGTTGTATTTGCGGTTCCAGTACAGGCCGAAGATGTGCGCGGCCAGGGTGGCTGCGGCGAGCAGGATGAGGCCGCGCGCGCCGGCCAGGAGCCAGGCGGCGGATGCGGTGAGCAGGGCGGCGATGAGCAGGTCGCCCAGGGGTTTTTGTTCGAGGAAGTATGAGCCTTTGCCCTCAGGGCGCGCGTAGGGGAACCACTGGATGAGCCAGGCTGCGGTGAAGCGCCCGATGACCGGGGCCAGGGCCAGGGCGTAGAGCACACGCACGGGATTCGATTCATTGTAAATAGAGCAGAGTTGAAAAACAGCAACGGCTTTGGCGCCGAGCAGGAGCGCGATGGCGGCCACGCCGAAGGTGCCGATGCGGCTGTCGCGCATGATTTCCAGGGCGCGCTCGCGGGGCGCGGCGCTGCCCCAGGCGTCGGTCAGGTCGGCCAGGCCGTCCACGTGCAGGCAGCGCGTGAGCGCGCACATGGCTGTTGTGATAATGAGCGTTGTAAACGCCGGGGGCAGGGCTGTGTGGCGCGCGGCGAGCCACGCCAGGGCCGCGTAGGCCGCGCCCAGGGCCAGGCCGGGCAGAGCAAAGAATGCGCGCGAGCGGCCGATGGCCCCGGCGTCCAGGGTGATGCCGCGCGGTATGGGCGCGATGGTGAGGAATGAGAATGCGGCGATGATGCGTTTCAGAATGTTCATGTCGTTTATCCATGCGCGCTGTGCGCGGCGCGCCGTGTTTCATTATACCGGGCCGCGGCGGATTGTCGATTGCGCGGCTGCGCGCTGTTGTCCAGAAAAGGCTTTTGAACGCTCGCAAACGCCGTATTATTCCCAATGCCAAGTGGATACCCATCTTTCAATAGGGCTCCCTGAGTCGTGGAAGACGCATGAATTTTGCGAGCAATAATAAACGACCACCGACCTTGTCGGTGGTTTTTGTGGGACGGACTTCGTCCTATAAACTGATTCGCATGCAAACCGGCGGTAAGCTGCCGATAAGTTACAATTAAACTGTAGGGCGGGGTCACCGCACCCCGCCGGAACCATGTTGCTTCCGGCGATTTGTTCCCTTATAAAAGCCGTTCATCTCTATTCGAGATATCTGTTACTTGGCTCTTTTTGATATAATCTTTGAATCCTGGTTACAGATTACGGCGGGGTGCGGTGACCCCGCCCTACAATTCCACCAACTTTGTTGGTGATAACGGTACGTGCCTGCAGCACGATTTCATCCACCGGCTTTACCGGTGGTTTTCTCCTGAAATAAAACCGCAAACAATTCAATAACCGGAAATGGCGCGGAGCAGGGCGCGCGCCTGGTCGGCGTCGGGCGAGGCCGGGGCGGCGGCGATGACCCAGTTGAGGTAGCCCTGCGCGGCTGCGGTGTCGCGGTAGATGTTGAGGGAAATCTGCGCGATGGCCAAACCCGCGTGCAGGGCCTGGGTCGTGTCCGGATGATTGGTCATGGCCTTGCGGTACGCGGCCACGGCCAGGGCCGGGTCGCCGGCGCGCACACATGCGGCGGCCGCGGCCAGCAGGGCGTCGGGGCCCAGGCGCGTGCCCGGCGCGGTGCGCATGAGCGCGCCGAATGCAGCCACGGCGCGCGACACATCCCCGGTGCGCGCAGCCTCGCGCAGCAACTCGTCCAGCTCATCGCCCGGGCCCAGGTCCGCATAGCGCCCGCGCCTGACCTGCTCGAAGTTGGGCACCACCACGATGCCGGTGCGCATGAGCAAAAACACGAACCCGGCGCCAAACGCGAATCCGCCCAGGTGCGCCATGAACGCCACATTGGACTCGTCCGCAAACAGCACCTGCGAGCGCAGTTGCATGTATATCCAGATGAGAATAAACCAGAACGCGTGAATGGAAATAAAGAACGGGAAGACCATGATGCGCGACAGGGGGAACAGCACGAAGTACGCGCCCATGAGCCCGGAGATGGCGCCCGAGGCGCCTACGAGCAGGCCGATCTGATTGGCGCCCCCGGACACGGACGCCAGGTGCAGAAACGCCGCGGCCAGCCCGCACGCCAGATAGAACACCAGATAAAACGGGCGGCCCATGAGGTCTTCCACGTTTGGACCGAACACCCAAAGAAACAGCATGTTGAATCCCAGGTGTCCCGGATCCGCATGCAGGAACAAATAGGAAAACGCGGTGATCGCCGTGGGCTGTCCCGGGGTGAGGCCAAAGCGAAACGTAAACTCGTCGAACAGCAGCGGGTCCCCGTACATGGCGATGAACACGATGACATTCACCGCAATGAGGCACGCCGTAACCAGGGGGAACGTGCGCACCGGGTTGTCTTTGCCGAACGGCAGAAACATGCGTTACTCCATGAGGCGCGCGCACGCGGCTGCGAAACCCGCGCCCCCGGGCAGAGGCGCGCGCGCCGCGGGCAGGGTCTCGTCGCGCCCGGCCCCGAAATAATTGGCCACGGCCACGGACCGCGGGAATTCCTCGAACAGCGGAATGTCCGTGTCCGAATCTCCGAACACCACCACATTGTCTTTGCCAAGGCCCATGCGCTCCAGCACCCATTCCAGGGCGCGCGCCTTGCTCACGCTTGCGCACATCACGTGGGACATGATGTTGCTGGTCACAGCCTGCAGGCCGAGCCCGGGCCGTTTGGCGAAGTGCGCGCGCACCTCGGCCAGCAGCCCGGGCGGCGTGTGAATGCCCACGTCGCAGATACGGTGCATGTTATCGAACGTGGGCTCGCACGCGCCCTTGAACGGTTTTCTTTTCAGCAAGTCATCCACAGCCGCCTGCGCGCGGCGGCGCGACACGCGCGCCAGGCGCGTCACGCGGCCGTCCATTTTTACTACGGCCCCGTTCTCCGCAATAATCGCCGGCCCGTCCTGGGTGCGGCCGCGGTCCGCCAGGCCCATGTACAGGGCCAGACCCTCCACAGTGGCAAAGGGCCGGCCCGTGACCAGCACCACGGGAATGCCCGCGGCCGTCATGCGTTGAATCTGCGCGAACGCATCCGCGTGCAGGCGCCCGCGCTCATGCGCGGGCGCGCGCGGCGCCTCAATCGTGAGCGTGCCGTCCACGTCTGTTGCGCACATGCGAAAATCCGCGCGCCACGAATCCAGCAGGGCCCGGCCCGCGGCCGCTCCCAATGACACGGCGCGCCTGCCGCCGGTTTCTTGTTTTTTG
>Ga0351876_1032_pt1 | contig 39855 bp, 32 predicted proteins | sample BONcelFGM3001C15_FD_206774 | JGI IMG/M metagenome (GOLD analysis project Ga0351876, IMG submission 206774) | Enriched cells from coal bed in the Powder River Basin, Montana, United States - BONCAT cells FGM rep3 HSBNCT.FGM.300.1.C15 ...
CACCTGCGGATTGCGGGACGCACCCGGCCCGGGTACAATGGTTCACAGAACAGCGCCGCACAACTACCGCAATGTGAGACGCGCGGCGCCGCCCCTTGGGAGTGTGAAACCTTATGATCGCAAGCGATGTCCAATTCCTGGGTGACGTGTCTATTCCCCACCCCGAACTGGTGAACCTGTACGGATGCGCCATCGGCGCGGGCACGCGCATCGGCACATTCGTGGAAATACAAAAAGGCGCATCCATCGGCGCCAACTGCAAAATCTCGTCGCACACCTTTATCTGCGAAGGGGTGACCATTGAGCACGGTGTGTTCATCGGCCACAACGTCACGTTCATCAATGACCCCGAACCGCGGGCCGTGACCCCGGACGGGCGCGTCATGGGCGATGCGGACTGGACCGTGGTGCCGGTACGCGTGTGCGCGGGCGCATCCATTGGGAGCGGCTCTGTGATCATGGCCGGGGTGACCATCGGCGCGGGCGCACTCGTGGGCGCGGGCAGCGTGGTCACGCGCGATATACCTGACAACGCCGTGGCATACGGCAACCCCGCGCGCGTGAAAACAAAAAACCGCAATTAGCAGGCAGAGCATATCAAGAATCCCGCCGTCACTATGGCCCTGCCCTTTTCAATCACATGCGGCCAAACAGGGCATCCGGCAAAACTCAAATTCATATTGTGGAACATCCAATCACATCATCAGGAAGTATTTCATGAGGGAACCCAATGGCACAACGTGATAAAAAACCAGCAGGCGGACTGTTCCATGGTCCCGAGGGCGCATACGCCCGCGCGCTCATGCACGGCTGCGGATTCAGCGGCGCCGACCTGGCCCGCCCCATCGTTGGCATCGCCAACTCCTGGACCGAAGCCAACCCCGGACACGCGCACCTGCGCCGCATGGCCGAACACATTAAAACCGGCGTGCGCGAAGCCGGAGGCACGCCCGTGGAATTCAACACCATAGCGCCCTGCGATGGAATCGCCCAGGGCCGCGGCATGCACTATGTGTTGCCCGCGCGCGACATCATCGCCGCCAGCGTGGAACTCATGGCCGCGGCGCACCGATTCGACGCACTGGTGTGCGTGTGCTCGTGCGACAAAATCATTCCCGGCATGCTCATGGGCGCCGCGCGCCTCAACCTGCCCACGGTATTCGTAACCGGAGGAACCATGAAACCCGGACGCGCCGCGGGCCGCGCCATCATCACCAGCGACGTCAAGGAAAGCATCGGCGCATTCGCGGGCGGACGCATCACGGCCCAGGAATTCCAAAGCATTGAACACGCCGCATGCCCGGGCCCGGGCGCATGCAGCATGATGGGCACAGCCAACACCATGGCGTGCCTGGTCGAGGCCATGGGCCTCAGTCTGCCCGGGTGCGCCACCCTGGGCGCACAGCACCGCGCACGGCCCGCTCTGTGCCGCGAATCGGGACGGCGCATCATTTCTTTGCTGAAAAGCGATGCGCGCATCGCAGGCTATCTCACCCGATCATCTTTGGAGAACGCCTTGCGCGTACTCGCGGCCCTGGGCGGCTCCACCAACGCCGTGCTGCATATGCCCGCATTGGCCCAGGTTGCCGGAACGCAATTATCTCTGGACGACTTCGACACGTTCAGCCGGCAAACCCCTCTGCTTGCGAAGTTCAAGCCCGCTTCCCCACTCAACATTGATGACTTCCACAAGGCCGGCGGCGTGCAGACGCTTATGCGCGAACTGCGGCCCCTGCTGAATCTGAACGCGCCAACCATTGCCGGAACAAAACTCGGCACAGCGCTCAAAAAGGCCAAACTGCAAACCGGCGGAGTGATTCGCCCGCTCAAGGATCCAATAGCCCCGGAGGGCGGCATCGCCGTACTGCGCGGATCTCTTGCCCCGCGCGGCGCCGTGGTCAAGCAAAGCGCGGTGCACCCGGACATGATGCGCCACACAGGCCCGGCCCTGTGCTTTGACAGCGAAGAAGCTGTGCGCGATATCCTCATGGGCCGCACCAAACGCAAAGTCAAGCCGGGCGATGTGCTGATTGTCCGGTACGAAGGGCCGCGCGGCGGGCCCGGCATGCGTGAGCAGAGCATCCCCGCGGCCGTGCTTGTGGGTTTGGGACTGGACAATTCCGTGGCGCTCATCACCGACGGTCGGTTCAGCGGCGCAAGCCGCGGCCCGTGCATCGGGCATGTGTGCCCCGAAGCCGCGGACCTCGGCCCCATAGCCGCCGTGCGCGACGGCGACATCATCGACATCGATATACCCGCCCGGAAACTCGATGTGCGCATCACGAAATCTGAAATGAAAAAACGGCTGAAAATCATACAGCCGCCCGTAAAAGATTTCTCGAATTCATTTCTGGATACGTATCGGCGCAATGTATCAGGCGCAGACCAGGGCGCTGTTTTGATGGGGCACTAACACCAACGGAAATCAACAGTTTAAATGATTGATATGAACATGGGCACTTTCTCAAAATCGCCCCTTGAATCGTCGATGACGCCTTATAGCAATCCCGGAAAAGAATTCAGACCTTTACAATACAAGCAACGCATGGTTCAGAGCGTGGCTTTGCGCATTACGTGACCTGGCAGCGGCGGCAGCGCCCTACACAAAAAACGCTTTAAAAGCTGACAGAATTCCATAATATGGTCCCCCTTAGCAAAGGGGGATAAAGGGGGATGTGCATCTGTCACGAACCAACAATTTACGACTGTTCACCTCTTGGTTCTTTTTCGTGATTGCTATAACTTCTACTTTCTTTTCCGGGATTGCTATAATCCCTTAAACCCCTGCCAAATAAAAAGGCGCAAAGCGCGGGGCTTCCCGCGCTTTGCGCCTTTTGAATCTTTTTAACGTTTCTTGTCTCCTGCTTCTTTTCCTATTACCGCATCCTGCGGATGACCCCGATTACCTTGCCCGCGATTTCCACTGCATTGGAAATGATGGGTTCATACTTTTCATTGGACGCTTCAAGCTTGATGAACCGGCCCTGCTTACGGAAGTGCTTGACCGTGGCCTCGTTCTCGATGAGCGCCACCACAATGTCGCCGTTATCCGCGGTTTTCTGCGGGCGCACAATCACGATATCTCCGTCGAAAATGCCGTCGCCGATCATGGAATCGCCTTTGACCTGGAGCGCGAAGATGCGGCCATCACTGGGGAAGAAATTCTCCATGGTGATGTGATCTTCAATATTTTCCTCGGCCAGGATGGGCAGGCCCGCGGCCACGCGCCCGATGAGCGGGATGCCGCGCTGCGGGCGTTTCAACAACTCGATGCCCCGGCTGGTTTTGGGGTGCAGCTTGATGATGCCCTTGCGCTGCAGGGCCAGCAGGTGATCCTTGACCCCGTTGGGCGAACTGATTTCAAACCGGTCCCCGATCTGCCGGATCGTGGGTGGATACCCAATGCTCTTGGCGTGTTCCACAATATAGTCATAAATCGCCTTCTGGCGCATCGTAAGCTTCTGGAATTTCCTCGGTTTATCAACCATAGACAATCTCTCCCCTTTCTCTTTTTGCTGTACAAAATTATACGCTACAGGCGTTCAGATTGCAAGAGGGAGAAAAGAAAAGCTTAAGTGGCAAACAATCCCTGCCGATTTCACGTTTTTCGGTGCTTATTGTCATATTGCCACATGAGCCCTGCATGCGTCAACTGCTTTCTGGTTCACGGCGGCTCGTCGGCTTTCCCCGTTGTTTGAGAAATTTCCCGCCGCCAACTTATTGGCTTGCTTTTCCCATCGGGCGCATGTGTTGCTATAATATTCAAATACTGGGTCCGTTGGGCCTTTGAGGAGTTTCTGTGTGTCTGAACTGAGACGGGATCCTATTGTGGGCCGCTGGGTGATTGTTTCCAGCGAACGGGGCGGACGCCCCACGGACTTTGAGCCGGCAACGCCCAGGCCGCCCGATGCGTTCTGCCCGTTCTGTGCGGGCAACGAAGATAAAACACCGCCCGAGATCCGCGCTATCCGCGACCCCGCGTCCCAGCCCGACACCGGCGGCTGGAAAATCCGCGTGGTCAGCAACAAGTTCCCGGCCCTGAATATTGAAGGAGAACTGAACAAGCGCGCGCGCGGCATTTACGATATCATGAGCGGCATCGGCGCGCATGAGGTGTTCATCGAAACACCCGAGCATGACCGCACCATTTCCACGCTGCCGCCCGACCATGTGCGCGACCTCATGTGGATGTACCGCGAACGCCTGCGCGACCTGGAAAAAGATCGCCGCCTCAAGTTCATCCTTATTTTCCGCAACAGCGGCCAGTCCGCGGGAGCATCCCTGCGCCACCCGCATTCGCAACTCATCGCCACGCCCACCATTCCCAAGCGCATCCTCGAAGAACTCGACGGAGTGCGCCGCTACATCGATTTCAAGGACCGCTGCGTGTTCTGCGACATGGTGGATGAAGAGCACACATTCAAACAGCGTGTGGTGTGCGAAAACGAGCATTTCATCAGCTTCACCCCGTTCGCGGCCCGCTTCCCATTCGAGATGTGGATCCTGCCCAAGGAGCACCAGCCGTGTTTCAAATCCATCAAGGACGACCAGCTCGAGCCATTGGCCGCGGTGCTGCAGGAAACCATCAAACGCCTGGACAAGTCCCTGGACTTTCCGCCCTATAACTATGTGATTCACACCAGCCCTGTGAACTCGGAAATCAATTACAACTACCACTGGCACTTCGAGATCATCCCGCGGCTCACGCACGTGGCCGGCTTCGAGTGGGGCACAGGTTTCTACATCAACCCCACACCGCCCGAGCGCGCTGCCGAGTTCCTGCGCGAGGTGGAACTGTGACCGGGGAACCCAAATCCACGCATATGAATGACCGGGGCCAGGCCCGCATGGTCGATATATCAGACAAACAGCCCACGGCCCGCATGGCGCTTGCCCGCGCCGTGCTGCGCATGAGCCCGGCCACGGCCGGCATGCTGGCGCAAGGCGGCCTGCCTAAAGGTGACGCCCTGCCCATGGCCCGCACCGCGGGCATCCTGGCCGCAAAAAAAACATCCGGTCTCATTCCGCTCTGCCACCCCATCGCAATCACAAAACTGGAAATTGATTTTCAAGTGGACGCCGCGGCCGGACTGGTCACGGTGCTTGCCGAGGCGCGCACCACCGACCGCACCGGAATAGAAATGGAAGCACTCACCGCCGCTGCAACCGCGGCCCTCACTATCTATGACATGTGTAAATCCGTGCAAAAAGACATAGAGATTACGAATATCGTGCTGCTGGAAAAAACCGGCGGCAAGAGTGGTCCCTATAAAAGAAAAGATTGAACCGGCCCATCGCGAATTTGATATATTACGCTTACAACATCCTGCTCACCCTGCTGTCCCCGCTGCTCATCCTGTACTTCAAGTACAAGGGCGGCCAGGATATCCGTTATATCGGGACCATGGATGAGCGGTTCGGCCACTACGCGGACTCCCTGCGCAAGGTAGCCGACGCGCGCCGCATCTGGGTGCATACCGTATCCGTGGGCGAAGTGGTGGGCGCCATGCCCCTGCTGCGTATGATCCAGGCGCGCCTGCCCGATTACGAACTCGTTGTTTCCACCACAACCGTGACCGGCCGCCAAATGCTGCAAAAGAATTTCCCGGACATGCCCACGTTCTATTTTCCGTTTGATTTCCCATGGGTGGCGCGGCGCACAGTGAACCACATTGCGCCGGACGCCCTGGTGCTCATGGAAACCGAATTGTGGCCCAATGTGATGACGCAGTGCGCGCGGCGCGATGCGCCTGTGATGCTGCTGAACGGGCGCGTGTCCGAACGCATGGCCAAGGCCGGCGGCATGGTGGCGGGCATGTACCGGTGGGCGTTCGCGCGCATCACGGCCCTGGGTATGCAAACCCCGCGCGACGCCGAGCGCATCACGGCCCTTGGCGCGCCCAGGCAACTTGTGACTGTGGTGGGCAACATGAAATTCGACGGCCTGCTCACCAAACCTGACTTTGGAAAAATCCAGGAATTACGAGACACCATCAACCCCGATGCGCGCCCCCTGTTTGTGGCCGGCAGCACACACCCAGGGGAAGAAGCCATCCTGTGCGATGTGTTCCGCCGCGTGCGCGAGCATGTGCCGGATCTGCTCATGGTAGTAGCTCCGCGCCACATTGAACGCACCGATGAAGTGGAAGGCGTATTCCTTATCAAGGATTACAACGTGCAGCGCCGCAGCCGAATCAAACCGCAGCAAATAGCAGTACGGCCCGATGTGATCATTCTGGACACCATCGGGGAACTGCGCACCCTGTACGCCATTGCGGACACATGCTTCGTGGGCGGCAGCCTCATCGAGCGCGGCGGACATAATGTGCTTGAACCCGCGGCATGCGGCAAAGCCCCGTTCTACGGGCCGTCCATGCAGAATTTTCTGGACAGTGTGGAAGCGCTTGAAAAAGGCGGCGGAGGCCGGCCCGTGAACAGCGGCGTGGAACTGGCTGAACATCTGATCGCCGCATTCAAGGAACCCGACGTGCAGTATATTCTTGACCAGAACGCCCTGGAAGTAATCAAGGCCAATGCCGGGGCCAGCGAACGCGCATTCAATTTGCTGCAAAACAACTTATCCTGAATGATTTTGAATTTGAACAAACCGCCACAGGCTTTTCGGATGGTTTCCCTAAAAATCACGCATTCACTTACTGATAATCTTGCGCAATATATTTTTTAAATCCTGGTGAATAATGCAGCTTTTTATCGGGGGTGATTATCAAGGCCTCCACCTGGGGAAATGCTTTTGCCAGCAATGGCAGCCCCTGGTCCGGTCCCAGCACGGACAGGGCCGTGGCCAGGGCGTCGGCAAGTTCCGCCTCCGGGGCGATAACAGTCACGCTGATGGTTTCCGCGGCGCCGTGGCCTGTGCGCGGGTCGATAATATGCGATTCACGCTTGCCATCCTTTTCAAAGAATTGCTCATAATCGCCGGATGTGGTGACCGCAGCGTCCTTGAGCAGCACTTTGGCAATCATATCGTCGGGATCACGCGGATTCTGAATGCCCAGCGCCCAGGGTTCGCCGCCGGGTTTTTCGCCGACCGCGGTGATGTCCCCCCCCGCGTTGATGAGTGCGCGGCTCACACCTTTTTGCTTAATGACCTGTGCGGCGCGCTCGGTGATGAATCCTTTGGCGATGCCCCCGAGATCCAGGGACATGCCCGCCACAGCGAAGTTGATTTGATCTTCCGATTTTCCCACAGACAATTTATCGCAGCCCATTTTCTGCATTGCGTCCCGGATCTCATGCGCGGGCGCCTGGCCCGTGTCGCGCGCGGCGCGCCACACCGCGGACAGCGGACCCACAGTAATATCAAATGCGCCTCCTGTGGCCGTGCAGATTTCTTTGCACCGCACAAGCATGTCCGCCATCTGTTCCGACACCTGATACGCGCCGGCTTGCTCTGCTTTTTGGTTGAGTCTGGAAAGTTCAGATTCGGGGTCATACCGGCTGAACACGGCGCTGAGCCGCTCAATTTCCGCGAAAGCTGCCTCGGCAACCGATGTTAATTTCTCTTGTGATTCTCCGTACAATGTAATTGTGACGGTTGTGCCCATGAGCAACTTCGTATCTTTATACAGCGCTGGGCCTGTCCGGCCTGCGGGCTTGCGGCATCCCTGGGCCAGAGCCATAGCAAAAAACAAAATAATACAAATGGAAATTTTCTGAATTATGGATTTTTGAACACATTGCCGCATGGCGCTCAATGCCCGCATGATCCGAATCCCGATGTGCTGAGATGATTGAGGAACCGCGGCATGCGCATGGTGACTTCGTACACGCCGCGGACCGAGTTGCACAAAAACACACGCGAAGCGATTCCGATATCTTCGGGATAAAGGATACGCTCTTTAATCTGCCCCTGCTCAAGGAGCTGGCGGCGCATGACCCCGTCCAGCACACCGCTGTGCAGGGGCGGTGTAAAGCGTTCCGCGCCGATTTCCAGGATTAGGCTGGTGATGCAGCCCTCGGTGAGTTCGCCTTTTTCATTCATGAAAACCAGGTCTGTGTACCCGGCGTCGTAAAAAGCTCGGTACGATTTGTTATAGAATTCGCGTATTGTGGTTTTGTGCCGCAGGAACGGATTGTTGGAGAGCACAGAGTAATTGGAAATCGTGCACCAGGGCAGTGTCGTGGAAAAATCCGGAACCACATCCGAGCGCTCCAGAGTGATGGAGCCATCGCGGCTGAGCACCATGCGCACGCGCTGGGGCATGGAGTCCGCGGGAATTGTATCCGCATATTCTCTCAACTGGCGGCCTATATCGTTAATGTCGCACGAGAATCCGAAGTGGTCTGCGGAAAACAACAGCCGTTCCAAGTGCAGACGCGCCAGAAAATAGCCCTGCTCGCGTGTGTGCAGCATGGTTTCGATGAGGGAGAACTCCGTGGGGCCGATGACCTCCAAAGAACCGAGCAGGAAATTGCCTTTTAGCAAAGCTTCCTTCCACTCGGAATCGGGTTCGGAATCGTAGACGATGCCGCCGCCGATGCCCATTTCGCCCTCGGCGCCTTTGGCGGCCACGGTACGAATGGCCACATTGAAGACCATGTTTTTCATGTGCGGGCCGATGAAACCCACGGAGCCCGTGTATACGCCGCGCGGGGAATTTTCCAGTTCGCGGATAATCTGCATGGAGCTGATTTTGGGAGCGCCCGTGACCGACCCCGAGGGGAAGATGCAGGATATGAGCTTTTTGAGGCTCATGTCGGGCTTGAGTTCGGATTTCACCGTGGAAGTCATCTGGTACAGGGTTTCGTACGGCTCCACATCAAAGAGGCTGGGCACATTGACCGAGCCCTCCACGCTTACGCGGCCCAGGTCATTGCGCAGCAGGTCCACGATCATCACATTTTCGGCGCGGTTCTTGACGTCGTTGTTAAGGAAGCTGCTGAGTTGCTCATCTTCACCCTGGTCTTTGCCGCGGCGCACAGTGCCCTTCATAGGGCGCACTTCAACGGCCCCGTCTTTGACCCGGAAGAACAGTTCCGGGGACAGGGTGAGCACACTCACATCCCCGGAGCGCAACACGCCCGAGTACGAAACCTTCTGCTTGTCGCGCAGGTGCAGATACAGGCCGAGCGGGTCGCCCTGGAGCGTGAAATTGATGCGCAGCGTGTAATTAATCTGGTACGTGTCGCCCAGTTCAATGCGGCGTTTAACTTCTTCAATATTCTTCTTGTATACGGGCCATGTTTCATTGAGCAAGGGATCGGCGATGGCGAAATCCGGCGATGTGGAACATCCATCCGGAATCTGGGGTGCGCGGCCATCGAGCCATTTGCCTGCTTCAACGTCAAAAACATACGGATTGCGGTACAGGCCCATGTGCAGCAGCGGCAAAGGGTATTGGCCGGGCGCATCGAACCTGTCTTCCAGGCAGTAGCCGAGTTCGTAGGAGAAATATCCGGCCGCGTACAGTCCGTCATTGACCGCGGCCTCGATGCGTTCCAGTGCCGGGCCTGGATCCTCGCCTGCTGCTACAGTTACAATTTCCTCAGGTTCGAGAAAAAGGTAGTTGTACCGCTCTGTATCGTTCACAAGGTTCGTTTCAAGAAAAAAATAGTCGTCGCGCCCGGCGAGCGAAAGCACCAGACGATTCCACTGATTTTGGTTATTCATTATTTATTGCCCGATCATCAAGATATGCCGCAGCCTTGCGGGTGCGGTTCGGCTTATTCAAGAATAAAACAAGCCGCGCGTGTTTTCACTTGAAAAACAACATGCGCGGCCTGGATGTTTCACAAATGCAGAAAAGGGACATGCCACCCGGGTAGGCGCTCAGTCGTCCTCTTCGATCGCGATGTCCAGCATCTGCTTGACGCCTTTTTTGATGCCGTCGATTTCGATGCCGTAGTAGCGGTGCAGTTCTTCGGGATACCCGATTACGCTGAACACGTCGGGAATACCCAGGCGCTTAAGTTTGCACGGCACGCCGGATTCGGCCAGGGTTTCGGCCACGGCGCCGCCCAATCCACCAATGATGTTGTGTTCTTCCACGGTGATAATCTTGCCGGTTTCCTCGGCGGCCTTGAGGATAATCTCCGTGTCCAGGGGCTTGATGGTGTGCATGTTGATCACGCGCACGTTCACATCATTTTCCTCGGCGAGTTCTTCGGCGGCTTCCACGGCCTGGAGCACACACACGCCGCAGGCGATGACCGTGATATCGCTGCCCTCGTTCATGGTGATGGCTTTACCGATTTGGAAATCATAATCCATGTCCGTGTAAACAGGCGGTTCGAACCCGCGGCCCACGCGGAAGTACAACGGACCGTTGTGCTCCACGGACGCCTGCGCCAGTTTGGCGGCTTCAATGCCGTCCGCAGGCACAACCACGGTCATGTTGGCGAACGAGCGCATGATGGCCAGATCCTCGGTGGCGTGGTGCGTGGTGCCGCCGTTTCCCATGCTGAGGCCCGAGTGCGTGCCCATGATTTTGACGTTGAGCTTGGGATAGCAGATATCCGTGCGCACCTGCTCGCATGCACGCATGGATGCGAAGCAGGCGAAGGTGCTGAGGTATGGTTTTTTTCCGGCCAGGGCCAGGCCCGCGGCCGTGGTGACCATGTTCTGCTCGGCGATGCCCATATTGAATGAACGTTCGGGATAGGCGTTGAAAAAAACGCCCAGCTTGGTGCTCTTGGCCAGGTCGGCGGTAAGCACCACAATCTCGGGATGTTCTTTGCCGAGGTCGACCAGGACCTTGCCGTAGGCTTCCGCCGCGGTCAGATCCTGCAGGTCGTCTATGTTGTATGACATTCCTCCTGCCATGATCTCTTCCTCCTTGTGATGCTCAGGTTACGCCTGGCGCGTTTTCTCGATGTCTTCGAGGGCCTGCTTTTCGAGTGTTTCATCCAGGCCGCCGTAGTGCCACTTACCCTGGGCCTCCATGAAGGAAACGCCCCGGCCCTTGACCGTGTTGCAGATAATGCACTGCGGTGTCTGGCTGTCCGGCGGGTCCAGGTTCTCCAGGGTGTCGAGGAGTTCCTCGATGCTGTGGCCGTTGATGACCGTGGTCTTCCAGCCGAAAGCCTTCCATTTGTCCTCAAAAGGCTCGATGCTCATGATGTCTTCCACAGGGCCGTCGATCATGAAATTGTTCTTATCCACCAGGGCAATGACATTGCCGAGCTTGTAGTGCTTGGCGCTCATGGCGGCTTCCCACACAGAGCCCTCGTTGCACTCACCGTCGCCCAGAACGCAGAACGCGCGCCAGGAAGCCTTGTCCAGGCGCGACGCCAGGGCCAGGCCCACACAGATGCTGAGCCCGTGGCCCAGGGAGCCTGTGCTCATATCGATGCCAGTGACTTTGTTCATGTCAGGGTGCATGCCGAACGGACTCAGGAACTGGTTAAAACCGTCCATGGCGCTCTTGGGGTAATAACCCGCGTCGCACAGCACCGGGCAGATGCCCACGCCGCCGTGGCCCTTGGACAGGATGAGCCGGTCGCGATCCGCCTTCTTGGGGTTGCTGGGGTCGATGTTCAGTATGTGCTGATAAAGCACAACCAGCATTTCTGTCATGCTCAAGGCGCCGCCCACGTGGCCGCCGCCCGCAGTGACCGTAAGCTGCACGATCATCTTGCGAATGTCTACACTCTTGTTTTGCAGGAACGTCACGAGTTCCTGCCGGTCCGAGATATTGTGTAGCGGCATTCCGAAACCTCCCTCTCCCGGCGGCGGGTGTTCAATCCGCCGCCTCAAATATTGTTCAGAGATTTAAATAAACTCGCATAAAAAAACCATTACGTTTCACAATTTATATATGGAAGATCATACCAATGTGTCCATGGCGGGGCAATTGTTTTTTATAAAGCGATGAAAAAACTTCAAATCAAGTCATTGAGAAGTGTTGGAGGCATCATGCGAATGGCCGGACTCGAAAGTAAGCAGAAACACCGCCAAAACGGGCAGGCACAAGGCGATGGCCCCTGTGATGAGGCCCGAATCGTTCACGGCCAGGGCGAACAGAGATCCTGTGGCCGAGGCGGCCAGAGCGCGGCGCACGTTGGGAAATTCCTCGAACACTCGCGCGATGCGTTCCGGAGCGCGAAAAAGAAACATGCCCGCCAGGCCCAGGTTCAGCACAAACAAGGAACTCCAAGCCGGCACGCGCATGAGGCGCAGGTTCACTGCCAGCTTGCGCCACGCGATTTTGAAGATCTCTTCCGCGCCTCCCCCATGCAGTACTCTTTGCACCAAGCCGCCCACATGCGAATCCGCCAGTGGCAGCAGGGTATCCATGAGCACCATGCCTCCCAGAGCCAGGGCCACAATGCACAGTGCCAGGGGAATGTGCACCCAGCGCATGCGCCAGCCCCGCACAAGTGCGACCATAATTAGAAACGTAACCGCGCACGATACCGTGGCCCCAAAATTTGCACCCCAGAACGGGCTTGCACACACGAAGACAATGAACGCAAAAATTGCGGGGAACAATTTTCGCACGATTTGAGATTTCCGCCCACCCCGGTCCAGAAGCAAGCCATAGAGAAAAACCGGTGCGCTAAGCAGAACTCCGGCGTACTCATTACCGATACCATAAAAACGCGCGCCGCGCTGCACGAAATAACCCATGACCGAATGTTTGATGAGGGGCGCACCCGCAACCTGGTCCAGGACCACAACAACCGTATAGGCAGCACAAAGCGCGGCCAGGCCGCGAACCGCGTTTCCGGAACGCAAAACCAGGACAACAATGGCGGCGCACACAAGGATAAGCGCGGAAAAGAAGCCAACCTCCGTGCGCACCCCTCCCAGGGCCGCCACAAGCAAAAACGAAAGGAAAACGGACATGGTGAAAAGAATCAGCACTTTGAGGCTGCTCAGCCATTTGACCGAAACCGGCCTTGAACGGGCCAGCAACACAAAACAGAGCACAATCACAAATGTGTGCAGCATCACCGAACGGCGCAGCAGATAACCGTGTGACTCGATAAACGCGTCCCGATCCTCAAAATCCCTGAGCATCACCACAGGCTGATCATGCGGCTTGAAAATGACTGCAGAGCCGATAAACTCCTGCGCCGGATCGAGGCCAAAATAATGCGTGATATGCGGGGCGATATCCAGGTTGACCACGAGACCGGCTCTGCGTGTGGATTGGGAAGAGACAAGCGCGGGGCCAGCCGGCACATCGCGGCCCAGAAACAGAACCGGTGTAAGCGCCCGCTTGTTCGCGTAAGCCCTCACCGAAGGAGTTGGCGATAAAATCACAACCTGCGTGGTTTCCAGATCCACGATTTCAAGAATGCGCGCAAGCAGTTGGTCAAACTTCTGCATGGGTGTGTTCATATAGGGCTGAAACAGTTTTGTATTCAGTTCGTCGCCGATGTGCTTTTGAGCCGTGCATGCGGTGTCGCAAAATTCCACGACAATAAAATCCGCTTTTTTGTAAAAGATGCGAAACTGCTCTACGATGCGATCTGTGTTGGCGCGGCAGCAACTGCGTTTTCCGGGTTCTCCATAGCGCATGTCGCCGCCCACGGATCCATTAAAAACCACGCCGTCCCGATCCGCTGCCAGCACGGCGCCGAACCTGGCCATGCGGCTTCGGCAATCGGAGTTGCCCACCACCGCGGTGCGCACGCCGTTGCGTTGAAGCAACTCACCCAGCATGCCCGGGCGCGCCTCCCAGTTTGATTCGTCGCGCTGCCGTTGCCCGGCCATGCCCAGGTTCACGATACCCTTGCGCGGTGCTGTGCTTCCGGTCAGATCCCGAAACAAGCGGCGCACAGACCGGCCGGAAAAAGACTCATACACATGGAACGAGAGGCGCGCCTTCTCGTTCTGCAAAGCGGGTACGCCGGCGCTGATGCTGAGGTGCGCGCCTGCGCGGCGTTTCACGTCCGTCATATACAGGGTGTCTGGGATTTTGCCGACGCCGCCATCGGAATCGTCCTTGGGAGCAACGCTCATGCGCACCACCATGAGACCCACCGCGCCGCGCCGCATGGCCTGTTGCAGGGTTGGCAGATCAGGCACGGTCCAATCAGGCAAGCTGGTGTGGTCGGCGAGCAGCACGATCATCTTGCGCCGTGGCGCTTCATCGGCATGCGCAGCCATGCAGCAAAGAACCACGGCCAGAAAGCATACGGCAACCAGCACGCACCATGCCGCACGCGGCAATGCATGTTTGAATCGATCCCGAGTGGTTGTGCTTTGTAATGTCATGCCAGCGCCGTCCGCCGGAGCCAGGTGCGGGAATTACACCCGCGAGGCGCCGGTTATCAGCGCCTTGATGACTCCGCATACTTAATTAAACCAATATCGGGGTAAATGGACAATGTCTTGCATTGAAGAAAATCGAACAGCAGAGGCTTACCATTCAAACCCGGGGAAAAACCGGCCAAGCATTTCCGATACAGCCTGGCGCATTTTGGACATCTCGGCATTGCCAAGGCGTTCATTGCCGGACAGCGCTTTGACGTACTCACGGCGCTCCACGAGATAAAGGGCCACACGCAGGCCGATGGTAAACATTGCCACAGTCACGAACAGGAACACAGCCATGGCATTTTTCTGCACCGATGCATAATAAGCGAGGAACAGGAAAATCATGAACGCCATATTGAGCCCGCGCGTGGGCACGGCGAACTCGCCGGTGCGGGCGTCCAGAGCGTCATAAGCTGCGCGCGTGATTACCGTTTCAAGAATGGTGCAACCGGATTTGCCACGCTCACGTAGAAACATCGTGGCCTTGCGCAGCTTATCCAGGGGCAGGCGGCGGAAGTATATGGCGTTGAGCGCGTTGGCCATTTTTTCTTCAAGATCATCATAATTCTTTGCGCCCAGGGCTTCGTAATAAATCTTTTCAGACCCATACTCCACAAGCTTGTCGCTGTAAAAATCCAGGATCATATCCTCATCATCGTCCTGGTTGAGGTAGGCATGGGCCTCCAGGGACAGATCCAGGCCCACGGCCAGAGCCGCTCGGCGCAGAACGCCATACATGCCGGAAGTTGTGTCACGCACCAGTGTAAAATCCATTGCAATCTGAATTATACCCTGTTTTGAATTATTTACACCGAAATATTTTTGCTTAACAAATAATCCGGTTTACACAGCGGAAATCCAGTCCAGTCCAAGCTCCTGAAGTTTTTCTACAGATGGCACGCCGGAATAATCATCCCAATTCATCATGCGGTAATAAGTCTTCACGGCATCGTCAAAAGCTTCGACGGGCACATGCGCACCCTGTCCCGCCCCCGGCCCGGGCATGGGCTTGAACACGCGCGGCGGCAGGCGGTCGTACTGCGAGTCAATGCCTTCGCGCGCATTGAACGCACGCATCATGTTCACGCGCCGCTCGCCGGCTTTCATCAACTCCCAAAACGTGACATCCCAGCCCGTTGCCGCATTGATGAGTTGCACCAGGTCATCGTAACTGAACAGCGAACCCGGACCCCAACAGAACATGCACAGGCTCAAAGCGTCCAGCAGGCTGTAATAATATTGCGTGTAAACCACCATGCGAACTTTTTCGTGATCCAGTTCCGCGAGATCGCGCTTGGCGTCCAGTCCCAGACCCCGGGCCGCGGGGCCTATGGCCATAATAATGCTGTCATGCTCAGTGGACATGTGGTCCGCGCCGAACGGGTTCACGGCGTAAGCCAGGGCCTGCGACTTCTTCACCTGAGGCAGGTGCGCGGGGATGGCGTTGTTCTTCACATGCACGGCGTACTCGGCGGTGGCGGCCCCGCACTCGGCTACGCACGCCTCCAGTCCCTTGCTCAACAGATCGCCTATGCCCTGGCGCTCGCCAATCATTTCCACGAGTTGTAACAAAACTTCTGGATTACCAAAACGCAAATCCAGGCCTTTGACCGCCTTGCTCGGAATCAGCTCGTTTTCATAACATTCAATAAGCCAGGCGATGGCCGCACCCGTGTTGATAGTGTCCATTCCGTATGCGTTGCAGAGCATGTTGGCGCGGGCCACGGCCGCGATGTCGTCAATTTCCAGGTTGCCGCCCAGCATGCCGATGGTTTCATACTCTGGCGCGCCGTACTCCGGATCAATCACATAGGGCTCATCGGCCTTCACAGTCTGGCGGCAGCGCACCACGCACCCGAAGCATGCCTGGCTGCCATGGCCGATGGTTTTTTTCATGGTTTCGCCGGACAGGCCTTTGACTCTGTCAAAAGATCCGCGCGAACAGTTGCGCGTGGGAAAGCAGCCCATGCCGCTCAGAAACTCGGTGCCCGCGGATGTGCCGAACTCCTTGAGCATCTGCGGGAACCCGGACGTCTTAAAACTCTCCGCGCCTTTTCTGCCGATTGCCTTCACGGTTTCCGCGTCCGCGTACTCGGGTTTTTTGTCCCCTTTTGCCACAACGGCCTTGAGGTTCTTGGACCCCATGACCGCGCCCATGCCTGTGCGTCCCGCGTAGTCGCTGCCGTCCCCGCTCACATTGGCGAACCGCACCAGGCGCTCGCCGGCCGGGCCGATGCACGCCATGCGGATTTTGCTTTCACCCAATTCTTCGGCAATGGCTGTGCGCGTGTCTGCGGTGAATTTGCCCCAGACATTGGATGCGTCGCGCAGTTCGGCCTCGCCGTCATGAATCCACAGGTACACCGGTTTGTCCGCCCTGCCCGTAACCACTACGGCGTCGAACCCGGCCCACTTGAGCGCGGGCCCGAAATTGCCGCCGCACTGCGAGTCGCCGATGCACCCGGTGAGCGGTGACTTGGCGTTCACGGAAAAACGGCTGGCCCCGGAAAATGCGCCGCCCGTGAGAACGCCGGGGCAGAAGGTAATCACATTATGCGGGCCCAGGGGGTCGGCCTTGGCCGGCATGCCGTTGAGGATGTAATACGTGCCCATGCTTCCACCGCCCAGGTATTTGCGGTAAAACGCGGCTTCGGGCTCATCCACGGCAATGTCCCCGGTGGTGAGGTTCACCATAAGAATTTTCCCGTTAATGGATTTGAGATCCGCCATGAAAGCTGCCTCCGTTATTGCGCTCCGGGCGCGGGTGCTGCTGCTGATCAGAAATCAAAATACAACTCGAAATCATAAGGGTGCGGCCTGCGGGACTGCTCGTCCATTTCCAGCATTTTGAGATCGATCCAGGTGGGCACGATTTCTTTGGGGAACACATCATCGGCCGTGAGGAAATCGTTATCCGCGTCCAGTTCGATCAGTGCTTGCTTCAGCGACGTGGGTCCGGATTTAATCTTGGAGCGCTCTTCACTGCTGAGCGTGTAGTTATTGAAATCAAACGGGCCAAAACCCTCGGCTGTGGGGTCGATTTTGGTTTCGATGCCGTGGAGCCCGGCCATGAGCTGCGCGGCCACGGCGACGTACGGGTTGCACATGGCGTCGGGCAGGCGGTACTCCACGCGGTGCTCTGTTTCATTCTTGGAATACCCGGGAATGCGCAAGGCCGAGCTGCGGTTGCTGTCCCCGAAGAACAGGTTCATGGGAGCGGCCAGGCCCACACCGAAGCGGCGGTAGGAATTGAGCGTGGGGCAGCAAAGGGCCATGAGCGCGGGTGTGTGCTTCAACAGGCCGCCCAGGTAGCGGCGCGCCATATCGTTGAGGCATGCATACTGGTCCGGCCCGCCGTAGAACAGGGACTTGCCGTCTTTTTCAAAATACTGGTGGAAGTGCATGCCGCTGCCGGGTGCGCCGTTCATTGGTTTGGGCATGAACGTGGCGCACACGCCCTGCTCGCGCGCCGTGTTCTGGATCATGTACTTCATAATCATCACGGAATCTGCCGCGCGCAGGATGGTGTCGAAATACGGCTCGATTTCGCATTGCCCGGCGCCGCCCAGTTCGTGGTGGTGGTACTTCACGGCGTAGCCCGCGTCCTCGATGCGGCGCACCATGAGCGAGCGCAGGTTGGCGTGGATGTCGCGCGGCGCGTCGATCTGGCCCACGCCTGTGTCCGGCATTTTTGTCTGATGTTCCGGGAAATCCGGGTCCATGTCGTTCCATGAGCCCGTGTCGCTGAACAGCTCGAAATACCCCTTGTTCACGGCGCTGCCGTAGCGCGCCGCGCGCAGGATGTAAAACTCCATTTCCGGCAGCCACAGGGACCGGGCATCCTGGCCCGTGACCTTCTTGATGCGCGCCTCAGCCCTGCGCACAATGGCGCGCGGGTTGCGCTCATACGGCGTTCCGTCCGTGTAAAAAGTGTCCGAAATCGCGGCCAGTGTTTTGCGATCATGAAACGGATCGATAAATGCGGTTGTGGGATCGGGCCGCGCGGTCATGTCGCTGTTATTGATCACGCGAAATCCGGGATATGGGGACAGGCTGAGGCCGTAGCCTTTCTCGAAAATCTTTTCGTCCAGATGCTTCGCGGCAAAAGTCATGTGACGCCACCGGCCGGGCAGGTCAATGACTTTAAGGTCAACAAATTCAACCTTTTCGTCACGGATATACTTCAACATTTCGTCAGCGTTTTTAAACACAATAAAAAATCCTTTCTATACGGCAGTCATAATTGCCGTTACACGTTATTTGGCGCAATAGCCGCCGTCCACGATGAGTTCGGAGCCGGTCATGTACGAAGAATCGTCCGAAGCCAGGAACAGCGCGGTTTTAGCAATTTCCTCGGGCTTGCAGAAACGGCCCATAGGGATGTCGTCTTCCACAGCCTGGGTCCAGGCCGGATCTTTCATGTATGTGTGCTGCATGGGCGTGTTGACCATGCCCGGGTGGATGATGTTGCAGCGGATTCCCTTTTTGGCAAATTGAATGGCGATGGACTTGGTGAGTATAATGAGCGCGCCCTTGGCGCAGTTGTATGCGTCCTGGGGGATGGTGGAGCCTGTCAGGGCCGAGATAGAGCCGATATTGATGATGGAACCGCCGCCGCTTTCCAGAAGCGCGGGGATGCCGTGCTTGCAGATGAAAGTCGGGCCCTTGAGATTGATGGCGATAACCTTGTCCCAGTTCTCTTCTGTGTTTTCGGTCACGGATTTGTCAATATTCTTCCACAGCACGCCGGCGTTGTTGTAAAGAATATCCAGTTTGCCGAACGCTTTGAGCCCGGCTTTGACCAGAGCCTTGCAGTCTGCTTCCTTGCTCACGTCGCATTTGGAAAACGCGGCGTCGCTTTTGGTCTGGGTCTTGACGAGTTCCACAGTCTCTTTGCCGGCGTCCACGTTCACGTCGCCGACCACGATCTTCGCACCTTCTTTTGCGAACAGCAGTGCTGCGGCCCTGCCCTGCCCCATGCCCGCGCCTGTGATAAGTGCGACCTTGCCTTTCAAACGATTTGCCATTGTCGTTATTCTCCGTTGATGTTCAAAAAATGTATTTTCCGCGGCCGCTGAGCGGACCGTGCGAATGGCTTGATGCGAAGTTACAGATGTGTTCGCGGAACAGATTCAGGAAAGGATACCGCGTAGTCGCGGAGTGGTGATAAAATCTCTGTTATCCTTCGCCGTTCCCTTACGACCCTCTACTGTCTACTATCAACAGAAATTAAGACATTTCAAAATATTTCTTCTTTTCCCAGTCCGTGACTTCGCGGAAGTAGCGCTCGCATTCCCAGGCGAAGAGTTTTACGTAATGATCCACCACGTCGTCGCCCAGGATTTCTCGGGCGATTTCACTGTTGTCGAAATTGCGCAGAGCATCGGGCAGGTTCATGGCGAACACGGGCGCGTCCTTGAGTTCGTAGGCGTCGCCGTGGCAGAAATCGCCCACGGGCTCAAGCTTGTTTTCAATACCGTACAAACCGCTTGCCAGAGTGGCGCCCAGGGCCAGGTAAGCGTTGGCATCAGCGCCGGGGATGCGGTTTTCAATGCGGCAGGCCGGGCCAGACCCACAGGCGCGGAACGTGACCGTGCGGTTATCTCCGCCCCACGCGATGTTGTAGGGGGCGAAGGACTGGTATGTGTACCGTTTGTAAGAATTAATAAATGGCGCATAAAAAACCTGGAAATCACGCGACAATTGCATCATGCCGCCCAGATAGTGGCGCATGGTGTCGGACATGCTATGCTCTTTACCCTTATCCCAGAACAGCGGCTTTTTGGTCTTGCGGTTCCACAGGCTGGAGTGCACGTGCAGGCCCGATCCCGAATCGTTGGTGGACGGCTTGGCCATAAATGTGGCTGTGAGCCCGTTGAGTGCAGACATCTCCTTGATGCCCTGCTTGACCAGCACGTGCCAATCGGCCATGTCCAGGGCTTCCTGGTACATGACGCCGATTTCCACCTGGCCGAAGCCCCACTCGCCCTTGACGCTTTCCACATCGATGCCCGCATCGCCGAGCCCGTTGCGGAAGATGCGCAGGATCCACTCATCCATGGATGTGCGGAAGATCGAGTAATCGCCGTAGTTGCGGAACAGGGGCTCCATGTCACGGTAGTCTTTGGCACGCGCGTCGTCGAAATTCTCCTTGTACAAATGAAATTCGAGTTCGGACGCCATATAGGGGGTAAAACCCATTTTGTTCGCTTTGTCAATCTGGCGGCGCAGGATGGAGCGCGGAGCAATGTCGATAAGTTCGCCTTCCTCAGTGCAAGTATCGCAGAGCACAATCACGGTTTTTTCGAACCAGGGGTAAGCGCGCAGGGTGTTGTAATCGGGTTTCGCGAACATGTCGCCATAGCCTGTGTGCCAGCCCGTGAACTTCATGCCCGGGATCAGCACCAGATCCATGTCCCAGCCGTAATTGCAGGAGCAGGTCGCGATCCCGCCTTGAAAATGTTCGTAAAAGGTTTTGGCGACCAGGCGCTTACCGTACAAGCGGCCCTGCAGGTCGATGCCGGCCATGATGACCGTGTCCACGAGTCCCTCGTCGATAAATTTCTTGAGCTGTTTGAGATCGATCTTCCCTTTAAGTTCCATGTCCCGGCTCCTTTTGCGCTGTTTGGCGGGATATCCCGCTTTTGCCTATTGGCAAACGGAAAGCGGGCGCGTTACGTAGCGCCCGCCGTGGCTTTCATGGTTCAGGTTACTGCATCTGTTGTTCATCATGAGTGCTGCCGTCACACTTCGCGCGCGCCCTTGCGGTCCACGCTGCATAATTGCACGGTGGATTTGAGTCCGTTTTTGAGGAACGCTTTTTTCATGGCCTGGCCCACTTTGTCGGCCGGGCCTTTTGCGGGAATGGCTGCGAAAACCGTGGGCCCCGCACCACTGATGGAACAGCCCAGAGCGCCCGCGTTGATGGCGGCTTCCTTAACATCATAAAAACCCGGAATGAGCTTTGCGCGGGCCGGTTCCACAACCAGATCGCAGATGGACCGCGCGAAAAGGTCAGGGTCTTTTTTGGCAAAAGCGGCAACAATGGCGGCCGTGTTTCCCATGTTGCTGACGAACTTGTGCAGATCCACCTTTTTGGGCAGCACCTTGCGCGCCTTGGCCGTGGGCAAGGCCATGTCCGGCGTAACCATAATTAATGTAAGACCGGGCAGCCCGCCCATGGAGATAACTTCCAGAGGGTCGCTGCTGCGTGTGATGGTGCCGCCGCCAAATAGTGCGGCGGCCGTATTATCCGCAAAAAAAGCGCCGCTCACCGCGGCTTCGGCCTCGGTGCACAGTTGCAGCAGTTCGTCGCGTTTAAGCCTGTCGCCAAAAAGCCGGTTGGCCGCAAACCCGCCGGCCACGGCGCTGGCCGCGCTGCTGCCCAATCCCGAAGCAACGGGCACGCCTTTTTTAATACGCAGTGTCATGCCCATATCCGCATCAATGGCGCGCAGCACTTTCATGGCCGCGATGCCCGCGGTGTTCATTGCCGCATCTTCGGGCAGCGGCACCTTGGACCCAGTGATTTCAAGAATCTCAACACCCGGTTTTCTCTTTCGGGCCGCGGCCACTTCATCGCCGCAGTTAGTGATAGCTACGCCAAGAACATCAAACCCAGGCCCGATATTGCCTATGGACGCTGGGGCAAAAACAGTAACAGATCGCAAAGTATTTCCTCCAGTAATAATTCGGGAAAGGCGGTTGGATGCGATGGCTCACACCCCGATTCGCTTTTCATAATGCGCCGCAACGATGGCGCTGAAATTTCTAATGACTTGTGCGCCCTGGTTGCGGGCGATATCTTCATCGGGCATAGGATTCCACGTGGGATCATGGTGCTTGATATCAGGCGTCATTTCGGGGTGAAACTGGATGCCGTACACAGGCAGTCCCATGTGCTTCATGACCATGATCTCGCATTCTTCCGACCTGGCCAGAAGAACAAAATCCGGGGGCATGGCCGTGACATTCACACTGTGGCTGACCGGGCAAAGGAATTCCCCCTGGTATCCTGCAAAAAGAGGGTCTTCCCGCACAATTCGTATTGTATCGAGTTTCAGGCGCATGCGGCGCTGTTTCTCAATTTGCCCGCCCAGGGCGCTGGCCAGGAGTTCATGGCCGAAGCAAATACCGAGAATTGGCATGCCCATTTCAACCAGCCCGCGCACGAACACTTCTTCCTCGCGAATCCACGGATCATCATTAAGCGGGGATTTCAAAGACCCGCCGATGACCACGCCCCGCACATCCTTTTCCGCGGCCCAGGCGCGCGGGTCCATGGTGAACCCGTTATGAAACACGTGGTTAAACGTGTCGAAATCATCCTCGAAATGCACTGCCGTATTGGAAAACAGATAAAAACCAAGCTGGCAGCAAGCGTTTCCCAAAATGGCTATATTTCCTGTGTCCATGGCTCCTCCGGCCCCCACCCGACAAACTGTTATTTTAACATAACCCCAACGGGTTTTAAAGACAACCCGCGCGATGCCGATATGAAAATAGAGAATACGGGACATAAGGTCCGGCATCACTGGTTTTGTAATGTGTCGTCAGTAATTGCAGCTTTTAGAATACGCATAGCAAAGCCTGACTTGACTCCATTAGAAAATCGCCGCAAATGTAGTTTTCAGGATGAAATCGGGAACAAGTTAATCCATACGCGACAAAGAGCAGGCCACAGGCGGCAGGCGACCCGGATAAAAAACCCGTAGTTCCCACGAAAATTCAATCCAGCCCAAAACGCAGCGAGTCGTACAGGAAATCAACCTGCCGTGCAACAGGCCTGTTCTTGTTTTGTTGCAGCGTCCACGTCAGACATCGAATTTATGAATTCTTCAGAAAAACCTGTGAATCATGTGCATAACCCAGCGGTAACAATACAGGAATACTGTCAAAATCGAAGAAATCGTAAGCAAGTGGCCGACGAAACTGTAAAGCCTTTTAAATAATTTGTATTTGGCCTTCAACCGCTCCATAAAACTATCATTCGCATCCGTATCCATGTGTGGGCTGAGTGTAATGCGGGACAGCATGAAATGGCCTGGAGAGGAGAACATGGCGTTGAACAACTGACTTGCTGTTCTTAAGAAATAAGAAAAGCAGAACAAAAAGAAGGTCAGGAAGAATAAGGGAATGAGGAATGAGTCCGACTTCCCCTGCATCAGGTATGCGTCCGCCCCGACAATGAGAGAAATAATCGCGAGTTCAAACGCGATGTTCAAACCGAATATGCGCATGAATTTTTGGCGCAAAAATACTTTTTCATCCATTTTGAAATTTTCAGGAACTTTGAGAAATAAATCGCGCTTGCGCAGAAAGGAAGTTACGTTTTCCACGCCCAGCGTGAACCTCATTTTTTTGTATAACAACAGCCACACGGATATCACAAAAACCGCCGGCTGCCAGAGGTAATACATCAAACTCAGGGAAACGCCGGGTCTGAGCCATGCCAATACCCAATTAAACCAAAACGACAACAGCACAATCAGCGTAAAAGAAATCAGATACTGGCTGCCGCCATAGAACGTGTTGAACCGGATGCGGTTGACAGTCTCTCTAATGTGCCCGGCTTCAAAGTCGAATTTCGCGGACGCCAAAATTTCAAGCTGCACATAGGAGTATTTGTAGTACAGGATATATAGGACGAAACCGCTTGCACAAGCAAAAAAATACAGCCAGGTTTCCGTGGCGACAACTGGGAAAACACCGCGCGAAATCATCCGGAACAGAGCAACCGTGAAATTCCCCAGAATCACAACCTGCACGCCGCCAATCAAATCAAGATACTGCGTCGACCAGATAATTAGAGTGATGAAGGCCGTGGCCATGAAGATAGATCCGCCGGTCATGAATTTCTGTGTCAGTGGGATTGCGGCGGCGTTGTTTGCGGTCAGAATCAGGAATCCCGTAGCCAGAACTGAAAAAAAGAATATGGCCGGAGCATACAACATAGGGGTTTCGAACTGAATGTCAGAATCCCCATCAGAAAGAATTATCGGCACGAACCGTATCGCGAGATATGGCATGATGCCTAACAGTCCGTATGAGACATGCGAAAGGGACGAACACAGAAACAACTGATCCACAAGCCGCACAAGGTAGTCAAGAGAGGAATTCGTCATGAAGGGATTATGTGAAAATTGAAAACCGGCGATGGGAATTTGCGATATATAGTAAAAAACCAGATACGCCAATGTCAGCAGTGCAACCTGCGCATATAGCATGGGGTTGTTGAGGCTTCTCACAATACGCTGCATGCGAAGCTTGATCTTCCCCTCCAGAGTAATCTGATAGCTCGCACGAATATTTCCATGCTTGCACAAATATCTATAGAAACCAATAATTTCTGCCCTGTGCTGTCTTCTTACGGCAAACCCGATGCCCATTGTTTTCAGTGATTTGATGAAGGCGGAAAGCATGTCAAATACCTGCTCGAGCCCTTTTTCCTTTGCTTCCGTGAACTTTCCAAATTGCACCAGAATCGAGCGTATTCTTTCGATGTCGTGGGCTTTGGAATTGTCTGATGCCAATTCCGCAACGTATTGCCCAATCAAATCCTCGAAACTCCGCGTGGCATCGAACGCGACCTCGGGAAGAAGCAAAGAATCCACCGGGGAATCCGGCAAGTCCTTACCCATGGAGCGTTTTATATATACGCGCTTTACGTGCTCAGGCACAGGAACCCCGTCGTCCAAACCCGGAACGCCATTCGCTCCAACGGTCAGTCCCATGCCGCGCCAGTATTTGATCCTGCTCAGAACTTCAGGTTTGTGAATGTTCAGCAAATAATACATGGTCGTCCGGTCAATATCGTTGAAAAGTTGGGCGTCGCGCGCCATAAACTGCCGCGCAAGTATATTCAGAATTTCAAAACGGGATCTCATGTCGGACAGCGATGAGGTCTCATCGACCATGCGTGCGGTCTGATCAATAAACAACGTCCAGCAATAGTCGATACTGCGCAAAAGAATGAGTCGCTCCCGGGCAAAAGCGTAAGGTCCGGCTATCTCTCTGCGTTCCATGAAGGTATTGTTAAGGAGTTGCTTCAAGCTTGTGGCAAACGCGGATTTATCACGCTTTTGCAGCGACCAGATAGCGGGGGGAATAATCAGCCCGGTTTGATGAGACAATTCGTGCAGCATGGCGGAATTTTGCGCCAGCCCGGCGCCGCACATGGTTTCCACGGCCTGATTGATAATCGAGGGGATCTTGTATGAATAATCAAGTGAGTCGGCCAGGGTTTCGCGTCGCATCAGGATATCAGTCCTGGTGCGGTTCAGATATTCATCTCTAAAGAAAGCCGTCTGGCGCCTGTAAAAACTCACAATGACAATACGGCGCTGCGCATTTCGAATTGCGCGTGTAATCCAGGGATGCTGAATTTCGTCTCCATCATCGAATCCGAACCGATCCATGATTTTTTTAACTTGAACGCCGCCTAGAGTTTGCAGGAGGTCATCTTCCAGGGAAATGATAAAATGGGAAGAACCGGGATCTCCCTGGCGGCCCGCGCGGCCCTTGATTTGTTCATCGAGCCTGCGCATTTCCGAGCGGCCCATGCCGATTACATGCAGCCCGCCCGCCTTCTTGGCGGCGTCATCCAGGCGGATATCCACGCCCCGGCCCGCCATTTTCGCCACGATCGTCACCCGGCGCGACACGCCCGCGTGCTTGATAATTTCCGCTTCCTGGAAATGGTTCTCAGCGGTGAGCAATGTGACCGGAATGCCTTTTCTTGAACAAAAACTTTCAAGGGCCTTGGCGTCGCGAACATTCGTAGTCCCGACCAGTACGGGCCGGCCGGCTTTCACACATTCCTGAATATCGATAACCACGGCGACGATCTGGTCCTTTTTCCCTGCGAACACGCTGTCGTTGTAATCGGCGCGGATGCAGGGCTTGTGCGGTGGAATAATAATCACATCGAGGTGGTACATGGCTTTGAATTCCAGGCAATCCTGAATGGCCGAGCCGGACATGCCCGAAATTTTTTTAAATCGTGATATAAAGCTTTGAATTGTGATTTGCGACAAAACCGAATTCGGATAACTGAGGGGAACGCGTTCCTTGAACTCTATGCTCTGCTGAATCCCGAATTCAAAGCTGCTGCCGTAGTGCGGCCGTCCCGTTGTCGAATCGATTGGAATGAGCTCTTTGTCCTTGATCAGATACTCCCGCCCTTTTTCATAGAAGCTCACAGCCGATATCGCACATTTGAGATAAAACCGCAGCAGGGACGGATGCATTTCAATCCGCTCCGAAATTTCCGTGATTTTATTGTATCCGTTCATTGTAAACGTCACATCTTTGCACAGAGGATCTAATGTATAATCCTGTAGTTCGTGGAAATACCGGACGAACATCAAGGTGTCTACGAAGTCCTTGTGATCGAAATCCACAGGATTCACGAGTTGGAAATGGGTCGAGCCCTGGTCCATCAGAACGTTATCGATTTCATCAATAATGATACTGTCGTGTGGTATTGGGAAATTCGCGTCCGCGGTCAGCGAATGATTTTTTCTCAGGAAATCAAAAATCAGCATTTCCGTTGATACATAAATAACGTCCGCCTGATAGGCACGCATTTTATCCTGCACGGACATGCCCGGTTGGACCACAGAAACCTTGATATCAAGAATCTGATACAAAGGTGCGAATGAGTGCGCATCACGCCATGACAGGTGATCATTCGGAGACAGAATAATCACGCGCTTTCCATACAGGACATCCATAATCGCCTGGTACGGGGCCACCAGGGTTTTCCCTTCTCCGGTATTCATCTGGATGATCTTGCCCCGGCGCATGACCAGGGCGGCCAGGAGTTGCTCGTCGTATGCGTCGGGATGAATGTACGGGTTGTATTCGAAATGTTCGACGCCAATTTTGCGCTGCGTGAATTCCCGAATGATGGCGAATAAGCACACTTCCGTGTCTTCGGGCTTGACCCCGCTGCCCACCATGGCTCTAAAATGCCTGAACTGCTCCCGCAGTTCATCATCAGACAATTTCTGGTATTGGATTTTAAATTCATTTATTGCCGCCACTGTCTTAAGCAGTTGGGTTGTCAATCCCCAACCCTTGATTTGAAGATAAATTGACAGCAACTCGGGAATTGGAATCATGGGCATATCCTTTTCGTATGGAATAATCCTGTTTCGTAAGCGCAAAGAGTGCACTGCACATTAACAACGGAACTCAATACGGCATTTTAAATTGCTGAAAGTGTTAGATTTTCAAACTAATGCGGCGATTATATCATTATTCCTAAATCCCGCTGCTAAACAAAATAAAAATAATTCCAAATACTTCTTACCCAGCTCCGCCAATTGTTCCGGACTCTGCAAGTCTCGCTTTGTATTCATAAATATTTGTGCGGCAGCATCGAAATGCCGCACTGGAAATATCAATGCAAGCGGAGGCTTTTCAAATATTTTGCTGGGCGTGCTCCTGGCCGCCGCCTTGCGCATCGTTGTACAGTTCGGGGAAAACAGCGCTGGAAATCTGCAATCAGTTTATCGGTAACGGCAAATGTTTGCTAAATCATATCCCTTGGGGAAATGCGATGCTATACGTTGAACCGCACCTGGATGATGTCGCCGTCCTGCACGATGTAGTCCTTGCCTTCGAGGCGGTAGCGGCCTTCGTCTTTGACGCCCTGCATGTTGCCGTGGCGATCGAAATCCGCATAAGCGGCCACTTCGGCGCGGATGAAACCGCGGGCAAGGTCGCTGTGAATTTTGCCGGCCGCGGTCACGGCGTTGTCGCCCTTTTTGATGGCCCAGGCGCGGCACTCGTCTTCGCCCGAGGTGAAGAAAACAATGAGGCCAACACGCAGCCAGGCCATGCGCAGGATGCGGTCACGGGCTGGTTCTTTGATTCCCAGATCGGCAAGGAATTCGGCGCTCTCTTCCGCATCCAGGCCTGCGATCTCCATCTCGATCTTGCCGGCCAGGTCAATGACCGGCACATCCGCGCCGGGCAGTGCCGCGGCCACTTTTTCGGCTATGCCCGCACCCAGGTCGTCTTCATGGATGTTGATAACAGCCATGAGGGGCTTGAGGGTGAGCAGGCCGAAATTGCGGATCATGACTTTCTGATCCTCTTCAAAACCCGTGGCGTCAAGCACGTCACCGGCCTCGAGTTTAGCGGCAACACCCTGGAGAAATTCCTTTTCCTTGTCCAGCTTCACGCGTTCATCCTTGGCCGCGCGCTTCCATGAGTCGCCGATGCGATCAATGCGGCGCTCGATGACTTCGAGGTCGGCCATGGCCAGTTCCAGGAGCAGGGATTCCAGGTCGCTGGCCGGGTCTACTTTGTCTTCGGGATGGGGCACGGATTCATCTTCAAAAGCGCGCACAACAAGAAGGAGCGCGTCGCACGTGCGCAGGTCTCCGATGTGTTTGGCGGGAAAACCTTTTTCGCCCTGCCCTTTCTGGAACGGGGCGAAATCCATGACCTTGAGTTCCACGTGGGTTTTCTTCTTGGGGTTATAGTGTGCGGTAAGCTGGTCCAGGCGCGGGTCCGGAACTTTGACCATGGCCACATTGGCGTCGGTGTCCGCGCCGCTGAAAGCCGCTGTTTCGGCCTGTGCGCCTGTTAGCGCATTGAACACGGTCGTTTTGCCCGCGTTTGTCATTCCCACGATTCCAAGTAACATGCGTCAAAATCCCCCCTGCTGCTGTGCTTTGTTTCGGGCGCCGGCATCCGAGCCTTTATTGTAATCCATTGCGCCTGAACGCGGAAAAGCCTATCAAGGAGTATAATAGGTATCAGACTATGAAATGCATTTTTTCTCTGATCACCTTGTTTGTTGCACTCACCGCGGCTGTGCCTGCGCGTGCGGACACGGCTGTGGAATTGTTCGCGGCCGGCTCGCGGCTTGAGGAACTGGGCCAATGGGAAAAGGCCGCGCGCCAGTACGAGCGCGCCATCGCCCAAAGTCCAGGATATACGGATGCTTACTTCCGCCTGAGCCTGGCCGAGATTAAGCTGAACCGCTATGAGCTTGCCGAAAAGCACCTGCTGCAAACACTTTCCCTCATGCCAGGGCACATCAAGGCGCAGGCGTGGCTGGGTGTGGTTTACGCGGACACGGGCCGGCCGCATGAAGCACTGGACCTTCTGGAAAAGGCATCCACCACAGCCACCGACGATGTCTCGATTCTGGTAAAAATCGGCGATGTGCATATGTCCCTGGATCACCTGGAAAAAGCGCGCACTTACTATGAAACATCCATTGAAAAGGACCCGGGATTTTCTGCGGGGTACACAGGCCTGGGATGTGTAATGCAGGAACAGGGCGACTACGGCAAAGCCATGGATCTATACCTTCAGGCCCTGGGTGTAAACCCCGGGGACAGCTTGGCCCACTTGCACCTCGCCGGCCTGTTTATACGCAAGGGCATGTACGCGCAGGCCGAGTCTGAACTCTCCAAACTCACGAGCAGCAACCCGGACAGTAAAGAAATTTTCCGCATGCAGGCCGTGCTGGCCGCACACACCAAATCCGCGGAAACCGCGCGCGCCATGCTGCTCAAGGCCCTGGAATCCTTTCCCGGAGATGCGCACCTGCACTATGAAGTTGGACTGATCCAAAAACAACTGGAACAGTACGACGCGGCCATTGAAAGTTTTCAAAATGCGGCCCGGCTGCGCCAGGGGTTTGCCGGCGCCCATGTGCAAATCGCCCAGATCCTTTCTTTGAACGGAGACGAGGACGGCGCCATGGCCCGGCTGCAGACTGCTGTGCGTCTGGATGCGAATCACGCGGAAGCGCACTATGAACTGGCGGTGCTGCTGCACGCCCGGAGCGACATGAAACAGGCCCGCACGCATTATGAAAAAGCGCGCGCCCTGGGCCATGCGGAAAACGCTTTGTTTGAAGTTCTGTTTCACAACCGCTGACGGGCCAATAACGGTTATTTAGCTCATTTTTACTCTGATTTTTTCATATAATCATTACAAATAGCGGTCCAACATATATAATGTTCAATGACGCGTGCGTCATGGTTTCATTGTTTTTAACAAAACGGGGAGAGTACCATGTCCGGACACTCTAAATGGAGCACCATCAAACGCAAAAAGGGCGCGGCGGATCAGAAGCGCGGCCAGGAATTTTCCAAGCTGATTAAGAATATTTCCGCAGCCGTGCGTGAAGGCGGCGAAGATCCCGACGCCAACACCAAGCTGCGAGGATTTGTGGACAAGGCCAAGGCCATCAACATGCCTGCGGACACGCTCAAGCGGGCTATCGCCCGAGGCAGCGGCACCCTGGATGGGGTGCAGGTCGAGGAAATCGCGTACGAAGGCTACGGCCCTCAGGGCGTGGCCGTGCTCGTGGATTGCCTGTCTGATAACCGAAACCGCACAACCGCCGAAGTGCGCCACATTCTGACCAAATACGGCGGCAGCCTGGGTGAAGGCGGGTGCGTGGCATGGATGTTCGACAAACGCGGCATGATCCTGGTTCCGCGCGAAGGCGTGGATGCAGACGCACTCATGGAATGCGCCATTGAAAACGGGGCCGCGGATGTGGATGACGGGGATGACCAGTTCTTCACCATCACCAGCGAAGTCGCAGACTTCGACGGCCTGCAAAAAGCTCTGGAAGCCGCGGGCTTCCCCATAGAAAGCGCCGAGCTTACCATGATCCCCCAGACCACGATTGAAGTGGATGAGAAACACGCGGGGTCCGTGATCAAAATCATGAACCTGCTCGAAGAACTCGACGACGTTCAAAACGTGTATTCCAACTTTGACATCTCCGACGAAATCATGGACAAACTCGACATCTAAGGAGATTGTTTTTGCTCATCATCGGAGTGGACCCGGGCCTGGCCAACACAGGTTACGGCATCATCGACGTACAGGGCCAGACCCTCAAACCCGTGACCTACGGGTGTATCACCACTCCGGCGGACATGCCCTTCCCGGAACGGCTGCTGCAGATTCACGATGCGTTTTCCGAGGTGCTGGACCACCACAAGCCTGAACTGTGCGCCATGGAGTCCATCTTCTTCGCCAAAAACGCAAAAAGCGCTTTTCAGGTGGGGCACGCGCGCGGCGCCAGTATCCTCACCGCGGCCCTGCGCGAAATCCCGGTCTACGAATACACGCCCATCCAGATCAAGAAGGCGCTCACAGGCGTGGGCCGGGCCGACAAAAACCAGGTGCAGTACATGACCCGCGTGATTCTCAGCCTTAAGGAAATACCAAAACCCGATCACGCGGCAGACGCCTTGGCCGTGGCCATCTGCCACGCCAACTCCATGAAACTGCGCGCTGTCACAGGAAACTCGAAGCACGTGTACGGCCAATAAGCGGAAAGACGTTGACTCATGATCGGATTCCTGCACGGAGAAGTTGCAGACATAAACGATACCGAACTGCACCTGGATGTGCACGGCGTGGGTTACCGCATCACGGTGCCCACGAGCGTGCGGGCCGCGGTGGAGCGCGGGCGCAGCGCGCGCATTCACACGAGTTTGATCATCAGTGATGATCGCCCCAATCTGTACGGATTCATGAGCGCCCAGGAACGCGATATCTTCGAGATCCTGATCAAGGTGTCCGGCATCGGCCCCAAAGGCGCGGTCAAGATGCTCAGCATCCCGCGCGAGCAACTCGTGGCCGCCATCCAGAACGGTGACATCGCCGTGCTCACCACCGTGCCCGGCGTGGGCAAGAAAACCGCAGAGCGCGTTTGCCTGGAGCTGCGCGACAAGCTGGGCGCGAGCTTTGGCGGCAGCGTTGTGCCGGGCATTGCCCCGGCCCTGGCCGCAGATGATGAGGTGGGTGCGGCCATGCAGGGCCTCCAGGCCCTGGGCTTCTCTCCCTCTGAAATCCGCGCGTACATCAATTCCATTCCCGAAAAAGAGATCAAGGGCAGCACCGCCCAGAAAATCATAACTATGTGCCTCAAGAAGAGAAAGTGAGGATATTCCCCCCTATGGCAAAAGAAAAACGAGACAAGGTCGTACTCGCATATTCCGGCGGCCTGGACACGTCCGTTGCCGTGAAATGGCTCCAGGTGGAACACGGCCTGGATGTCATCGCATGCTGCGTGGACGTGGGCCAGAACGACAACCTGGAAATCGCGCGCAAAAAGGCGCTTCAGATCGGCGCGGTCAAGGCCGTGGTCGTGGATGCGCGCGAGCGCTTCTGCCGCGACTACCTCACCCCGGCCATCATGGCCAACGCCGTGTACGAGGGCCGCTATGTGCACAGCACCAGCCTGAACCGGCCCATGATTTCCGAAGTGCTGGTGGAAGTGGCGCGCAAGGAAGGCGCCACGTTTTTCTCGCACGGCGCAACAGCCAAGGGCAATGACCAGGTGCGCTTTGAGGTTTCCGTGCGCGCCCTGGCGCCCGAAATGCAGGTGGTGGCCGTGGCCCGCGAATGGGGCATCAAGGGCATCACCCGCGACATGGAAATCGATTACGCCAAAAAGCACGGCATCCCCGTGGACGCCACAAAAAAATCGCCCTACAGCGTGGACATCAGCTTCTGGGGCAAAAGCACGGAATGCGGCCTGCTTGAAGACCCGTGGAACGAGCCGCCCGATGAAGCGTACAACTGGGTCACGCGCATCGAGAAAGCCCCGGACAAACCCGAATACGTGGTCGTGGGCTTTGAAAAAGGCGTACCCGTATCCGTGGACGGGCGCAAGATGAAGCTCATGAACCTGATCAGCAAACTCAATGACCTGGGCGCCAAGCACGGCGTGGGGTACACGGACATGGTGGAAAACCGGCTCGTGGGCATCAAGTCGCGCGAAACATACGAAGCCCCGGGCGCAACCGTGATTCTGTGCGCGCACCGCGAGCTTGAAAATCTGGTGCTCACCCGCGACGCCCAGCACTTTAAAACCGGCGTGGAGCAGCGCTTCAGCGAGTTGATCTACGACGGCCTCTGGTTCAGTGAATTGCGCCGGTACCTGCAGGCGTTCATCGAGGCCACACAGGAAAAAGTCACAGGCAAGGTGCGGCTCAAGCTGTACAAGGGCAGTTGCGTAGCCGTGGGCCGGCAGTCGCCGTTCTCGCAGTACTCGCAAAAGATGTCCACATATGACACCGGCGACATGTTCGACCACACTGCGGCCGAAGGATTCATCAAGCTCTGGGGCCTGCCCCACCAGGTGGACGCGCAGGTTATGCAAAACGCGGCAAAAAATAAAAAGAAATAACAGCAACGGTGAAATCTATGGGGTCGCCGGCCCATAAAAGAACAGACCCGGCGGCGCAGTAAAATCCGGCACGGCGGAAACAACCGGCATGGAATGGCTGAAATTCATTAACTTATCGCTCAACCTCAGCCCCCTGGAAGCGGCCAAGGCTCTGGTGGAAATCGGCATGATCGCGGTCATGCTGTATTACCTGCTGGCGTTTCTGCAGCGCACGCGCGCCGTGGCCATTCTGCGCGGCCTGGGCATCATGCTCATCGTATATGTGGTGGCGTACCTGCTCAAGCTGGGCACCATCACCACGCTGTTGCGCTGGTTCGGCACGGTCATCCTCATCGCCATCCCCATTGTGTTCCAGCCCGAGCTGCGCCGCGCCCTTGAACAGATCGGGCAGCGCGGATTCTGGCAGCGCCGATTCGCAGGCCTGGAAAAAGAGGAGGTCATCAAGCTGATCCATTCGCTCGTGATGACTCTCGAAGACCTGGCCATTGTGAAAATGGGCGCGCTCATCGTGCTCGAACAGGAAGGCCGGCTTGAGGAATATGTGGACTCGGGCACGTCCGTGGACGCGATTGTCACGCCCGAACTGCTCAAGACCATCTTTTTCCCGCATACATTCCTGCACGACGGCGCGGTCATAATCCGGGGCAACCGGGTGCTGGCCGCCGGCTGCTTCCTGCCCCTGAGCGAAAACCCCTCGCTGAGCCAGGAAGTGGGCTCGCGCCACCGCGCCGCACTCGGCATCACAGAGGTCAGCGACGCCGTGTCTCTGATCGTGTCCGAGGAAACCGGCAAGATATCTCTCGCCCATAACGGCAAACTCATCCGCGACGTCAAGGCCGACGCCCTGCGCGAACTGCTCTACAGCATCTGCTTCCCGCAGGGCACAACCTTCTCGTCGCCGCTCGGAGGCTCCGGTGAAAGGGATTCTTCTTAACAACTGGCGCCTGAAACTCGTGGCCGTGCTCGTGTCCCTGGGCCTGTGGCTCTATATTTATCGTGAGCACAACCCGCGATTCTCCATCACACACCAGGTGTCCATGCGCTACCTGAACCAGGACAAAGCCCTGAACCTGGGCAATGCCCCGAATACCCTCGAAGTCAAATTCAAGGGCAGCCCCGAGCAGATCCAGAACATAGACCCCAACAAGATGTGGGCCGAAGCCGACCTGTCGGGCCTGGACGCCGGGCGCCACAATGTGCCCGTGCGCGTGCACAACGAGTCGCGCGCCGAAGTGGTGGACAAAAATCTCACAGTATCGCTGAACCTGGAACGGCTCAACAGCATTGAGCGGCCACTCACGGTCATCCCCATCGGGTCCCTGCCCATTGACAAGCGCCTGGGCACAGTGCGGCCCAGCCGCGACGTGGTCACCTTCTATGGGTTCGAAAGCTCGCTGAACAAGGTGTCCGAAGCCACGATCAGCCTTTACCTCACCGAGCAGGGCAAAAGCTTTTCCGTGCGCCTTCCGGTTGAGGCCCGGGACAAGTTCGGCAACTCGGTCACCGGGGTCACCGCCGAACCCCAGGAGATCACTGTGGATGTGGCCGTGAACAACGCCAACACCCGCATCGTTCCCGTGAACCTGAACTTCAACCGCGGCATGGACAGCACGCATGTGGTGGCTGAATATTCCCCCACAACTGTGACCCTGTTTGGCAAGGAAAAAGCCCTCGAAAGTATCAAAAATGTAACAACGGAAACTATCGACGCAGACACATGCGTACCCGGCACACAGATGGAAGTGGATATCCGCCTGCCCCGCAATGTATTTTCCGCAGACGACACAGTCACGGTTTCGTGCAAGGAGCCGCGCCGGGTGGATCGCCTGTTCACGGTCAACCTGGAAACGGCCGATGTTCCGCACGGGTTTGAAGCAACCATTGAAAGAACCAAGTTTGAAGTCACGATCACCGGAGACGCCGTGGACCTGGATCAGCTCAAGCTCGAACAGATCAAAGCGGTGCTGAACCTCACGGGCCTGAACACCGAAGGGCGCCACAACGTGAAACCCACCCTGTCCGTCACAAATACCCGGGGAGACCTGGAACTCGAATACGATCCCTCCCCGATTCCTGTGACACTGAAGAAGAAATGAGGATTTCCCATACATGGCAGCAATGCAGCGCATGATTTCGTTCGGCACCGACGGCATCCGCGGCGCCGCCAACATGGAATTGACCACGGAAACAACCATGCTCGTTGGCAAATGCGTGGCCGCGCGCCTGAGCATGGTCCGCGGGACCATGAAGCGCGTGCTCATCGGCAAGGATACACGCGTGAGCGGCGACATGCTGGAAGCCGCGCTCATGGCCGGCATCTGTTCGGCCGGGGCCGACGCCTGGCGCGTGGGCGTGGTGCCCACTCCCACCCTGGCGTATCTCACAAAAACCCTCAACTGCGATTGCGGCATTATGATCTCCGCGTCCCACAACCCTGTGGAAGACAACGGCCTCAAGGTTTTCTCCAGCGAAGGGCTCAAGCTCGACGCCCAAACCGAAAAAGACATTGAGGAACTGATGACCGGCAGGGGGGAAAGCATTCCCTTGCCCACGGGCGACATGGTGGGCAATATCCTGGACAAGGCCAGCCAGGTGAACACGTACCTGGCGCACGTGCGCCACATGCTGCGCGGCGCTTATATCGACAAACCCATCGTTGTAGACTGCGCGTACGGCGCGGCCTCGCGCCTTGCCAAAAAGATTTTCAAGGAACGCGCCGAGGATGTGATCTTTATCCACAGCGACGAGGACGGACACAAAATCAACGTGAACTGCGGATCCACGCGCCCGCAGCAGTTGCAGAAGAAAGTCAAGGAATCCGGCGCGGCCCTGGGGTTCGCGTTCGACGGCGACGCTGACCGCTGCATCTTCGTCAACGAAAAAGGAGAGGTCGTGGACGGCGACCAGATCATGCTCCTGTGCGCCCGCGCCTTAAAACAGGAAAACAAACTCAAGGACAACACCCTGGTGTCCACGGTCATGAGCAACATGGGCCTGGAAAAAACCCTGGCCGCCGAGGGCATCACCATGCTGCGCACGCCCGTGGGCGACAAGTACGTGCTGCGCGAAATGCTCGAGCACGATTACGATCTGGGAGGCGAGCAGTCCGGGCACATCATCTTCCGCCGTCTGTCCTCAACCGGCGACGGGCTCATCACCGCGGCCCAGGTGCTTAAAATCGTGTCCGCGGGTAATGTGCCATTCAGCGAACTCACGGCCCTGGTCCGCTCATCCCAGTTCCTCAAAAATGTGCGGGTGCCGGACAGGGACGCATTTTTTGACAGCAAAGCCATCTCGGACAAAGTCAAAGCCGTTGAAGAACAACTCGGGGACAATGGCCGGGTGGTGGTGCGGCCATCAGGCACCGAGCCCAAGGTGCGCGTGATGGTCGAGACATGGGACGAGTCCCTGGCCGAAAAGCTCACGGACGAGATCCTCGACACCGTGCGCGCCGAACTGGGCGTTTCATAAATTTCTATTCATTTTTCATTTGGTTGTTCGGACAGTTCCCGGGCGTACTGCTTAAGGGCGCTGATTCTGTTTCCGTGCGCCGGGTGCGTGGCGAACATGTAGGCCCAGCCCGGGGTTTTATCCTGTTTCTCGAGGATACGGAACAGCTTGTCCGCGCCCTGTGTGCGACCGTAGGTTTTGTAAACGAGCAACAGGCCGAACCTGTCGGCTTTGGCTTCCTGGCTGCGGCTGTACTTCCGGTTCGCGAGGTTGAATGTGCCCGAGCCCACGATGCCACCCACCTCGGAGTGGCCGAAAATAAGGGCGTAGCAGATTTGCAGTCCCAGGGCCCGGCCCATGCCGCGCAGGTGGTCCCGGTGCTTGAAATGCCCGAGTTCGTGTCCCAGCACAAAGGCGCGTGCAATTTCCTCATGCGTGAGTTTGTCGAGCAATCCTTGGGTAACCCCGATGCCGCCTCCTGGCATGGCCAGGGCGTTGGGCGTGGGATTATCGATAATGAAAAGCCTATAATCCAGCTGGGGGACTTGTTCGTGCGCGGTGAGTTTGCGGAGAATGGCGTCAAGTTCCGCGAGGTCCCCTTTATCCTTGCCTGCGGCCTTTTCTTGTGCGTATCCCAAGCCGTTAAACAATTTTTTCTCGGTGTCCGCAGGCAGGCGCGATACCACGGCGTCCACGGTGAGCCCCACGGCCACGTACACACCCGCGGCAAGGCAGCATACCATAACAATGAGCTTGACAAGTTCACGCATGGCGGTGCCATGGGCTGAACTAATGTCCGCTGTGTTTCCCATGTCTTTTGGCTGGAACCTGATCATGGCGTCACTTCTGGTACTTGAGCGCGGTGCCGTATGCCAGCACTTCCACAGACCCGATCTTGTTTTGCCCGCCCAGGGAAATCCGGGATGTTTCCATGCGCAGATTTACGATGATATCAGCATCCGGAAACTGCTCCTTCATGCGCAGGATGGCCTCGCGCCGGCCGCGGTCCACCAGGGATTCATACGCCGTCACACGCCCGCCCACGATGCTGCGCAACCCGAACAGGAACTGCTTGAAGTAATCAATGGAAATCACGACCGAGCCCATGACCATGCGCACTTCGGCCAGGGGCTGCGTGTCTCCCATGGGCAGTTCATACGGAATTGCCGTGAGGTTGCGGAACTGTTCTTCGCGCGCGTGGATGGACTTGTAATGCCTTTTCTCAATGATGGAGCCCGTGATCATGGCGAGCACCAACAGAAACACGACTGAGATAATCTGTATGATAGACCCGTCCATATCAGATCACTCCACCAGCAGCGCGGTTCCGTACACATACAGCTCGGACGCGCCCTGCGCCACCGAGGATGTGCTGAACCGGATGTTAATGACCGCATTGCTGCCCAATGCCTGTGCCTGGGCAACCATTCGGTTGATGGCTTCATTGCGCGACTCGTTGAGCAGTTCGGTGTAGCCGGTCAGCTCCCCGCCCACAATGTTCTTGAGCCCGGCAAGGATGTCCTTGCCCACGTGCTTGGCGCGCACCGTGCTGCCCGATACAAGCCCGTAGTGCTCAATGATCTTGCGGCCCGGCACAAAGTTCACCGTGGTCAGAATCATATGGCCCTGTCCTCCTGGAATGAAAATTACGCGTTCCCGTATGCCGGGAATGTATGCCACAAGGATACCATTACAGCATGCGGCGCGTCAACAAAACGGTCCAGCCGCGCCTGTGGCGCTTCGCATCTTTCAAAATCAACGAGACAATTTCCCGGCATGCATTTGCGGGGAAATTGCCCATCAAAAGTTTTTGGAAGATTCTTAAAAAACCCCTTTTCCAAAAGGGTTTCTAAAGCCGTCAAAGACGCCTTGAAATCTTTAACATTTATTTGCCGGAAATTGTACGCACGGCGCTGTTGATGAGCGCGCGGCTGCGCGCAGCCAGGAGCATGCCCTGCTTGCCCAGGGTCAGAGGCAGATCGTCAACAGGCGCTCCGGTTTCGTCGGCGCACAGGCCGCCGGTCTGTTCGAGAATAATCTTTCCTGCGGCGTAATCGAGCACCCGGGTAGCCTTCATGTGCGCGTACATATCCGCGGCGCCGGTTGCGGTATACGCCATAGCCAGGGTCATTGAGCCCAGGCTGCGCGACTTTTTCGCGTCCAGGATCACGGGCATGCAACGATCTCTGATGTCTTTGCGTTTGGAAATCTCATAGAACAGGACATTGACATTGCGGCGGCGGTCCGGGGGCAGATTTAACAATTTGCCGTTCATGTACGCTTTGCCGGAACCTGCGGCCGCGTAAATTTCATCCCCGTTGGCCAGATTCCTGATATAACCGAAAAGCCCGCTGCCCAGAGTGGGCCCGAGGAATACGCCAATAGACACGGCAAACATGGGAATGCCCCGCTTGCAATTTATGCTGCCGTCGATGGGATCAATAATCACGCGCGGAAACGCGGCGCCGTAATCGTGCTCTCCGGACTCCTCTGTGAGGAGCGAGAACCGGTTCCCTTTTTTATGGAAAGCATCAAGGTGTTTACCGATGATACGTTCTGCCAGGGCATCCACGAACGTGGTTTCATCGCCGCCTGCGCCGCGCGCATTCACCACATGCGCGGCTTTGGGCGTACCTGCAATGGCGCGCACCGCAGGCGCGAGTTCCGCACCGATGCCGCGGCACACATCGCGCCACACCGCCGCATCATTGCACGGGGGGTTGCTCTTCGATAATTTCTTCCTGGGTTTCGGTGACATTGTCCTGGCTCACATCTCCGATCAGCGCCTGGCTGAATTCCGCGGCGTTAAAGGGCATCATATCCTCAAGCTTTTCTCCTACGCCGATGAATGCGATGGGAACCTTGAGTTCGCCCTGAATGGCGAACACGATGCCGCCTTTGGCGGTGCCGTCAAGTTTGGTAATAACCAGGGCGTCCACGGGTACAATCTCGTTGAACAATTTAACCTGGTTCAGGGAGTTCTGGCCCAGGG
>Ga0351876_1034_pt1 | contig 39542 bp, 30 predicted proteins | sample BONcelFGM3001C15_FD_206774 | JGI IMG/M metagenome (GOLD analysis project Ga0351876, IMG submission 206774) | Enriched cells from coal bed in the Powder River Basin, Montana, United States - BONCAT cells FGM rep3 HSBNCT.FGM.300.1.C15 ...
TTCATATTTAAAAGCTACCTTCCTTTTTAAAACACCTAACAGATGAAGAAGAGACCAGCTGTCTTTTCCACCTGAGAGGGCAACCATAATCCTGTCTCCATCTTCAAACAAATTAAAATTACGATTCGCTTCTCCTATTTTATAAAGAATTTTCTTTTCAAGTTTATCCATAATCTTTTCAGGTTTATCCATAGTCTTATTATATCACATTTTTTTACAGTTTAGTAATGTTAAAAAATGTTGAGGGAATCATTAAAGCAAAAACAGAAAAATTATTACAATTTTCTTTTAAAAATTATTCTATTTAATACTAAAATATGCTAAAATTATAAAATGAAAATTTTGACAGTGTCATAGATTTTGTGTAAAAAAAATGCTATACTTATAGTATTACCTGCTGAGTATAGGGAATTAAAGCCTGTGGAGATCGTGCCTCTAACTGCCAGTGGTCTGATGGCAGGCATGGTCAATTCATCAGGAAGTCTGCGAATTAATTCGCAGGTAACTCACTTAGCCATATAAGGGGGGTGTAATACCCGGGTTAAAAGTTACCAGTATAACCGGGTATAATTAGTTGAAGTCTCCTAATAACACAATCGAACAAGATCAGAAAAATGGTTTTGACGAAGATAGCAGTGAAGGTACTGTTATAGAAAAAAAAGCTCATATCCGCATAAGAGGTTCTATGAGAACCGATGTGGGAAAAGTAAGAGATTTGAATCAGGATAGTATGCTTACAATGCAGCTTACTATGAACGAATGTTCCGAATTTATTCAACCACGTTTGTTCATAGTAGCAGATGGCATGGGAGGAATGTCTGACGGTGAAGTAGCAAGTTCAATGGCCATAAGATATGTGGCAGAAAAGGCTTCGGAAAGTCTTCTTGACAGGTCCTGTAATTTTCCTCTTGATGCAAAGATTCTATCAGGAGCACTCGAATATGCCAATGAAAAGGTTTATAACTATGCCCATGAAGACCCTTCCAGAGAAGGCATGGGGTCAACCATAACAGCTGCTCTGCTCATAGGAAACAGACTGCTTATAGGTCATGTGGGAGATACGAGAGCTTATATTATTAACACAGAAGAAATAAGACAGATAACTGAAGACCATTCACTTGTAACACGTCTTCTAAAAATGGGGCAGCTTACACCGGAACAGGCAGAGAATTATCCTCATAAGAACCTTATATACAGAAGTCTCGGGCCAAATCATCCTGTAGAAATTGCTACCTATGAAGAACTTCTTAAGCCGGGAGATATTGTTTTAATATGCTGTGATGGAATGTGGGACTATTTTCCTAATGAAGAACTTCAGTCTATAGTAACGTCATCTACTGATTTTGATAAAATTACAGCAACACTGGTAGACCTGGCAAATGAAAGAGGGGGAAAAGACAATATAACAGTAATTCTCTTTCAGCTTGTCTGTATTAATAAAGAGTGAAGAGTGAAAAGTGAAAAGTGAAGCGCGTAAATCTGTCTGTATTAATAAAAGTGAAAGGTGAAACGTAAAAGAATGTTTCACCTTTCACTGATTTTGTATTATACAGTCAAACAAATCATCAAAATTATCTTCTCCTGAAAGAAGAATTTCTTTTTTTGCTTTATCACAGGAACATAGTTCATGCCAGTCAATTTCAGTTTTATCCATAAAGGTCATCTTCCCTCCTGCAGTTCTGCAAATTGCCCATCCTCCTGCAATATCCCATATATGACCTCTCATTATGGCTCCAATAGCTGTATTTCTTGCCACATAGCACATATGGGCAGCTATACTTCCCATAGATCTGGTTTTACCGGGAAATTTTCTCAGATCGAAAGCACGATGGGCATAGGAAGGAACAGCAAGAAAAGAATTGACATCAATAACAGAGGGAGAAATTTTCAATTTCTGTTCCTGCAAATATGTATTTTCACCGTCAGAATAATAAAGCTCATCTGTGAGAGGCATATAAAAAGCTCCGTAAACAGGAATATAATTTACGAGAACTCCTATGGAAATACCCCATACAGGAAGACCGCAGGAAAAAGCTGCAGTTCCATCAAGAGGATCTACTGCCCAGACAATATGATCTGTTTTCACGACAGGTTTCTCCGACATTTCTTCACTTAAAATAATATGGGAAGGATATTTTTCACTGATTTTACCTGTTATAAATTTATCCAGAGATAAATCTGCCTCTGTCACAGGAGACCTGTCAGGTTTTTCACGGGGTTTTACCCTGCCGAAATAGGACAGAGCTATTTTACCGGATTCTACTGTTAAATTTTTAAGGAAATTTATATCTATTAACATAATTATAGCGTAATGCGTGATGCGTGATTTCATTGTTCGCAGGGCTCACTGGTCACTGGTCACTGGTCACTGCTCACTGTACTAAATATACTCAAAAAGTGTTTCTCTCTGTTCACCTTTGTTGGGAACAGGAACAAATCCGTTTTTCTTTGCTATATCAGAGCCTTCATCACTGTATATAAAATCTATAAAATCTCTGAGAGGTTTTTTAGCATATTTACTTATATACATATAATATGGGCGAAGGACAGGGTATTTTCCTGTCTGACCATTTTCCACAGAAGGTGTGAGATATTCTCCTCCCTTTTCTTTTGCCACTGCAAGGGATTTTGTGCTCTTATCCTGATAATTCATGAAAAAATATCCTATAGCATTCTTATTCTGTGCAATTTCTTTGACTATTTCTTCAGGTGTTTTAATAACTTTGATATGGGAAGGAAGTTTATTCATATCTATATTTTTACTTATATCTACAAATTTTTCAAGGAAATAATCATATTCTCCCTGAGGAATTTCTCTGTAGAGAACTTCTATCTCTACATCTTCTCCCCCAATATCCTTCCAGTTTGTAATTTTACCTGAAAATATATCTTTAATCTGTTCTTTATCCAATTTTTCAACTTTATTAGCAGGATTTACGGATACACAGTAAATATTAAACCCTACATAAAATTCTCCTACATCAATATTCTTTTCCTTTGCTTTTAATATCTCTTCAGTACTTATTTTTCTTGAAGACTCGGCAATATCCACTTTACCTTCAAGAAAATCTTCTATACCTTTCTTGCTTCCTGTTGACAGAATTTCAACCTTTGCACCGGTATTTTTCTTCATATAAGCTTCTGCCCAGGCTTTACTGAGATCACTTATACTTGTGGAACCACCTATGAGGATATTCCCTTCACTGTTTCCACCTGCCTGGCATCCGGGAAAAAGTAAAGATAAAATCACGAGTAATAAAGATACATATAAAATACGCATAGGAATAAATACCTCTTTCATAATAAATTTATTATCAATAAATAGTAAATAATATAAGGTACTTTTCATATTTACTATTCTCATTAGATAAGATTATAACAGAAAAAAGACTTTAGAGAAATACTCTAGATATTTTTTTATCTTTTTATATTTCGGAAAAGAAGATTCTCCCACAATGTGTTCTCTATGTTAAAATATATGAAAAAATCTCTTTTTTATCTTGATTTTATAGCATAATTATCCTATACTGATCTAAATAAAAAATAGAAAAGAGGTAAAAATTTTGAAAAGAACTTTAATCTGTCTGACCCTTGTTTTTTTATTTATAGCCATGTTTGCAGGCTGTAATAAAGAAACCACATCTACGACCACTCCACAGCCAGGGACAACTCCGTCAGAGGTGACTGCAGGAACTACCCCGTCAGAAACGAGTGTAAGTACAACACCTGCTGAAACTTCTGCCACATCAGAGAACACACCTGCTGAAACTTCTGTTACATCAGAAAAAACACCTGCTGAAACTTCTGTAGAAACTGAACCGGCAGAAATCAGGGTTCGTCATATACTGGTAAAAACTGAAAAAGAAGCAGATGAAATAATCGCAAAATTAAAAAAAGATGGTAAAAATGCAAATTTTGGGAAATTAGCTATGGAGAAATCTCAGTGTCCTTCCAAAGAGAAAGGCGGAGATCTGGGAATATTCGGCAAAGGAGCAATGGTGCCGGAATTTGAAAAAGCAGCATTCAAGCTTAAAATAGGTGAAACAGGGAAAGTAAAAACCCAGTTCGGATGGCATGTTATAGAAAGGATGGATTTGCACATGGGAGAAATAAAAGCAAGTCATATACTTGTTAAAACAGAAGAAGAAGCAAAAAAGATTTTTGAAGATCTTAAAGGCGGCGGAGATTTTGCAAAAATTGCAAAGGAAAAATCCGAATGTCCATCAAAAGCCCAGGGGGGAGATCTCGGTTATTTCGGTAAGGGTATGATGGTGCCTGAATTTGAGAAAGCAGCTTTCGCCCTTAAAGCAGGAGAAGTAAGTAAACCGGTAAAGACCCAGTTCGGATGGCATGTTATAAAGAGAACGGAATAAAGAGTGAAAAGTGAAACGTGATGCGTAGTTTAATTAAACGCACCTGCTCACTACTCACTAACGGCCATGACCATCCGGTCACAAAGAAGAATGAGAATTTGTTCCTCCCGTTACGCGTTACGCGTTACGCGTTACGATTCTCATATAAATTATTCACTTTTTATTGTTAACAAAATTTTAACATTTTACTCTTTACTGTGAGGTAATACCGTGTTACAATTATTTACATAATATATTTTTATATTATGAAGGGAGAGATAAAAGTGGAAATTTCCAGAACAAATATGCAGTCTGCATCTACAGGCAGCCATGTAACTGCAAAAAAATCGTCTGATACAGAACCTAAAGACAGAGTGGATTTACTCAACGAACAGGTTTCAAAAGGAACCTTATCTGAAGATATTGCAGCCAGAATAAAAGAACTTAAAAGTCAGATACAGGAAGAAAAGATTTTCGGGAAACCGACATGTTATGCACCAATGAGTGATAAGGGTATTCCAAAACCGACATGTTATGCACCAATGAAAATGCCGAAACCGACATGTTATGCACCTATGAGCACAGAAGAAAAAGTATTCCCGAAACCTTTGTGTTATCTATAATAGTTAAAATCAGAAAAAAGATAGAATAGATTTTCTCTATTCTATCTTTTTTTATGGAAAGAAGGAAATAAAATGGAAGATACTGCAAAAAATCCCTATTCCTCTATGAGTTATATACTGGAATTTACGGAAATATGTAATAACAGATGCAGTCACTGTTATAATATATGGAAAATGGATGGCTATAAAGAAAAAGGTCGTGAACTTACAACAGAGGAGTGGAAAAATGTTATAAAAAAACTTAAGGAAGAAACAGGGTGCAGCAGTGTTGCCATAACAGGCGGAGAGCCAACCTTGAGGCCTGATTTTCTGGAAATACTTGAATTTATAGATAGCCTGGGCATCATATCGATTCTAATCACAAACGGAACCGGATTAACAAAAGATTTTATAAGAGACTGTATAGACAGAGGTGTAAGACTTTTTGAGCTTCCCCTTCTCGGCCCCACAAGGGAAATACACAATGAAATCTCAGGAAATGACTGCTGGGATAATGTAATTGAATCAGTTCTCGATATAAAAAGCATGAATGCCAGACCTGTTATGGTATTTGTTGCAACAAATAAAAATATTCCCTATTTTGAAGAAACCATGAAGCTTGCCATAGCAATCGATTCCGGTGGTATGATGCTGAACCGTTTTAATCCCGGAGGAGAAGGGATAAAACATATGGATGAACTGATCCCTTCTGCTGAAGATTTCGAAGAGATCCTGGACATTGCAAACAGACTTTCCTTTGAATATAGATATCCGGTAAGCTGTTCCATTCCGATTCATCCATGTATAATAAATATGTCAAAATATCCATACCTTGGTACAGGCTTCTGTGCGGCAGGAACAGACAGAGCTTATTATACAATAAGTCCTCAGGGAATGATGAGACCATGCAATCATTCACCTACAATACTTGGAAATTTTCTTACGGAAAAATTTGTTGATATGATAAATAAACCGGTCATGAAGGAATTTGCCTCTGCTATTCCTCCTATATGTGAACCATGTCCCATGGCAAAAGAATGCCAGGGAGGGTGCAGGGCAACGGCAGAAGTCTGCTATGGTTCAATAAGAGAAATGGATCCCTTTCTTAAAAACAACCTTCACCGTCATCCTGCTTACCGGGGGGCAGGAGAGAAGAAGGATGAAGGAGATTATTCGGGGGAAATGGAATCGTAATGCGTAATGCGTAATGCGTAATGCGTGATACGTGATGCGTGATGCGTGATGCGTGATAAATGTAGGGGCGTTTAATTAAACGCCCCTACCGCAGAAGGAGAACTTATGGAAGAAGCAAAGAATCCCTACTGTAAGCTTCATTATATAATAGAACTTACAGAAAAATGTAATAACTCATGTCACTACTGTTACAATGTATGGAAACTGGACAATCATAAAAAAGAAGAAAGAAAAGAACTTTCTACGGAAGAGTGGAAATCTGCCATAGATAAACTCCACAGGGAAACAGCCTGTACCTGCATCACTCTCTCAGGGGGAGAACCTACATTGAGGCAGGATTTTTTAGAAATACTCTCTTATATTCATTCTAAAAACATAGAACCAATGCTTATCACCAATGGGAGTAATCTTACAAAGGAATTTATACTGGCCTCTATGGAAAGAGGGGTAAAGGTTTTTGAAGTGCCTCTGCTGGGCCCATCAAGAGAAATACACAATGAAATAGCAGGGAATGACTGCTGGGACAAAATCATAGAAGGTATCGTAGAAATAAGGGCATATGGCGGAAGGCCTGTAGTGGTCTTTGTTGCCACAAAGAAAAATCTGCCATTTTTTGAAGAAACCTTAAAGCTTGCCATAGCTCTGGAGACTGAAAGCATGATGCTTAACCGTTTCAATGCCGGAGGTGAAGGTTTCAGGTATATAGACGAATTAATGCCTGACGTAGAAGATTTTGAGAAAGCTATGGACACTGCAAACAGATATTCACAGCAGTACAGATACATGATAAGCAGTTCTATCCCGGTACAGCCATGTCTTATAGATTTAAATAAATATCCTTATATAAGGGCAGGATTCTGTGCGGCAGGTACAGACACAGGTTATTTCACAATAGGACCTGACGGATTTATGAGACCATGTAATCATTCGTCAAGAATTCTGGGAAATTTTCTCACAGAAAATTTTGAAGATATTGTAAAAAAGCCTGCAGTAGAAGAATTTAAAACTGCCATTCCCGACATATGCCTGCCATGTCCTCATGTAACACTATGCCAGGGTGGATGTAAAGCAGCGGCAGAGGTATGTTATGGCTCTGTTAAGGAATTGGATCCATTTCTTAAAAGAAATTTAAAACGTCAAAGGGAGTATTTAACAGTGACCAGTTAGCAGTGACCAGTTAGCAGTGACCAGTTAGCAGTGACCAGTTAGCAGTTATCAGTTATCAGTGACCAGTGACCAGTTATCAGTTATCAGTTATCAGTTATCAGTTATCAGTTAGCAGTTATCAGTTATCAGTGAGCAGTTATCAGTTATAATAAGTTGAGAGTTGAGAGTTTAAAGATTAATCTTTTAAACTATAAACCTTAAACTATAAACTGGCTTTACTGGTCACTGGTCACTGCTCACTGCTCACTGATAAAGTGGATGTCTTGAAGGATCTCCCATGGGAAGCCAGGGAAATAACAGAGGAGGTTCATTGAATTTTTCCCTGTACAGCTGGGTATGAAGATTTAATCCTGCAGTAAAACCTGTAGAAAGAGCAGTAATAACACCTGAAACAGGTGTTACAATATTACCTGCTGCTACAACGCCCGGTATCCCCGTATTACCTTCATTATCAACCTTTATATATCCTTCTTTTAACATTACTCCTCTGTCTTTTAAAAAATCAGTCACTCCTGTTTTGAGAGTATAGGAATTATAATCAACCAGTATATTCGTATAATGTTTTCTGTGAATCCGACTCCCACGACTAGAAGTCGCGGGCTTCTTCCCGCTTCCCTGCCCCTCTACTGAGGTAGCTCCACGGGCTCGCCCCTGGGACAATTCCTGCCCCGCATTAAGTATTATATCATATTTTCCCGCCCCACACAACTCACGACTGAAACCGCGAGAATGCCCTTTTGATTCAATTTCTTTACCTGAAAGATCCACCAGAGTAATATCAAGAGCTTCATCTATTTCCCCGTTAATCTTCATAGTTCCATAGTGAATGGAAAGATCTTTATATTTTTCATTATATTCCAGTTTATCTCCTATAATGACAAGACTGTTTATATCAGGCCTTATATCTTTAAGTTTCAATGCAAGTTCTGCAGTGTCGAAACTACATCCCAGAATAGCTATATGAGCTCCCTCCGGAAGAAAAGTGGCTTCCAGTTCTATGGGACTGAACATGACTCTTACATATTTCATGTATTTTGACATATTACCATGGGGGAAAAAGCCGGTACATATGGCAACTTTTTTACCTTTATAAACTCCCTTATCAGTCTCTACTGTCTTTATATCACTCTTTAAATCCACATCTATTACCTTTTCATGCTCAAGAAGAACAAGGCCTGCTTCTTTTGCATCTATCATAAGAAAATCCATAACCTTATGACCCATAAAAAACCATCTGTGAGTTACACGGAGTTTTCCGTATTTTGCAAAGGCTCCTATTTCAGACTCTTCTATTACAAGTCCTTTAAAACTGCCTGATGTATATATGGGAATACCGGTAACGGCAGTTATTGCACAGATAAGCCCTGCAGGGCCTCCTCCTATTGTTATTACATCATATATGTCAGACATCAATTAAATTTCCTTTCTATAAAATACGTAACGCGTGACGCGTGACGCGTGACGCGTTACGTATCGCACTTACTGATTACTCTCTGCCCCTTCTTCAGCAGGTTTATCTTCTATACCGTAGATTTTCTTTATAGATGCAACTACAACTGTTTTTAAATCGGCGTTACCTGTCTTCATAGTCTGTACAAGTACATCTATTGCCCTGTCATCACCGAGTAATCCCAGGGTTTCTGCCGCTTTAATTTTTACTGTAATATCACTTTCACTTCCAAGTAATTTTATAACAGAATCAACTGATTTCTTATCTCCAATATATCCGAGAGAAATTACTGCATAATAACGGACATCTTTATCTTTATCTGAGAGAATTTTTATAAGAGGATCTACTGCTTTTTTAGATCCTATATAACCGAGGGAATCTGCTGCATAGGCTCTTACCAGACTGTCTTCATCACTGAGTGCTCCTATGAGCGGATCTATAACTGTTTCATTTCCGCAGTCTCCAAGTTTATCTGCAGCAAAACGTCTGATTTCCGGTGTATTATCAGTAAGAAGTTTAAGAAGAGGTTCTACTGAATCTTCACCTATAAGGTTACCCAGAGCATTCATAGCAGCCTGCTTTACATCTGCATTCTGGTCTTTAAGTAATTCTACAAGAAGAGGAAAAGCTTTTTTTGCTGCCAGATTACCGAGAGCTTCTGCTGCTTTAGCTTTTACAGATACATCACTGTCTTTCAGGAGATAAATAAGAGGCTCTACAGCACGTTCATCTTTCAGGTATCCAAGAGAATCTGATGCGTAACATCTGACATTTAAATCACTGTCTTTCAATAATCCAATGAGAGGCTCAACAGAAGAAATATCATTGAAATATCCCAGTGCATCTGCTGCCGTACCTCTTATGGCAGGATCCTTATCTGATAAAAGAGATATAAGAGGCTGAACTGCACTGACATCGGCAAGATTGGCCAGGTTTGTCATGGCAAAAATTCTAACGTCATTATACTGGCTCTTTAGAGATGTAAGAAGAGGTTCCAGTGCATTTTCATTCATAAAACCTGCAAGAGCTTCTATTGTAACGGAACGCAGAGATAGATCAGGAGATTTTAAAAGTTCAAACAGTGGAACCATTGCCCTGCTGTCACCCAGGGTAGCAAGAGCCTGTACAGCAGTTGTTTTCACCTGTTCATCCTTATCTTCCAGTGCAATTATAAGGGGCTGAACCGCTTTTGTATCGCCGAGTTTTCCCAGGGAAGAGGCGGCATTTGCCCTGACAGAACTTTCAAGATCGTCAAGAGCTTCTATAAGCGGTTCAACAGCTTTAGTGTCTGCAAAATTACCGAGAGAATTTGCAGCATAGGCACGGACTTCTCCGTCTCCATCGCCGAGAGCTTTAATGAGTGGATCTACAGATCTTTTATCTGCAAGAGCACCGAGAGAATCTACTGCCATAGATCTTACGGAAGGTTCACTGTCTTTAAGAAGTTCAATAAGAGGAATTACTGCTGCAGTATCACCGAGATAACCGAGAGCATCGGCAGACTTTGCTCTTACTTCTATATTTTCATCTTTAAGTAATTTTAATAATGGCTGTACACCTTTTTTATCTGCAAGTGTTCCCAGGGAAGTAGCAGCTGATGCTCTGATACTGCTGTCAGAGTCGGAAAGGGCTTTTATAACTACATCCAGAGCTTTCGCTCCTCCTATGGAAGCCATTGCTTCTATGACAGAAGCTCTTACTCTCGGATCACTGTCCTGTGATGCTTCAGCTATATGGTCTACTGTTTCAGCACCGTAAAGAGATAACACCTGTACTGCCTGTTTCCTTACTTCAGGATAATCATCTTTAAGAGCTTTCAATACAGGTTCTTTTGGAGGAGGAGAAGAAAGATAGCTGAGAGATTGTAAAGCTCGATATCTTACAACAGGATCACTGTCTTCCAGAGTTTTCATAATAGAACTTACCAGCTTATCACCGCTTATTGCTGCAAGGGAATCTGCTGAACAGGCTCTCACCTCAGGATCTTTATCTTTAAGGGTTTCTACGAGTGAATTTATTATCTTTTCATCGGTAAAATAACCAAGGGAATCTGCCGCTGCAGATCTTACACCGCTGTCCTGATCCTTAAGGGCTTCAATGAGTTTATCCACTACGGAATTATCTCCCATCTTACCGAGCATACCGGCGGCATTTCTTCTTATATTCGGATTATCACTTTTAAGGTCTTTCAGAAGATCTTCTAAGAGAGATGCAGCAATAGAAGAGGTTTGTAATATGAGAACAAAGGCTATAAGTAAAAGAAATTTCTTCATTAATATGACTCCTTTTTCAGAATAAAACTATAAACTTAAAAATTTAAAAGTCCCTCCTCCTTTCTAAATCGTGACGCGTAACGCGTAACGCGTGACGGGTGGCTCACTCACTATGCGCTACTCACTTAAATCGTAACGCGTAACGCGTAACGCGTGACGGGTGGCTCACTCACTATTCACTACTCACCACTCACCTTTAATCGTAATGCGTAATGCGCTGACTATTACCCATATCTCAAAATTGGGAAATAATCAAATAAGATAAGTTATTATTATAATATTTTACCATACAGGAAAAAAAAGAAAAAGCCATAATATAATCTATACAATTTAACAGTAAAATTATAATCGTAGTGGCGGAGCCTGTATTCATGTGAATATGAAGCAAATAATATATAATAGTCCTGAAATTGATATAGAATATAGATAGGTGTCAAAAAATATGATTGAAGAAATATTAAAACAAGAAGTAGATAAAGGCTGGAGTAATAAAGAACTTGAAGATATAGATTTAAAAGATAAACGATTAAATAATCGTCTTATAAATCTGTCAGAAAGTCTTAGTGCAAAACCAGGTGCATCTATTAATCAAGCTTGTGAAATCTGGAAAGATACTAAAAGTGCTTATCGACTATTTTCCAATGAAAAAGTAACATTAGATAATATATTAAAACCTCATCAGATGAGCACAGTAAAAAGAATGGAAGGTCAAAAACTCATAATATGTGCCCAGGATACAACGTATTACAACTACAATAAGCATAAACAAAATAAAGATATGGGTTCCATAGGAAAATCTCGTGGAGGAGTTAATCAAGGTTTAATAATGCATAGTGCGCTGGCTTTAACGGTGAGTGGTTTACCCATTGGTCTTTTAAGTTTAGAAATATGGGCACGAGAAACAAGAGATAAAATTTCCAATGATGAATTAAAGAGATTACCAATAGAAGAGAAAGAAAGTCATAAATGGATTAAAGCCTTAAGGAAGACTGAAAAATTAAAACCAGAAGGAACAAGAATAGTAACTGTATGTGATAGAGAAGGAGATATATACGAACTGTTCGTAGAAGCCCGAGATATTAAAGGAGAAATATTAGTTCGTGCGAACCGAAATCGCAATCTATCTGATGAAGACGTTAAGCTATGGGAATATATGGACTCTCAACCGCTTGTTGGAAATATAAAAATTGATGTACCTAAAAGGGAAACAGAAGCTGAGCGAATAGCAATAGTAGAAGTTCGCTATGGAAGAGTGAATTTATCTCCTCCAATTGATTTTAGAAAATCAAAAAGAGAAAAAGCAGGTATTGTTACTATAGATGCAGTATGGGTTAAAGAAACGAATGCTCCTGAAAATGTAACTCCTATTGAATGGATGCTATTAACTAATGTATCAGTACAAAACTATGGAGATGCTATTGAACGAATAAGCTGGTATAAATGTCGCTGGAATATAGAAGTTTACCATAAAGTTATTAAATCTGGTTGTAATGTTGAAGAGTGCAGATTACAGACAAAAGATAGGCTTATTCCTTATATAACTTTATGTAGTATTATAGCCTGGCGATTATTTTGGATGACTAAAATAAACAGACAAGAGCCTGATAGCCCGTGTACAATTATATTAGGAGAACACGAATGGAAAGCTTTATATGTTAGAATTCACTCTAATAATAAGTTACCAGAAAAATTACCAACAGTAAGAGAAGTTATTAGATGGATAGGGCGCTTAGGTGGTTTTTTAGGACGTAAAGGAGATAAAGAACCTGGCATTACAGCTATTTGGAGAGGATGGAGAGAATTAGAAACAATCTCTCACATGTGGCTAATTATGAAATCTCTTTAATAAAATAAGGTTGGTAAAGTGAAGAAATTTAAAAATTTTAATTTGAACTTGGTTAAAAAAAGTATAAAGTATGTCCATACAGGTTTAATTTGGGATAAAGAGTTAATGAAACCAAATTTTTTACTGGATAAAGATAAGAAAAATAGAGGGATTTTTTTAAAAAATATCCCTACTCTTATAGGGACAAAACATGTGGGTAATAGTCAGCGTAATGCGTGATGCGTGATGCGTGTTTTTTTTATTACCCTTCACCCTTCACCCTTCACGCAAATAAATTTCTCCAAATAAAATTTAAATCCTGTTTATTTGGTAAGCAATCTACCTTGACAAACAAAAAACTATTAGATATTCTATAAAGGAAAAAAAATCTGTTTAGAAAAAAAGGAGAAGTTGAAATGTTTGATACATTAAAAGAATTATACGGAAGATATATAGAACTGGAAAAAAAAATCTGTGACCCTGACATAATTGCCGACAGGAATAAATACAAAGAAATTGGCAAGACCATGGCTGACATGGAAGAAAAAGTAAGTGTATATAAAGAATATTTAACTATAAAAAAAGAACAGGATGAAACACAGGAACTGTTAGAAATGGAAGATGACATAGAGAGTAAAAAAATGGCAGAAGAAGAGCTTGAAGCATTAAAAATAAAAGAACAGGATTTAATGATCAGATTAAATGATATGCTCACCTATAAAGATCCAAATGATGATAAAAATATAATTATGGAAATAAGAGCAGGTACAGGTGGAGAAGAAGCATGTCTTTTTGCAGGAGATTTATTCAGAATGTACTCAAGATTTGCAGAAAATAGAAGATGGAAAACGGAAATTATTGATGCAAACCATACAGGGCTTGGAGGAATAAAAGAAATTACCTTTGAAATAAAAGGGAAAAAAGTCTACAGTATTTTAAAATATGAAAGTGGAGTCCACAGAGTTCAGAGAGTACCATCCACGGAATCCAGCGGCAGAATTCATACATCAACTGCCACAGTAGCAGTACTTCCCGAAGCAGAAGATGTAGATGAAGTAAAAATAAATCCTGCAGATTTGAGAGTAGATACCTATCGTTCAAGCGGAGCAGGAGGTCAGCATGTAAACAAAACAGACTCTGCCATAAGACTTACCCATCTTCCTACAGGTCTGGTAGTATGCTGTCAGGATCAGAGGTCACAGCATCAAAACAGAGACAAGGCTATGAAAGTGCTTAAAGCCCATATTCTGGACAGGATGATAAAGGAACAGACAAGTGAAATAGAAGAACAGAGAAGAGGACAGGTAGGGTCGGGAGAGAGAAGTGAAAAAATAAGAACCTATAATTTCCCCCAGGGCCGTATCACAGATCACAGAATTAACCTTACGTTGCATAACCTGGAAGTAATACTGGATGGAGACCTGGATGATATTGTAGAAGCTTTCAATAAATATGATAAGGAACAGAGAATTAAGGCGATTGCGTGAGGCGTGAGGCGTATAATCGTGACGCGTAACGCGTAACGCGTGACGGGTGGCTCACTCACTACTCACAGGGCGAACACAGAGGTTCGCCCCTACTTATTATGAAGATAAAAAACTTGCTCACATGGGCAGAAGAAGAAATATATAAAGGCACTGGATCTGCCATACCGGCAAGAGAAGCAGAAATACTTCTGGAATATATACTCAACATAAGCCGTGAAAAGCTTTATATAATATTACATGAAGAATTTCCATCTGAATATCTGGAAGGGTATAAATCTATAGTATTGGAGAGAACCTCAGGAAAACCTCTATCTTACATAACTCAAACAAAAGAATTTATGTCTCTTCCATTTTTTGTAGATCCTTCTGTCTTAATACCGAGACCTGATACAGAAATTCTTGTAGAAGAAATACTCAGAATGTCAAAAAACATAAAAAATCCGGCCATACTTGATATTGGCACAGGTTCCGGCTGTATAGGTTTAAGTCTTGCCTGTTATTTAAAAGAAAGTTCTGTCTCTGTTACTGACATATCTCCTGAAGCAATTGACATAGCAAAAAAAAATGCTGCAAATCTGTCTTTAACTTCTGTTTCTTTTTACTGCGGAGATCTATTCGAACCGGTAAAAGGACTTCTCTTTGATATTATAGTATCAAATCCTCCCTATATATCTTATGAAGAAATGAATGATATTTCCCGTGAAGTAAAGGATTATGAACCTTCTATAGCTCTTTTCAGCAACGAAGAAGGTTTATTTTTCTATAAAAAAATAATTTCAGAGGCAAAGAATTATTTAAAAAAAGAAGGTTTTCTGGCTTTTGAAGTAGGTATAGGACAGGCAGAAACAGTGAGTAATTTAATGAAAATCCATCATTTTGAACATATAAAAATTGTGAAAGATTTAAGTGGTATAGACAGAGTTGTAACGGGAGTGAGTGGTGAGTAGTGAAGAGTGAAGAGTGAAAAGTGATTGAGCCACCCGTCACGCGTTACGCGTTACGCGTCACGATTCACCTCTCACCAATTACGCCCCAAAAAGCCTGGACCAGAAACTCTTAGGTCCCTCCATCTCTTCCAGGGCTATTTCAACTTCCTGTTTCACATCTGCAACGGAATTCCTCATCAAAAGCTTCAGAGCCGGCACAGCACTTTTATCACCGATCTTTTTTAAAGATTTTATAGTTAAAAGTTTCACTTCAGTAGATTCTTCCTGCAACATATTAATCAAAGCAGATGTAGCCTCTTCATCATGTTTATTGCCGAGTGCTTCGATTACAGCCAGTTTCAGTGGAAGATCGTCCGTTTTCAGAGCTTTCAGTAAAGGATTTACTGTATATTCATGACTTATTGAACCAAGAGACTTTACAATTACCATTTTCACATTTTCATCTGCTTCTCCAAGGAATTTAATCAGAATATTACAGGCAGAAGAACTTCCGCTGGTTGCAATGGCTCTGACTGCCAGTTCCTTTATTTCCATGTCGCTATGTTCCATGGCATGTTGAAACACTTCAACCATATCTTCTCCAGGGACAAGTTTATTTATAGTTTTAAGTATTTCCTTTTTTACATCTATATGTGGAGTGGAAAGAAATATATTACTTAAAAGAGGAATAGAATCTCTATCATTGAGTTTTCCAAGGGCTCTTATAATAAGTTTCTGAAATACAGGATTAAGAGTGTTCAGTTCATTCCTTAATCTTTCCAGTCCATTATCTGTTAAATGTCCTATATCAAAAAATATTTCTACAACAAGATCCTGTGTTATTTCATCTGCACTGTTAAGTTCTTCTGCAAGAGGCATAAGGGACGAAGAACAGATAAAAAAGATTGAATCACGCATTATTTTCAATGTTTTATCACTGTTATTTTTCAATTCTCTTACAAGAAATTTTACCGATTTTTCACTCTTTATTTTTCCAAGACATTTTGCAGCAATTGTCCTTATATTTTCATTTTCACTGGTGAGGGCTTTTATAAGTTCATCTACGGAAGCCTCTCCGATTTTTATCAAAGCATCTGCTGCAAGTCTGTTTTCTATAACCTCTACAAGTGGTTTAACAGAGGGATTACCGATTTTTATAAGGCTATCTGCAGATGATGTGGCAACATTCAGGAATTGATCATCAAGTTTTTTAATGAGTACAGGAACAGAGCTTTCCTGTCCTATCTCCCCTATGGCAATAGATGCGAGTCTCCTCACATTTACATCACTGTCTTCTTCGAGAGCCTTTGTAAGCTCTTCTAAAGCCTTCGGGTCTTTAATCTGTCCCAGGGAAGTTGCTGCAGCACTTCTGACTTCAGGATCCCTGTCATGTAACATTTCAAGAAGGCAATCAATAGCTTTATTACTGCCTATCTGTCCAAGGGCCTTTATGGCAGATACTCTTGCTGTATCATCTTTCAATGTTTCAATCAAAGGCTCCACTGCTATTTCAGAACCTATGTTTCCAAGAGCTTCGGAAACAGCATTTTTCATTCTTGTTTTGCCTTTATTCAACATTTTTATGAGTATGTCCAGAGAGTCTTTTTCTTTTAAATGTCCCAGGGTTTTTATAATAGAAAATTTTACTTTTTTAACTGTTTCAAAGTTTACGTGAGGAGGAAATTGTTCAAGTTCCAGAAATGTTAAAAGTTTTCTTATATCCTCTTTATTTCCTGTCTCTTCTATTTCTTTTATATTTTTAAAAACTTCCTGTATATGTTCTTCCGTAAGGTTATTCAGTAAGATATTGATGTCTCCCATAAAATTTCCAGTAATATAATATCTGTAATCTGCTATACAGATGACAGATAAATTTTCTTTCTTATCAAATAAAAATTTTTATATATATTCGTAATTTTTATTCCAACTTCCTGCTTTTATAAATAAATATAAAATTCAAATAATGATATCGACTTTATGAATAGATAGTGTTAGAATTGTAAATACGTGAAGGGTGAAGGGTGAAGGGTGAAGGGTGAAGAAGTGAAAAGTGAAGAAGTGAAAAGTGAAGAAGTGAAAAGTGAAGAAGTGAAAAGTGAAAAGTGATCCACCCGTCACGCGTCACGCGTCACGCGTCACGCATTACGCGTCACGCATTACGCATTAGAAAGAGAGATTAACATGAAAGCATATAAAAACCTTATAAAAGGAATGATAGACAATCAGGAAGAAACATTAAATATGTACAATGACATAAGGGAAGAGCTCAGAATCAGAAAATGTGTATTTGAAGGTGAACCATTTAAAATTGCTCTTGTTCCTATGATCCTGAAAAAGAAAGATTCAGATCTTCTTGGCTCTGTATCGGAAATTCTCTACAGAATTATAAATAAAATAATTAAGGCCTCTGACCATGATAAAAATATGGCTCCATATTTTTCCTATAAAGATATACCGGAAGAATGGCTTTCTGTTGATAAAGGCTATAAAGATCATGCTGTAATTACAAGATTAGATGCCCTTTATGACGGTAAAAACCTGAAATTCCTGGAATTTAACACAGATAATCCCGGCGGAAAAGGATGGAATGATATATTTGAAGAGATTGTTCTCTATCATCCTGCCTACAGAGAATTATTTCCTTCCGGCATGAGCCTCCATAAAAAGTCTGTCGTACATGGTCTGTTTAAAGCAGTAATGAAAAGCTCGTCAGATTTCTGGGGCCCGGGGGAAAAAACGTCTGTTGCTATTATTGACTATAGGGAATCACAGTTTCTCGGAGACGGAGAAATAGTAAAAGACTATTTTCTGTCAAAAAATATACATGCCGAACTCATGGATCCAAGAGATTTGTATTATATCAATGATCGCCTTAAATATAAAGGAACAGTGTACAATACTGTTATAAGATGCGTAAAATCACAGGAATTTCTGGAACATCCGAAAGAACTGGAAGGTTTTATAAGTGCCTATATGAAAGGTCATGTATGTATGGTAAACTCTTTTAAATCACTTCTCGGCAGTGAAAAATCAATGTTAGCTATGTTATGTAAGATGAGTTTCCACCATTATTTTACTGAAAAAGAAAAAGATGTTATACGCAATTACATTCCCTGGACCTTTACACTGGGAGACAGGAGTGTTTTCACCAGAGAAGGTAAAGAAATGGAAACAAAATCCTATCTTATAAAAAATCAGGAAAATTTTGTAATAAAACCATCCTGGGGCTACGGAGGGAAAGGGGTCATACTTGGAAAACATATGTCATCAGATAAATGGCAGGAAGCTGTTTATAAATATGGAGGAGAAACTGCCTGGATAGCACAGGAATATGTGGAGATCCCGAAAATTGAAATTCCTGTTATAAATAACGGCCATGTTGAAATTGGTTCCAAATATTTCAACCTGAGTCCCTATGTATTCGGAGGGAAATATGTGGGCTGTCTCGGAAGAATATCAGATTTACCTGTTATAAATGTCTCTGCCGGAGGAGGGATCATACCTGTAATGAAAGAGGAAGAAAGTGAGCAAAAAAGGTAAAAAATCAATAATAAATGAGAAATGGAAAAATTCCTCTCATAAAGATTACAGATTTATATTTTTAGGAATAACCCTGGCAGGTTTAATTTTTCGTATTCTTCTACTGGGATTACCTCCTGAATGTTTCTATCCCTATGATCATTTAACTAACTATGTCTGGTGGCGCCATTCTGTAGAATATGGTCTCCTGGAGGATTACGGCTATAACAGAAGTGATTATAAATTTACCTGCAAAGAAGCAGGGACTATTCAGATTAAAGAGCCAGTATACGGCCCTGATGGAAAACTTTATCAGCCAGGGGATATTATAAATATACCTGCAGAGGAATATAAAGCAAGACCAATTAATTATCCTCCCCTGGCAGCCTATATTACACACATACAGGGTCTTATTCATAGAGCATTTGATGACAGAATGGAACCTCTTACATTAATTGCATGGCTTATTCTGGAGTTCCCTTCATATATATGTGATTGGATTTTAGCCCTTGGCTGTATGTTTATAGTATGTCAGTGGAAAAACAAAAAATCAGGCATTATAGCATATTCATTAATGTGGCTCTGTCCGGGAATTCTACTGACAGGAGTCCTCTGGGGTCAATGTGACAGCTGGTTCCTCGCACCGGCTATCTGGTGCATACACTTCTGTTTAAAGGAACAATGGGTGTTGAGTGGAGTAATGTGGGGCACAGGTCTTATGATGAAACCACAGACTCTGCTTATGGCTGCAGGTCTGGCATATTTTTTCTTTACTACAAAAAAGATAAAGCCTTTTATTATTTATATGTCATCCGCTCTGGCAGTCGTATTACTTCTGTCAGCTCCTTTTATGTATAAATCCGGTCTGGCCTGGTTCTATAATAGTTATGTCTTCAGTTTTGTCGAACTATTACCCTACAGCACATTAAAGGCTTTTAATATATGGATGATTGATCTTATAAGATGCCGCGACACATCTATCGATGCCTTAATCTTTGCTATAAGTAAAAAGACATGGGGATTAATCTTTTTAACTGCAGGATTAATTATCTCAACAGCTGTTTGCCGGCGTAAATACAGAAATAGTAAAATGGCCCTGCCAATGTTAGTAGCACTGACTTTTGCCGTTACTTTTTTATTCCCTACAAGAGTACACGAAAGGTATATAATATATTTTCTGCCATTTCTAATGATATCTGCCTTAATAGAAAATAATTACTGGATCACCTTTACAGGATATTCCATAATAGCTTTCTTTGAAGTAACACACCATATATGGTTACGTGAAGCCTTGAATCTGCAAAATGCCGGTCTGTCTAATCTCATATTTCTTTTTTTACTCAGTATTACAGCAATATTCCTTTTCTTTCACTGGATAAAAACTATAGACAATCAAAAATATATAAATAACAGAGGATATGAAGAAAGTGAAAAAAAATAAAATACCTTTAGAAAATAAATATAACATTAACATAGATGTTTTATGTATTATCTTCATTGTAATACTTGTTTTAATATTCTTTTCCGAACCTCTATTTACCGGGAAATCATATTTTCTGGGTGATATTGAAGCAGTAGTATATTCTTTCCATCATTATAAATATGATATGTGGCAGGCAGGGAAATTATTTCTCTGGGATCCTTATACTTACTGCGGTCAACCCTATACAGCAGATATACATACAGGAACCTTTTACCCTGTGAACTGGATCTTTTTCTTTATACCTACTGCTACTGCCATTGTTATTTATGTAGTCATTCATTTTCTTATAGCAGGTATTTTTTCATATATATTTTTAAGAGATTTGGAATTTGATTATGTGCCATCACTGGCAGGTTCTATATTCTATAGCTTCTGCGGCTTTATGGTAATAAGAATAATACATGCAAACTTTATAACAGACTGTGCCCTCCTGCCTCTATGTCTTTACTCTGTAAATATTTTATTTCGCAGGAAGAATCTTTTATCATCATTACTTTTAGGGCTCTTTCTCTCATTTACCCTTCTATCGGGAAATTATCAGTTAAGCCTGATGGTCTACGGTATAACCTTTTTATATTTTTCAGGAAAACTGGACTTAAAAGAACTAAAAAAACAGCTTCTCCCTGGAGGACTTTTTTTTACTGGCATCATCTTTTCATTTATGTTTATGGCAGTTCAGTTATTACCTGCATGGGAATATATAGGACAGACAATGAGAATTGCAAACGGTCTGCCTTACGATATGGCTACAAAGGACTCTATAGGATTAAAGCAGCTCTTATTATTCATAATTCCTGATTATTTTGGTCTTCCATGGCGCTATAACGGTTATACAGGATATCCCTATTTCTGGGAAGCATGTTTTTATGTAGGCATATTTCCTATTCTCCTTACATCGATTGCTCCTTTTTTTATTACAGATAAAGAAAAAAAAATATTTATCATATTTATTCTTACCGGTATACTCGGGATTACACTTTCTCTCGGAAAATATACCCCTGTATACGGCCTGTTTTACAGTATTTTCCCACTCTTTAAATCCTATAGATGTCCGGTAAGATGGCTCTTTCTGTTACTGCCAGGTATGTTATACTCTATAGCCCTGTCTGTAAAAAGATTATCTAATATTGAAAAACCTGTGACATACAAAGAAAATCCCGGACTAATCATTTCCCTTATATTAGCAGGAATAATAATGATAAATCTGTTACTCTTCATAATGCTTGTCCCCCCAAAAACCATAGCAGGTACAGTTTACTTTGTCATTACAGGCTTTACAGGTTTTATAATAATATTTCTGAGATTATACTGTATAATAGGGAAAAAACTCTTTTCCGTTATTACGATAACGTCATTAATAATATCTGCTTTTTCTTTCGGACTTGTGTTTAACCTGACAGTAGAAGGAGAATATTTCGATAAAAGAGCAGGGCAGGTTTTCGATATATTAAAAGATAAAATACCTCCGGAACGTATCTATTATTTTCCTCCTCCCGAACTTCATGGTACAAGGAATATGCCTGGAACAAGGAAGATATCCACTCTCATAGGTTATAATCCTCTGATTCTAAAAAGATACGGATCATATCTCTTTTATTCAGACAATAAACTTCCTCTTACTCCTGAAGTACAGCTTGAATTTATACAACAGAGTAATATGATACCACTGAATAATGTCACATCAAAAATGATATTACTCCTGAACCTTACTTCAGTATATTCATTTGATGAAGAAAATTATAAAATAAATATAATACCGGTAAAAAATCCCTATGGAAGAGCCTTTACGGTAAACAGTTATCACGTAATTACAGATGATTACAGGACACTTCAATATATGGGAAGCAATGAATTCGACCCTCTGAGTAAGGTATTATTAGATGAAGATCCAGGCATAAAAAATCCTGAGACTATTGAAAAAGTAAATTATCCGGTTGAATTCCAGGTATTCGAACCTGATTATATTAAAATGAAGGTCAGTCCGGAACAATCATGCTGGCTATTTCTTTCGGAAATCTATTATCCCGGGTGGCGGGCCTTTGTAGACGGGAAAGAGCGCAAAGTGTACAGAGCTAATTATATGTTCAGGTCAATAGAACTGAAACCTGGAGATAATACTGTGGAATTTTATTTCAGACCGGATTCATTCAGAAAAGGTGCTGCCATATCTGTTATAACTATTCTGATGTTAACAGGATTTTTATTGAAAGATATAATGAGGCGTAATACCAAATTGCCATCAAGTTTGGCATTATAAATCTCCTAAATTTGCCTGCCTGGCACTCCTCCGAAAAAATCTAAACTGTAATGTTTATATCAGTTATAGCTTACATCATGCCACTTTGCATTATAGGCGAATTAAATACACTTGTGCTGCCGTGATATTTTTTCTCCAGAGCGCCAGGCAGGCAAAGCACTATAATTGATAGCCACATGGTATAAAAAGGAGTGAGCCACCCGTCACGCGTTACGCGTTACGCGTCACGATTTATAAAACCATATCATATATATAAAGACCTGGATTTCCTTCAGGATCTTTAATCTCATATACAGGATCTTTCAGATCAAGGTCCTCTGGCCTCAGAATAAATATTACTCTGTCATTTTTTCCGTTTTCCTGTAATTCCTTAATAATAGGAAGCCAGAGATCGCCATACATAAAATTCATTTTCCCATACTTTACATGGATATCCCATTCGCCGGATTTAGAAATAAGATGTTCATCTTTAAACCACTGTGACGGGTCATAATCTAAAGAAACAAGTGTATTAATATATGGCTGATTCATCCTGTTAGTAGTAATAAAAACAGAATCAATGTCATTGAAACGTGGTTTAAGCCACTGGCATGCCTCGTTTAGATCGGCATGATAGGCATAGTAAACAGGGATTCTTCTACTGTACCTGCCAAAATAATCATTCCAGTAGAAAATATTAGTTACAAAGACGCAAAAAAACATGATGGTTATTGCAACAAAAGAAAGATGTTTATTTTTATTCCATAACCACTTAAAAACAGCAACTGTTCCAAAAGCTGCCAGTAAAATCAGTGAACATAAGCCAGGTGAACTTCTGAAATGATGAGGTAAAATAAAATAGCCAAGGGAATCACTTACAGGATAAACCAGAACCCATACAAGTAAGACCCTTGCCGCTATGGAATTTCTGATCTTTGGAATTAATACAACAAAACCTGTTATTGCCAGTGGGAACAGATACCACTGAAAAAAATAATTATAAAACACAGCATCATCATCAGGGTTTTGTCTCTTAAAAAGATATGCTGGATTGAAATGATTTACATATCGGTACATTATTCCTTCGATGATTTGAATTTCAGACATATTCTCCGAATAAATAAGCAGCTGAGTCTTTCCATGCTGGCCGATACCATCAGAATCGACAGCATGCATATAAGCTAAAGGGGCGAATATGAGAGTAAAACCCAGGATAAATCCAATAATTGCTCTCAATCCATGTTTATTTCCGGCATATTTCAAAACTCTCCCGGTGGTAGCCAGAAATAAAGCCAGAAGAAATAAAGGCCAGAAAATTCTCATTGCATTATAACCGTAGCATGAAATACCTGCAATGATACCACCTGCTGTTGCAAGAACAGGTCTGGCCCCGGCTTCATTATCTGTAAGCAGATTTGCCTGTGATAAAATTGCCAGAACTGTTATTACGGCAAAGGGACATACACATCCCTCTATACATACTCTGCTCATATGAATATGCCATGGAGCCATAGCAAGCATACATGAACATATAAGCCCCACCTGAGTGCCAAATAAATTTTTCCCTGACACATAAAATAATATAACAGTAATTATTCCCAGTAAAGCTGAAGCAAATCTGGCAATCCATATATTCATTCCTCCTATTGCTTCAAATGGCAATAAAATATAAAAAAACAGTGTAGCATAATTCCCTCCAAGTCCGCGGGTATAAAAAATCGGCCAGTGAACTCCCATCTGATCGTGCCCTGTTTTAATGAGACAACTGGCATTCCAGATGTAACAGGCCTCATCCTGATTAAATCCCGGAGGAGTAGTGGTAAGATTAACTGTTCTCAGTATTATTGCCAGAAAAACAATAAAAATTAATATATAAATCTCAGTTTTTCTATTTTTCATAATCAATTACAGGTGAAATTTATAAACATTCTCCAAAAACGGGTCATTTTCCAACGACCCATTATCTTATTCCTTCTATGGGTTTGTTGAGAAATAACCCCATAATATTTACAGTCTATATCGTGACGCGTAACGCGTGACGCGTGACGCGAGGATAATAACCGTTCTAACAATTTGCCAGGGTTATTTTCTTACAGTCTCTATATAAAAAATTAAACAAAAAAATTAAACAGGGAAGATGAAACCATAGTATCAGTTTTTTTCCCTTCTCCTGTATAACCCTGTGTTCCCTGAGTCTGTTTCTTTAAAAGCTCCTGTCTTGCTTCCATTTCCATCTGTGTGGCTTCTGCTGCGACGGCACGATCCTGTCCTGAAGGATCTGCAGGTGCAAGGGCTGCTCTTCTTATAGTCTGAGCTTTTGTTATAGTAGCCTCCGGATTATCAGGAATTTTCGAGGTATCAATATTTACTTCACCTGAGACGGCATATCTTTTACCATCAGGGCCGGTAGTATATCCAAAGGTAGCTCCGCCTTTTGCATAGGAGCCTGCTGCCGACAGATGCATCTGTTCGTGGAGCTTTACTTCTGCATCTCTTTTTTTTAACTGCTCTATTTTTTTCTGTGTTTTTTCATCTTTATCTGAAGGATCGGTTTTTTTCGAATCATCTTTTTTCTGTAAAGAATCGGTTTTCTCTGCAGATGTTGAATTATCTCTTATATTAAATCTGCCTGAGTAAATATTTATATATTCACTTCTGTCAGAAGATATGGCTGTAACAGACATAGATAGCACCTTCAGTAAAAAACATGATTAATTTCAGTCATGAAGAGGAATAACAATCTTTCCTCCCGTCACGCATTATGAGCAATGTCATTAAGTTAAAGTTATAACCGTCTAAATTGGCTGCCTGGCACTCCTCCGAAAAAATCTAAACTGTAACATTTATATCTGTTAGAGCTTACATCATGCTACTTTACACTGTATATCAATTAAATACACTTGTGCCGCCGTGATATTTTTTCTCCAGAGCACCAGGCAGCCAATTTACTATAGGTTTCTTAACTTAACGCCATTATGCGTTACGCGTCACGACTCTCATAAATATTATAAACCACTCTATGAGCTTTAACAAGGTTTAATTAAAAATTAGTTCTATTGGACTGAAGTTTAAAAGATCACTGTCATAGTACAATCATTACAATTAAACCTCAACAAATAGTTTTTCCCTTTTTCATCTACAAGATAAAGATGTTCAGTCTTCTTACACCCTCTGCCTGAGCAGAGTCCAGTAGAATATTTCAGACAGTGTTTTGTTTTCATAACAGCATGTCCTTTCATGTCTATTCCTGTCTCTGCGGCACGTTCTATTACTTTCGCTCCATGCCTTTCGTAAAATCTCTCTGCAAAGCTGTTCATCACATTTCCCCGGAATGTAATAGTCTTATCAGGGAAGGGATAATTATTTTTCTCTATATGATATAATTTTCCAGAAAAAGCTTCTTCCCTCTTTTTCCTCAGGACTTCCACAAGATTTCTCCTGAGATTATTCAGTTCTTTTACAGTTATAAAATATACATCTTTCAGATTTATTTCAATATGTTCTGCTGCAAATTCCGTTTCTCCCAGACTGGAGAGCTGTTTTTTCAGGGTAAAGAGAGCACCGTCCCTGTTTCTGGCTATTTCCCTTTTAATCTCCATAGAAACAGAGGCTTTTATATTATCTTCATCTATAGCAGTAAGCACAAGATTCTCATTTTCTTCGGAAATACTCAATTTAACTAAAATCTTTCTTTCAATAGCTGCATTTTTAAGTTTTTTCAGAAAATCTATATCAAGATTTCTGTATATAAGAGTATCTTTTCTTATAAAACTCATATCCTCAGGAAAAATTCTGTTTTTTTCAACTCTTTTCACAGAGGTTCCCCTGAGTATTTGATGGTCATCAAAAAAACATATACCGTCACCTGCCCGAAGGTCGTAACAGGATAAATAAAAAGAATTATTATCTGATTTCAGAATTTTCCCACACTCTTTACCGAGAGATTTTGGAGTATAAAATGACGTTATGTCTTTCTTTCTTCCCTCTAAAAAATAATCGGTATATCCTCTGTTAAAAGTCTTTTGCGGGTCAGGAGTAAAATCTACTGTAATGCTGCCCCTCGAAGTTTTTTCATAGCCTGCCTTATCAATCTTCTGTCTGTAAAAAGAAACAATGTTTTTCACATAATTAATGTCTTTGAGCCTTCCTTCTATCTTGAAGGAATTTATACCTGAGTCAACAAGTTCCCTTATATAATTTGAAAGATTAAGATCTTTAAGAGAAAGAAGATATTTATCTTTTTCTATAACATTACCTGCCCCGTCCATAAGGGAATAAATCTTTCTGCATGGCTGGGCACAATCGCCACGATTGCCGCTTCTTCCTCCCAGGGCATAACTGAGATAACACTGACCGCTGTAACATACACAGAGTGCTCCATGGACAAAAAATTCCAGTTCTATTTCTGTTTTTTCCCTGATTGTTCTTATCTCTTCCAGGGATAATTCCCTTGCAAGAATTACCCTCTTAAAACCGACCTGTTCAAGAAATTTTATTTTTTCCACACTGTTGTTATGACATTGAGTACTTGCAAATAATGGAACAGGAGGGAGATCCATCTCTAAAAATCCCATATCCTGAATAATAAATGCATCAACACCTGTTTCATAGAGTTTTTCTAAAAGTTCTTTTGCCTGAAGTATTTCCTTATCTGTAAGTATTGTGTTAAGAGTAACATAAACACCGGCAAAATACCTGTGAGCAAAAGAAACGAGTTTTTTTATATCTTCAATGGAATTTTTTGCAGAGGCCCTGGCGCCGAATTTATCTGCACCTATATAAATGGCGTCTGCACCGCATTTTATAGCTGCCATGCCACATTCCAGATCTTTAGCAGGTGAGAGAAGTTCTATTTTTTTCATAATCTTATTATAACAGAAAAAAAATTTCAGAGTAATTTTTTATTTGTGTTTTTTCATGACAGGTAGAGTAACTTATGCTGGAAATTATAGATAATTTTATAACAATCTATAAGTAGTGAATAGTGAGTAGTGAATAGTGAATAGTAAGTAATGTCCTATTCTATTCACTTTTCACTCTAATAAATTACAAAATATTCTATAATAAATTTCTTTTTCCATCTTATGTAAAATCACCTGTCATTTTTTAAGGCAATCCAATCTTCCCGTCACAAGTTACAAGTCACGCGTCACGAATTTGACAGTTTAAATTACTTGTTTATTTTTTTATTTTCTCCTTATGGAGGATTTTTAAATTTTTCTATAGAATATATGTTTTTAATAGTCTTCAGCTCAAAAGCAATTAATAATAATAAATTAAAAGTCCGCCTCCCGAAGCAAGCGTCGCACAAAAGACATGCTCGGAGCGGACTCATTGAATAAACATATACTAGTATTTAGCTAAGTATATTTAATTATTATAACATAAAATATAAATATAATGTAAATAATAAATAAAATTTACTTATATTTATTATCGGCCTGGAAAAAATAAACTTTAGTAAAAACTATCAATTTTTTCTGCAACATAGATCTTAATAGCTGGAGGCTCAATTATGAATATAACAGGAATAGTATTTCACTGGTCAGAAGGAACATACGATCAGATTTTCAATAATTATCACTACAATATTACCTATGCTCGTGACAGGGCATGTGTAGTTAAAACATGTTGCAGTGATTTTGAACCGAAGGATCATATATGGCACAGGAATAATGGAAGGATAGGGATCTCACTCTGTTGTGCATCAGGGGCAACTCCGGAAAATCCAGGAGATTTTCCGCCTGCAGAAGCTCAAATTGAGACAGCCTGTGCTCTTGCAGGCAAACTGGCTCATATTTACAGTATAAAAAGGGATGAAATAAATACTCATGCCGTATGGGCTTTTATAGACGGTTACGGTATACATTCAAGAGATAAAGAAAGCAGATGGGATCTATGGGTGCCCTCCTGGGAAAATGGAAAAAATTTAACACAGGTTATGAAAGATAAAACATTATGGTACAAGGAACAGTTTCATATGCATGTAGATAATTCTGATAACATGTATGAAGAAAGGATAATAGATTTAGTAGATGGAGACAGGCTCTATGTGCCATCGATTTTCAAACTTGCTCAGGAAGCTCATATTGTCACAGAGAGCCACGAAAAATTCAGAAATTCATGGCCTGAGTCCTTTAAAGATGATATTGAAGAACATTATAAACTTTCAGAGAACTCTACAGAATATAGTATGATAAGAAATGAACCATGGTGTTTTTCAGATAAACCTGACAGTCATTTCGGCCAGGGAAAAGAAGGGCAGAAACCTTCGGAAATGGAAGAAGGATGGTATATATCTTTGAACTGGAAAGAAGTTCCGCCGAGAGGCACACGCTTTATTATAAAAAATCCTGTTAATGGCAGGGCAGTTGTAGCAATAGCAGGTTATGAAACAGGTACAGGCCGCACGGGGGATCTGGCAGGAGGAGTATGCGAGGAAATACACCACTATCTGGGAACAGGACATGGAAGCAAGCTGGAAGTGGGAGTGGCAAAGGATCAGACACTTTGTCCGGGGCCGAAAGATGAAAATTGTTTAATAACGGAACAGTTACCTGAATGTAAAGATGGTGTTTTTAATCTTTAAGGAAAAAGATACAATTTATGGATAAAGATAAGAAACAGGAAGTTTTTATTCCATTTTTTAATTATTTAAAATTATTTTCTTATTTTTTTGTTCCTGAAGGATTTTTAATTTCGACTATAGAATATTAGGAAAATTCTATATACTATATTCTGCATCTTAACTTGATTTCAATAATATAGCTTAAATAATTTTTTTAAATAAAAAGTCCGCCTCCTGAAGCAAGCGTCTCACAAACAAAATGCTCGGTGCGGACTCATGAATAAAACTATATTTTATATAGCAAATTTATTATATCACAGGTATTAGTGTTATGTAAATTCACAGGGAGTAATTTTTTTTAGTTATACTTAGCACCTGATATTTATATCGGCAAATGGGGAAAAAAGTTTAGGGGAATTTCAGTGGAGATGTTATTTTTTTGTTATTTATTATGAGGGGGGAGTGATAGAAAGAAAAAATATAGGAATTTAAAACGTATTACTATAAAAAATTATTTAAAAACAATTGGTGTCGAAGGAATCTTATTACAATGTTTGACAAATCAGGGCATTAAATCAGGAGGATTTCTATGAGTATAAATATTAGGCCAGTTAATAAAGTAATTGTAGTATCAGATCTTCATCTTGGTGAAGAAGAGTGTCTCTTATTTAAAAAAAATGCTAAGTTGCTGAAGTCCTTTAAAGATAAATTAGAAAAGGAAGCGAATAAGGGGAAAGTAGATGAACTCATAATAATCGGAGATTTATTTGATCTATCACTTGCTTCCTTTAAAGATGCCTATAATAAAGGAAAAGAATTTTTCAAGGAAATCGGGCAAATCGGAAATCTGGATACTATCGTCTATGTCCCTGGCAATCATGATCATCATATATGGTCACTGATTATAGAAGAAGAACAGATAGTAAAGAATATAAGAAAAGGAAAATCTCCTGAAGAGCCTCTTAAAAGGGTGGATGAAGAATATAATGACACTTTCCTGAATGAACTACTCAAGGAAACAGGCAAAAAATTCCTGGTATCATATCCCAACCTTTTTAGAAAGATAGGAGAAAAGAACTATCTTTTTCATCACGGTCATCTTATGGATCGAATTTTTACACCTGTCGAAACTATTTTACCTGCAAGAGATATTGGTGAACTGGAATCTTTTAATACTTTCTGGCTTGAAAGTCTGTGGTATCATACAGGACAGGCCGGAAGATTGAGCAGCATAGTTGAGTGGGGGTACGAAGAAATTCAGGATATTAAAAAAAATGTGGAAGAGTTATTAAAAAAAGCCGGAAAAACAATAAAAGGTATACTAAAAGGTAAAGAGGCAGGAGAACTTAACCGACAGATCACAAATTATATAAAATTCTGTGTGCTTACTAAAGATAAAATTCCTGATAACTTTGTATTCGGCCATACTCACAGAAAAGAAACGGGATATCCACTGGATATAGAGTTTAATATAAATGGTGAGAAAGTTGAGAGAAAAATAAATATCTGCAATACAGGGGGATGGCACGGAGACAGCAATAAAGATCATACATGTTTTATTGTGATAGATAGTAACGGGGCACAACTATGTAAAATCTAATATATTAGAGAAGAAAGGAAATATTTATGAATATCAATGGTATAGTATTTCACTGGACAGCAGGAAGATATGATCAGGTTTTTGATGATTATCACTACAATATTACCTATAATCCCAAGACAAAAAAAGCAGAAGTAGTGAAAACCTGTGAGGATGATTCGGAAACCAAAGCCCATACCTGGCACAGAAATCCAGGCAGAATAGGTATTTCCCTTTGTAGTGCTTTTGAAGCTACCACTGAAAATATGGGAGAATTTCCACCTGTAGATGTACAAATTGAAACTGCATGTGCACTTGCAGGGAAGCTTGCCCATATTTACAGCATAAAAAAAGAAGAGATTAAAACTCATGCCGAATGGGCATTGGTAGATGGATATGGACCTCACTCGGGAGATCCTGAAACCAGATGGGATCTGTGGCTGCCAAACTGGAAAAATACTGGTAAGAATTTAAGTTATTTTATGAAAGATAAAACATTATGGTACAAAGAACAATATACATCGCATGTAGATAATTCCGATAATTTATTCAAACCTGTAACAATTGAACTGGTTAATGGAGAAAAGATATATTTACCATCAATACTCAGGTTCGCAAAAGAAGCACATCTGGTAACATCAGGGCATCAAAAATTTAAAAATACCTGGCCTTCTTCTTTTAGAGATAGTATTGCAGAGCATTATAATCTTTCACAGAATGCCACCAATTACTCCATGGTCAGAGACGAACCATGGTGTCCTTCAGGTGAAGGTGGCAGTCAATATGGTCAGGGTAGCAATGGAAAACCACCGGAATTTGAAGAAGGGTGGTATATGTGTATGAACTGGAAAAAGTCTCCTAAAGCCGGGACACGATTTATTATAAGAAATCCAGTTAATGGGAAAAAGGTTGTTGCCATAGCAGGTTATGAAACAGGGCCGGGATTTTCGGGAGGATTACGAGGCGGAGCCTGTGAGGAAATACATCATTATCTTGGAACAGGACATGGAAGTAAGCTTGAAGTGGGAGTGGCTAAGGATCAGACTCTAAAACCTGGCCCAATTACGTAAAATAATGCAGAAACATTGCATAGATCTCTGCTGTAAAATAGGTTTGAACATCGATATGAAAGCCGGAAATTTCGTTAATTTAATTATAAGGGGGTGGTAAATCAACCTATAAATACTAACTTTTTTAGTATTATCTTATATTTATACAATTATATTTATACAAGGAGGATAGTTTATGGAGTTAACCGATTTTATAACTGAAATGAAGGATACAGTTCCAAAGGTTATCGATCTTATTAATAGTTTTTATAAGGATATGGAAGTAACAGATGAAAAACTTGAAGAAGCAAAGACAAAAGCTACTAAAGTGGGAGACAATATCAAAGAAATAAAGAAAATTCTCCGTAGTTATTCCAGAACAATTTTAACAGCAAAGAATATAGAAAAGAAATCCAGAAATATTATAAAACTTTTATCCAATGCTAAAGAGAAGAATCCGGTAAAAGATATAGAAAGCAAATTCTGGCAAGAAGTAGATCAATTACTTCAGGAAATAAAAATAGGACTTATGGATGATTCCCTTGGGAAATTTACTTTTATTGATGTTTTACTGAAAGAATTAGACGAAGCAATAATTCATTTTTCCCTGGCCAGCATGTGCAATGGATTATGTAATTATGGTGAACGCAATAAAGAATTTGAGCTTATAATAAAATCTATGACTTACATTCATGTTTACGAGAAGGAAATTATAGATGAAGCCATCAAGTATCTTGATGAGATTTCTAATTAAGGAGGGATATCATGTCAGTCTTTGCATCTATAATAGCTATATGTGAATTAATAGGATTCATAAAAGGAGAAATTCAGAAGACCAGAGATTTGGAAGATAAAAGAGCACAAATTAATAAACTAAAGGAAAAGGCAGAGGAACTAAAAGGAAAATATGAAGAATTGCAAAAAGCTGCCGGGCAAAAGGTAATACAATTGACAAAATGGAAATTGATATTTGAAGATTTATACCAGATTAAAGATTATTCTGATAAATTGATTGGCCTTTTGGATGACATTAGAGAAAGAGATACGCTGACAACATTATACAAAAAAGACTGGGTAAACAATTTTGATAAATCCATTTTGGAATTAGACACCAGCCTGGATTTACTTAAGAAAAAACTTACTGCAGATACCGTTAGTAAGCTATTAGATACGGAAGAAGAAGGCAAAAGCCTGATAAATGCTCTGGATGAAATGATTAAAGCATGTAAAAACCTGAGTAAACTGCATATAAATATGGCAACACTGACTAGAGAATTAATAAAAGATTTTTTACCACCTTATATAAGTGCATTGAAAGCAAATATTGGATATATTTACGATTTAGGCGAGCAAAAGTATGATCCTGTGAGATAGCTACTCATTCGTAAATTCTAGTAGTAGCCTGTGTGATTAATAGGTTTTTCAAAAGATTGACCCAGTAAAGTCAATGGTTTTAATAAAAGAAACCAGAAAATGGATAATCACACAGGCTTTTGGTAATGGTTTTAACTTTCTATCAAATGTGCCGAAAGCAATACAAAATGTGATTGAAGCATATGTCGATGATTATAATGATTAACTCATCAGGCATTAAATAAAATCTTATAGAACTTTCTATTAATAATAAATATAGTAGACTATGATAGTTTAAATATTTGAGAATTGAGATTGTCTGAAGATTCTTTTCTTCTAAAAATTATATATTGGAAGGGGTATTCCAAAATGGAAAAAGAAAGAATGGTTGCGGATATATCTGATATAAAATTTAAAGAAAAGCTCGTATTCAGGTGGGGATCAATTCATTATCAGGACATAGATACCAGCGGAGAATATTCGGAAAACGGCCGGGCCGATTATATTTGTCGGGTAAACTTTGCCGGCTGGTGCACCATAGGACACTGGAACGCCATAGGGGAAAAAATTGATGGCAATTATAAATACAAACTGACACCGGCAGTATATTATTCCACAGTGGAAACTTCATCTCACTGGTTCATCATATATGGTTTTTACCATGGAAGAGACTCCGGGCCTACTAATTTGCCGGGAGATTTACATGAAAATGACTGCGAAGGTTATCTGGCTGTTATACAAAAACCAGCCGGTATATTAAAAGACATTTATCCCTGTGGTATATATATGGGAATGATAACCCATGCTCACTGGGACTTTTACTCCTATTCCAATGTGCTGTATTCGAAACGTCCATTTCAGGATGAGCATCCTGTTATTTATAACAAAATTGCTGAGCTTACAGATGCTCATCCCTGTACATTTCAGGAGTCTATGGGACATGGCTGTTTTGGCTGGAAAGACGGAAATTACAGTGATAAAATGATACGTTATTATCCTTCTGTAAAACCTCCTGTAGAACCTTCAGGAAATAGCAATCTTATAGATTCAGGTTATGAATTGATAGATATGTTTGATAAGAATAATGGACTGTGGCCCAGAAGATTTACATCTGTAAACGAGCCTTTTGCAGCAAATGGAAATTTTGCAGGAGAAGAATTCAGCGAAAATGATGCAGAACCTCCATGGAAATGGGATGCTCTGACTGATTTTGCTGAAATAGGAGGAGGCGGGATGGCCTATGAACCTGCCTACCTTGTATGGAAATATTTCTCGGGTCATATGCCGGATTATGGTTTTGAATATCTTTTGCCAAAGTATTTTCCTTCTGAGTTTACTTTTACCACCTCCTATGATGAAGCATATAATAATTTCTGTAATAAAGCAAATAACGACTGCTTCAGGTATAATGCTGCATTACAGATAGTATGTCAGCTTAATGATAGTAATTTTAGTAAGGTAAGTAACATTTTAAGTAATGTGATAAATTACCTTCTGGATCTTATTCTGGAAAAGTGTTCATGGGAAATTATAAATGTTCTGATAAGTGGTAATAAGCATAAGTATTTCTATGGTTTACTCTGTGGAAAATTGAAAGAAAGACTTGGAAAATTCAATAAAGAAGAGAGCGGATCTCTAAGTTCCGAAGCAATTATTAAATCAGCCCGTTATGCATATTTAGCCGGTAAACTGGTAAAAAATGATTTAATCGATTCTCTTGTAAATATGTATAATGTTGAAGTAATAAGATATGAATATGTAGATTTAGTATGTGTAGCCGCTGAAGCTCTGACCAATTATGATATAAAAGATATCACGAAGGTTTTAGGACAAGATAGAGTCAACAGGTTAATGGACTTTATTAAATACAGAAGACTGCTTATCAGTAACAATTACATCAGAGAAGCCTCTGTTAATCTCTACATAAAATGGCAGGACAGGAATAATGAATATATTAAAAAACTTTTAGATCTGGTCGGTCATGATAACTATGCAAACATCAGATTAAAAGCTTTACAATCTTTAAGTGAGCAATTCGGGAATATGTCAGAAGGTGAGAAAAAATCTTTTAAAGATATACTGGAAGAATTGCTTTATTCCGATGATGAAGATTGGAATTTGAAAGTTCTGTCAGTACAGATATTAATAAAATATTCTTTGTTTAAGTTGGAGCGATTTAAGAGCAAATATAAAAATATATGGAATGATGTGGAATTTTTACGTAATAATCCTGGAGATTATAATAAGATTAAAAAGAAATATCCGGATTGTCCTGCAAATAAAGAACAATACGGCAATTTGAATCTTTTTGCCACTACCTATGACAGCTTTTATTCTGCACCAGCTTCAGCAGTGATAGAAAAAACTCTTGATGGGTAATTTGTAAAAAAATCAGTAATTTTATTTCATAGGTGGAAGAAAATAAAATGAATTCATTCTACTGACTATTGGTGTATGGTTAGCAGGATAATTATAAGAAATTCAAAGTCTTAGATGTCAGAAAGTTAGTATTAAATGAGTAAATGAAGGAGTGATATTATTATGGACTATTGCCTGGGAACACAATTGAATTTTTCAAATGGGAAGCCTTCTTTATTAATGCCACTGGATGCAAAATTCAGTAAAGATATATCACCTATTGTAAAATCGGAAAAGCTTACCATAGAAATTATCGGGGCTATGATATATGATAAAATGGATAGAGATCTTCTCAGAAGGCCATTAGATACAAATGATCTTATTATTTCTACTTCCTTTAAATATAGAGATTCCGATCCACCTGTTACTAAAGTACACTTTCTTAAACCTGAAGTAAAAGTTGGAGAATGGGTAGGTACATTTGATGATAATGTTATTGTAACATTACAGGATTTCAATCACAGAGATATTAAAATTACCGTAAAGATATATGATATAGATGAATCCAATATAGATCCCGAATTCGTTAAAGTTTTTTTTGACTGTGCTCTTCTTGGTGCTTTAGCCTTCCCGGAACTTGCTCCATTTGCAGCTACAGGAAAATTTGTGTCATCTATGAGTGAAAATCTTATAAATCTAATTGATAAGTTAGACGAACATGACAGTATTATAAACAGGGAAATACGTTTACAGATTATTTCCCCGGAACAGGGGATTCCTGTATTACAGCCAGGTTTTATTGTATGTTTTAGTAAAGAAGTTGATAATAGTAATCTGTACTTAAACAGGGCACTAAGGGTTTTGAAAAATGAAACCCAAGCTTTTACAGATTGCAGTTACGCAGTTTTGAGAGTAGACAGAGAAATAATTGAAGACTATAAGGCTTTAGAAATATCCCAAAAAGCAGCAAAGCTTGCAGCAGAGTTAAACGGTAAAGGAGCAAGTGGAAAAGCTCCTCTGGAGTTTCTTCAAAATACCATTGATCTTTACACAAGATATAGAAGACTGGAACGTTTCAATGAATTAAATCAGAAAAATCCCGGAGTTGATACCCCGGAAGGAAAACTTTTAGAAGATTTAAAAATCGAATTAGCTAAAGATGATGTCTTTAAGAATTGTGTAAAAATATAATAAGTTAGAAATTAGCACTGTCAAAGTATTAACACTTATTCGGAAAAATATACAAAAAGTCTTTCTGAATGAAATTAATACATATAGTTTTTACTATGAATGGAGGTGATGAATAGTTTAGTAAACATCTTATTTCAAAGATAAAATGCTAAAAGGGGAGGCAATTTAATATGACATTTGTGAAGTATATGCTCTCTAACGAAAGACCGGAAAGTCTTCGTGACATTATTCTTCCGAGGGATGCAGATGGTTATTACCCTTCTCCGGCAGACTGGCGGGATGAAGTTTTATATTTTCTTCTTCCAGATCGTTTCAGCGACGGGAATGAACATAATCGTCCTCTTTTGAGACAACATCCTTCCGAGGTTCGACCTCATAACTGGAACTGGCAGGACTGGTTTAACTCCGGATCCGGATGCTGGCAGGGTGGAAAAATTAACGGAATAAGAACAAAGCTTGATTATCTTAATGATCTCGGTATTACTGCCATATGGATTGGACCTATATTCAAACAGCGTAATCTATCGGGAACATACCATGGTTACGGAATTCAGGATTTCCTTGATGTAGATCCACGTTTCGGAACCCGTGAAGACCTTGTATGGCTTGTATATGAAGCTCATAAAAAAGGTATTCGTATTATCCTGGATATTATTTTCAATCATTCAGGAGCAAACTGGGATTATTTAATCGATGGTAATATAGTCAGTGAACCGGATTATTTAGATAGCCCTTATAAATATAAAGATATTGCATGGAGAAATAACTGGGAACAACCGATTGACGGTATTTCCGGAAAAGGAGATGGAGTCTGGCCCAGGGAATTACAGGATAAAGATTGCTACACCAGAGCAGGTAAAGGTGATCTCGGTGCAGGAGAGATAGAAGAAACTACTGCACAGCATAAACGTACGGATTTTTTTTCTTTTAGAGATTTTGATACGACTAATAATCAGGTGTTAACTTTCCTGGCAGAATGTTATAAATACTGGATTGCTCTCACTGATTGTGATGGTTTTCGTATAGATACACTCAAACATGTTTCATTAGAAGAGGCACGGGATTTCTGTGGTTCTATTAAAGAATATGCCGTTAAACTCGGGAAACACGATTTCTTCCTCGTAGGAGAGGTTGCCGGTGGTGATTACAATGCGAATCGTTATCTTGATGTTCTCACCCATAATCTGAATGCAGCTCTCGATATAGGCGAAATGAGATCTGTATTATGTGATGTAGCCAGGGGATTAACAGACCCACAGGCATATTTTAATGGTTTTTCCTGGAATGATGTCATGGGATCTCATCGTAAAATAGGTAACAGACATGTTTCAATTTTAAACGATCATGATCATGTATGGGGCGAAAAGCTTCGTTTCTCAAGTCATGCTTCCTCATTACATCAGGTAATTGTGGGAGTGGCATTACAACTCTTTACACTCGGTATTCCATGTATCTATTACGGTACGGAACAGGCTTTATCAGGACCGGAGGAGTCTGAAAGGGTATGGATTCCTTACTGGGGTAATTCAGATGTCTATCTCAGAGAAGCTATGTTTGGTCCGGAACACCCTTTAGATGAAGGCGATAACGGAAATTTGAAAAATGATCTTCCAGGCTTCGGTCCATATGGAACGTCAGGATATCACTGTTTTGATCAGGAACATCCTGTCTTTAAACGCATCGCTTCTCTTAATGAGATTCGTAAAATATATCCTTCTTTGAGATACGGAAGGCAGTATTTACGTCCTTTCTCTATTTTAGATTCACCGTTTGAATACCACGGAGCGGGAGAGATCATTCCATGGGCAAGAGTTTTAGACGATGAGGAAACCCTCTGTATCGTTAATTCCAGTGGGAGTGAGACACGTGGTGGTGATGTTATGGTAGATGCAGGTCTCAGCAATTATAAGATGACTGTTGTTGCAAACACCGAACAGGCAGCAGACCCGCAGAATTACAGAGGAGTCTATCCTGTGGGCGCACAGGTGGATGTTTGCTGGAAAGACGGAGTTGCATATGTGCCCATAAGAGATCTACCTCCATCGGAGGTAATTGTGCTAACCAATTATCCGAGATAATAGTTTTAGGTATTTCAATGATGACGTTATATTTCAGGATTCAAGGGTTGGAATTCAGATAAACCATCCTGTGAATCCTGAAATAAAATTAAATTATGGCCTGTTTATAGTTATTTAATAATGAGGAGGAATAAAAAATGGCTGTTGAGTTTGGAAGAAAATTGGTCTTTACTCAGAAAACCGGACCGAATAAAATTCAACTACTCACCTATGGAGATGAATTTTATTCATATTATGAAAATGAAGAAGGTTATACTGCTGTATATGATACGGAAAAGGGCTATTTCTGTTATGCATTATTAATCAACGGAGAATTTGTATCGAGCGGAACTCAACTCAGTTCAAAACCCCCTAAGGGACTTATGAGACATAGCAGAGAAAGTGCCGATGTGAAAAGAAATAAGTTCCGAAGAAAATTTAATATGATGAAGCCTCCTGTGCAAAAATACGGGTCTTCGCCGACCTTAAATACATATGGTGCGGATAAGGGTTTACTGCCGGGAAGAAAGCTTCTTAAAGGTAAGATTACGGGACTGACAGTTTTAGTTGACTTTGAAGATGAAAAATGTACAGCTACAGCAGAGGGCGTATCCTCAATGCTTAATGATGACGGTTATACTGCCGGAGACAATTATTGTTCCGTTCGTGAATACTTTTTAAAAATGTCGGGTAAAGCTCTGGAGTATTCCAATATTGTAATTGGGCCGGTAAAATTAAATAAACCGCGTGAGCATTATATAAAAAATCTCCTTGTGGAAGAAGTTCTGACTATAAGTCTTGAGGAATTACAGGAAAAGAATGTAAACCCATGCCATAACTTGACTTCATATCATAATCTCTTTCGCCGTAATC
>Ga0351876_1026_pt2 | contig 39414 bp, 38 predicted proteins | sample BONcelFGM3001C15_FD_206774 | JGI IMG/M metagenome (GOLD analysis project Ga0351876, IMG submission 206774) | Enriched cells from coal bed in the Powder River Basin, Montana, United States - BONCAT cells FGM rep3 HSBNCT.FGM.300.1.C15 ...
AAAAACCGCAGTAATGAATGGACTGCTTATTCCGCAGATAAAACAGCGGTGGCCACGCCCTTTGCCGGAATGTCAAAGGTGAAAACCACCAGTGTTTTTTCTCCTTTGGCGAATTGTGAAACGATGGTGCAGCTTTCACAGGTGTAATGTGCCGCCGCGGGCATTTCCACGCGCCAGGATGCACGGGGCATGTCCTGGATGCTCGAATTTTTGGCCTGGATGGTGAAACTGCGCCCATCATCGGATACCTTGGTGCGTGACTCAACGGTTCCGATTTGTGAGGAACTGAAGCCATCGTTTTTCGCGGTGATTTGTCCGATTTCGCCCTGGTCGAGGTTTAAAACGCGGTAGAAGCCCTCAAAAGCCGAGCCGGTTTGCACGTAGGTTGTGGGAGGCATTTTATCCACGGCATTCATGTGGACGTGGCCGTACAGGGCCAGCTTGACATGGTATCGAGAGGCAATCTCTTTGACTTTTGATTCCGTGAAGTGCAGGGGCACGTGGAACAGGAGAATCCGCATTGCCGCCCCGGCGTTTTCAGATAGATCTTTTTCCATCCAGTCGAGTTGCTCCTGGGCGATGTCTTCTGCGTATGGCGCGCTGTGCCCCGTGGATGTCATTATGAAGCTGTTGTCAAACGCCGTGAAATGATAAGGGCCGACGTTAAAGCTGAAGTCTGTGGTGTCGAAGAACCGATACCAGCGCACGTAGTCGTCCTGTTTCTTGAAAGGGCTCAAGTCGTGGTTTCCGGGCAAGATGAAAGTGGGGGCGTTATATGCATTCCACAGATTGAGCATGGCCGGGTACTGGTCGGATTCGGGCCAGGTCTCATCCGTGTATCCGCTGGAATCCGTGAGATCGCCGGTGACCACGATGATATCGGGATTGATCAGGTTGATCTCCTCCGCCAACTGTTGATATACATCGAACAGTTTTTCTGATTTGTAGACATGAACATCCGTGAGATGCACAACGCGTAGGGAGTCCTTGAACTCTGGAACAACCATCACGGCGCGCGGCTGAAAGTCCTGCCCGCCGTCAAAGGACAGCCGCAGATCATAAAGAAGCTGTTTGGTTCCAATGGGAGCAGACGCGCGCAGCGTCCATCGTTGCTTTTCAGCATTGTATGCAGCATCTTTCAATTCGAGATCCGCTGTGGCCCAAGCCGTATCGAGAACGGCCCGCCAGCCTGTTGTCGACGCCGGCGCAGCCACTTCAATGGGAAATTCATCGCCGGGCCGCACGATTACGGGCCGTACGGGCAGGGGGCTGCGTATGTATGTCAGGGGCCGTGCGCCGGCCTGTTCTTCAAACGCAACATTATCGAGGGATATTTTTTGCCCCGAAGCAACTCTGATATCCGCAAGATCCAGGGGGATGAATCCCGGGTGTTCAAAATGCAATGTGTAGTTTCCGGGCGCCAGGGCGCTGAATGTGAAATCACCGGTTACACCGGTAATGACATCGGTTGCCTGGTTATCGCCCGATGCGGTAACGCGAGCCCGCGAAACAGGCAGTCCCTGGTTGTACCGGCACTCCAGCACGCCTGAAACAGAAGCAAATGGGGCGTTCGCGGCGCGCAGCGCGTCAATGGTCACATAAGAGCCCACGCTGAGCGGATTGCGTTCGCTGAGAACTTCGATGCGCAGCGTGTGTGCGCCGGGGGCCAGATCATTGGCCAGAAGCACGCGTTCGATATCAGGGCTCATGTGCCCTCTGTACATATCAATTGTCGCCACTGCGCGCCCGTCCACGGACACAGACATCCTGCCGCTGCTTTTTCCGGCGACCATGTCTGCGGCCACCGCGGAACCGGTGAAATCGAATTCCACCGCTGCCCCCGCAGTGCTCGATGACAAGGCCGCACCACCCGACAATTCCGGCATTTCCGTGGTTTTCCATTCCCCGATCAGGGTCAAAGGCCCTCCGGGGATTTCCGCTTCGGTTAGGGATTCGGTAAATGGCACAGGGGATGGGGCGACTTGAGCCGTTGCCAGAACCGGGACAAGCGCCATGTGGATTAGCATAACGGCAGACATAAGAAATCGTTTCATTTTAGCGGTTCACTCCTTGCCGGCATATTGGGGATTGCGACAGTGTCCTGCATTCTTATTGTAAAGTCTTTGTGCGTTCTTGTGGTTTTGTCAACTTGGCGCACGCGCGGACAATGGAATTATCTCAAGTGTGTTTTGACGCACCTGTTTGCCCGGGTTGCTATTGGGAATCCCGTGTGGTTATGGGTGAATCGTCTTCGTAAAGTTCAAACAACCTGCTCGTCAAACAAGATTGCATTCTGTGCGAGAAGAATATCCTGGATTGCTTTGGCTTGATCTTGAATATCGCCTGCGGGATCATCGGCTGCGAGCGCCGCGGCCACGCCGCCTGCCTGGCCCACGGCAAGGCACGTGGGCATGACCCGCGTAGAGGAAAATCCCTGGTGTGTCACAGACATGCATTTGCCCACGGTAATGAGGTTGGGAACGGTTTTGTTGAGGATGCTGCGCAGGGGGATGTCGTAATGCTTCTTGCCGCACAAAGACAGGGTTTTGAGACCTTCATCGGTCTGTTGGTGGATATCGAGAGGGTAGGCGCCCTTGGCGATCACGTCGTCGAAATTCCGGGATTCGATGAGTTCGTTTTCATGTAAAACATAGCGGCCGATGAGGCGGCGGGTTTCGCGCACCCCGGGTTCGCGCGCCACGGTTTTGAGAAATGCGTTTTCAAATCCCGCGATATGTTTTTGCATGAATGGAACGAGTTCGTTGACCTGCGCCATGCCGCGCGCGCGGGCCGTGGCCAGTTCGTTTTCGTCCAGGCCCGACAGGCCCGTGATGCGCGTGGTGTTGACTACGACCTCGTCGCGGTGCGTGTTGTTGAAGAACAGCAGCCTGTCGCGCGGAATGGTGAGTTCTCCGCTCTTCCGCGCTTCGGCCACCTGGGAGAAAAAGCCCGACACGGCCACGTATCCGCGGTCCAGTACGCCGGGATCCTGGTGCATGTAAAAGTCCTGCGGGTTCTGTTTCTGGAAGCGGATGATAGCCCCGGGGTCCACGCCGCCCATCACAAAAATCAGAGTCATGGGCTGGTGGTCGGGGTCCATTTCCATGTCGCAGCCCGCGGCCAGAGTGAGGTCCCCGTTGCCCCCGGCGTCCACAAAAGCGCGCGCGCATAGAGTCGCGGTCCTCTGGTTTTCGTCTGTCAAAGAAACGGATTTAAGTCGCTTGTTGGCGTTGAGTGCGCAGTCGCGGAACCGGTGGTTGAGAAAAACGGTGACGCTGGCTTCGCGGCACATGGCGCGCAGTTCAAGCCCAAAGGCTTCGGGGTCCACGGGGGTCACGGTGTTGGCGAATCCGATGGGGTCCATGAGGTGGCCTGGGCAGGCCTTGCGGGCAACGAGCCGGTCCACGAGTTCCTGGCCCAGGCCGCGGATGACCTGGCCGTGGGGCGCGTGGAATGTCTGGAGCGGGTTCACCAGCGCCAGGGTGGCCATACCCCCGAGCATGTCCGAGCGTTCCACAAGGGCTACGGATTTGCCGCACCGCGCCGCGGCCACAGCCGCGCTGCATCCGCTGACCCCGCCTCCTATTACCACCACATCATAGGTGTGTGCCGTTGCCTCGCTCATAGGTTTCCTCAGTACAATCATAATTTCAAAGCCGTGCATATGTCCAACAACAAAGGAAAGCATTTTGCTTTAAGGAATTAGAATGCCCAATCAAAGCCACCAACAATGTTAATCGTATTCGATACGGACCTCCGGCTCGGTTTCATCCACCGGTCTTGTCGGTGGTTTTCTCCCGAAATTAAGCGAGAGCTTTTCACAAAGCTAAATGGATCAATGTCCCTGTTGATAGCCCGGCTTTTTGGATTGCTCCTAAGGGCATTGAGTTTCGAGTTTGTTGAGACTGCCAGGGTTTGCCGTTACAATGGAATTTTGTAAGATTGTTTGAGACCATGAGAGGAAATTATATGCGATGCGCAGATATGTAATGGGTTTGATAATCCTGTGTGCGGCGGTTGTTTTTTGCGCGGGAGCGACGCGCGCAGCCAGGGCTGCGCAGGAGGCGGTGCTGACAGTGGAAGAGGGTGCGGCGCCCGGGGATTTGATTCTGCATCTGGATATGCACCCGGATTCCGTGTCCGCGGCTCCGGGGCTCACACATGAGGTTCCGGGCGCTGTTGCAGAACTGGAGGATTTCGAGAAGTGGTACGAGGAGCTTTTTGCGCTCACGTATCTCACGGGCGACACCGGACGGTTATGGAAGCAGTTGCGAAGCCGCACGGCTTTGTTATCCAAAAAGTTTTTGTCAGAAGAAATGATTGGCATGCTGCGCGGAGCGGATCTGCTGATTGTTGCGGATGGGAATTTCCCGTTCCCTGCCGACGTGCTGCGCGCGGACGGCAAATGGCTGTTTGAAATTGTGCCCATTGTGCACACGGTGGGCGCTCCGCAGGGCATTCCGGATATAACGGACGAATACGCATATAAAAATGTCTTTATTTTGGACTGCCAGGGGCCCAAGGACCGGGAGGGAGAGGAAGCCCCGGGCGTTGCTGCGTTTCTGGAAAAGCAGGGCGTTGAACACACCATGGCGCTGGCCCTGGAGAATGCAACGGCCGAGGCTGCGCTGCGGGATACTGAGGCGGATGTGCTGCACCTGGCAACGCATGCGCACCCTGATGAATTTTTCCCGGGCCGGGGAAAACCCGGCATTTCCGCGCAAAAGCTCAAGGCTATTCCCACGCGGTTCCGCACTGTTTTTTCCACCGGCTGCAACACGGGCCACCCGGTATTCGCGGACGCCATGCTCCAGCACGGAACGCGTTTCTATATCGCATCCATTTATGTGACCAGCGGCAAGGACGGGATCCGGTTCGGCAGTGATTTTTATACGCATCTGTTCGCGGGCATGTCGCCGTTTCAGGCTTTTTATGCGGTTAAGAACCAGAATATCACAGGGGAAAAGCCGGATTATCCCGATATTCTCCGGTATGTGTTTTATGTGAAATAAATGCGTTTGCCCCCGGAGGGGGATTTGAAAAAATACAGCTCCGGGGTCACAGCTTTTCGTAAAGGAAATCCGGGATCACCTGATAGGGCAATTCCACATTTTTCCAAATTTTGGGTACGTAAACCGTGCGCTTGCCTTTGTCGAGCGCGTCGCAGATCTGCGTGGCGGCTTTGTCAGGCGGCAGCACGATGAAGCGCAGGGCTTTTGCTTCCTTGATATGCTTGGTGCCGTCCATGGCCGTGTCGATGAATCCCGGGCGGATGTCCGTGACCTTGATATCGAGTTTTTCATGGATGGCGCGCAGGCGCAGGCTTTCGAGGTAGCGGAACATGTAGGCCTTAGAGGCCGAGTACATGGGATTCATGCGGTTTCCGCGCAGGCCCGCCACGGACGAGATCGCGGCCAGGTGCCCGCGGCCCTGTTCCACGAAATAGTTCCAGCCATCGAACGCCAGGGCCGTGAACCCGGTCACGTTCACATCGATCTGCGCTTTTTCCATGTCCCAGGAATGCTCGGAGTGCGGATTGGCCATAGCCGCGCTGATGAGTAACAGATCCATGCCGCCGAGTTTGCCGATGAGCGATGCAAGGCCGGCGCGGGCGCTGTCCACATTCTTGAGGTCCATGGGTTGCACGTGTGCCTCTGCACCCAGGTCCGCAGCTAAGGCTTCGAGTTGCTCCACGCGCCGCGCGGCAACGCCCACGGCCCATCCGCGATTTGACAGCTCGCGCGCCACGGCCTCGCCGATTCCAGAACTTGCACCGATTACGATTGATTTTTTCATGTGCGCCATGTGAAAAGCCGGAATAGGGGACAATGAAAATATCAGGGGCGCTGCTGTTGGGGAAATCCCTTTGAAGCGGGCTGTTCCCCAAAACCCTTTCCCGAACTTCTTACTCCTTTATAAGTTGATTTTCCAGGCGGCTGGTATGTTGCCGCATTCATTGAGATCTTAGGAACTGTCGGCGATTTAAACAAGTCATTTGATTGCCGGGAAATACAAAATGTCTCTGATTGATGAAAGGCGGTTTGGCCGGGAATACAGCAAAGCCGCTGGATCAGGAACTGAACTATTTTCGAAGGGTGCGGTGCGGGAATCCATTATGCAAGAAAGGGTTTTCTGCGATTCAAACAGGGTGCTGCGCGGAGTTTATTCGAATGGCGGCGAAGCGGGCTGGAGCATGTCGCTGGCCTGGTCCACGGTTACGCGCGTGCCCAGGAATTTTCCCAGAGACTTGGCGGCTTTGACCAGTTCGTCGGCGTGGCCCGGGTCTCCGATCCAGTTGTCGCGGATTACGTCTTCGCCCAGGGAGCCGATGAGCTGGGCCACGAGGAAAACGATATAGAGCGTGAGCACAGCGTCATCGAGCATGGCGACTGGGCCGGCCAGGGCGTCGAGAAGCGCCTCGCCCGGGGATATCATGTAGGCCACGATCACGCCGATCTGGAACTTTTTCATGAACGGCACGCGCGGATCCAGGGCCAGGTTCACGGCCAGGTTCAGAATGCTGGGCAAAAAGGAAATCACGTTCATTACGTTTTTGATATTGTCGCGGGCTTCGGCTTCATCCACCTTTTCAGAGGCCCGGGCCAGGAGGTCGGCCAGGCGGGTGGCTGCCTTAGCATTGAATTCATTGAGCGCTTCACGCAGTCTGTCATTTACTTTTGCCATAAAGGTCAATCCCCTTGCTTCATTTTCCATTAGTATTGTATCATCGCCTGCCGGATCCCCGCTATAATGGATAATATTTTTATGAAACAGGGTCGGGGGAAAATGTCACAACAAAACAGTGAATTGCCAAAACTGCCCATGTGGCGCGGGCTCATGTACTGTTCAGGCAACATGTCCAGCCAGTTGCTGCAATGGACGTTCGGCATGTATCTGATGTATTACTACTGTCCGCCGGATGGGAGCGGATTTGTGCGGCTGTTGCCCATCGCCACCGTGTCGTTGATTTTGTCTGCGGGCCGCATTATCGACGGGTTCCTGGAGCCGATTGTGGGTTTTTGGAGTGACCGCACGCGCACGCGCTGGGGGCGCCGTATTCCGTTTATCATGTTCGGCGGCCTGCCCATGTGCGTTTTCTTCCTTCTCATGTGGTATCCACCGTTTAAACCCAACACATGGCAGATGGCGGCGTGGCTCATGGGCACCCAAACTCTGTTCTGGCTCAGCGTAACTACCGTGTTCTGTCCCTATCTGTCGTTGCTCGCCGAAATCGTGCGCACCAACAAGGAGCGCGTGACCCTGTCTATGATCATGCAGGTGTTTCTGGTGGTTGGCACGGGAGTGGTTATGGCCCTGCCCAGTATGTTTGAGCCCATACGCGAGCATCGCGAGATGTTCGTCATCATAGCAGTCATGGGCCTGATATCCATTTACGCGGTGGTTTTTGGCGTGCCGGAAAAGAAATACTGCGGCGAACACGAAGACGATCAATACGGGATAATCCAGGCGCTCAAGTGGACGTTTACCAATAAGGCGTTTGTGATTTATCTGATCGGCTCGCTGTTCATGTGGCTCGGATTCCAGATCCTTATGAACGGGCTCATGTATGTGAACACGGTGCTGCTCGGCAGGCCCGAAGGTTATATGATGGTATGGTTCGGCGTCATCTTCGTGTCGGTCGGCATTTCGTTCGTGGTGATTCTCAAGCTGCTTGACCGCGTGACAAAAAAGACGTTTTATCTCGTTGGCAACCTTTGGATGGCCATCACAATTCCCATGCTGTACCTGCTTGGATATGATAGCCTGTTTGGAATTAAGACCATTTATCTGGCGTATGTGTTTTTTCTTCTGGCCGGGTTCCCTGTGGCTGTGCTTATGAGCCTGGGCCTGCCGCTGCTCGCGGATATCGCCGACTATGACGCCAAACTTGTTGGCAAGCGGCGTGAGGCGATATTTTTCGGCGCACAGGGCATTCTGCAGAAATTCGTGATATCCCTGTCTTTTATAATCCAAGGGTTCTTGTTCGACAAATTCGGCTACAGCATGACCAACAATATGGGTGTGCGCCTGCTCGGCCCCACCACGGGCGTTTTTGTGATTATCGGGGTTGCGATTTTCTATTTTTATCCGCTGAATGAACGCACCCTGGAGCTTGAACCCGTGCGTCTGTTCAGGAAAAAATAGCATCCCCACGCGCGGCTGTCCGAGCATGGTTTGATTCCCCTATTTCCTCTATCTATAATGGTGATGCATGCCGGGAAACCAAGCTCGGCAGGGGAGCTATTGATTTGATCATCGGCATTGTGGGCGTTCCGCCCTGGGACATGATGCAGGAATACGTGCGCGCCGGGCACACGGTTATTGATTTGGACGAGCCTGTGCCTGATCTTCCTGTTCAGGACATCTTTTTGCCCAATGCGTACTGTTCCATCCTCAAACGCGTGGTGAGCAATATCTTCGGGCTGCGCGCGCGGGGCGGGCTGGATCTGGTTGTGGCCACAGTGGGCGAATGCAAGTGCGACGGCATGCGCAACATCGCGCGCTGGCTGGAAACCGCCACGGACATTCCGGTGCGGCAGGTGCGCAACGGCAACGCGCAAGGCGCGGGGCATCCCATCTGCACCAGCGGCCTGCCCCTTGTGGAAAAATTCGAGCGCATTGTGAGCAGCGTGTACGAGCCGGTTCCTACGGAGCTGAAGCCGCGCCTGGCGCCGGTCAAGCCCGTGTGCGGGTTCTGGGGCGTGCCCCCTTATGATTTCGATATCGCGGCCCTGTTCCCGAACCGCACCCATATCTACGGCTGGACCCGGTGCATGGAAAACCGCACACCCGCGGACCTGGATCTCGAATGCTTCGTGGACTCTGGCGTGCCCACGGTTTTCTTTACCCAGTCGTTCTGCCAGAAGTCGGCCCTGGCGTTCAATCTCGCCAAAACATGCAACGGACTTTTTGTAGAGGTGGACAAACGCCTCACACGCTCCACAGCCGCGAAAATCGAAGCGTTCATTGAATTCAATGTGAAGCGGAACTGAAGGCTGCGGGGGAATAACATTGGAAAAACTGACCTTCTAAAACACATGGCTGCAAAATTAAAAAAATCAATCCTTCTCGACTGTGGCACAAGTTACGCCAAGGTGCAGTATATGGACACGGGCCGGCGGCGCATTGTGCCGGCGCGGGATATATTGCGCAATCCGGACCGCTATCATGTGGCCGCGGCCACGGGGCACAATGCGGGTGTGAAGCCGGACATACGTCTCAACGAACTCGTGGCTCTGGCGCATGGCGGCCTGTCGCTTATCGAAGATAAGAATTTTACGCTTCTGGACTGCGGCGCTCGGGACGTTAAATATGTGAAAGTGAAAAGCCGCAAAGTGCGCGGCATGGACTGGAACACCGAGTGCGGGGCGTTCACGGGCCAGGTCATTGAGTTGCTGAGCCGGTATTTTGATATGGATCCCTCGGCCCTGCCAGCGTCCAGCGGCCGCTTGCCCGTGGTGTGCGGGGTGTTGGGCATGACGGCTATGTTCGACCGCATCGCTCAGGGCGCGCCCCACGAGGTGGCGTTCGCAGAGTTCCTGCGCGGCATTGCTTTCAACTGTGAAACCCTTGTGGGCCGTCCGGATGTGTTGTACCTGTCCGGCGGTTTGTGTGAAAACCGCACGTTTGTAAACAGTTTTTCATGTGAAGTGAAGCCGCTGGGCCGCTTTGTGCTGCTTAATGGACTGCTTCACGCTATAGCAAACCCTTCTTCATAACCCGCCATACAGTCCCGGATTGTTTACCACTTGATTTTTCCTGTGCTATGATATCTTTACAATTAAATAATTATGGAGACTACCATGCGAAAGAATTATTGGGTATCTGTGTTTGCGGCAATGCTATTGATTATGGCGGGCGCCGGATGCGGCAACAACAGTTCGTCCATCGTGTCATCTGCGGATACGGGCGATATTTCAGGGTACATTTACACCGCGAGCTATAATGCGGCGGTTGCGCGACCCGCAGCAGAAGCCGGCCGCGCGGCGGCCGCGGGTGTGCCCACCGGGTATGTTCCGGTTTCCAATGCCCTGGTTACTATTGAAGGCCAGGATATGACGGCGCGCACCGACGCCAACGGGTACTTTTTGTTGGAAAAGGTGATTAAGGGGACGCAGACGTTGAAAGCGTCCAAGAATGGGCTCAATACTCTGTCCCTGTCTGTCTCAGTTCAAGCCGGCGCCACAGTGTCGCTGAACGATCAGGTGGATGCCCAGGCGCTGTCCATGCAGCCCGAGCAAAAAGGCACGCTGGTTGTCTCTGCAACCGCGGGCACTGTGTCCGCACCCGTGAACGCCACCGTGTATATCAATGGCCTGGCCACGAGCAAGACCACCAACACCGCAGCCTCTATTAGTGACATCACGCCCGGCTCGTACACGGTGACTGTGAAAGCCGACGGGTATAACGACCCCACAGCTAAGTCGGCCACTGTTATTGCAAATCAAACCACTTCAGTCTCTTTTCAGTTGGTCCCCACGGACGGCAACAATCCTCCGCTCGTGACCATCGTCGCCCCCACGGAAAACCAGAGCTTCAACAATGGCGCCACTGTAACACTCACCGGTTCTGGGGTGGATCCCGAAGATGGAACCCTCACAGGCGCGTCTCTGGTATGGTCGTCCAGCGTGGACGGCGCATTGGGAACAGGTATCTCTCTGCAGACGTCTTCCCTGACTGTGGGCAACCACACCATTACGCTATTGGGCGCGGACACGGGCGGCAAGAGCAGCACCGACACTGTGAACATCGTGATCTCCAGCACCGCGTATCAGAATACTGCGCCCACGGCCACGATTGTCACACCCACGGCCGGCATCTATACCAATGCGCAGACCATTACATTCGCAGGAGCGGGCAACGATGTCGATGACGGCACACTCACAGGGTCTTCGCTCGTATGGACGTCGAACCTTGACGGAACCCTGGGAACAGGGAACTTCTTCCAGAAGAGCGGCCTGACCATCGGTAACCACACGATCACGCTCACGTCCACGGATGCGCGCGGCGCCACCGGCACGGCCACAGTGCAGATTACTGTATCCTCTGCCGCAGGGGTAAACACCCCGCCCCAGGCTTTTATCACAACACCCACCAATAACCAGACTGTGACAACGATTCAGACCGTGATATTTTCGGGAACCGGCGCGGACATTGAAGATGTCTTGATTACCGGAACAGCACTGGTCTGGACGTCAAGCATCGACGGAGCTCTGGGCACAGGAAATTTCTTCACCAAATCAGGCCTCACCGCAGGCACGCACACCATCACGCTCACGGCCACGGATTCACAAAGCGCCACCGGCGCCACGTCCACGACACTGATTGTGCAGTAATACCCGGAAGGACTTTGGTCCCCATGGCGGATTATGCGCGAATGACATACGGGCAGTACCGGGATTTGCTGAACGGCGAACACCTGCCCGCTGCGCTTGTGAATCTGAACGCATTCGACGAAAATCTGCAACGCATGCTGCGCATCATTGAGGGAAGCGGCAAGACGTTGCGCGCGGCCAGCAAGTCCGTGCGTTGCGTGTGGCTGCTCAAACGGCTGCTGGAACAGGGCGGCGGTGCGATCAAGGGGCTCATGTGCTTTACCGTGGAAGAAGCCGCATTCCTGTTTGACCATGGCTTTGATGACTTGCTTGTGGCGTATCCAACGGTGCAGCCCAGCGATATGGAACTCATGGCCATGCTTACATCGCGGGGCGCGGATGTCTGCCAGATGGCGGATTGCGCCGAACATCTGGACGCCCTGGGCGCAGCGGGCCGCAGGCACGGGCTCACCCTGCGCGCGGCCATTGAAGTGGACATGAGCTACCGTCCTCTGGGCGATAAACTGCACCTGGGCGTGCGCCGCTCCCCGGTGCGCACCCCGGCCCATGTCATGCGGCTGGTGCGGCACGCGGAAAAAGTGCGCGGCGTGCGTGTGGCAGGCATCATGGGCTATGAGGCGCAAATCGCGGGCCTGGGCGAAAGGAATCCGTTTTCCTCGGAATTCAATGGCGTGCGCGGAATTATCAAAAAACTGTCCATACCCGACGTGGCCCAGCGCAGACAAGCCGTGGCGCGCGCCCTTGAAAAGAATGGTGTGGAAATTGAGTTCTTCAACGCGGGGGGCACGGGCAGCCTGCACACGTCCATTTTGGAAGATCATGTCACCGAAGTCACGGCCGGGTCCGGGTTCCTGTGTTCGCATTTGTTCAGCTATTACCGCGACGTGCATTTTCTGCCCGCCGGTTTCTTTGCCCTGCAAGTGGTGCGTGTGCCCGCGCGCGGCATGGTCACATGCCTGGGTGGCGGATACATCGCCTCGGGCGAGGCCGGCCCCGACAAGCACCCGGTCCCTTATCTGCCCCAGGGTTGCAGGCTGCTGCCCATGGAGGGCGGCGGCGAGGTGCAGACACCGGTCATTCATCCGGATAATGTGCGCCTTAAAATCGGCGATCCCATGCTGTTCCGCCACGCCAAAGCCGGCGAGCCCGCGGAGCGTTTTAATGAATACATCATGATCCGCGACGGCGCGGTTGTGGCCCGAGAACCCACATACCGGGGCATGGGCAGGGCGTTTTTGTGAGCGCGTCAAAGCGCAGCGTAAATTAAACGATTCCATTTAACTACTTTATGCCCAACCAAACGATCACTATCGCACTGCCCGCATTCAATGAGCAGGTTGCGCTGCCCGGTGTTGTTTCCGCCTGCCTGGCTGAACTGGAACATATCAATTGTGAAAAAAAAGAATTGTTGATAGTCAATGACGGCAGCACGGACCGCACTGCGGATGTTATCGCGGAAATCTGTGAACAATACGCAAATGTGCGGATGTATGATCATGCGCGCAATTCGGGTTTCGCGGCTGTGCAGAAATCCTGTTATCGTGAGGCGCGCACAGACTGGATTTTTCTCCTGCCTGCGGATGGGCAGGTGCCACCCCGCGAAATCCATAAATTTCTCAATAAAACGGATCAGAACGATCTCATGTTCGGGGCCGCTCAAAGCGATCCGGAATCCGGGTTGAGGCGGGTGCAATCGGGCCTGTACCATGGGCTTGTGGATGCGTTGTTTGGTTTGCGCCTGGGTGATTTCGGCGCGTGCGTGATGGTGCGGCGCGCGCTGGTGCAGTCCCTGGAATTAAAGTCAAAAACTCCGGTGCTCATGACAGAGCTGGCGGTGCGCGCGCGGGCAGCCGGGGCGCGGGTCGCCAGCATTCCGGTGCACAAGAAGCCGCGCGAGCACGGCGCGGCGCGCGGCGGGCGCATGCTGCATCTGACCCCGGTCATCGCGTCTGAACTTGCGGCATTATATATAGACTTGAAAATTCGCGGGCGGAGCAAACAGCTTCCTGACAGGGGTGGCGGCCGATGATTTTTCACGCCAGCGGCATATTGGATCCGGCCATGCCTCTGCCAGGCAATGTTCAGGGACCGCGCGGGCCTGTGTGGAAACATGCAGCCACTCCGATTGTAGGCCTGGATCCGCGAGTGCGGCCCGGGTGGCTTGATTCGGGGCATGTTTTGCGCATGCCCGTGCGCGGTGTGCGCGAAGCCGAGCCGGGTGCGGATGTCCTGATCTGGATGGAGCAAGGGGGCGTGCGGGTTCCGCTTGTCACCGGAGATCCGGGTGCGCGTGTTTGCCTTCATTTTGATGTGCGCGCCACTTTCGAACATATTTTGTTCGAGCAGTATTGCCCGCCCGTTCGTAAACCCATGCTTGCCTCTGCGCCGTTCGATTACCACAAGATTCCGGGGCCGGTGCGTGGTGCTGCGGCGCGCGTTTTAACAACCGCGACAGGCCGATTTCAGAAGAATTCTGAAACCTCATTTCCCTCGTATCCAATAGAAAAATCCGTAGAAGCGGTTCTCCAAGCCATGAGCTTGTGCTGCGGTAAAACGATCGCCAAGCCGGGCTTGCGGGTTATGCTGACGCATGATGTGGATGAAGCGGGGTCTGTTCCGGGAATCGCGGCGCTGAGCCATGCCGAACTTGAAAGGGGCGTTGCCTCAGCATGGTTTGTTGCCGGCAAAGTGTTTCGGAGCCACGAGAAACAGATTGAGGCCCTGAAAAATACAGGTCATGAAATCGGGCTTCACGGCACACAGCATGATTTGAGGTTTGCATTCCTCTCGGAACAACGTATGCGGGACCGGCTGGACAGCGTTGCGGATTATCTGGAACGTTTCGGAGTGGCCGGATTCCGGTCCCCGTTTTATTTGCGCACGGACCTGATGTTCCAGGTGCTTGCCGAGCGGTTTTCGTACGATTCCAGCGTGCCAGATACGGACCATTGTTCCACAGGCGCAACAGCCAGGGGGTGCGGGGTGCTGCACCCGTTCATGCGCGGCTCTCTGGTGGAAATTCCAGTGGCCATTCCATTTGAAATTCCCTGGATGGGCGGGTTGCCGCCAAAAAAGCTTGTTGCTTACTGGAGCGAAAAAATGGATTTTGCCCAGGCATCAGGCGGATTGTTTGTAGTCAACACGCACTCGGATGCGCACATGTCGTCACGGCCCTCTTTGCGCGGTGCATATTGTGAATTGCTCGATGAACTGAAAACAAGGGAGGCTCAATTTCTGCTGCCCCGGGACGTGGCCGGGGCGCTGGGTCATGCATAATCAATGAAAACACAAACCTGGACATTGCACAAAAAGAGAACATTGATCGCATCTGCCGTGTTTGTCATTGCGACCATTGCGGCCATGGCGGCCTCGGCCAGATTCTTCCCGTTCCCCCTGTTTTTTTATGCATTGTTCGTGTTGGGAATGCGCTACGCCGTGCGTGTGGCGGGAGTGCGCGCGCCGTATGTCACATGTGCCTATCTGCTGATCGGAGCATTCAGTATTTTCGAGATAGCCTGGCATGCATTGCGCGGGCGCGTGTTGCCGCCCATGCAGGGTCTATCGCTGTTTCCCGTGCTCACGGCGGCCTGTGCCCTGGCCGCAGCCTTGCTTCTGTGCTATGCCGCGGCGCGCCGGCGGTTTTCATTATGGTTTCTCCTGGACGCGCTCATATTTTTCAATATGCTCGGACCGGCCCTGGCTGTGCTATACCGCAACACAGACTGGGGTTGCGGAGGAATCCCCGCCACGGCGATGCTGTTCTCCCGTCCCGAAACCGGGCACCATTTCGGCGTGGCGTTTTCTCCAGATGGAAACACGCTGTATTACGCCTGGCGCAATCCGGAATCTCGCCTTGGCGTCTGCCGCCTGCAACAAGGGAAATGCGAGATGCTGGATATGCCCAACGGCGAGGCATACCGTTTGATTACAGACACGCGGCGCGGGCAACTGCTCGCATTCATGTATCCGGATTCGGAAATAGCGGCGCCCCTGGATTCTTCACAGGGCGGCGGGTTTTATTATCGTTATGGAATCGGCGCCCAAGGGGCTCTTTTCGGGCGCGAGCGCGTGCCCATTCCGGCCATGTTTCCCGTGGATGCTGCGATGGATCCGAATGGATCGCGCCTGGCGGTTGCGGACTTATACGGCTCACTGTTTGTGTTGGACGCGGACAGCGGCAAGGTTCTCGGCAAACATGTTTTCCCGAAAACCACCCTGTACCGTGTTGCCTGGAATCCTGGAGGAGACCGCCTGTACCTGTCGACACTCGCGGGACGTGTTTTTGAGCTGGATGCCGGTGCGCAGCCAACCGGGCGAATGCTTTCTTACACCCTGTCCGCGGCCGGCGTGTCCGCGGCGCACAGCGGCGCCTTGCACGTGGCGCGTCCGTTCCGCAGCCGCGTTCTGGCCTATGACACGGCGAGTATGCAGCCGATAAAGAGTCTCCGCACAGGATATCTTGTGCGCGAAGTCGCCGCGGCGCCGAATCGGCTGCTTGCCGGCAGCTACCAGTCGGGGCGTGTGGATATTTTTAATCCCGCCACGGGCGCGCGTGTCAAGCAGTTGAGATTCGGCAAAATGATGCGGCAGTTGGCCGTGTCCACGGACGGGCGCCGAGCGGCTGCGGTTTCTTATTGCGGCGTATTCGCATTCAAGCTGGAGTAGGAGAATTATGAGTCGTACAGCATCCCGCCGCCAGGGCATTCATTCCAGTTGGTTGTTGCTGTTTTGCATTATGCTTATTTGTGCGCCGTGCATGCGGGCCTGCGCCCGGCCCCTGAAAAAGGATCGCGGCCAGGCGCTTTTGAACAAAGGCCGCTTCGATGAAGCCGTGGCATGGGCCGAGCTGCGGATAAAAGAAAATCCCAATGATTACGACGCCATGAACAAGGCCGGTCTTGCGTATTTCTACAAGGCCCGCAAAGATGCTTCTCATTTAGAACATGCGTATGCATATTTTAAACGTTCGGCTGAAATCGATCCGCTTAACGCCCTGTCTCATTACAATCTTGGCCTTGTGTTTCTGGCGATGAACCGGCCACGGGAAGCAGTGCCGGAAATGCGCAAAACCACGCTGCTCGCGCCTGAATTTGCGCCGGGGTTCATGGGGCTTTCTCTGGCGCATTTCAGAACCGGCGACCCATTGCGAGGCGCTGCGGCCCTGCGGCGCGCTGTTCAGTTGAATCCCCAATACAAAAATGATTTTTCCAAGAGTCAAGGCGCAATGCAGCGCCACATGCGCAAGGCGCGGTTCCTGGTCGTGCGCCAGTTGTACGGGCGCCTCAGCGGATTCCTTTTGTGGGCCGGCCCGCCCCAAGCCGTCGCCGTTGCACACGCGAACCGGGTCGCTGCAATCTTCGCCTTATTCATGGGTTGCTTCGCAGCGCTTTTGTTATTTGACAGGGGGGCGCGCGCATGAGCTCACGGGCCGCCATTTCTGTAAAAGCAGTCGCCCGGAAATATCCGGGGGAAACTTTGTGGGCGGCCCCGCGATGGGCGCTTCACGACGTGACATTCGAAGTGCAGCCCGGGGAAACATTCGGGCTCATCGGCCAGAATGGCGCGGGCAAAAGCACGCTGCAGCGTATCCTGTGCGGACTGTTGCAACCTACGCGCGGGCGCGCGGCCGTGGGTGGAATCAATCCGCGCCTGGCGCGTTCGCGCATGCGCCTTGGCTATCTTCCCGAGACACCACTTTACTACCCGGATCTCACAGTTGAGGAACTCCTGCGTCACCAGGCACGATTGTATCGCGTGCCCGCGGATCGCATGACATCGCGCGTGCATGACGCGGTGGCGGCGCTTGGCTTGGAAAAGCACCGCCGCACACGCGCGGGGCATTGCTCAAAAGGCACACTGCAGCGCCTGGCCATCGCCGCCGTGCTGGTGCCAGAACCCGACATCTATATTCTGGATGAGCCGTTTAGCGGATTGGACCCCAGTGTGCGTTACAGGCTGAATGCGCTGCTGGAAATGCTGCAACTGGCCGGATGCACTATTCTATTATGCGCGCACGAACTGCCGGAAATCGCACGCCATTGCCACCGCGTGGGTATTTTGCACGCGGGGCGCATGGCGGACATCGTCAACACCCGGGAATTTCACGGATCTCCGGAAGTCCTGGAAAGCCTGTATCTCGAGATCGTGGGGAAGCAGACACTGTGAACACTGCTGTTTATGCCAATGCCATCAGGGGGTTGATCCGGGGGCGTCTGCTTGTTGTGGCTGTGGCCCTGGCATTGATTTTTTGCATGTTGCAGGCCATGGCCATTGCCAATGAGCGACACATGCTGCGGCAGGAACGGGACCAGGTTGCTACGGCCGCGCGCACAGGCGCTGTACCCATGACGGGATCGGGCAAATCAAAACTCACGGCCGACATGTATCTGGATGCATTGCGCGCGGATTCGGCCGCGGCATTGCGCGAAGAAGCATTGCATTATGAAACCCTGTTTCTCGTGTTCATGTCATTGTTTGCCCTGGGCGCGGTTTTTGGCCGGGAATCCGCGCACGGCGGACTGGACCGCGTGCTCACAGCGCCGGTCTCCGGCCCGGCAGCCGCCGCATCTCTGCTCGGCGCCACATTCGTTTTTACTCAATCCTGCATCACGGTATTATTCATGTTCCTGGAATTCCGTCTGCACGTCTTTTCCGCGGCCCCAGCAATCGCCGTCTATAAATATGCGATGCTCACAGCCATGCATTGCATGATTTTGTCCCTGTCGTTTTTGTGCCACGTGCTGTTTGGCCGGAACACCGCTTTTGCAGCCTCGGCGGCGCTTGTATTCCTGGGGTTTGCTTCGTATGCGATTCACATCGCCGGCGGTGAAATGGCCAGTCCGGCGCTGCGCGCCGCAGCGCACGCATATACGTTTGCCATGCCGCAAATGGGCACTTTGTTTTTTGAAGCATTGAACCGCGTGCGGCCCGGTGTATTTCCCAAGGCCGGCGTGAATGCCTGGTGGTACATCTTCGAAGCCTTCAGGACAGCGGTTATTCTGGGCGCCGGCCTGTATCTATTCAATAAAAAGAATTGAATTGAAAAAGCCGCCCCTTGCGGGGCGGCTCTGTTGATTGCAGTGTATGTGGCGCGGTTGCGATTCAGTAACCGTGCCCCGAGCCGTCGCGCATATGATCTTTAAACAGGGTGTAGGACCATGTCTGGTAAATAATCACGATGGGTACGAATGTGAGGGCCACTCCGAGCATGATCTTGAGTGTTAAGGTGCTGGACGCGGAATTGGCGATGGTCATGCTGAAGGCTGGGTCCATGCTGGACGGCAGCAGGCTGGGATATAATCCGGCCACCCCGAACAGAGTGCAGGCCAGAATGGTGAGGCACGACGCGAACCAGGCTTTCCACCAGGCTTTGCCGGCCATGAAGACGCGCGCGCCCAGCAGCGCGGACACGGCAATGGCCGGGATGGCCCACAGCACGGGCGTGGCCAGGTAGTTGCCGTAAAGATTCGTGGCGAACCACGTATGCACCAGGAATGCCACGGCCGCCAGGGTGAGCGGAATCCACAGTTTCGCCGCGAGGCCGCCCGCGCGCTGCTGCATGTCTCCATCAGTCTTTGCGGCCAGCCAAAGGGCCCCGTGCTGCACGAACAGCAGCAGGAACAGCACACCGCCCATCAGGCCGTAAGGATTAAGCAAGGAAAGCAGGGAGCCGTGGTAAACGCCCGCGGCGTCGATGGGAATGCCCTGGAATATGTTGGCGAACGCCACGCCGAACAAAACCGCCGGAATCACGCTGCCAAGGAACAGAAATGAGTCCCACATGTTCCGCCAGCCGGGAGTGTGGATCTGGTGGCGGAATTCCATGGACACGCCGCGGAAGATAAGTCCGAACAGGATGATGAGCAGGGGCGAATACAGGGCGCTGAACATGACCGCGTAGGTACCGGGAAACGCGGCGAACGTGACCCCGCCCGCAGTGATGAGCCATACCTCGTTGCCGTCCCAGTGCGGGCCCATGGCGCGGATCATGGCGCCGCGGTCCTCTTGCTTTTTGCCAAGAAAAGGAAGGAGCGAGCCGATTCCCAGGTCGAATCCGTCGAGCATGAAATACACGCCCCACAGTATGCCCCAAATAATGAACCAGATGGTTTCCAGCATGATTATGCGGCCTCCTTTCCATTGCCCACCTCGGGCAGCAGGTCCGGGCCTTGTTTGGCGAATTTGACAATCAGGTAAAAATTCAGAATGCCCAGCAGGCTGTAGATGGCGATGAATGCGATGAGCGAAACCAGCACATTGCCCGCGGGCACGGGAGACACCGCGTCCCTGGTGCGCATGAGCCCGTACACAATCCAGGGCTGGCGGCCCATTTCCGTAACAGTCCATCCAAACAGGATCGCTACATAGGGCAGGGGTATCATATAAATCAGAAGGCGCAGGAGCAGGGGCATGGTTTCTATGCTTGCGCGTTTCCACCAGGCCAGGACGCACACGCCCATGAAAAAGAAACCCAGGAACGCCATGGCGCGAAATGACACGAAAACTGGCATGACCGGAGGCCGGTCCTCGGGCGCGAAGTCCTTGAGGCCCTTGACCTCTGCGTTGAAATCGTGCGCGGCCAGGAAACTGAGGAACCCGGGGATGGGAATGGCTTCAACGGAATTGCGTTCATTGGCCGGATCCGGGATCACGATGATGTACTGGGGCACATGGGTCTGTGTTTCCCAGTGCGATTCCATGGCTGCGAGCTTGGCGGGCTGGTAGCGGTACACATGGCCGCCGTGCTCGTGCCCCTGCACCACCAGGATAACCGCGAATACAAGGGTAAACGTGGACGCCAAGGTGAAGGACTTCTTGAACAGAGCCCTGTGTTTAGTTTTCAGGATGTGATACGCGCTCACGCCCATGACAAAGAAACCGCCGAGCACGAGCGCCGCAGTCACCGTGTGCAGGAATGTGACGATGGCGTAGGGCTGGGTGATGACCGCCATGAAATCATCCATTTCAGCGCGCCCGTTGCGCAACACATAACCCACGGGGTGCTGCATCCACGAATTGGCCACAAGGATCCAGAAAGCGGACATGTTCGACGCGAGCGCCACGAGCCAGATCGTGATTGTGTGGGCGCGTTTTGACAACCGGTCCCAGCCCAGGTACCACACGGCGATGAACGTGGATTCCAGAAAGAACGCCACCGTGGCTTCTATGGCCAGCAGGGATCCGAAAATATCACCCACATATTCCGAGTAGCGCGACCAGTTGGTGCCGAACTGGAATTCCAGGGTAATGCCCGTGACCACGCCGATGGCGAAATTGATCAGGAACAGTTTGCCGAAAAATTTTGTGAGGCGTTTGTAGTCCTCATCGCCCGTGCGCAGATAGCGCGTTTCAAGCAGGGCGAGCAGCACGGACAGGCCGAGTGTGAGCGGCACGAACAAGAAGTGAAAGAACGTGGCCGCTGCGAACTGCAGCCGGGACAGCAGGAGTGTATCCATGGTCGCAACCTCCATGGTGCGGCGCCGCGTGCGCGGCGCATCATTGTGAAGCGTTTATGGCATCCAGGGCGCTTAGCGCTTCTCTGGAAACAGTCGTGCTTTGAGGGCCGGACGGACTATCCACCACAACTTGGGTTTTATCGTGAATCAGAGTGCTGAGCCGCGGTTTTGCAATAGAACAGCGCAGCAGGCCCAGGGCGCGCGCGGCCAGGGCGCGGGTCGCGGGGTCCGGCGCATCAAGATATTCCACAAGATATTCCGCCTGATCGTCGAGCAAACCGGGCCGCGCGGCCGCGGCGCGGCACACGGCCCACAACGCTCCCTGCTGCATGGCGGCGGGCGCGTACTGCAGGTGATATCCGTCCTCACGCAGCAGGGCCATGAGAATGGGGCCGAACTCGCGCGCAATGCCGCCATGGCGCGCCACAGCTTCGCCCATGGCTTCAGCCGAACCCCAGCCAATGCCCCCAGATTCATCATTAAGGCTCCAGAGCAGGCGGCGCAGCACGCGCCGCGCGGATTCCATGTCCGCATCGCCCATGCGCTCCAGGGTGTCGCCCATGGCCTGTACCGCGCGCCACCTGACGCGCGGATCCGCGCTGCACAGAAATGCGGGGAGCATATTGGCGACGGGCTCCGCGGGCAGGGCGCGAATGCCGGCGCGCGCGCCGGCCCAATTGCTGCTCTCAAGCAACACAGCCAGGTCTCCGCGCATGTGTCTTTCCGTTGCCGTCATTGCGAATCCTTTTTATTTCTGTTTCATGGCTTTGCCCATTTTAGCGCCCAGTTCCACACACTTGCCCAGATCTTCGTGCGTGGGCACATAGCGCACGCGCAGGCCTTCGTCCACCACGTCGATTTTCATTTCCTGCATGCGCTCGTTCATTAGTTTCACGGCTTCGCCGGACCACCCGTACGAACCGAATGCCGCGCCGATCTTGTTGGCCGGCGCGAGCCCGCGCAGATACATCATGAAATCCGCCACATTCGGCAGCATGCCGTTGTTGAGCGTGGCTGACCCGAACAGCAGCGCCCTGGCGTCCAGCACCTCGGTCATGATGTCGCTGCGGTGGTTCAGTTTCAGATCCAGCATTTTGACTTTCACGTCCTGCTTGAGCAGGCCGAAAGCCACGGCCTTGGCCATTTTTTCCGTGCTTTCCCACATGGATTCATAAATAATGAGCGCTTTCTGCTTGGGCTCCTGGCGGCTCCAGGAATCGTATGCCGCGATGATTTTCTGTGAGTCCCCGCGCCAGATAAGGCCGTGGTCCGGGCAGATCATGTCGAACTCCAGGCCCATTTCACCCACGGTGGCCAGGAGCTTTTGTACGTGGGTGGAAAACAGGAGCAGGATGTTAGCGTAATACTTGGCCGCGTGCCGGAACAGTTCTGGCTCATCCACTTCATCGGCGAAGCGTTCACTCGTGGCCCAGTGCTGGCCGAAGGCGTCGCTGGAAATGAGGATTTTGTCTTCGGGGATGTACGAGAACATGCTGTCCGGCCAGTGCAGCATGCGGGTTTCCAGGAACTGGATCGTACGCTTGCCCACGCTGAGGGAATCCCCGGTTTTAACCACTTCAAACGGCCAGTCTTCATTGTGAAAATGCGCGATCATGGCTTTTTTGCCGTTCAGCGAACAGAAGATTTTTTCGGGCTTGCATGTGTGGATGATATCGGGCAGAGCGCCCGAGTGATCCATTTCCACATGGTTCACCACGATGTAATCGATTTGTTCCGGGTCCATGACCCTGCGGATGTTGTGCAGCAGGTCCTGGGTGAACGGTTTTTTGACGGTGTCAAACAGCACATTCTTTTCGTCGCGCAGAAGGTAGGAATTATAAGTGGTCCCTTTTTCCGTGGAATATCCGTGGAAGTCCCTGATGCTCCAGTCCACGGCGCCCACCCAGAACAGTTTGTCAGCGATTTCGATGGTGTACATGTCAGTCTCCCTGGTTTTCTATGGTGATATTATTGTCCTCAATAAAGCGCGCATATTTTTTGTCCGAATTTAAAATGTGCCCTGAAAGCCATTTTTTCATGAAATCCATAACGGGCACTGTGATGGCGAAATTACCGGACTGATACTTTTGGCGAAATTCCTGCGCCTGTATCGCAAACCGTTTGTGTTCGTCTTTGTGGTTCAATGTCATGTGATACTTGATGGAGTGCAGCATAGCTTCCTCGGACTGGAAGTGGAACGCCGCGTAGTCATTTAATTCCTCAAGAGTCTGGCGCAGTTCTTCTTCGCCCCGGCCATCATAAAAGGCCTGGTGCAGCGTGTTGATAAACGTAAAAAACTGTTGGTGCTGTTTGTCGATATGTTCGACACCAACCGAGTAATCCCCGGTCCATTCCATAAAAGGCATTTCGTTTCCCTCAAGCCAATTCGGCTAAAGATTGCGCCGCCGGAGAGGGGGCGCGAAGTGAGGCGGGCGCAGAGGCCCGCCCCACTGTTGATTGTTCTATGTTACCAGTTTTCGGCAAGCAGTTCGAAATGCGCCTGCGGATGCGCGCACGCCGGGCAGGATTTTAGCGCTTCCTCGCCCTCGTGCAGGAAGCCGCAGTTGCGGCAGCGCCACACAACGGGCTTGTCCTTTTTGAACACGGTCCCTGCTTCCACATTGGCCAGCAGGCCCAGGTAGCGTTTCTCGTGCTGCTTTTCAGCAATGGAGATTTTTTCCCAGATAACGGCGGCTTCTTCAAATCCTTCTTCGCGTGCGATTTTCGCGAATTCAGGGTAGAGCATGCTCCACTCCTCGTTTTCGCCGGCGGCCGCGGCCTTGAGGTTTTCCGCTGTGCTGCCGATGACTCCGGCCGGGTACGAGGCCGTGATTTCCACCACGCCTCCGGGCAGTTGCTTGAAGAACCGTTTGGCGTGTTCTTTTTCCTGGTCCGCGGTCTCTGTAAAGATGTCCGCAATTTGAATGAATCCTTCTTTTTTGGCCTGGCCCGCAAAATATGTGTAGCGGGTTCTGGCCTGGGATTCTCCGGCGAATGACGCCAGCAGGTTGTGCTCGGTTTTTGAACCTTTCATTTCCATGTGAATACTCCTTTCAATTATGCAATTGTTTGTTATTAGATCCCGGAATCGCTGGGATGGTTTGCTGATGTTTTACTGCATTCCGGGCACACGCCAAGGAATTCGATACGGTGAGAGAGTATCTTGTAGCCTGTGGTCCGGTCCACAGCTTCCTGCAAATCATGGTCCGGCGGCACCGTGGCGTCATCCACCCGGCCGCAGGCCACGCACATCAGGTGGTAATGATTGTCCACATTGCCCTCATAGCGGCGCTGCGCGCCCACTGTCTGCATTTCGGTGATGAATCCGGTGCTGGCCAGGAGTTTCAGGTTGCGGTAAACCGTGGCCAGGCTGATGCTGGGAATGCGGCGGCGCACACCCTGATACAATTCATCCGCTGTGGGATGCGTGTGCATTTTCCTTAGTTCGTCCAGAATGACCCGCCGCTGGCGTGTCATGCGCATTGGATAATCTGATTTCATAACCACGTAATAATAATTCCTATTCTCATTAATTTAAACTTCAATGGCAGTTTAGTGCATTGTAATACAGCTCTTTTGTTAAGCCGCTCCCTGATTCCAGTAATCTTTCAAAAATTGATCCTCGTTCATATCGTGCCTGATTCCGAGCCGTGTAATGGCGAAGTCATATTTAACAGGATCACGCGGTGCGATGGAACGGAAAGCATCGGTGATTTCGAGCGCTGTGCGCATGTCCGCGCTTTTGCGGGTGGTGAGGCCCATGGCCGTGCAAATGCGGTGCATGTGTGTGTCGAGCGGGATGATGAGTTGGGCTGGCTTCACAGAGGTCCAGCCGCCGGGGTCTACTTCATCCCTGCGCACCATCCAGCGCAGGAACAGGTTCAGCCTTTTGCATGCGCTGCCGCATTCCGGGCGCGGCATTAGGCTGCTGCGCCCGCAGTCCGCCTGCATGTTGAGTGAGGCTGCGAACCCGGCCAGGGCGTCTTCATATACGCCGCGCGCCTGTTCAAGCTCCCGCGCCATGCACTGATCCAGCCCTCCGTGTTCGCGCACCATGGTTCTGGCGCTCATGAGCATGGCCAGCAATTCATGCTCGGTGGTGAACCGGTATTTGAATCCCTGGTAATCCTTTTGCATGCGGCCGGGGGTTGCCCGTTCCATATATTTTCTGGGCGAGGGACCCATGGCGTTCAGCACGGCCACGGTGTTTTTCACGATTTGCTGCACGCGCCCGTACGCCAGGCTGGAGGCCATGAGCCCCGCGATTTCCCGGTCCTCCACATTGTCGTAATTGTAAAGAACTTCCAATGGGTCCGGGGACACGTATGCCCTGCGGTTCAATCGGTTGCGGAGCCGGTCAAGGGAATTTTTATTGATAATCGTTCTCATTTTCAATTGGAATTAACCCGTGCATTGTGAAAAAAGTTTCAAACCCTGGAAAAAATATTTTCATTTAATAAAAAACCCCGCGCAGACGCGGGGTTTTGTGTGTTTGGTCCGGTTCACGGCGCGGCGGGCATAGGCGCTGCGCTGTGATATATCCCCAAAGCGGACCGCATGTTGAAACCAGTTCAACATATGAGCAGTTGAGCGCCCTGGGTTACAACCTCGATGCAAAGGTCTCGTTAACAGGGGCAGGGGGCCAACCCCGCCCGGAATTACAGAATTACAGATTTTCCAGCAGGCTCACAATGCGCTCCTGGATATTGTTGGACTGATGAGCCATTACAGCCGTGCCCGCCTGGCTCAGTATCTGCAGCCTGGCGAAAATGGAAATTTCCGCGGCCATGTCCACGTCTGTGATATTGGACTTGGCGGCCACGGTATTGATTTCCTGGGCCGTGAGATCGTTGACAATGGAATTGAGCCGGTACTCCTGCACGCCCAGCGAGGACTGCACCGTGCCCAGATATTCCAGAGACGTGTCCAGTACGCTGAGCGCCGATGCCGCGTGCCCCATGGAGCTGTTGACGATGTCGCTTGTGAGCTGCACATTGATCAGCATGTTGGTGGCGTTGGCAATGGTGCCGGCCACCATGGATTCAATGATAATGCTCAACTGAATGCCTGCGCCCGCGCCAATCTGAGCCACCTGGCCTGGTGAGGCGAATGTGCCGTCCAGGATTTTCTTGGTATTGAACGTGGCGGCTTCTCCCTTGCGGGTGATTTCATCGCGCAGGCTGTCGAATTCAGTGTCCAGGGTGGCGATATTGGCGGTGGTGAGCGTGGCCTGGTTCATGACCTTGAGCGCAAGATCCCTCATGCGCAGCAACAGTTCATCCGTCTCGCTCAGCACCGAATATGCGGTTTGAACCAGGGAACTGGTCTGCTCGGCGTTGATGGTTGCCTGTCTGAGGCCCCGGATTTGAGTCTCGAAACGATTGGCAATGGCAAGCCCGGACGGGTCATCCGAGGCGTACGTAATCCGCAGCCCTGTAGATAGCTTTTCGATGGTTTGCTGAATTTTGTAGTCGGTGAGCCTGAGGTTATTCAGGTTCGCCAGGATGTTTGAGTTGAGGCTAGTGTTGACGATTGCCATGGTATCCTCCTTGAGATTGACAAATTTCCGTATGCTTCCATGCATACTCGAGACCATCGCATCTTGGTGTTGTACCTGGTGTTGTCCTGTTCTCTACGCATCACCCCCATAACAAAAACAATATTGCCCGATGCTTCTATATTACGGATTATGGCAAATCATGTAAAGTCCGGACGGAAAATATTTAACAGATGGCTTTAAGTAAAAATCACTGTAATAGAGCCGCGGAATTGAATTCGTTGACACACGGGGACGGGTCTTGGGTGCGCCGCGAAATCCCGGTTCCTCTTGCATCCTGCGAGCCCGCGGTACAATAATTCAGTATGAAAAGACCTGTGAAGCCCGACATGGAATCTGTGCATTTGATGCTGATTACAGACGACAAACGCAGCCGCGGCCGCGCCGTGGAAGATATAGTACGCGCCGCCGTGGCCGGGGGCGTGCGCTGCATTCAGTACCGTCCCTGGCAGCCTTCAGACGCGGAATTTTTGCAAAAAGTCCGGGTGCTGCGCGAAATCACCCGCGCCTCCCACGCCCTGCTCATTATTAATGATCGCATTGACATCGCGGCCCTCGGCAAAGCCGACGGCGTACATCTGGGCGCCGGGGATATCCCCATCCATGATGCGCGCATGCTCATGGGCGACACCGGCATCATCGGCTACTCGGCCCACACACAGCAGGAAGCCGAAGACGCGGCCATGGGCGGCGCGGATTATGTCACGTTCAGCCCGGTTTTCCCCACCACTTCCACCTCTCTTCCCCGCCCTGTGACCGGCCCGTTCGACGCCCTTGAGGTGGATTGCGTGCTTCCCGTGCCCCTGTTCGCCCTGGGCGGCGTGAACCACGAAAACATCATCGAATTGCTCGAACTGGGCGTGGAGCACGCGGCCGTGGTTTCGTGTATCACAGAAGCCGATGACGTCACGGATGCGGCCCGCCGCCTGTGCGATATTATCGAGCGTGAAGGCATTGGAGAGGAAAAGATTTAACTGCGAATCACGCGAATAGCGCGAATTAAAAGACTGGCGCACGCAGCGCACCCCTGGCGGCCATAACGCCCCCGGCGGATAAACCTTTTAAGATTACAAACACCATGGCCGATATCCTTCTCCACATCTGCTGCGCCCCGTGCAGCCCCCACGTCATAGATCTGCTCGCGCGGGAATATGACACCGTACACGGCTATTTCTATAATCCCAACATTCACCCGGAATCCGAATACCTGCTGCGGCAGGATGAAATCAAGCGGTTTTCAGAGGAAAAAGGATTCCCGCTGATTATTGGCGCATACGACGCGCCCGCCTGGGACGCTGCCGTGCGCGGGCTTGAAAACGAGCCCGAAGGCGGCGCGCGGTGCCATGTGTGCTTCCGCCTGCGCCTGCACGCCGCGGCGCGCATCGCAAACGAGCTGGGCATCCCGTACTTCACCACAACCCTCACCGTAAGCCCTCTCAAGAACGCGGACAAAGTCAACGCCGCGGGCCGCGCCGCCGCAGCAGACGCAGGCAGCGCCACATTTGTGGAAAACAATTTCAAGAAAAAAGACGGCTTTAAAATCAGCACACGACTCGCCACCGAGTACGGATTCTACCGCCAGAACTACTGCGGCTGCCGCTACAGCCGCCGCGGCTGAACCCGGTCATTGATTTGTGGAATCATTTCCCTGTGAATCTAATGGTATGTGTCGTTTGAACGAACGGATACGCCGTCCGCAAATGAGGCTCTTTGCCGACGTGGCGCTAACCTGGTCTGCCCAATATCGCGCAAAAAAAATATCTTTATAGCAATATTGTTAAGGGGGTCATGTTTCATATCGGCAAATCGTGGTATGATATATTCAACTAATTGTGATGTTTGTTCTGGTTACTGTTTATGGCAATTCCGAAGCTCGGCTGACGACGCGGTAATTCACTCCCAATGCGCCATCGAAGTGCCGTTTACCGCATGTGATCTTTCGCCTTTCATCCGGTCGCAGTTCGGTTTTCCAATTATTCCCCTTGGTTTCCCGTACAAGGTACAGCAGTTTCTCACCTTTCGGATCGCCATGGGCGTCAAGATCCTCCATCACAATAGCCCAGTCCGGGTTGTATTCTCCGACCGGGGTTGGAACCGTGAACCATCCAGGAAGTTTCAAATATAACTTCACGTCAGTCCGATTATCCAAATCTTCCACAAATTTACGTTCAGGACCCGACTCGCAAATCACGTTGTCATACACTGATCTTGTCGCCGGTAACATGTATTCTTCCCAACTGTCAATTTCCGCATCCAGTTGGGCCATTTCATACCATTCATTTATTTTTTCATATTGGATCCCATTCACAAGATGATCGGCCAGTTTATCCTTGATTATTCTGACCGCCACGGAAGCGAATTCCTGCGGGTTATCCATTGCCGCTTTTTGATTCTTTGTGCGTTTGAATATTTCCAGAAGCGTTTTTCTGGTCAACCTCACCGGCGGGGTGGTGTTCTCCATCAGATGAGACATAACGGAGACCAGATTCGGCAGGGGATACCGTCCCGACAAATCAATAGCATCTCCTTTGCCGGCTGCCATGGGCACAAAGTTGTCATCATCACCGACTTTCACCACGGCTTTGGATACCGTTACACGGGGCGGGCGGATTTCTTCGGCGTCAATATCCGGCATAACATCATTCAGCAACTTTTCAGTGTCGAGCTTCACGGCATATCGTGTTTTATACTTTATCCGCTCCCACAGTTCCTTGAATTCCGGTTTCAGCGTGTAATGCTTTTTCAGTTTCGCGGTTTTCCGTTTGCGGGCGTTTCCCGGTTTAGGCGGCATCCCATCCAGCCCGAATTCCTCCTCAATCTCTGATTGAAGCCTTTCCACATACCTTTCATAACTCTCGTTTGCAACCACCGTGAGCACGTTGATTTTTTCTTCGCGCGTGCGCTCTCCGCTCTGATCCACCGCAAGCCGAACCCCGCGCCCAATCTCCTGCCGCTTCTTGATTTCGGACGCCGTTTGATTCAGTGTGCAAATTTGAAATATGTTGGGATTGTCCCATCCTTCTCTGAGCGCGGAATGTGAAAAGATGAAGCTTACGGGTTCGTCAAAAGACAACAGCCTTTCTTTGTCTTTCATAATCAAATCGTATGCTTCCTCGTCGGCCCGTGTTTTTCCGGATATCGAGTCGAGTAGCTCCACATCCCCGCCTTTCTTTTTCTTCTTTGCGAAGTATGCTGCCTGCACTGTCTCGGGGTCGATGTTTTTCCATTCCGGGTATCCACTTTTTAGTTCGTTGAACATCTTGTAAAAGACGCGCCTGATGATTCCGTCCCGTTCCGCGTAGTTGTTCACCCGGTCAATGAAAAACAGAGTCAGGACTTTTATATCGAATTTTTTCAAGCGCCGCTGTTTTCTGAAGTGTTCTTCAATCGTGTATTTTATCTGAGCCTCAAAAATCGCTTCCTTATCCGCTCCCTGCGATTCTCCAATATTCATTTCAATGCGGTTGCTGAAACGGATGAAACCCGCGCCCGGATTGATTTCTTCAATGTCAAATCCCCGGTATTCAATTCTCCCGGACTTCCCTTCCAGCTTGTCTCCCGGCTTGACTGTGACAACGGATTCCTTGACGGTTCCGTTTGCCATCAGCTTGTGCAGGGCGATGCGCGCGGTGATGGTGTTCTTTTTGGTGTCGATCCGATCCAGCCTTAGATAAACAAGGTTGGCGTCGTCTTCCTTGACCACGGAAGCAACCTCGATGCGTTTCACATGCCCCTGCCGGTACGCTTCAAACGGGGTGAGCCTGTAAACCACGTTATACGGGTTTCTGTGCGTGGCGCTGTATCTTGCATCTGCTTCTTCTGTTCTCGGAAGAAGTGTTGGTCTCCATGTCTCTGAATTGCGAGCATAAACAATAATGTAATCATGATCCTCAGAGAAATGCCGCGCGGTGTTCTTTGGTGCATAAACTTTCTGCCATATTATTGTGCCTATAAAATTTTCTTCTCCGAAGATATCATTCATCACCATTCGCAGATTGTGAACTTCGTTATCATCAATGCTGATAAAGATAACCCCATCGTCTCGCAGAAGCTGGCTTGCCAGAAACAGGCGGGGGTACATCATGGAAAGCTAGGCGGAGTGATAGCGCCCGCTTTTATCTGTGTTGCTGGTTAGCAAGTTGCCTTGCGCGTCTTTCTGGCCGGTGAGTCGGAAATATTCTTCAAGAGGCTCATCGAATTTATCGGGATAGATGAAGTCATGGCCCGTGTTGTAGGTCGGATCTATATAGATCATCTTTACACGCCCTGAATATGACTTGTAAAGGATTTTCAGGACTTCGAGGTTGCCTTCTATGAAAATGTTGTTTGTGGTGTCGAAATTAACGGACTCCGCAGGGCAGGGAACCAGGCTTCCGCTGGCGCCGCGCTCCAAATGCCGGATAGCGTCCCTTTTGCCCGCCCATGTGAACGAGTAGCGCTCAGGGCGATCATCCACATCATCGCCAAGAATGTCCCGCATTTTATCAAAATCCAGTTTCGGGCCATTGAAACATCCGGGAAGCATTTCGCGAAGCTGATTGAGCAGATCGTCTTTCACACTGCCCGAATCCTGCGGCCTGCAACGCTCCCGTTGGGTTTTGTTCTTTTTAGCGTCCGACATTTCCGGCTCCTCTTAATCGATATCGGGGCCATGGTCCTGTTGAAAAAGCCTGGTGGCAGCGAAAACGGGTACAGGCGCGCTGTAATGCGCGCCGCCAGTCCCTGTATTTCGCTGCATGTGCTGTAGACCAGAATTCGCCGCCACTTTTCAACAGCCTCACGTTTGCCGACTTGGGTGGTTTTGAGTCTAATTGCTTTGTATCCCCCTTGGCCCCCCCCAATGATAAGGGGGGCCATGTTCGGAGATCTACAGTGCTTTATTTCGAATAGTCATAAAAACCCTTGCCGGATTTGCGGCCCAGGTGGCCGGCGTCGACCATCTTTTTGAGCAGGGGGCAGGGGCGGTATTTGTCGTCGCCGTAGCCTGCGACCAGGGTGTTCATGACGTTCAGCGCGATGTCCAGCCCGACCAGGTCGGCCAGGGCCAGCGGGCCCATGGGGTGGTTCATGCCCAGCTTCATGCCCGTGTCGATGGCTTCGGGCGTTCCGACCCCTTCCCACAGGGCGAAGATGGCTTCGTTGATCATGACCATGATGAGGCGGCTGGTGGCGAACCCGGGGTAGTCGTTGACTTCGATGGGTGTTTTTTCCAGCTTGAGGGTCATGTCGTGCGTGGCCTTGTAGGTTTCATCGCTGGTTACGTAGCCGCGGATGATTTCCACGAGTTTCATCATGGGCACGGGGTTGAAGAAGTGCATGCCGATGACTTGTTCGGGCCGCTTGGTGGCGGAGGCCACTTTGGTGATGGATTGCGACGAGGTGTTGGTGGCCAGGATGGTGTGCGCGGGCAGGAGTTCGTCCATGATGGCGAATTCCTTTTTCTTGAGTTCCACGTTTTCAAACACGGCTTCGACCATGAGGTCCACGTCATTGTCGATGTCTTCGTTCTTTGTGATGGTTTTGATGCGGCCCAGGGAGGCGTTCATGTCAGCTTCTGTGAGCTTGCCCTTGGCCACCTGGCGCTCCATGTTGGTTTTGATGATGCCCACGCTTTTGGCGAGCACGTCCTCGGTGAGGTCCTTGAGCTGCACGTTGAAACCGTACTGCGCGCAAACGTGCGCGATGCCGTTGCCCATGGTGCCCCCGCCGAGCACCAGTACTTTTTTAATGTCCATTTTCCTATTTCCCCTTTCATTATCTGCATGTATGGCGGCCGATGCATTGGCCGGGCGCATGTGGGATTATACATCAAAACATGGAGTTTGGCCCATGGCGTGTGAGGGAAAAGCGCTGAATGCCTTGCCGCTATGTGGTGTGCTTGTGTTAGAATTCAGGGCGCATGGCATTATGGTGCGCCGGCGCCATGGAGGTCAGGAATGGAAATCAGTTCAAAATTCACGGGCACGCGAATCAAGGAATATCAGGCAACGATTACAGATCGGCAGATTATGAATTACGCGGCAGGGCTGGGTGATGCGAATCCGCATTATTTTGATGATGAGCGGGACGGTGGCATCGTGGCGCCGCCCATGTTCGCCACGGCTGTGACATGGCAGATTTCACGCCGCCTGTGGGAGTTCCTGGATGCGCCGGATTTTCCCATACAGTTGCTCATGACACAGGTGCACTACAGCGAGCATCTGATCCTGCACCGCTGCATCCGGCCCGGGGACAAACTCACGGTTGCGGGCGTGATCACGGCCATGCTGCCGCACCGCGCGGGCGCGCACGTTGTGGTGGAGTTCAAGGCAGTGGATAAAAACGGGGAGCCGGTTTTCACGGAATACGGGGGCGTGTTGCTGCGCGGGGTCACGTGCACGGATGGCGCGCGCGGCGAAGACACGCTGCCGCATGTACCGGATGCGCCCGGGGATTCGGATCCCGCCTGGTCGGAAACTGTACCGATAGATTCCCTGGCCGCTCATGTGTACGATGCATGCGCGGATATCCATTTCCCGATTCACAGTTCCCCGAAATTTGCAAAAAGCGTGGGTCTGGCGGGCATCATCTACCAGGGCACGGCCACCCTGGCCCAGGCCGCGCGGCGCATTGTGGACCGCGAGTGCGGGGGCGACCCCGCGCGCCTGGCGCAGATTGCCTGCCGCTTCGGCGCCATGGTGTGGCCCGGCTCTGACATTGAACTCTGGCTCGATGCAGCGCACCAGGATCAGGGCTGTAAGAATCTGTTTTTCACTGTCATAAACCATGAAGAACGGGCCGCAATCAAAAGAGGATTCGCGGTTGTTCGTAACCCATAAGCAACAGCATGTTGCACATTCACTGAAAAGGCGGTTATCAAATGATCGGCAGCAATCCTGCATTGACATGGCAGTATGTAGATAAATGGGCCGCGGAAAAGCCCGATGCCGAAGCTCTGGTGTTTGGCGATGAGCGCCTCACCTGGGCGGATTTCAAGCAGCGCATGGACGCCACGGCCCTGGCCCTGCTTGACGCCGGGGTTGAACCCGGGGATCGCGTGGCGCTTCTGTCCATGGCCAGAACCGAGTTTCCGGTCGTGTTCATGGCATCGAACAAGGTGCGCGCCATGTGGCTGGGTATTTCGCCCAAGTTCACGCTCAACGAGATCAGGTATCTGATTTCCGATTCGCAACCAACCGTGCTCGTGGCCGTGCGCGAGTACATGGGCCAGGATCTGGACAAAACCATCCGCGCCCTGGCCCGGGAAAACGCGTGCATCAAAAAAGTGCTGGTGCTTGGTGAGCCGGTTGAAGATTCTGAAAATTTTAATGATTACATTGCCGCGGACCGGACCGGGCTTGCGGCGCAGCTTGAAACGCGCACTGCCGAGGCCCTGCCAGACGATGACGCATTGCTGCTGTATACGTCCGGGTCCACGGGCAAGCCCAAGGGCGTTGTGCATACGCACCGCAGCATCATTTCCAACATTGCCGTGGAAGTGGAAAAGTTTCATTTCAGCCAGGACACATCGGCGCTGCTTCATTTTCCCATCAACCATGTGGCCGCCACCGTGGAGATCGGGTTTGCCGCGATTTTCGGGGGCGGGCGCATCGTGTGCATGGACAAGTTCGACCCCGCAGAATCTTTGGCTATTATTGCCAAAGAGGGCATCACGGTCATGGGCCAGGTGCCGGTCATGTACCTGCTGCAACTCAAGCAGCCCGGGTTTTTCCAAACGGATTTGAGCCGCATCCGCCAGTACATCTGGGCCGGGGCCGCGGCGCCCGATGTGATGATCAAGGTTCTGGCGCCCATCGCCAGAAATAACGGGTCCATGATGCTCACAGGCTACGGCAGCACCGAGGTCTGCGGGTTTATTACCTACACGGACAAGGACGACGACCTGGACACTATCACGAAAACAGCCGGGAAAATCGCGGCGCCGTTTGAACTGAAAATTGTGGGCGAAGATGGCGCCGAGTTGCCGGACGGGGAAATCGGCGAAATTCTGGTGCGCGGCGATTTCTTGATGAAGGGCTATTACAAGAATCCCGAAGAGACGGCAAAGGTCATTGACGCCCGGGGCTGGTACCACACCGGGGACATGGCGAGCCGCGATGCGCGCGGGTACATCCACATTTCAGGACGCAGTTCGGAAATGTACAAAACCGGCGGGGAAAACGTGTATCCCGCGGAAGTGGAAGATGTGATCACGTCCCACCCGGCCGTAATTTTTTCTGCGGTTGTTTCGGTTCCGCACGAGATTTTCCAGGAAGTGGGCTGGGCGTTCGTCATGCCCATCCCCGGGCAGACTGTGACCGAAGAGGAATTGAAAGCATTGTGTAAAGAAAAACTCACGAATTTCAAAGTGCCCAAACGTTTCTTTGTCCGGCCCCTGCTGCCCCTGCTGCAAACGGGCAAGGTTGACAAAAAGGAATTGAAGAAGGAAACCGAAAAAATTCTGCAAACGGACGCATGAACCGCTGCGCGTTTATTCCCCGATGATTTTGATGAGAACGCGCTTGCGGCGGAGTCCGTCGAATTCCCCGTAGAAAATGCGCTCCCAGGCGCCAAAATCCAGGCGGCCCTGGGTTACGGCCACAACCACCTCACGGCCCATGATCTGGCGCTTGAGATGCGCGTCCCCGTTGTCCTCGCCGGTGCGGTTGTGCTGGTACTGTGATACGGGGGCGTGCGGGGCCAGTTTTTCGAGCCACTTGTCATAATCCTGGTGCAGGCCTGATTCGTCGTCGTTGATGAATACGGATGCGGTGATGTGCATGGCGTTGACCAGGCACAGGCCCTCGCTGATGCCGCTTTCATTGATGGCCTCCTGCACGTCGCGTGTAATGTTTACAAAACCGCGGCGCGCCGGGATCTGAAACGCCAGTTCTTTGCGATATGATTTCATGGAAGACTCTCCTTTGTATGCAGTTTTGTTATGCATATTGTCCGGGAAACCGCGTGGCGCGTCCAGTTGCGCGTTATAATTGGTTTGAAAAACAGATGGGGGAAGGATTTTATGGACCGTTTATGGGCGCCCTGGCGCATTCAGTATATTCTCAGTGACCGCAAAGACGAAAACGGCGCGTGCATCTTTTGCACCAAGCCCGAATCCCAGGATTTGAAAAAAGAGCTGGTTTTGCTGAAACGGGACAAGTGTTATGTATGCATGAATTTGTATCCTTACAATGCCGGGCATCTTATGGTGTGCCCCTATGACCATGTGCAATGCATCACTGAGCTGGACCCGGAAACCAATGCGGATATCATGGCCGCGGCCCAGGCCATGCTGCCGGTTCTGCGGCGCGTGCTCAACGCCCATGGGTTCAACATCGGCTACAACATCGGCAAGGCCGCGGGCGCGGGCATCGAGGAGCATCTGCACCTGCACATCATCCCGCGCTGGGTGGGCGACTCCAATCTCCTTCCCGTGCTCAGCGAAACGCGGGTCATCAGCGAGCACATTGAAGACACATGGGAGCGGATCCGCAAAGGCCTCGAGCAAGAGGACATTCGGGATACACAGGGCTGAGACTCTGCACTATTATGGAACATGCCACGCCATTTCTGGTCACAACGTCCCGCACCGGCCGGGGGATTTTAAGCAGCGCAAAGCAGCGCGCAGAGCGCATCGGGGCGCCGTTCGTTTCCAGAATGGAAATTCCGTTAACCGTTTTTTTTGAGCAGTATAACGCTCTGGGTATCTGGGTCGAGAACTCAGAAGCGCCCATTGTTCAAACGCGCAAAGGGGAACTGGGTTATCATGAGGGAACCGCGGCCCTGCGCACAAAAAAGAAACGTACAGGCATCGACGCGCTTGTGCGCGCCCTGGACTTGCAGCCGGACGACCAGGTGCTGGACGCCACCCTGGGCATGGGGTTTGACGCCCTGGTGATTGCCGCGAACCTGGGGGACGCGGGCCGCGTGACCGGGCTCGAAGCATCGCCGCTGCTGTGCGAACTGGTGCGCTGCGGCCTGTCGGATTATCAATACACATCGCCCCGGCTCGTCAAGGCGGCGCGGCGCATATCAGCCGTGTGCGAGCGCCATGAAATATTTTTGGAGCAATGCGCGCCGAATAGTTATGACTCCGTGTATTTCGACCCCATGTTTGAGTCCACGATTGAGAGATCCTCATCTATGCAGCGCATGCGCGAGATCGCAGTTCACGACCCGCTCACGGATCAAAGTCTGGATCTTGCGATGCGTGCGGCACGGCGGCGCGTGGTCATTAAATGCCGTCGGATACAGCCCGGGAAATTCACATTTCACGAGTTTATCCCAAGCGGGCGCTCCGTGGGTTACGGGGTTATTCTCCGCGGCGGCGGGGCTGATTTAACATGATGAAAATGTCTATCAACATGGATAACCTGGACGCGATTGTTTTGACCGGTCCAACTGCTGTTGGAAAGACGGACTTGAGCCTGGCCCTGGCGCACGCCCTGGATGCGGAAATTATTTCCCTGGATTCGCGGCCCGTGTACCGGGGCATGGATCTGGGTACGGCAAAGCCCACGCATGAAGAGCGCGAGTCGGTTCCCCATCATATGATTGACATTCTGGATCCCGGCGAACGGTTCACGGTGGCGGATTTTATAGATCGCAGCGTGCGGTATGTGCGGGACATCCGCGCGCGGGGCAGGGCGCCGCTGTTTGTGGGCGGCACCTGCATGTATCTGAACGCCCTGCTCAACGGGTACGCCTTTGCGGACATGGACATGGATCCCGGAGTGCGCGAGGACCTGGAGCAGCGCGCGGATACGCTTGGCGCGCCGGCCTTGCATGAAGAGTTGCGCGCGGAAGACCCGGAAGCTGCGGCGCGCATTCATCCCAATGACCGCCAGCGCATCGTGCGCGCCCTGGAAGTGTTTCTCAGCACCGGGGAAACCCTCACCAAACGCAACCGGCGCACGGCCCTGCAAGATGTCCGGCCGCCGGAATTGCGGCGGCTTCGCGTGTTCGGCCTGTGCCGTCCGCGTGAAATTTTGTATGAAAGAATCAACAAGCGCGCTACGCTTATGTATAATAATGGATTAATTGCGGAAACGCGCACCGTGCTGGAGCGCCGCCCCGATGCCGAATTTTTTTTGCAGCACGTCATCGGATACGCCGAAGCGCTCGGCACACTGCGGGGGGAATTGTCACAAATCGAAGCTGAGCGGGAGACTGCAAAAGCAACACGCTCTTTCGCCAGGCGGCAGATAATCTGGTTCCGCCGCATGCGGGGCATCACTTGGCTGAATCGGGAAACCGTTTCCGCACAAACCGGTTTAAGACTAATAGGGTCTGCACTGGATTAAAAAACATATTACTACTAATTACTCAGGAGGAAGAAAATGGCAGACGTAATCAACATCCAGGATGAATTTTTGAAGAAAGCAAAAGCCGACAAAGTGGCCGTGGTTGTTTTTTTATCCAACAAGGTGCAGCTTCACGGCACAATCTCCGGTTTTGACCGATACGTGGTTCTCCTCGAATCCGCGGGCAAGCAGCAGATGGTTTTCAAGCACGCTATCACGACAATCACACCGTCGTTCCCTCTTGCCATCAAATTTCCGCCCAGAAGCGGACACAAAGAAGATTGACAACCCGGCCGGGTGACGCGCTATGAAGTTTGTCAAAATGCACGGCCTGGGCAATGACTTTGTCATGCTCGGGCAGGCTGAAACACACGGAAAAGATTTGGCGGAACTGGCGCGGCGCATGTGCGACCGCCATTTTGGCGTGGGCGGCGACGGGCTCATCGCCGTGCTGCCAGCGGATAACGCTGATTTCACCATGCGCATCTTCAATCCGGACGGAACCGAGCCGGAGATGTGCGGCAATGGCGTGCGTTGCGCCGTGAAGTATTATCTGGAATACGTGGCCGCAGGCGGGCCCGCTCCGGATAAGGTCGTGGTCAACACACTGGCCGGGCTGCGCCCGGTGCAGATTGTGCGCCAGGGCGATACCGTGACATCTTACACCGTGGACATGGGAAGCCCGGAATTCGACGCAGAGAAAATTCCCGTGATCGTGTCCGAGCCCCGGGCCATGGATTATGCGCTGCCCGTGGGCAATACCAGCATCCGCATCACCTGCGTGTCCATGGGCAACCCGCACTGCGTGGTGTTTGTGGATGAGGATCTCAGCGACACCGAGTTTCGCATGCTGGGTCCGCAACTGAGCGCCCACCAGGCGTTTCCACGGCACACGAACGTGGAATTCATCACCGTGCTCGGCGCCGATGAACTGCGTATGCGCGTGTGGGAGCGCGGGGCAGGGGAGACCCTGGCGTGCGGAACCGGGGCCTGCGCCTCGCTTGCCGCCGCGCACATCACAGGCCGCACCGGCAGAGCCGCCACCGTGCATTTGCCGGGCGGCGACCTGTGCATCCAATGGCTCGAAAACGGACCCATTCTCATGTCAGGCCCCGCCGCAACGGTTTTCGCCGGTGTCTGGGCTGAATAACCGAAGTATCCAAAATAATCAATGCACTACGCACGGGCCACGAGCCCATCCGAGGAGGGATTCACATCATTAAATACGCAAAACGACTTAAGAAAATTCCTGAATATCCATTCGCCGGACTGGATCGCAAAAAGGCCGCCCTGGCCGCAAAGGGCGCGGACGTGATCAGCCTGGCCGTGGGCGATCCGGACATTCCCACGCCGCAGAAGATTATCGACACACTGGTAAAACAAGCCAATAATCCTGCTAATCTCCAGTATCCCTCGTATGAGGGGTTGCTCATTTTTCGCGAGGCCGTGGCAAACTGGTACAAGAAACGCTTTGGCGTGGACCTGGATCCCAAAAAGGAAATCGTGTCCCTGATTGGGTCCAAAGAGGGTATTGCGCACATCTATCAGGCGTTTGTGCAAACCGGCGATATCTCCCTGGTGCCGTCTCCGGGGTATCCCGTGTATCACGCCGGCACCATCCTGGCCGAAGGCACGCCCCTGGTTATGCCGTTGCTGTCGCGCAATAATTTCCTGCCGGATTTTGATGCGATTCCCAGCGAAGCTCTGGACAAGGCGCGCATCATGTTTGTGAATTATCCAAACAACCCCACCGCAGCCACCGCCAGCCTGGACTTCTACAAAAA
>Ga0351876_1030_pt1 | contig 38782 bp, 27 predicted proteins | sample BONcelFGM3001C15_FD_206774 | JGI IMG/M metagenome (GOLD analysis project Ga0351876, IMG submission 206774) | Enriched cells from coal bed in the Powder River Basin, Montana, United States - BONCAT cells FGM rep3 HSBNCT.FGM.300.1.C15 ...
ACGGCAACCCCGAGGATTTCAATTCCATGTACAAGAGCAGCGCCTCCATTATCACCAATATGCCCGGCGGAACCGGGTTCTTCGGGGGCGGGTACGCGCCCTTTATCGGCAACCCCGTGCTCGTGGACACGGGCGCCGGGTTCGAACCCTTGGAGCCGGACTATGTGCCGGCCCAGGGCCACAAGCTGCGCATCCTGGTGCAGCGTCCCAAAAAATTCCCAGCGTCCATCACCTTTGAAAACCGGTTCGGCGGGCGCGTGATTCTCGCCTACCCGGACGGCGAGGAAAAAGTCATCGCCCAGGTGTTTAAGCCCATCTACGGCGTGGGCCGTTTCGGGGGTTCCGAATTTGCCGATGTGGGACGCATACGCGCCAACCACACCGGCGTGATCTGCGTGAGCACGTCCCCGTTTGGTGAAATCGGCGGGTTCCAGATCCTGCCCGAGAACCACGGCATGAGCACGGAAATGGTGACGGCGCGCACGCTTACGCAATGGATGGTGGTGGGCCCCAAAAGCATCGACGACCCCAGCACCGAGGGCGTGGCGCCCCTGTTCCGCTACTTCATGCGCCCGGTCTATTACCCCATGGGCGCCGAGGGCCGCACCGTGGAGCAGATGCTGGACATGTTCATCGTGCAGGTGCAGCGCGCCAACGGCCCCTGGGAGCGCATGCCCGAATTCACCGGCCGCAACGACACGGCCATGACCGACCTCACGGCCGTGCGCATCCTGTTTCCCCTGGAATCGGATTTGCTGGTGAAATAATCCCCTTCCATTTCATCGCAGCGAAAAATCCCATGCATGCAAAAAGCCGCCGGTGATGCCGGCGGCTTTTATTGTTATCCCTGATTTGCGTTAATCGATAATCTGCGATCTGAGGAATGACATGTACGCGAGCATGAAGAAGAAGATTGCAAAAATAAACAGGGCGCCGATATCGATGGAGGCCTTTTTGATGCGCTGGGTGATGCTCATGGGCAGGGGCTCGAACGGCTCAAGCTCCTTGATGGTGTTTTCGGGCAGGTCGGGCTGGCGGATAACGTCGGTCTGGGGAATGAGGTTGCGTTTCATTTCCTCGAAGGGCATGCCGAGCTGGCTTTCCAGGTACTTGGAGAACTGGGACTGGTACTCGGACAGCACGTCTTCGCGCAGATAGATATCGTGTTCCACGCCCGTGTCCGCCAGATCGGTTGCCGCGTACACATAGGCGGAGACCGGGGAGATGCGGGAGATCCACTTGGTGAGGCGCATCTGGCGGTTGACTTTCTTATCGCGCTCTTCCCACACGCGGTTGGCTTCGCGCATGTTCTCCTGCATGGTGTCCACGAACCCGCCCCAGAATGTTTCGGTGAGGTCCTTTTTATCTTTGTCGGTAAAGCGGGCCATGATGCCGATAAGGTCCTGGAACTGGTAGACCTCTTTGGCCGCGGGCTTGTCGGGGGTTTCCTTGGGCAGTTGTGTTGCGGCCGCGCCTGTGTCGTCGCCGCCCTGCTGCTCGGTGGCTGCGGCGCGCGCCTGCTCCAGGTCGCGGATATAGCGTTTGCGCATGATGTCGCACTCGCGCAGCATACGGTCAATGTCCGAGGCCTTGACCCCGTAATCGCGGGCCATGGTCTTTGCGTCTTCCAGGGATATGCCCATGACCTCGCGGATTTTGTTGTCGATAAAGGTTTCGCACCCGAAGGTTTTCATGTCGCGCAGGTCGGCGTCCGTGATGTCTCCGACGAGACCCGCCATGGAGGACAGGTCCACGCCCGCGGCCGCGGCCTGGTCGCGCGCCTCGGATTCCGCGGCGCTCTGGCCGCCGCCGCCCTGATTGCCTCCCCCGCCGCCGCTCTGCTGCTCGGGCGCGGGCTTATTCTCAACGGCTGAAACGCCGCTCTTCTTTTCCGCCTCAAGCTGTTCCGCTGTCTTGCCGTCGAACATGGCGACTTTGCGGAAAGAAAAATTGGGATCCGCACGCTGAATGATGCTTTCCATATCATTCATCATGTTGCCCATGAGGTCCTGCATCTGCTCGCCGGTCTTGGCCTGCAGTTCGGCCTGGGTTTTGCTCACGGAATCGATTTTTACAACCTGGTCCACCACGAACGGCGAAACATTCGGGATGACCAGCACGAAAATGACCCACATCAGCAACAGGATGGAAATGGACGTGTTGGACCGCTTGGCCACCACGGACACGAACAGGCCCACCGAGTACATGACCGCGATAAACAGCATGGACACCAGGGTGGTGAGCCCGTACGCCTGCCAGTCGATCATATGGAAATTCAGATTTCCGGACAGGGCGATGAATACCGCGATCACGAAAATGCTTATCATAAACGGTATGATGAGGCTCACATATCCGCCTATCCATTTGGACAATATTATTTTATCGCGCGGAATTGAATAGCTCATTAACAACTTCAGAGTGCCCCGCTCGCGCTCCCCGCACACGGCGTCGTAACTGTAAACGAACGCGAGCAGGCTCAGCACGATACTCACCACGAAGAGCAGATCCACGACCGGGAACAGGGGGAAGATGGGGTTGAGGTTCAGGTCGCCCTGGAACGAGGGTTTGAGGAAGCTGCGGATCACGGTTTTTGTGTCCGGGTTCTTTTCCACGCCCGAGTAAAGGAACTGGAGCTTGGATGGGGGGCGGGACACGCGGATGCCCATGAACATGAGGTCGAAATAGGTTTCGCTCTGTGAAGCCAGTTCGCGGCCCTTGGTCACACTGACCTGGAACGCTTCCTGCCGCGCCACAAAGTCCTGCTTGAGCACAAACACGCTCATGAGGAGGATGAGGATCACGATGATGGTGGACACCATGAACCGCAGGCTGAGAAAGTGGTCCAAAAGTTCCTTGCGGATGAGAGTGCCGAGCATGATGCGTGCTGCCTTTCGCGGGCCGGGCCCGCAGAGCTTATTTCACATCGTAGTGCATGAAACCGATAAAGGACGCCATGAACAGGACGATGAGCCAGATCGCGAGCAGGCCCAGGTCGATGGCGCTGTGCTTCACGCTGTCACTGAAACTGATTTTCGTATATTCAAACTGCGGAATTTCTTCGGCGTAGACTTTGATAAAAATGGGCGGGAAGATTTTTTCCTTGTCCATCTCGTAGAGGCCCTCGCCCCGGCCCTCTTTTTTCAGCTTCTTGCTTTTATCGCGCAACTGGTTCTTGTAATCGGGCACTTCTTTTCGGAAGTCCAGGAAATCGTAAGCGCCTGTGCCCGAGATGTTGGTGGCCGTATAAACATAGTTGGCGGACGGGGAGATGCGCGAGATGTTGCGGGCCAGATTGGCCTGGTTCTCGTTCTTGTTTTCCCAGACCTCTTCCATGTTTTTGACCTGGTTCTCGAGTTCCTTTTTATACGCGTCCATGATCTTGCCGCGGTCCGCGCCTTCCTGGTTCAGCTTATCCCTGGTGCGTTCGTTCAACTCCCGGTTTACGGTTTCCAGGTTCGAGGAAATGATGTTCGGGGAAATGTTGGGCAGTATCTGGCGCGCGATGACCGGCGCGATGTTGGGCACCACGAGCACAAAGAACACCCACGCGAACAGGGACAGAATGAGCGAGGTGGTGGAGCGCTCGGTGAACGTGGAAAAGGCCATGCCCATGAGGAAAAACACCATGACATAGAGCGTGCTCACGCCCAGGATGGTGAAGATGCGCAGGACCGCATCGTGGGTGAACTGAAGTTCTCCCTGCCAGAACACGCTGACCATGAGAATGCCGAGCAGGAACGATAGGATGAAAGGCGCGACAATGCTGAGCGTGCCGCCCACCCATTTGCCAAGCAGCACCACGTCGCGCGGCACTGCGTTGGACAGCATGAGCTTGAGGGTCTGGTCCTCTTTTTCACCCGAGATGCAGTCGTAGGCGAACAGGATGGCCAGGAGGCTGAGCACGATATTGACCACGTAGATGAAGTCGGGCGGCTGGAACAGGGTGAAGATGGGGTTGGCGTATTTGCTGCCCTCCATCTCCAGGCCTTCCATGCTGGAGAATTCCTGGTAAGCCAGGGGGTTTTCGGTGTCCGGGCGCTGGCCGCCTGAAGTGATGATGAACCCGGGCACGCGGAACGAGGAGGACATCTTCTGTTCAAGGCCGATGCTGAAGATGCCGAGCATGGGCGGGCGGGGATCCTTGGCCACGCCGAACGCCATGAACTGCATGATGTTGTTCATGGTGTCCATGTCGTCGCGGTGGGTCTGCTGGCTGCTTTCAAAGTCGTCCATGCGGCGCACATAGTTGCTCGTCATGATCTGCAGGCTGCCCACCACGAGCAGGGCCAGCAGCACCATGGACACCATGAACCGGAAGCTCACCAGGTTCAGAAGAATCTCTTTGCGTACGATTTGAAAAAACATGGGCGGTCCTCGGTTGATGCCCGGGGCGTTCGCGGGTTACGCGATTTTCCCGTGCGTGACGTCCTCCTGAATGTACTGGAGGTAGAGTTCGGCCAGGTCGGCTTCCTCGATTTCCTCGCGCTCCAGGACCCGGACCAGGTTGCCCGCGGCCATGATGCCCACGCGATCCGCAATTTCCTTGGCGCGGAAAATGTCGTGCGTGGTCATGAGGATGCCGCGGCCCTCGGAGCGCAACTGGTCCAGCAGGCGCAGGAATTCCATGCCGCCCTTGGGGTCCAGGCCGCTCGTGGGTTCGTCCAGGAGAATGACCTCGGCGTCCTTCATGATGGCGATGGCGATGCCCGAGCGCTGGCGCATGCCCTTTGAGAACGATTTGACCTTGCGGTGGTGCGCTTCCTCGGACAGGCCCACGCGGCGCAGCACCTTGCTCAACTCCTCGCGCGACGCCTTTTTCCCGGCCAGCCGGGTGAAAAATTCAATATTCTGCAATGCCGTGAAATTGCCGTACAGCATCACGTTTTCAGACACGTAGGCCATGCGCTTCTTGGCCGCGAGCGGGTCCTTGTGCACGTCGATGCCGCAGATTTCCACACTGCCGCCCGTGGGCTCGGAAAAGGACAGGATGAGCATAAGCGAGCTGGTTTTGCCCGCGCCGTTGGCGCCGAGCATGCAGAAAATTTCGCCTTCGTGAATATCCAGGTTCAATTGATCCACGGCCAGAACGCCGTTGTCGTATCGTTTGGAAAGGTTATCGATTTTGAGCAGAACGGGATTTTCCAGATGCGGCCTGTTGGAGCGGTCGAACACCTGGGATTCTTTGGACCCCGAGGCTGTGGATTTTTTGCTGGGCAGGGGCTTTTGCGCCTGGGGCGCGGGCGGAGCCGGTGCTGGCGCGCTCTGTGCGGCGGGCATGCGCTCCGCGGGTTGCTGTGCGGGCGCGGCGGGCTGTGGCGCGGCCTGGTATGGCGCGGATGCGGCCTGCTGGTATGGCGCGGGGGTCTGATACGCCTGCGGCGGCGCGGGCGGCGCATTGTCGATGCCGGCCAGGGTGTTGGCGAAATGCGTGGCCGCGCCCTGGATGTTCTGCACCATGCCGCCAAGCTGCGACGTGCGGTGCTGCACCACTTCGTCCACTTTGTCCACCACCTGGCCGAGGCTCCTCTGCATCATCTCGGCCATGCGCTGCTCCATCTCGGCCATGCGTTTTTCAAAATCATCGTTTTGCTGTGTCATGGGTCTGTCCTTTAAATAAAAGTGCGACGCGCTGTGCCTGCAAATGTTTTTTATTCGAATACGCCCATAATCTTGCGCAGGTTTTCCTGGGCCGTGATCACGGTTTCCTGAGCCTTGAAATAATTGTCCTGGTCGTTGAAGAACTGGCTGCGGTAGGAATCGAGCTGGAACTCCTGGACCTTGCCGAACTCGCGCAGTTTGCGCGTGATTTCCAGGCGGCGGCGCGAGATGTTCATGCGCGATTCCTGGATTTCCAGTTGCTGCACGGCTTCGAGCATGTCCTGGTACGCGTTGCGCACGGACAATTCCTCGGCCTGCACCTGGTCCTGGAGATCCGCTTTCATTTCATTGATTTCCTCGAGTTGCTTTTTGGTGATGCCCTTGCGCTTCATGTTGTCGTCAAGAACCCACGACACGGACATGCCAAGGTACTTGTTGCTTTCATTGGAACTGCTGGACGATGTGGAAAAAATCGAGCTTGTGCCCGGGGCCGGCAGGTTGTTCCAGCTCTCCACGCCCATGTCCAGGCCGTAGGTGTTGTCGGAATTATTGATGGTAAAGCCCAGGGACGTGCGCTTGTCCTCGAACCCGGCTTTGGCCGAGTAAACCGGCTTGTAGGAGCGGTCGATGTCGCGCAGGGCGCGCTCTTCTTCGCCGAGTTCCTGCCTGAGGTATGAAATCTGGTAACTGTTTTCCATGGTGAGGTCCACGATTTCATTCAAAGAAAACGCGAACTGTTTGAGGTCCGGGGGCTCGCCCACGAGCGTGACGTCCGCGCCCAGGGGCCGGCCCAGGAGCTTGAGCAGATCGAGCTTCAGGGACACGAGATCGTTTTGGAGGGTGTTGATGCGCAGGCGCTCGTTGAGCACGTCCAGCTCGGCGGTGAGCACGTCGATCATGGGCACGTCCTGGGCCACTTCATAGCGCAGTTGCAGGTCGCGCAGTTTCTTTTCATAGGCCTCGAGCAGGCCCACGCGCTCGTCAATCTGTTTTTCCTTGAGCAACACGGTGTAGAACGTGCTGCGCAAATCGGACAGCACGTTGCGCAGTTCCTGTTCGTAATTGAAAATAGCGAGCCTGCGGTTGGCGCGGATGCCGACTTCGGACACGGGGTCTTTGCCCCATTCCATGAGGCGGCGGCTGTAACGCAGGGACATGGTGTTCTGGGAATAGTTTCTGTCGGCCGCGGACTCGGAGCTTGTGTTGAGCACGGAGTTGCGGATCATCTCCTGAATCTGGGCCTGCTGCTCGTCGGACACGGAAATGGGGCCCAGGGGCGTGTCAATAACAATGGGCGCCTGGGCGCTGCGCTCCAGGGAGCGCTCCAGGGCCACACGCTCTGCGGGCGTTGCCTGGGGCAGAGGCCGCAGGCCGAACTGGCTGAGGTCCACGCCGAACTGGGAGGCCAGGCCCGCGATTTCGCTGGAACTCACGCCGGTGAGGCTCTCGATATCGCTGCTGCTGAGCCCGGCCAGGTCCAGGCCCCCGCTGCCGCCCGAAGACACGGTGCCTATGGATGCGGCGCCGAAGGAGCTGACCGGCGCCGGGTTGAACGCGGGGTAATACGTTTTATTCAGCGTGCCGTCGATGCGCTCGAAACTGGCCAGCACATCCCAGTGCGAGAAGAAGCGGCTGCGGTCCACCATGACATCGCCCTCAACCTTGTTGAGCACGGCGAGCTTGGACTGGAGCCCGGGGTTGTTTTCCAGGGCGATGAACACGCAGTCGTCGAGGGTGAGGGTCTGCGTGGAAACGCCGGGCGCGGCATCGTCCATGACCGCTGCGCGGGCCGCTGCCGGGGCCAGAACAAGCGCGCACAGCAGCAGCGCCACGGCCGCGCCCCAGCGGGGCGCCCGCGTCCGGCCTGGGGTTCGCTCAAACACTGCTGCCATTATTACCTCCTGCTGAGCCGGATGGTGAACACGGCCACGCCCAGGATTACGAGCACCAGGGCCCCGATGAGCAGGAATGTGCTCTTGAGGTTGGCTTTGGCTTCCGCTTTCACGCTCAGCGTCTTGGTGGATGCTTCCACGGCCGATCCTTCGTGTGTGGTCGAGGCGTCCACTTTGAGTTCGTATTTACCCACTTCCACGTCGTCCGGCGGCACGATGTGGATGCGGACTTTGGCTTCTTTTTTGGGCAGCAGATCATTGACCGTGTCCGGCTTGAACACCACGGTCCACCGGTTGGGCACTTCCACGTCAAAGGTGATGTCCGTGAGTTTCACGCTGCCTGTGTTCTTGACTGTGAATTCCTGGTTGATCTCTTCACCGGTCTTGATGTTGAAAAACATATTGGGGAAAGAGACTTCGATTTTGCCCACGCCGCGGGGCGTGAGGTCGAGCCGCTCGTAAAACACTTCGTAGATATCCAGGTCTGCCTCGGCCAGGCCGTCTTTGTACGAGCCTTCGTCGTTTTTGGCGAAATCAACAGCCGTGTCGTCGCCGATAATGACAAAGAACGGGTACGTCTTGGTCAGCATGTCCTGGGGCAGATTGTCGGGCACCGTGATCGTGAGCTTGAGGTTGATCACGCTGCGGTCCCGCGTGAATTTCACGCGCTGGAGCACATTGCCGGATTCCGTGAATTTGTACCGGAAATCGGGCGGAAGATTCACCACATCCACGCGGATGGTTTTTTCATTTTCAGCCAAACGGTCCAGCTTGATATCGTAGGACACGCTGGAGCCCAGTTCGCCTTCCTGGGAGAAGTTGGGCGAACTGACCAGGATGACCTCGTCCTCCTGCTTTTTCTGCAGGGGCACATTGTGCGTGGCCTTGACCGCGCCGTAGGACATGTTGAGCGTGACCTGGTCCACTTCCTGGTTGAGCTTGAAGTCCAGGCTTTCGCTGGAGCCGTAGGTGAGGCGTGGGATGCGCACCTCGAAGGGGTCGGTCACAGCCACGTTGCCCACAGTCACAGAAACATACAGATCCTTAACAGTAAGCAGGTCGTCAATCTGTCCGCGCTCGATTTCATGCGCCTTGATCTGGTTGCCGAAGACCTTGATTTCGCGCTCGATGACCGCGAGTTCGTCCTGCAGATTATCCAGGCGTTTGTGCGCCTGGGGCGTACTCCCGGACGCGCCGGCCATGACTTTCTTCTGGGCCTCGATGCGTTTGAGCAACCCGTCGCGGTAATCGTTCAGCCTTTTGGTTCGCTGGCCCAGGTAATGGTCCAGTTCCACGTAGCTGTCCTTCAGGGTGTCGAACGCCTCGATGGCCAGGCTGCGCTCCGAGGTATTGCGGATGGTGAGCGTCATGCGCCGGTCAATGTTTTCGTCGATGTACTGCCAGGCGTCGGCCACCTCGATGTGCGTGGCGTCGTCAACAAAAGTGAGGTAGGTTTTGGCCAGGTCGATGACAGCCAGTTCCAGTTTCTGCTTGGCCTGGTTTTTACCGGCTTCGGCCTCGGTGACTTCCTGGCCCGTGACCACGTCGTCGGCGAACAGGATTTTCTGGTTGAGCCATTCGTCCAGGTACTTCTGCTCTTCGTGAATGGCGTGGAGCAGAGACACCTTGCCTTCTTCGAGGGTGAGGGTTTCCTTGCTGGCGATGGGTGATGCGGGGCGCGGGGTCCCGATGAGCACTGCCAGGGCCAGCGCCGCAACAAGCACGCCTCTCAGCAGTTTGGTGGATTTGTAAGTGGGCACGGATACCTCCACGGTTGGTTCGGAATCAGAAAATCTCGACCTGGCTGCGGTCACTGATCATACAGGAAATAATACGCGGCCTGGCTGCGCCGCCGCCGATTCGTGCGAGCGGGCCCAGCAGGCTGCTCTGCAGGCGGCCGGGCAGGTCTTCCACGCAGCTTTCGCGCATGAGGATGCTGTCCGCAACTTCGCTGCGCGAAACGCGCGCTTTTTCGTCAATGGCCGTGAACGGGCCTATGTATGCGTCTTCAATCACAGCGCCGCGGGCGATGATGCCGGGGCCGTGAATGCGGCTGTTGGTAATTTTGGCGCCGCGCTCGATCACGATCTTGCCGGTGAGGCGGCTGGCCTTGTCCACCTTGCCCTGAATGCTGGAGCGCTTGATCAGGCCCAGGATGGAGCGGTTGGCCTCGAGCATGTCGTTTTTCTGGCCCGTGTCGTGCCACCAGCCGTCGGTGATATGGCAGTCCACATTGCGGCCGTTGTTCAGGAGCCAGGCGATGGCGTCCGTGATTTCCAGTTCCCCGCGCCACGAGGGCTTGATGCTGCGCGCGGCCTCGAAAATCTGTGCGCTGAAACAATAGATGCCAACAATGGCCAGGTTGCTTTTGGGTTTCTTGGGTTTTTCCACCAGGGATTTGATGGCGTTGTTGCGGCCCACCTCGGCCACGCCGAAATGCTGGGGCTCGGCCACGGGCTTGAGCATGATGGTGGCCGCGGTGTTTCCTTTGCGGAACCTGTCGGCCAGCTCGGGCACGCCGCCCTGGATCAGGTTGTCGCCCAGGTACATAAGGAACGGGCTGCCGTCCATGTACTCCTCGGCGCACAGGGCCGCGTGGGCCAGGCCGCCCGGGTTCTCCTGGGTGATGTACGTGAAATTCATGCCCCATTTTTTGCCTGTGCCCAGGGCTTTCATGACCGTGGGGCCGGTCACGCCCACCACAATGCCCACATCCCGGATGCCCGCGTCGCGCAGGGCCTCGATGCCGTAGTGGATGCAGGGTTTGTTGGCTACGGGAATAAGCGGTTTAACCAGAGTGTACGTAATGGGGCGCATGCGCGTGCCAAGGCCCGCGCACAGAATCAACCCTTTCATCTCTTTGCTCTTTGCCATATCGAATCGTGTCCCGGTCTGATTTGTCCGCGTGTCAGCGGCAACTATAATAATCTATTGCAAACCGGAAATCCGCGCAATAAAAATCCATATTTAATTTGTACTAAGCAAGTGCATACAACCGAGAGAGGCGCCGGGAAAATGTTGCTGTCGGGTCTTGACGGGTCCGGTGGCGCAGCTCATAATGTGACACAAAACTGACATGTCAGTTTTCAATCTTATAGTCACCACGCGGACCTGTCAAGAAATGGCTTATAAAAAGTCCGAACAACGCAAGCAGCAGATCCTGGATTGCGCAAAGCACCTGTTCGCCCACAAGGGCTATCAGGCCGCGCAGATTTCCGATATCTGCGAAGACCTTAAAATCGCCCGCGGCACTGTGTATCAATACTTTGACAATAAAGAAGATATTTTTGTAACTCTTATTAAAGATTACTTTGAAAACATGGATAAAGCTCTACCCAATACCCCGGTGCAGGACGCATTCGAGCGCGGCGAAACCCTGGGCCTGGATCAGATCCAGAGTATGCTCACGGATTATACACATGCCTTTTTATTGCACATGCACCGGGACCGCGACCTGGGCCGCATCATCTTCCTCGAAGGCTTTACCACCATGCCGGAAATCCGCGACTTGCTCACGGATTTTTTCGATGACCGCAAGCAGCGCACCGCGGCCGCCCTGCAGTTCGGCATGGCCATGGGCATAATACGCCCGCTCAATGCGGATCTGATCGCGTCCGCCATGATGGGCACCACCACGCGCGTGATTCTGGACTTCATCCTCGAAGGCCGCGTCGCCCGCGAATCCGATCTGCGCTCCATGGCCCAGGAACTCGTGGCTTTTCAACTGCACGGCGTGCTCGCACCCGGCAATGGCGCGGGCTGATTTCCCAAATTGCGCATTTCAGTACATTTAACCCACAAAAATTAATGCTTGCACGCACTGGCGATAATACGTAAAATATCTTTAGCGGCGACACTATTCCTACTATGCCACAGCTTCAACTCACCACATTATTATTAGAACCGGAGTTGCCGGCGGGCACCGGCAGCTCCCACGAATGCATTCGCGCATGCGTCGATATGGCGAGATGTATGCGCGTTAACTGAGGACGTAAACCATGTCAATCACCTCACCGCTGCGCAACAGCGTCCCCTTTTCAATTGGCTTGAATAATCTGCGCCGCAACGAATTGAGCGCGAACAAAGCCATGCAGCGCCTGGCCACGGGCATGCGCATCAACTCGGCCGCGGACGACCCCAGCGGTGTGGCGCGCTCACAGAATCTGCGCGCGCGCATGGGCGGTACGCAGGTTGCCATGCAGAATGTGCAGGACACCATCAACATGCTGCGCACGGCCGAGGGCGGTGTGCGCGATTGCATGGACCTGGTGCACCGCATCCGCGACCTGTGCATCCGCGGCGCCAACGACGCCACCCTCACCACTGCGGATCGCGCCAGCATCCAGCAGGAAATCGACGGGCTCAAGAGCACGATCCAGGCCGTGGGCGTGAACACCCGGTTCAACACCAAACCCATCACCAGCAGTTTCTCGGAATTTTCCACAATCGATCCCGCCAACATCACCGTGAACCATTACGGCGGCGCCAATCCCCCGGCTGGCCCTGGCGCGGCCGAGTATGACGAAATGGCGGCATCCGTGCTCAGCCTTATCCAGAACTCAATATATAAGGTATACGGCATGATCGGGCTGGCCCCGGACCCCAATGCCTCGCTCACTGTGAATTTTTCAAATATCGACGGCAACGGCGGCACGCTGGCCACGGGCGGCGGCGGACCCGGCGCCATGGTCATGACCATCGATGTCACGGACTTCCTGGACCCGGACGGGGCCTTGCCCCTGCAACCCACGGTGGGCGACAACCCCGCGATTCATGGTTTTACCCGGGAAATGATCATCGCCCACGAAATGACGCACGCGGTGCTGGCCGAAAACGGCATCGGCGGAAGCGCCTGGGGCCAGGAAATGATGGCCTCCTATGTGTCCGGCGAAGGCGACCGGCGCATTAACGGCAACGAGGGCTTTGTGCTTGGAGCTGTGGCCGGGGGGCTGACCAGCAACCCGGCGACCAGCGCGGAATACGCCGAATGCTTCCTGGCCGCGCAGGCCCTCACCGTGCTGCACGGCAACGGGGTCATGCACGATATCGCGCTCCAGGTGGGCGCGGGCAATAACTGGGACCAGGCCTTGCTCAATGTGATCGGCGCCGAATACGCCAACAGTTTCGCGGTGTTCGAAGCCAAGGCCGATGCATTCTCCGCCCTGTACATTGCGAACGGATATGATAATGCCGTGCAGGGTTCGGGACTTGGCTGGACTTCGTCCACCCCGCCGTGGGGACCCAACCACCAGTGGCAGGTTCAGATCGGCGCGGATTCCAGCGCCAACATGGATGTGGCCACATTCTGGCTGTCCGTGGGCGCCGGAGACTACCTGGTCTACACCGATGTGTCCACAGGCGACCGCGCGCGCTCGAGCATTGACACCTGCGACCGCGCCGAGTCCATGATCGGCACCTTCGGCCAGGTCCTGGGCGAACAGGAAAACCGGCTGCAGGCCATTCTCAACGACCTGCAGGCCGAGTACCAGGGCCTGTCCGGAACGCGCTCTGCAATCCAGGACGCGGATATGGCCGTGGAAATCACGAATCTGGCCAAGGCGCAGATATTGAATCAGAGCGGAACAGCCATGCTGGTCCACGCATCATCCCTGCCCGCGCGCGTCTCCAGCCTGATTAATATGACGCTGTAGAGGGTGTGGCGGTTCAAGTGTCTTCGACGACTTAAGAAACCCTTTTGAAAAAGGATTTCTTAAGAATCTTCCCAGCACTTTTCACGGGCCATTGCCCGGCATAAATCGTGCCGCGCAATGGCCTCATGGAATGATTGCAATTATTCCCGGGGAAATCCAATTTCAATGAAAATTGCAAAACTTCCATTTTAATGAACTCTCCCCGGACTGAAGTCCGGCGTATCTCATTATTTGATAAAGCGTCAAACCTTCTCAAACTGAATGGGGCGTTTTATAAGCAAAAAACCTTTTTTAAATCAAATTGTTCTTGCTTTGGAGTGCGACAATTCATTGCCGCTTTGCGTGCCGGGAATTAATTCCCGGCACATGTCGGCGCATCCCGGATGTTCTCGACCTGCGAAAGCGGCGATAAATCGCCGCACTCCAAAATCAAACCCACTTATGCCCACAATATTTGTGTAAGTTACTGCTTTCAGACCCCGGACTGAAGTCCGGGAAATTCTCTTCGATTAATAAATTGGGTGCGTGTTCTGTTAGTTTTGCAGTGTGGGCGGCAGCGGGGAATCAATCCGGATTTTCAAAGATCCGGGATAGTTCATGTTCGTCGAGGGCGCGGATTTCGCCGAGGGGCAGATTGCCGATGCGCAACCTGCCGATAGCGGAGCGGCGCAGGGCCAGCACGGGGTGCCCCACTTTGCGCAGCATGCGCTTAACCATGCGCTTGCGGCCCTCGTGGACCTGCAATTCCACGATTGCGCCTTTGACCAGTTCCTCGACCGGGGGGCCGGTGCGCCGCCTGGCGGGCGCGGACACGGTGCGCTCGCCGATGATGCGCGCGGCGGCCGGGTGCGTGGGGCCGTCATCCAGAATTACGCCGCGGCGCAGCATGTCCATAGCCGGGGGGCTGGGATGGCCACGCACCACGGCTTCGTATGTCTTCACGGTCTCGTGGCTCGGGTGGATAACCTTCTGAGCAAAGGCGCCGTCGTTGGTGAACAGAAGCAGGCCCTCGGTGTCGTAATCCAGGCGTCCCACGGGAAACACACGCTCGGAGATGTGGGCCACATAGCGCATGACCGTGTCGCGCGCATCGGGGTCAATCCCGGCTGTGGTGAGGCACCCGGCGGGTTTATTGAGCATGAAATAGACAGGCGCCTCGCTGGCCAGGGCTTGGCCGTCCACGCGCACATCGTCGCTGTCCGGGTCTGCCTTGACCCCGGGTTCGCAAACCAATTGGCCGTTCACCGTAACGCGGCCCTCTGCGATCAATTCTTCGCATTTGCGCCGTGAACCCAGGCCGGCCCGGGCAAGAATTTTCTGCAACCGTTCTTCGCTCATACCGACTCTATTATAGCAACCGTTGGAAATGTTACTCGGGTTTTCTGCAAAGGATGAGGCAATCGAGCACAGATAACTCGTCGCGGCCCAAAGCCTGGAAGTCCGGGTGCAGGGACGCGAACAGGTCATCGGATACCGTGTACGGGCTGGACCCGGTATGAGGTGTGGCTTTGACTTCGCGCAGGCCGGCGTCGCCAAATGCTTTGCGCCAGTGGGCCATGCGCCAGCGGTTGGCGCGCTGGTTCTGGGGCACGGGCATGGTGCGCCATTCCTGGTCCGAGTATTTGAGGAACTCCAGCGGCGCGTTATCGGCGTCGCGGTGATCGCGCAAATCAATCTGATGCGCGGACCAGCCGCCGGGTTTGAGCAGGCGCGCAATTTCCCGGGCGGTGAGGGCTGGGTCACCGTCCGGGTCGCCCACGTGCTCCAATGTGGCGGTGGAAGCCACGAGATCGAACGAGGCGTCGGGGAACGGCGTGTGCGCTGCGTCCACCCCCCCGTGGTAATCGAGCCGTTCGGGATCGAAGCGCACGGTGTTGCCCTCGAATTCGAGAATCTCATCCATGATCAGCGGGGGCGCATCCTGGAACCATTCCCTGGGCAGAATGGCGTCCTGGCGCAGTCTGCGGAATATGGTTTCGTAACAGATGCGCTGCGCGGACGGAGGCAGCACACTGTGGGTTTCGGGGGTGCGGAACTTATCGATGGTGCTCACGCGCGCGCCCAGGGCCGCGTACAGCAGGCACACCGCGGGCACGATGCTGCCGCCGATCTCAAGCACGCGCGCGCCGCGGAAATCGAACCCGTGCTCGCGCAGCAGGGGCACATGCTGTTCCATCCAGCCCCTTGCGTTTTGGAGCAGGGTTTCGCCGTGTGTGGTGTATTTATCAGTGTATGCCTTAACATAAGCGCGTGCGCGTTCCTTTGCCTGTTCGGGTGCATGGCGCGGCGCCAGCAGGTCCTGATAAGACTGGAACGCGGCTTCCGGCGCCACGGATTCGAGACTGGCGGCCAGGGCCGCATGGGCCTGGAAACTAAGGGTCTGGGCTTTGCCCGCTGCAATGCTGTATTGCTGAAACGCTTCCACGGCGCGGCCCGCCCGGGTAAGCGCCTGGGCGCGCATAAAATTAATGGATGGCAGCCAGGGGGCCATGCGCTCGGCGCGCTCAAACTGTGTGTCCGCTCCGCTGAACTCGCTGCGCTCCATCATATCCATGGCCTGCTGGAGCGTGGTGAACGCCTGGGAAAGTGATTGTGGATTCAATGTGAATAAACCGCCTGTTCCCTGCTAAGGTTGATTGTCAAACTATAGGAAACCGGGCCAGGCCTGTATGATTGTCAGCCGTTGTCCGGTGCTCTTGCGCGCTATTGTTTTACAACCCGGCCCTGTGTGAATGCGGCCTGATCCAGGCCGAGCAGGCGGCAGGCGTTGCGGTAGAAATAGTCTTGCTTGAACGCGTCCGGGTAGCCGTCGAGCGCGGCCATGGAGCGTGCGATGGGCACGCCCAGAGGGAAGAAACTCCAATCGCTGCCGTACAGGATCTTGTGTTTGGGGATTTGGTCGAAAATCTCCTTGAGCACGGGGACGCCCTGCCCGGATGTGTCCACGTAAACATTGTCATATTCCCGGGCCATGGCGATGGCCTCTTTGTAGTGAATGATGGCGGTGTGTGCGAGCACAAAATTGAGGTCCGGGAATTGTTCCACGGCTTTGCGGTAGCGGTCGGGGTGGGACAGTTTCTGCATCCAGCCGGGTTCCGTGCCGGTGCTGCCGCTGTGGGCCTGGATCACGAGTCCGGCGTCGCGGCACATGCTGAACAGGTCCATGGCGCCTTTGGTGTCGGGCGGGCAGAACTGGAATTCGGGGTGATATTTCAGCCCCATAACGCCCTGGGATATCTGCCAGTCCAGGCGCATTTTTTTCCAGCGGGACCATGGATGCACGCCCGCGAAAGGGATGAGATTTTCATATTTTTTGCATGTGGTCACAATCTGGTAGGCGTGGCGCGAACGCACGGGAATTTCAATGGGCAGGATAACCGAGGCCACGGTGTTGAAGCGGGCCATTTCTTCGACCATATTGGCGGCGGTCTGCGTACGCGCGATGGGCGGGCAGCGCATGGCGATGAGGGCGATATCCATGGTGAGGCCGTCGGCTTCGCTTTTGAGGGGATGCTCATCCTTGTCAAGATTCACGGGATTACTGGTGTAATCGTAATACTGCTTGGCCTCATCCGCGTGCAGGGTGTCGTAGGGCACCACGCGCCCGCCGAAATAGCTCCAGCCAAAATGCGTGTGAATGTCCAGGATGGGCGGCGCCCCGGAATCGGCCTTGAGCTTGAGCCGCCCGTCGTCGCGCAATTCAAACCACGGCAGTTTTACGAGTTCCTTATAGTTATTGATTGTGATTTTGGAGTAATCCATGATGACCCTTTCAGGGGCGCGGTGCATGCGCCGCGAAGCTGTTGGGCGGCGGGGATGGATTCCGCACATTTTAGATATTCTAATTTTTTCCAGTGGTGATTTCTATGAATTCAAGAGATTCGGGGGCGGTTCGAAATCAGCGTGCGGTGCGCGGAAAATGCGCTATGAGTTCGGGCAGAGTCACAAAGCGATAGCCGCGGCTTGTGAGGTCATCGAGGATGAGCCGCGTGGCGGCGATGTCCCGGCCCCGCTGGGGGCCTGCGCCGTCGTGCAGCAGAATGACAGCGCCCGGGGCCGCGTAGCGCCGCACATGCGCGGCCATTTTCTGGGGCGTGCCCAGCGCACGCTTATCTGCCGCGATATGCCACATAATGGTGCGAAAATCCTGGCCCGCGGCCAGGGCGGTGATGCGCGTGTCCACGCGCCCCCGGGGCGGACGGAACAGGGTCGTGGACCGGCCCGTGGCTGCGCGCACGGCCTGGGCCCCGCGCTGCAATTCCAGAAGAAACGCCGTGTCGGAAAGCGTGCGCACATCGTGCGGATGGCTCCAGGTATGGTTGCCCACCGCGTGCCCGCGGTCCACGACTTCGCGCGCGAGTTCGGGATATTGCTGTGCGTTGCGCCCCACCATAAAAAACGTGGCTTTGGCGTCGTAACGGTCCAGAAGTTCGAGAATAGCGGGAGTGTTCACGGGGTCGGGGCCGTCGTCATAAGTCAGGGCCATGATGCGCGGGCCCGTGTTGAAGCCCAGCACATGAAGCCGCGCCCACACCGGGCTGTGCACGCGCAGCACCACAAAAGCGGCCAGCAGAACAAACGCGGCAGCCGCGGCCATGTGTTTTGCGGACGTTCTTTTTTTCATGCCACAACCTTCATCCGGGGATTCCCGCACTGTGGATGTTGCCGGTGTTAAGGAAAAAGTCCGTTTAAATCCGCGTCTCGGGGGCGGCGCCCGCTCCTGGTCCGCGTCCTACCAGTGTAACCTTGATTGTTCTTATTTCAAATGGTTTCATATTCAAAGTGACCGCGCCCTGCTCGGCCTCGACCAGGCCGGCGGCGCCGGAACTGAATTCGAGCAGATCCATATCGTTGACGTCCGTAAGTTCGAGCAGGGGGCCGTGGAATGTGAGGCGCACCACATCATGTGCGCCCGCGGCTTCAACCAGGCGCACCACGAGCTGGTGGAACCGCGCGTCCTGGCGGCCGGGATTGTCCTCGGGGCGCTTGACCGCTGCGATGTACGTGGTTTCCGAGTCGCATTTAAGGGACGACCCGTCAAGCTCCATGACCCCGTTATGGTGGCTGGTGCGTATGGTAATGAAGGGCGCGTTGAATTCCAGGCCGCGCTGCCATAGCTTGGCGTCCTGCCAGGCGCCGGAGTGCGGGAAGATGGCGTAGCGCATCACGTGTATGCCCTGATCGGTGTAGCGCGGGCGATCGCTGGCCGGCTCGCTGAGCCCCCAGGCGTTGACCACGGCCGCAGGATAGCGCGGGCCGCGCACCAGGGTGAGGCCCAGTGATGCTCCTTCGCAACTGAACCCGTATTTGCCGTCGTTGAGCACGGCGATGCCGTAGCGCCCGTCGCTGAGATCGAACCATTTCTGACAGGGCATTTCCCATCGCGCCTTGTCGTAGCGGTTGCGCGGGCGCGTGGGCCGGTCGATGGCGCCGTAGGGAATCTCGGCGGTAACCGAGTCCGTGCGGATGGCCGTGTGGAAACAGGCCTTGAGCAGGGCCTTCTTCTCCTGCCAGTCCACCACCGTGGCGCAATACACAAAGGGCCTGCCGGCCACGAGCCGGATTTCCTGTGTTACCGGCGATGTGTGGACCATGCGGCGCACGGCCACAGAGGCAACCACGGGGCCGCGATCCCTGATTTCAATGTCATCGGGCTGTTGCTGTACGTCAATTTTCTTTTCGCGGTAGTGCGGGTCGATGTTCCAGGCCGGATACACCATGCTGGCGTCGCGGTACAGGCGCAGTTCATTGGCCGGGCCGTCCAGCATTTCCCGCGCATTCACCTTGTCGATAATGCTGGAGATCCAGCCGGTTTGCGCATCAACCGTGACTTTCAGGAATTCATTTTCTAATATGGGGGACCCGTCCGCGGCTTCTTTTACGGACACGGGTTCATAGGATTCGCGCCATTCCGCGGCCCGGGGCGGCGGCGCGCCGGGCGCGGGTTTTTCCTCTTTTACATAATAGGTGCGGTACCCCATGTCGGGCACATCCGTGGCCGTGAACATCGCGAAGTGCCGGTTGCCCAGCGCGACTTTCTGGCAGGGGATTTCAGAGCCGTCCGCGCGGAACACGCGCAGGGTGCGCGTGGGCACCACTTCCAGGCGCACGTATCCGGTGCGGTTCCAGGACAGAGTGTTGTACACCACCAGAGGCGCGGAATCGATCAGGGCGTCATTCTGGGTGCGGATGCGGCGCGCGATGCTGTACAGGCCGCCGCGGATCAGATCGCGCACCTGGGTTTCGGCGCGTTCGTAAGCTTCGTAGGCGTCGTCGTAAACCTCGGGGATGGAACTGCCCGGAAGAATGTCGTGGAACTGGTGGAACAGCAGGGTTTTCCACACGTCGCGCAGTTCATCTTCGGGATAAATGTCCCCGAAAAGGGAATTCATCGTGTGCACGATTTCCGCGTTGCGCGCCTTGATTTCAAGCCGCCGGTTGTAGCGCTTGGCCAGGCCCTGGGTGGTGAGGCAGCCGCGGTGGAATTCCAGGTACAACTCGTCGTTCCACACGGGCAGGCGGTCGCGGTACAGTTCCAGGCGCTCGAAGAACTCGGTGGGCGTGCCCATGTCCAGGACTTCGGCGTCGCGCAGGGTGCGCATGATGTCAATTTCCACGGGCGTGGGCCCGCCGCCGCCGTCTCCCAGGCCATAGGCGATAAGCGCCTCGGGCAGGGGCGTGCGCTCCAGGCGGCGGCGAATGCTCCGCTCGCTCATGGAGTAATCGGCCTCAAGCTCCTCGCCCGGGGGCAGCACGCGGTTCGCGCTCACGGTGCGGAAAAAATCGTTGGCGTTGACCCCGAACAGCGGACTCACGTGCGTGAGGATTTCCGTGCCGTCCGGGCCGCGCCACAGGAATGTGCGCAGGGGGAAATTATTGGTGTCGTTCCACAGCAGCTTGGTGGTCCAGAAATACTTGGCGCCGCTTTTTGCAAAAATCTGCGGCAGGGTCCAGGCGAACCCGAAGGTGTCGGGCAGCCACTCGATTTCCGCAACCTTGCCGAAATGATCCAGATAGAAGCGCTGCCCGTAGAGGCGCTGGCGCACAAAGGATTCGCCGTCGGGCATGTTGCCGTCCGGCTCAATCCAGCACCCGCCCACGATGTCCCACCGGCCGCGCTTGGCCGCATTTTGAATGGCGCGGAAGATGCGCGGCTGGCGGTCCTTCATCCATTCATAGAACTGGGGCGTGGATTGCGCAAAAGAAAATTCGGGATATTCCTCGATGTGGCGCAGGGCGTTGCGGAACGTGAGCTTGGCCTTGGACCGGGTCTGGAACGCGCGCCAGCGCCAGGCCGCGTCCAGGTGCGAATGCCCGGCGGCCAGAAACCGCACCTGCCCCGGCTCCTTGCCCTGCAGGCGCATTACAGTTTCAAACGCCGTGCGCAGCACGCGCGTTTTAATGGGTTCTTTGCTGTCCGGCGCTTCCCCGGGCTGCGGTTCCTGTGCGGCTTGTTCGGACATCCGGCCCTGCTTTCAGAAAAACCATAGGGCGCCTCACCCTGTACGGGCAAAGACGGTTAACAAATTATAGATATGCAAGGGGGATGCTACAACAATTCCAGGGATGTTTAGAAAGGAGAACCCGCCGGGAATTCAATACGCGCGCCCTGTTCATGCGGCGGTGCAGAATACCGGTGTCCACGGTCGCTGAATACAAGCAGGTTGCACAGTTCCCATCCGCATCCATCTTGGGGCCTGGAATTCATTCAAAGAGGCAGTTGCCCGGAACGCTTTTCAGCCAGGCATTGGGCGTCACGGCAGCACGGCATTGGGATCCCAGCGCTTGGCGAACAGCCTGCTGTTGTCCAGCCATATGACTATGGGGTTGTCATCCGGGCCTATCAGAACCTGCGCGCCCCCGGAATTCGAAGAGTAACTGTATGCCAGGGCGCCGCCTACGGAATTCCATGCCGCGCCGTTCCACTTTTGCACGTATACATTCTGCAGCCTGGAATAGGCCAGATAAAGACCTCCCTGGCTGTCGATGCCAAAATAACCGCCCGATGCATCTGTGGCCGAACCGGTCACGCCGCTTCCTGTCATGGACCCGGCGCCCACCTCGGCCCAGGCCGCGCCGTCCCACTGCGCCATGTATGCCTGATATGTTCCATTCAGATTGGCGTCCCAGGTCACCAGTGGGCCAGCCGCGCCCATGGCCAAGTCTATGGGCATCACACCCCGGACCCCGGCGATACCCAGGCCCGTGGCCGAGCCAGGCCCGATTTCCGACCACGCGGCGCCGTCCCACTGTCTGGCGTAGGCCGCGCGGCTGTTGTCCGGCCCGTCATACCAGTACACATATATGTTGCCGGCCGCGTCTGTTTCTATCTCGCGCAGCCATGAATAATCCGCTGTATTGGATATGCCTCCGCCCTGCGCGGACCCCGGGTTCACCTCGACCCAGGCGGCCCCGTCCCACTTTTTCGCAAATATCTCAGACTGGCCATTGATAAACCCGGACCATGCGACCACGGGCCGTCCGGCAGCATCAACAGCCACGCCGGGGACATTTGCACCTGCATAATTCGCATAATTTCCGCCGATCAGCCCGTCACCCGCGGCGGATCCGATTCCCAGTTCTTTCCACTGGCTCCCATCGAAATACTTGAAATGAAGCACATAAACGGACCATGAATAGTCCCGGGTGATCCAGACGCAATAAATATTGTCATTAGCGTCGATAGCGATATCGGGCAGGCTCTGCAAATCTCCCGTGGCGATGCCCTTGCCGGTTGTGGCCCCTGCGCCCACCGCAACCCAGGCGGCCCCGTCCCACCGCATCACATAGATGCCATTTTCGATGGTGTCGTGCCAGGCGACCACGGGCCTGCCCGCGCTGTCAAGGGCCGTGCTGAACGAGAAAACAGATGTATTGAACCCGGCAAGGCCCGGGTCCGTTGCAGACCCCGCCCCCATTTCCACCCATGCGCCAAGCCCCGTGTTTCCGCGCGTCAGGGTCACATCCTTTATCAAGGGATATCCAATGGAAGGAACCCCGGACATGCGCAGCCAGATATACTTGACCGAAAATCCGCGGGTCAGGGACGGTGTGGCGCCTGCGGGAAAGTCGCCCTGTTTGGTCCAGTTCACGCCGTCAAGGCTTGTATAGAGCGCAGTGGCCGAGGGCGCATGCGAGGCGCTGTAATAATTAATGGTAATCGTGTCCAGCCAGGCCGTGGCCGTGGATGTAGCGTATTCGTAGAACAAATCCCAGGCGTACTGGTTCTGTGCGCCGGTCCACCACGTGTTCATATTCCCGTCAAAAGCATTGTCGGGCTTGTAATAGCTGTTTATGGAATCCCCGCTGCTTGCGCCGGGGAGCATGTCGAATGATATGTCTTTTATCAAAGGGAAATTGCTCGGCGGATTGCCGGTCATTTGAATCCTTATGTACTGAGTCGTCCAATTGACAAACTGGTGCGGCGTGGCGCCCGGCTCCATTTCTCCGACTTCCATCCAATACTGCCCGTCATCGCTCACGTACAGCTTCATGCTTGTGGGCCGGTAATTTATGTTGAAAAGAACCGCGGAAACCATTGAGATCATGCGCGGGGAATCGAACATGTAATAAATATCCCAGGACCCCGCACCCACCTGGCCGGCCCACCACGTGTTCATGTCGCCATCGAATGCGTTTGATGGAAAATAATACGCTTCGTTGGCCCCGGGCCCGCCGCTTGCGTACAGATTGTCCTGCGGCTCCACCCAGTCGATATCGCGGATCAGCGGATAGTTGGTGGCCGGGTTGCCGGCCATCTCCACCCACAGGTAGCGCACGCTGCGTTTTACATTGATAGCGGGCTTAACACCTGCGGACATGGCCCCGAGATCGGTCCAGTTGCAGCCGTCGGTGCTGACCTTGAGAACCACTGATGAAGGAACGTAAGTCGCGCCGTAGAAAGTAATGTTCAACGAATCCATGACGCGTACGTCGGGGAATCCGTAGTAGAGGTCCCAGGCGCCCGCGCCCACGGCGCCCACCCACCAGGTATTCATATCGCCGTCAAATGCATTGTCCGGCTTGTAATAAGCGTTAATGGTGTTATTTCCGGAAGCGCCCTGGGCCGGCGGGCACATGGGCGCCGCCATGGCGGCCATGGGCGGCCCCTGCTGCAACACGGGCGCTTCGGGCGTTCCAGCCATGAGCTTGGCTTCATCCAGAGCGCCGCCGCCGGCCGCAGGATCTGCGATCACAACAGGCGAAGAACCCGCAGGCGCTCCCCCACCCCCGCCGCCGCACCCGGCCAACAGCAGAACAAATGCCAGAACCGGCGCCAATGCAGCCCAGCCGGACACCCGGTTACCGCGCCATCCCGACATTTCACGCCCCCTGAAATAGGCAGTTTTAATGAATATGACAATTTTTATTTTACCACAAAGCCCGTGTGCTTAAACATAAAATATGCGAAAAATCTGGCTTTGTGATAATGTCTTCGGTTGCAATATCGGTGAATTCCGGGCACATGACCGGAGTCCGGCCCTTGATTCCGGAGTATGCCGCCAGATGACGCAGGTTTAAACGCGTTCAAAATCGAAAACCACAATGAGAGCATCCAGGGGGTTTCCGAATTAGAGTCATGAACGGATACTAATTTTCGTAATCCAGGCCTGCTTTCTGTTTCAGGAAAGGAAAAAACTCCACATCGCGAAACCGCACATGATCCGGGTGATCCCGATATTCCTGCAGCGCCGGCTGCCCGCCCTCGAAATACATGGTGATAGCGTATTCGTATTCAGAATCATCTTTGATGCTGCGGCCCGCGTGAAAATCCTTGACTCCGGGAATGGGCACGAGCAGATCGTAGCCCAATTGCAGAATGGATTTCTTTTTTTGTTCCGTGACATCATCGTTAAAGTTAAAAAGAACCGCGTGAAAAAGCATGGCTTGCCTCCGGTGCATAAGATAACAACGTTATGATTATAGCAGGCGGCGCGGCCTGCCGGCGCGCCACAAAAAAAACCCGCCGGGGGCGGCGGGTAATCTTAGGGGGGTGATTTGAGAAATGCAAAAACTGCAATTCATTGCGGCCTGAATTTTATGCAATATCAGTATAATTCGAGGATTCCGTGCATCCAGGGGTTGAACTCTAATTTTTATTGTTTTACTAGCTTTTAAACTATATATTAATAAGGGCAATATGTTAAAAATATGCAAACAATCTACGGGAGCAGGTGTTTTCACCGAACAGGGCACACAATGACCGACGTACACAACACTCTCGAACGCTGGCTCAATGATCTTAAGGACAATAACCCAACGGTTCGCTCCTTCGCCACATATTCGCTGAGAAAATTCGACGACCCCGCAGCCACACAGGCGCTTATCGACCTGCTCCAGGACCACAATCTTACGGTTATCCGAAACGCAGCCAAGGCCCTTGCATACAAAAAAGCACAGGAAGCCGTGCCAGCCCTTGAAAAAGCCATGTCCGCCCCGGACCCCTATGTGCGCAGTGCGGCGCGCGACGCCATTCAGAAAATCCGGGCCGCTCAAAACGTCTAAACTCCCGCCAACACCATAAAACCATATAAATATATTGGGCCTGCCTGACGCCCGAAAATAATTTTATGATTTTTTTCTCAGAGCTGTTGACATTTCCGGCGATCATAATTATACCACTATTAAACCAATAAAGTTTATCGCATTAGTAGTGTTTAGGCTGAACCAGGGACAACCATGAGAATTTCCACAAGAGGGCGCTACGCCCTGCGACTAATGATAGACATCGCCCAGCGCCACCTTGAGGAGCAGGACCAGCCCCTGCACTTAAAGGATATCGCCAAGCGCCAGGGCATTTCCAAACGATACCTCGAACAAATCGTCATCTCGCTTAAGAACAACCGACTCATCCGTGGGATTTCCGGTAAAAAAGGCGGTTACGTGCTGGCCAGGGAGCCAGAGGAAATCTCCGTGGGCGAAATCATCGAAGCCGCCATCGGGCCCATCAATGTGGTGGACTGCGTTATGGACCCCGAAGCGTGCGCTCACTCTGAAACATGCGAGTGCCGGCCCCTTTACGCGGAAATCAATGCGCTCATCAAGAAGGCTTTGCACCAGCAAACCCTGGCCCAGGTTGTGGCCCTGTACAAGGACCGCCAGGTATCAAAATCCATGCAATTGGTAGAGCATATGGATCTGCCGGATCTCTGCAGCTCGAGATTAAAATAAACACACCATAACCAGCAAGGAGGAAACAATGGGCATTCTGCTGCACATCATCACCTACGCGTGTCTCGCCGTGTTCTTCATCGCCGTGGGCGTGAAGTTCTACAAGTACCAGACCATGCCGCTGCACCTGCGGTGGGAACTGTACCCGGTTGCGCACGAGGGGCACAAAGCGCATTACGGCGGTTCGTTCTTTGAAGAAACCGAATGGTACAACAAAAAACGCACCGTGGACAGAGTTTCGGAAGCAAAACACATGCTGCCGGAAATGATCTTCCTGTCCGCCCTGTGGCACCATAATAAGGCTCTCTGGTTTCGCAGTTTCCCGTTCCACTTCGGCATGTATAACATGATCGGTTTCCTCGTGCTGCTGAACGTGGGCGCGGTCATGCAGATTGCCGGCATGGACGTGGGCGCAACAGCCGGCGCCCTGGGCGCGGCCGTGCATTACCTCACGATTATCACGGGCTTTTTCGGCATGGGCCTGGGCGTGATCGGCGCCATGGGCCTGCTGCAAAGGCGGCTTACCGACGAGAACCTCAAGGATTTCACCAAGCCGTCGGACCTGTTCAACCTGGTTTTCCTGGGCGGCGCTTTCGTGCTGCTGCTGGCCGCGGGAATTACCAACCCCACGTTCGCCGTGTTCCGCGAGTGGGTGGTCAGCGTGCTGACCCTGAATCTGGCGTTCGCGCCCGCCGATATGCTTACCTCGGCCGCTATCGCACTCTCGTCCCTGGCCATCGCCTACATCCCGCTCACGCACATGGCTCACTTTGTTGTCAAATACTTCACATACCACAATATCCGCTGGGACGACGCCCCCAACATGCCGGGCAGTGATTTTGAACCGCGCATCGGCGAGGTGCTCAATTACCCTGTAACCTGGGCCGCCGACCACATCAACCCCAAGGGCGTGGCCATGACATGGGCCGAAGTCGCCACCGCCGATGTGACCGCAGACAAGGAGGACGCATGACATGGGCAAGACCAAGAAATCAGTCAAGTTGAACGATATCTACAATTCCAGTGAACAGCTCTCCCACGTGGATCCCGCGGATCTCATGCCGCTGCCCAAACCCCTCAACGGGCCCGCATCCGAGTGGAAACCCCTCAAGGCCGAAGCCCGGGAAAAGTATGAGGCCACTCTGGACGACACGCTCCTGCTCAACATCCCCAAACCCGGATCCGTGCAGGAAGAAAAAGAACTGGTGCGCCGCTTCCTCGTGGGCGTGGAAAAACTGTTCACCAAGACCAACAACTGGGGTTTCTACCAGCCGCTCATGGCCACCATGGAGCACTGCGCGCGCTGCCAGACATGCAGCGACGCCTGCCACATCTATGAGGCCAGCGGCCGGAACGATATCTACCGCCCCACGTACCGCTCCGAAACCCTGCGGCGCATTTACTATGACTACATCAAAACCAATGGCAAGTACCACAGCACATGGAAGAGCGGCGGCGACATCCCCCTCAACTGGAAAGCCGTAACCCGCCTGGCCGAACTCGCGTACCGGTGCAACATCTGCCGCCGCTGCGCCCAGACCTGCCCCATTGGCGCGGACAATGCGCTCGTGGCCCGCGAAATCCGCAAAATCATGAGCCAGGAACTGAACATCTACACCAGCGAGCTGCACGAACGCGGCTCCATGCTCCAACTCAAAGTCGGCTCCTCCACGGGCATGAACCCGGAAATCGTCAAGGACAACATTGAATTCATTGACGAGGATATCAGCGAAAAAACCGGCATGAACCTCAAAACCGTGTGGGACAAAAAAGGCGCCGACATCCTGCTCATACACAACGCCGGCGAAATCATGGCGTGGCCCGAAAACATCGGCGCGTTCAACGCCATCTTCACAGCCGCGGGCCTGGACTGGACCATGTCCTCCGAAGCCCTGGCCTACGACAACATCAATTACGGCCTGTTCTATGATGACTTCCAGTACGCCCGCGTGGTGCTCAAACACGCGGCCGTGGCCAAGAACCTGGGCGTGAAACGCATCGTGCTCGGCGAGTGCGGCCACGCCACCAAGGCCCTCATGGTCATCGCGGACCGCGTGCTCACCGGGGACCTGAACATTCCGCGCGAAAGCTGCTTCCCCCTGCTGCGCGACCTGGTCAAAACCAAGACCCTCAAACTCGACCCCAGCCGCAACAATTTCCCGGTCACGCTCCACGACCCCTGCAACCTGGTGCGGCTCATGGGCATCGTCATGCCCCAGCGCGAAGTGGTGCGCGAGATATGCCCGCAGTTCCGCGAGATGACCCCGCACGGCGTGAACAATTACTGCTGCGGCGGCGGCAGCGGCTTCGCCATCCACTCGGGCCACAACTTCGAAGACTGGCGCTTCAAAATCTCCGGGCGCAAAAAAGTCTCGCAGATCCTGGGCGCTTTCCAGGACAGCATCGAGCCCGAAACCAAGAAGTACGTGTGTGCGCCCTGCTCCAACTGCAAAGGCCAGATCCGCGACCTGATCGCCCACTACGACCTGTGGAACAATGCGGGCATCACCTACGGCGGACTCGTGGAACTCATTGTCAACGCCATGGTCGATGTGAAACCCAACTACATCGACTGGAACGAAATCGTATAACCCGCGCCACGCAACCGGGTGCAATAATATAGCTGGGAGCGGACCAGGATGGATTCCGATCTCAAACGGTGGATCCGATCCGAAATCTTTCACCAGGTGCCCGTGTGCATCTCGGTGATTGACCGGGACTACCGCATTGTCGAGGCCAACGAAAACCTCGAAGAAACGTTCGGCCCCTGGCAGGCGAGGCACTGCTACGAGGTGTACAAAAACCGCACCTCGCCGTGCGACACCTGCCAGGCGTCCCGAACCTTCGAGGACGGCCAGGTGCGCGTGGCCCGGGAAACCGGCACGGACCGCGACGGCGATCCCATCAGCTACATGCTGCACCTGGCCCCGCTCGTGGAAAAAGACGGGGCCATCCGCTATATCATCGAAATGTCCACCGACATATCCGAAGTGGCTTTTCTCCAGGACCGCCTCCAGGAGGAAACCGAGCGCTACCGCCTCCTGTTCGAGGAGGTGCCCTGTTTCATCACCATCCAGGACAGGGATTTCAAGCTGCTCGAAACCAACCGCCTGTTCCGCGATCACTTCGGCGAACCAGGCGGCAAGTGCTGCTTCGAGGTGTACAAGCACCGCACCGAGCAATGCTACCCCTGCCCCGTGGCCCAGACCTTCGAGGACGGCGCCGTGCGCCGCAGCGAGGAGGTCGTCACCACAAAGCACGGCGCCAAAATAAACGTGGTCTGCTACACGGCCCCGGTGCGCGACCGCGCGGGCAACATCACCGCGGTCATGGAAATGTCCACGGACATCTCGCAAATCCGCCAGCTCCAGTCGCAGCTCACATCCATCGGCCTGCTTGTCAGCTCCCTGTCCCACGGGGTCAAGGGCCTGCTCATGGGCCTGGACGGCGGCATCTACGCCGTGGACTCGGGGTTCGAGCAGGATTCCCAGGACCGCGTGCGCAACGGCTGGGAAATGGTCAAGCGCAATGTGAACAAAATCCGCGGCCTGGTGCTGGACATCCTGTACTACGCCAAGGACCGCGAGCCGGACTGGGCCGTGGTGAGTTCCTGCGAGCTTGTACGCGAGCTGCGCGAGATCATGGAAAACCGCGCCGCGAAAAACGGTGTGGCGTTCACTATCGACTGCGCCACGGACGCAGGCGCGTTCGAGGCCGACGCCAAGGCCATCCGCTCCGTTCTCGTCAACATTCTGGAAAACGCGTTCGACGCCTGCCGCGTGGACAAACAGAAAACCGGACACGCCATTTCCATGCGCGTGACAGGTGACAACGATTTTCTGGTGTTTGAAATCCAGGACAACGGCATCGGTATGGACCGCGAAACCAGGGAAAAGCTGTTTACTCTTTTCTTCTCATCCAAGGGCACCGGTGGCACAGGCCTGGGCCTGTTCCTGTCCAACAAGATTATTCTCAAGCATGGGGGCGCCATTTCCGTGGAATCATCACCGGGCAGCGGCGCGCGGTTCACCGTGCGCGTGCCCCGCAAAAAAACAGAAGTCCCCAGGCTTCATAGTGTTGAACACGATGCAGACGAAATCGCCGGCATCCTGTAATCGGGCCGCACTTCGGGGAGAATTCCTTGCATCACGATCCGGACAAAATGAAAATCCTCATCGTGGACGACGAGCCCGACACCGTGGCTTTTCTTACCATGCTGTTCGAGGATAACGGGTACGCCGTGGTGTCCACCACCAACCCCAACCGCGTGCTGGACTTAATCCGCGAGGAAAGCCCGGATCTGGTGACCCTGGATCTGCTCATGCCCAACAAAACCGGGGTGCGCGTGTACCGCGAATTGCGCACGCACGAGTATTTCGCAGGACTGCCCGTGGTGGTGATTTCCGGCGCCAACCAGGGCGACTACATCCCGCATAATTCCAATGGCAACAATTCCCCGGTTCAGGCCCCGGATGCGTTTATCGAGAAACCCGTGGACAGTTTTGTGCTTCTGGAAACCGTACGCCGGCTCACCACTGCCACAGCCGAAAAACCCCTGTAATAATAAGCTATTTAACTTTATTTTGGATTTAAAAAAAAATACAAAAACTGTTGCGGACGGGTTATTTCACGCCGACTTTTTTCTGTTTGCGGGCGTTTTTCACCAGGTCTTCGAGGGTGTGGCGGGAAAGCGTATCCACAATATTATCGTTGATGGTTTCCCAAATGGTGCGGCTTGGGCAATATTCGGTGCGCTGGCAGAAATGCTCATCGCTGATGCAGCCGAGAATATCCACGGGGCCGTCCACGGCTTCGATGATATCAATAATCCGGATCTCATTGCCCGGGCGGCCCAGAAGAAATCCGCCCCGCATGCCCTGCACGGATTTGAGTAGCGATGCATTGCGAAGCGCAATGGCGAGCTGGTCAAGATATCTTTTGGATAATCCTTGCCGTTCTGCAACATCCTTGAGCGGGACCGGCGCCCCGTCTTCGTTCTTGCAGATATCGGCCATCATGCGGAGTGCGTAGCGCGCCCGGGTATTGATTTTCATTCCATTCGTCTCCAGCCCATCGGTATCCAGCAAAACAATAGTATTTCCATAAACCCGAACACATTATTCGTGTTAACAAAGTGTAAAAACCCACTGCGGTGATTTCAAGGCAAACTGGTGTGATGCAGGAAATTTGTATGTTTTACTGGTTGCGGCCAGGGTTGTCAAATAAAGAAAGTGATGTTTTCGTCCAGGCCCAGGTCCAGGGGCTGGCCGTTGAAGGAGTTGAATTGGGCGTCATAAACTTCCGTAACAGTGAGCGCGGGCCGGAAGCGGTTGGCTATGCTTGTGATGGACGCCTGCATGGCGGGCTTGCCGCCCTTGCCCTCGAACACGTCCACGACTTCGCCCTGCTCGAAGGGGCGCAGGATGCTGAGGAATGCGCGCACGATGTCGCCAGGGAACTGGCGCCCGGCCGCGCGCGCCAGGAACCGGATGACTTTGCCGCGCACGAATTTCGAGCAATATTCCTCGTACAAATCGCACACGGACAGGATCTGCGCAAACAGGTGGGGGTCTTTCTTGCCCTTGGGGTAGCCCTTGCCGTCTACGCGTTCATGGTGGGTTTTAATGATGGAACGCACCAGAATGCGTTCGTCATACAGGATGGCCAGGCGGTCTTTGAGCGCGTTGTTGGAGGCATCCATGTGTTCCATGAGCTTGTCGTCGATGTGCCCTTCGCGGGAGATAAGGATTTCAGGCTCGTCCAGCAGGCCCAGGTCGTGAAACAGGGCCGCGAAAAATCCGCTCATGACCAGGCTCAGGTCGCTTTTTTTATTGCCGGCCCCGGATTCCTCCACGCGTTCAATGCCGTAGATGTCGTAATAAGTGACGATGTCTTTGGGCAGGGTTCCGTAGGGGCCGATGAGGTTGCGCAATTCACTCTTGTTGCGTGTGCGCCACACCTCGATGCTGCCGGCCGTGGATTCGTTCTTGCGGTTGAGCGCGGCGAATGTGCCCATCCACAGGACCGCGGTGTTCACCAGGTGGTCGTAGTACGTGGTGAAAGGCCGCAGGTCGTCGGGCCCGATCTGCGCTTCCTGGATGGCGTCGTAGTTGAACACGGTGTTGAGCATCTCGTTGCCGGTTATGGCCAGGCCCTGCACCTGGGCCTTGTAGGAAGGTTTTTCCGTTGTGAAGATGGCCATGAGGTAGCGGTGAAGCTGGTCTGCAAAGTAATGAATTGTCTTGCCGGATTCTTCGAGATTTTCCAGGGCGTTGAGATCGCGGGTCACGCGGATGATGGTGTCGCGGCTGAGATTCCACGACTCGTACATGAAAGCCACGGCCTTGGCCGTGAGCACGCTGCGCGGGTCGATGAGCTTGCGCTTGGTGCGCGGGTCGCGGATCTGGTCCACACAGTAAAAGGGCTTGCCGTCGCTTTCACTGATGAGCTTGGCCTGAAAATCCGAGAGCGTATACTCCTCGATGACCGGTTCCCCGGGCTGCTGTGCGTGGGCGTTCTGCGCCTGTTCTTCGGCCATGTGGGTAGGTAATCTCTCCCTGCAGAAAAATCAGCGGGACCAGCGCCCGCAACTTGTCTTTGGGAATGATAACCCTAACGTGTTTCGGAGTCAATCAACAGTCATAATCTGCCGTAAAAAAAACCTTTAAAAGCATTGTTGACGCTTACGGGACGCATCCCTATAATTTACCAGCACGGCCAGGTAGCTCAGTTGGCTAGAGCACACGGTTCATACCCGTGGCGTCGCGAGTTCGACTCTCGCCCTGGCCATAACAAACAACGCGCAACATGCGGCCGCCGGAGTTCCCGGCGGTTTTTTTGTTGATTGAATTCGGTCCCTCACGTTTTCAAAATCATGCCCATAACCTGCCTGTGCGCGGATGCAGCGCAACCCCATTCGCTTGGCATATATGTTGATAAGGATTACGAACGATCAGCGCGCCCAGCGGTTGAGCGCGCAGCCCGCGGCGAGCACGGTGCGGCCGATGGAGGACTTGATGGTTTTTTCCGTGGTTCGCGGCTGGAACGCGATGTGTATCACGTCTGGAAATTCCATGGAGATATCGATGGCGGCGGTGAGCATGCGCGTCATGGCCACGGGTGTAAGCGGCCCCGGCCGGCCGCTGAGGGAAACGCCCTCGGGGTCGCAGCCGGGCCACGGCGACAGGGCGCGCACCACAGGCTCGGACACAAGGGCCGACGTGAATTCGATCTGGCTCAAAGCCACGCGGCGCCATGCGGAGCCGCCGCCCAGCAGCGCGTCCAGGCGCAGCAGTTCCAGGGCTGTGTCCGCGGCGCCGGTGTCCATGCGCGGGCTGGCCGGGGCCGGGTTCACAGCGCCGGCCAGGTGCAGGTTCGCACGGCCCGCCGGGGAATCCGCGGGCAGGCGCGCGGCCGCGGCCCAGGTGTAGCTCAGCAGCAATCCGGCCATGCTCTCGGCCGCTTCCAGGAAATGGTCCTCGCCCGTGGCTGCATGCACGCGCCGGAACGCGCGCATGGCCGCCAGGGCTGTGTCTCTGTGCGGCGGCCCGCCCGGGCCGCACCAGGAGGCCTCGGCGCACATGGGCATGAGCGCTTCGGCCAGGCGCGCGGCCAGCTTGCCATACCCGGAACCCGGGTGGCGCAGCGCCAGCGCGGCCAGCACAAGCGCATACCATGCGGCCGAGGCGTCCAGGCCTCGTGGCCCGGGGTCCCCGCCCTGTTCCTGCTTCTGCACCGCATCCAGCGGGTCTTCGATATGCGGCTTGAGCTGGTGTATGAAGGCGTCGGCCCACTGGCGGCATGCACGGATCCACCGCGGATTGTGGTCCCGCGCCGGACGCGCGGCGTGGTGCAGCAGCAGGTATTCATGCAACATGGCGCCCAGGGCGGCGTTATGCCGCCGCCCGGGCTGCGGCAGCAGCCAATGGCGCGCGCCCAGATGGTAATCCGTGCAACGGTGCTCATGCGCATCGAACCCCTCTAAAAAGAAGTCCGCGGCATCCAGCATGCACTTTTTGAGGGACAAATCGTCCACGGCTTTGGATGCATGGTACAGGGCGCGCACTGAGGCGATGGCGCCCCCGGGGCCGCCACCCTGAAAAACCGGCTTCAAAGGGAACATGCCCGGCGAAAGGCGCGCCACAAACCCTGCGGCGTCCCCGCGCTCCATGAAAAAGTGCTGGCATAGGCCGGATATGCGCGCCGCAACCGGGGCAGACCAGTCCTGCGGCGGGTCAGGATCGAACGCCAGGCGGTCCCACGCGCGCTGCAGGGCATGGGCCAGGGCGCCGTGACCGGGCTCTCCATACAGGATATAAAACGTGCGCTCGTAGCTCAGAAGGCCCTGCACGCTCAATGCCTTCGCGGTGCGCCCCTGCGGCGCGTGGGGCGCTTCGCCCCCGGGAACGGTTATGCGGGCTTCCGCATACATGCTGCTGATGTGCCCGCTCACACTGGAGATATCCGCAGCCCCTGCGGCCGGTTCCGTGAACACGGCCATGAACAGGTTCTCATCCTGCAGGAACAGCATGGAGGGCACAGTGCATGCGCTTTCATACATGGACGCCGAATACTCGGTGCCCTGCGGCAGGGCGCGATAGGCCGCGCCGGGCATGACCCATAACGTGGGCGATGCGCGGCGCATCACCGAAAACACAAGGCCCGCTCCGAACGAACCGGACAGGGTCCATGAGCGCCGCACCGTAATACACCCGGGCTCGAAAACGAATTTGTCCCGGATATGCGTATCTCCGCTGAACCGGGCGTGTACACTGTCGCCGTCCGCGGCAATATCGGTTGCGAACACGGTGCGCCCGTCCGCCAGGAGCTGGTACGGGATCAAAAACAATGGATTGCCCGCAAGCTCCAATGATACCTGATGTTTGAAAGACGTTGTTTCTATGCGCACCATGCGTAATTTCCGTTTTCTTTACTTGCGCAAAAGCAGGGGCAGAAACCGCAGGGCCAGGCGGATGCGCCACGGGCATGGCCCCAGCGCCACCCACCCCAGGCGCACGAACCGCGCCAGAGCCGCGGCCGGGCGCGGGTGGCGCGCCAGATGCATAAAGGTGCGCCGGTCGCAAAACAATCCCATTTGCGCCGGCCCCCGCTGCTCGGCCAGCCGGGTCAGCATGATCGCTGCGCGTTCCGCTTCGCTCTTGCCTGCCAGGCCCAGGGGTTCAAGCATGTCGCTTGTTGATATAAATACCGCTTCTCCGTTTTTCAATTCAAGAATCAAACTTGCCCACAACCCGCCTTCATCGTCAAAAACGCCCACTACAATCCGGATATCCATGGGTATCAGCCGGCGCAGCACAGGCGGCATCCCGGCCTGCATGCGAGCCAGCATGGGCCCGGGATCCGGCCATACATGAATGCCCGCGCCCAACTCGCCGCCCAGGGCGCGCAGCACTGCCCGTCCCTGTTCTGAAAAAGGATCCGCGAATTTCACACCCGACTGCGCAGCCGCGGCAAGGCGCTTGACCGCGTTGCGCTCAAGGCACACCACCCACTCCACACCCTCCTGCGCCGCGAGGCTGTGCAGATGAAGCGGACCGTGAAACGCCACGGACACATCCGTGCCCTTGCGCGTATGCACCGCGTGAAACAGGCGGCTGCCACTGTAAAACAAGATCAGGCCCGGACCGCGCACACCCTGTTCAGGCGATAGAAGCCGCGCCACACGCGCATACTGGTTCGGGTCAATATCTACTATTTCCACGTTTTTTGACAGCATAAAGGCAGCCATTCTTTGTTTCCGAAATCGAAATCAATCAGGTGCGGACCCACTGCCGCGGCGCACTATGAAGGCGCGCACCGATTGTGGGCCAAGCCGCACTTTTGGGTTGGAACCTGTGAATTGCTCCCCGGTAAACCCATCCACAAGAAACTCACCCGGGTTGAGCCGGATGCAGGGCGCAGCGCGCTCGGGACCGGGGTTGGCCGCAAACAGCACATTGGCCGCGCCGCCCTTGTGATACATGGTTTCCACGAGCGGGTCGTCCGGCTGATACAGGGGCTCGATGTCCGCGCGCGCGGCCAGGCGGCGCGCCAGCTCGGTCACATGCGGCACCCGCTCAATGTCTGTGTAGTCCGGGAACACAAACCCCAGGAAAATAATGGCGCCGCGCTCCATGGGCCGCTCGTAGCCCACGCACTTGCCGCGGCTCTCAACGAATGGGTGCGTGGCGTCAAAAACCTGGGCGCGCCGCAGCATCATGCCGTTATAATCAAGTTCATCCACAAATTCCACGGGGTCCAGCAGGTGTGAAGCGAACCGGCCCGAGGGCCTCATGTACTCATCCATGGACGGCACGCGCGGGCCCAGCACCAGCACCCCGCCCTTGAGCGCGTACACCAGCAGCTTTTTCTGAAGCACCGTGTTCATGAACGCAAAGGACGGCGCCACCACCAGGCGGTAGCGCTGCAGGGCCTCGGCCGGGATATCCGAATCCGCATACTCCATGGCGACTCCGGCCTGGGAAAACCCCTTCTGGAGCGTGCGCCACTGGCGGCGGTAATGGCGCACCGGGGACTCGGGCAGTCCCTCAATGGGCGGATGCGCGCAGAACCAGTCGCGGGGCAGCCCGCCCAGGGCGTGGCCCGGAACAGGCGCGGCCAGGGAGCAAAGACTCTCGAACCGCTCATAATCCCGCATGCGCAGAAGCGCGCCCTGGGCCTGCATGCGGCTCTTGTGGAACCCGGTTTCATTCAGGAATTTATTGAGCGCCGAATAAAAATCGAACCTCCGGGGACGCCTGCGCCCGTCCCGCGCAAGGGGCGCGCCCTGCCACCGGTCACGATCCGCGATCATATAATGATTCACGGCCTTGACCCCGTTCATGAGCGCGGCCATCACAGCGAAACTCCGGTCCTCGAACGAAACCGGCCTGCCCGGAACACTGCACCCCGAGCCCATTTCGGGCGCGAACGCCAGGCGGCTGTCCCCGGCCAGGGCGCGGGCCGTATCGCGCACCCGCGCATAATCCGCCCGCCCCGCATATATATCCACGCCCACCAGATCCACAGCCGCGCCCTCGGTGCCGGATAAATGAAACGGCGTCTCGGGCAGCCCCGGATAATTGTGGAACGTGAAAATGCGGTCCAGGCCGCGCTCCTTTAGCATGCCGGCCAAACGGTTGATGCCGTAATAAACAAGGAATTCTTTAAATTCCACCCAGTCCACATAATAGGGCATGTGTTCGGCGGTTTCCGGAGCGAACTCGCGCGGAGGCAGAATATCCCTGAACCGCGTGTGCCGCCGCGCATACAATTCGTTGAGCGCTTCAATATTTTCGTGCCGGCCGCGCAAAAAATCATGATACAGGGTCACAGCCGCATCGCAATAATCCAGGTCAAAGCACTGGGTGCGGCGCAGCAGGCTCATTTCACTGTCAACCTGCACGCCCACAACCGCGCCGTCCGGATGCAGCCGGTTTGCGAACACTTCACACACCGCGTCGTACCACACGCCTGTTTCCTCATAGAAAGCAGCGCTGGCGTAACTGGGCGCCGGGAAAAACCGGGGAACCGCAGGAACCATGGCGGGCGTTCCATCCGAGGTCCTGGCCAGAATATCTTCCCTCTGCAAAATCCGTTCTGGATATCCGGAACAATTCAGCCCGCCACCCACATGAGGACCTGGCCTTACCAGCACAAATAATCCTTTATCCTGGCACAAATCAAGAAATTTGCCGAGATCTTTGTCTTTATTTGTTTTTCCGAAATCAAAAACTCCATGCGCGGTCTCATGCACACTCCACGGCACGCACGCGCAAATAAATTTGAAGCCCATATCCACAACCCGGTCAAGGAGCCTGGGCCACGCGCGGCTGTCATGGCGCCAATAATGCACGCTGCCGCTGTACAGAGGATATTCCCTGCCGCCTATGTGGATTCCGTGGTGTCCGATTTCAACCGGCATCGCATACAACTCCCGGGCCGCGCCCTATTGGATCTCTTAATCCTCGTGCTCGATATTGGAAAACAGTTCCATGAGCTTGCGCCGGCGCTTGGCCGTGGCAATCATGTCCTCAGTGACCACGCAGCCCTGTTCGAACAGCAGATTGCCGTCCTCGTCGAACATATCTCGCAACAAAGTTTTGCCGAGCATGTAGGCGCGCTGGCGCATCTCTGCCGTGGACATATTTTCCATCTCTGGCTCGCGGTGCGGCATGCGCAGGGGCGGCGATGGCGCTTGCGGCCTGGCCTGGGCCGCGGCGCGCGGGGGTGCGGAAGGCGCTGCAGGAACAGGTGCGGGCGACGGCGCACCGGACCCGGCGCCTGCGGGCGCGGCACTGTCGATGGTCAGCATATCCAAAAGGTCCCGGCCAAGAAATCGGTGCTGCTTGCCGATGCGCGTACTCTTCAAACGCTTGTCCTTGAGCATCCTCTTGATTGTGGGCAGACTCACCTTGAGCAACTCCGCCACTTCTTTTGTGGTATACACTTCGTTTGGTTCAATATTCATGGCTTTTGCCGCCCCGGAAGACGAATTTCCCTGCTGTGGCCCGGTGAAGCGCCCCGATCCCTCAAAATGAGGCCTGTCCATGATCCAGGTAACTGGCCATGTCCCATATAAAATCACCAGGTGTACTTGTTACCCATGGCATCCATTTGCTATTAAGCACTTGCTGCATTTCAATAAAACCCTTTTGAATATAGCTTTTTTATCGTTTCCAGTTCGCCTGCCCCAAGTGGACATCCCTTGGTTGCTGATCGGCGCACATTTTACACGCCTTGTCCCGCAGGCCCCGTGATCAGCAACTTGACCGGCCCTGGGCAACCCTGGGTAGGTTCTCGCCGACTCTGCAGCGCTGTGCTGTTTCCGGCCCGGTCCGGTGCATAATCCGCCCTTGCCGCATCAGTTTTTTCACCCTGTGTCCAATTGGACAGATCGCCTGAATGAAGCTTGATAAAGCGAATAAAACCCGTGTGTAATTTTAACACGCAACCCTGCCTGCATTGAATTCAGGCACACCATGCATTGCGCCTGTATTCAAAAACCACATCTTGCCACATTTCATTCTATATTAACGAATCATAGCTTAGCAACTGGTTCGCAAAGGTTTTTTAAGTATCACCAAGCACCAGAAAATCATTCCTGCACATGTTTTTATCAAGGAAAATCAGTGTTTTTTACTGTTTCGGCTGCATAAAAACGGCAAATAATATGAAGCTGTTCATTGTAATAAAATGTCTTCCGCAGCTCTGAACAGGACAAGGAAAAGTGGGGACCTGCGAAACCTCGCAAACCCATGGCCGGGCTCTTGCCTTATGGTATAACTGCAAAAAGTCCACACGTTCCCGGCTGCACAGCGCACTTTATCCCCTGGCCATTCCCATTCGCAAAACCCGCGGGATTCGCGGTTGAATATTTTACTCATCCACGACCCCGCACCCGACCAGATTGTGATAGAATAAATACGACAATCAGAGACTATAGAGACTTGGCCATGAATCGGAATTCCA
>Ga0351876_1028_pt4:0-15000 | contig 38269 bp, 31 predicted proteins | sample BONcelFGM3001C15_FD_206774 | JGI IMG/M metagenome (GOLD analysis project Ga0351876, IMG submission 206774) | Enriched cells from coal bed in the Powder River Basin, Montana, United States - BONCAT cells FGM rep3 HSBNCT.FGM.300.1.C15 ...
TTTGATGACTGCGTACATGGCTTAAGTCCCTCTTTAAAATTTTGAATCCGCACCATAACGAAAGGATCGTACATTTGTCAAGCAATTTATTGGTGGCGGGGACACGACACGGTATCATGCGGGGACACGATGCTGCATCATGCACCCAACATTTCGCGGTCGGCCGGTCCTACGAAATCGGCCGTGTGGGTGGATGTCTTGACGATGCGCGCGCCGCGAGCCGCCTCCGGGGAAAAGCCGAAAAGGGAGGTCAAGAGTTCGGCGGGGCGGACCGTGCCCGCCGGACCGAAATGGGCGGAAAGAAGGATCCGGCGGGAAGGCCGGTCCAGCGTGAGGCCCGTGACAAGCGGGCGTATCTCCTTAAGGGTGGTTTTCCCGCTCATCTCCCGTCGGACGATGAAACTCTCTGCATCGAGAAAACGGAGGATGTCCGCTTCGTACCGCCGCAGATCCTCCTCTCCGTTCTCCTCCGGCAGCATGATATCGTAATGAAACCCATTGACGACCTCCGCGAGGGAGAAATCATGCGGTGAAAGCTCGCGCATCGCCGTGACCGCGACACCGGACGGGAGGCCGGCATTGATGCGGTCGACGAGGGCATCCAGCTTTTCCCCGGGATCCCGGATGCGAATGTCCACGAATTCGCCCTGGCTCTCCATGCCCACCGCCGTCGCCCCTGCAAAGGAGATCCGTGGATGGGGATGGAACCCCTGGGAATAGACAAAGAAGAGTCCGCCCAGGATCATCGCCCGGCTGAGAGCCGCCGAGATCTCCATGTGGGAGAGAAACCGGGCTGGCCCCAATTTCGAGAACCGGAGGCGGAAGGCCTTTTCCGCTGCTGAGGCCTCTTCCGGGCCGGCAAAGGTGGAGACGAAGGTCCCGACGGGCGCGTCCGCAGGGGCGGTCACGACCCGGATGGTCTTGTGATCACAGACACCGCAGTCGCTGCACAGGCCGGTCCGGCAGTCCGGCGTCGCCTCTCCTTCTTCGGCCTTTTCGGCCTCGGCCAGCAGAAAATCACGGCGAATGCCGCAATCGATCCGCTCCCAGGGGAAGATCTCCGAATGGAGACGTTCCCGCAGAGATGCGGCGGCGTCGATTCCCGTCCGGCGCATCGCCTCCTCCCAGAGGTCGAAACGGAAACAGTCGCTCCATCCGTCGAAACGGCAGCCGAGTCGGTAGGCATGCTCGATCAGCGCGCCGGTCTCCTCCCCCCCGCGGGAGAAGATCCCTTCGATGAGACTCATCCGGGCGTCATGCCATTTGATGTCGATGTTCCTGTTTTTCAGACGTTTTTTGAAAAACATCTGCCGGGTGGTGGTCTCTTCGATGCCGATTTGACGCTGCCACTGGAAAGGGGTGTGCGGTTTCGGTACGAAGGTCGAGAGGCTGACGGTCACCTGGCCCCGGTTCTTTGCCGTCCGGAGCACCCGATGGGCGAGCTCGGCGATCCCTTCCAAATCCTCCTCCCGCTCTCCGGGAAGGCCGAGCATGAAGTAGAGTTTTACCGCCTTCCATCCGGCCGCGAAGACCCGTTCGGTCGTTGCTAGGAGTTCCTCCTCCGTATTTCCCTTGTTGATCACGTCACGGAGGCGTTGCGTCCCTGCCTCGGGCGCGAGCGTAAAACTCGTCTTCCGGACGCGCCGGATCCCCTCGATTAACTGCGGGGTGAGCGTTTCGGCGCGGAGCGACGGGAGCGCGAGGGCGATCCGCCGGGTGTAATAACGATCCATCAGCGTCTTGAGGAGGGGTTCGATCCGCGAGTAGTCGCCGGAACTCAGCGAGAGCAGGGAGATCTCGTCGTGCCCTGTCGCCAGGAGCATCGCCTCGGCCATCTCCTCAAGGACGGCGGGCGTCCTTTCGCGGACGGGCCGCCAGACCATTCCCGCCTGACAGAAACGGCAGCCCCGCGTGCATCCCCGGGCGATCTCCAGCGTCACCCGGTCGTGAATGGTTTTCATCAGCGGGACGACGGGGCAGAGCGGTTGGCGCCAGGCGTCCGGATCGGTGATGATCCGTTTTCCGATCCTCTGAGTTCCGGTATGAATATCCGGAACGTAGACACCGTAAATTGCGGCGAGGGTTTCCAGTTGCTCCCGCCTGTTGCCGCCCCGCGCCCGGACGGCCATAATGGCTTCGGCGATCTCCCGGATGACCTCCTCCCCTTCGCCGATCACGAAGGCGTCGATGAAGGCGCTCATCGGTGCGGGGTTGAAGACCGAGGGACCGCCGGCGACGATCAGCGGGTGTTCGTCGCCGCGTTCCTCGCGGCGCAGGGGAATGCCGCCCAAATCGAGCATCATCAGAACATTGGTGTAGGAGAGCTCATACTGGAGCGAAAAACCGACGATGTCGAATGAGGAAAGCGGCCGCTTCGACTCGAGCGAGCAAAGGGGCCTTCGGCGGCGGCGCAACTCCCGCTCCATGTCCGTCCAGGGGGCGTAGCAGCGCTCGCAGGCAACCTCCGGGAGGCCGTTCATGACACTGTAGAGAATTTGGAGGCCGAGGTGGGACATCCCGACCTCATAGGTGTCGGGAAAGGCGAGTGCGAAATGGAGGCGGCAGGTCTCAGGATCTTTTCGGACAGCGTTCACCTCGCCACCGGTGTAGCGACTCGGTTTTTCGACGGCGAGCAGGAGTTCGGCGTCGTTTATTACGGACAGATCGGTCATGTTCCACTCTCTTGCGGGATTTCCCGGTATCGGTGAGGATTCTTCATTTTCCGGGCCTTGATTACCACCTTTGCCTTCAATCCGCAACCCTGTTCCTCCGCCTGATTTTCGTTGACAGGGGGCACGGTGTCGTTTAGTGTGCGTTAACTGATTTTCTTTCCGAATGATGCAATCGGAATGAAGGGGGCATGATGCCGCATCGTGTCCGCGCGGGAGAGGTTGTCAACGTTTTTCTTCGGGGGGTGCAGTCATGAAAGAGACCACGGCGGAAATCCTCTTCCCGAAGGCGGTCATTGAACGAAGGGTCGGAGAGCTTGCGGCTCAGATCTCCGGGGATTACATGGGGAAAGAGCTGCTGATTGTCGGCATCCTCAACGGCGCCTTCGTTTTCATGGCCGATCTGATTCGCGCGCTCGATGTTCCTTGCACCGTCGATTTTGTCCGGATGGCGAGCTACGGGTCGGGATCCCTCAGCTCGGGGGAGGTTCTGATCCGCAAGGATCTGGAGAAGCCGGTTGCGGGACGGGATATCCTCATCGTGGAGGATATCGTCGATACCGGCTTGACCCTTTCGCGGCTGGTGGAGATTTTGCGGGAGAGAAATCCCGCCTCGCTCAGGGTGTGCACGTTTCTTGATAAGCGGGAGAGGAGAAGGGTTCCCTTTGAGGCGGATTATGTGGGCTTTCCGATCCCCGATGCCTTTGTGGTTGGATATGGACTCGATTATAATGAACAATACCGTTTTCTTCCAGATGTCCGGGTTCTTAAGGGCATCGTCTGAGAGGGAGGGCATATGATTATCCAGTGTCGGAAGTGTGAAACACGATTCCGGTTTGACGATACCCTGATCGAAGGAGATGGCGTATGGGTGCGTTGCAGCCGTTGCCAACATGTCTTCTTCCAGCAGCGGCCCGCCGGAGACGCCTCAGCCGCCGAACCGGAGGTCCCCTCTGTCAGGATCAGCGATGCCAGGCGTAACTCGGGCGATCACTTTCCGTCGGCCGGTGATCGACTAAAACGGATCGAGACGCAGACGGAAGCAGTGCAGGCGGAGACAGCGCAGCCTGCTCCTGTCCGTATCGAAGGGGAACCGGAAGCGGATTTCTACAGGGAGCCTTCCATCGAAGGACTTGGCGTGGATTTCGGGAAGGAGACCCTTGCCGGTCCAACCGCTGCTGATGAAAATGAAAGCGCGGATCTGGCGGAAGAGGAATCTCCCGTAGAAGAGCCGGAAAGAACAGGATGGGGCCGGACCTTTCTGAAGCTGATTGCGCTGCTGGTGTTTATCGTGGTTGTTGCAGGAGCGGTTTATCTCTATCTTTTCCCGGAGATCCGGACCCAGGCATTCATGCAGGCGGCTCCGTGGCTGCGGGGGATTCCTGTTCTCGAAAATCTCGTCCCCCCGCAAACAAAAGGCAGCGGGGTGACGTTGGCGCCTGTCCGCATCAAGGATGTCCGTCAGCGGTCCGTGGCGAATCTGCTCGCGGGAAACCTCCGTGTGATTGAGGGGGTTGCCGTGAATCAGGCATCCTACCCGCTTGCAAGGATCAGGGTTCGTCTGATCATCGCCGATGCTTATGATGTTGTTCTCGGGGAAAAGATGGTCTACTGCGGCAATCTGCTGACGGATGCGGAGTTGGCGGCTCTGGCGGAGGCCGAGATTCAACGGGAGTTGTCCATCCCCCAGGGGAGCGACGTCTCGAACGAGCGCATCGCGCCGAACGGCGAGATTCCCTTCATGATCGTCTTCAACCAGGAGCAGGCAGGGGCCATCAAAACGACGGTTACCCCGGGAGGCGCCGACCGTCTTCCCTGAGGATATTTCCCTGGTCGGCGGGGTATCCCGTTCCATCCGCAGCGGATCAGCCTCGTTAAAAACTGCCCGGTACGCAGGGCGCCCGCGCCTGAAACGGAAAAACGATATGGAGGGGCGGAGATGGGCTGTAAGCCGGTTGGTTCCGAAGTAACTCCGATCAATACATTCCTGTGGCTTGCGCCGTTCGCTCCCCCGAAGGGATTTACCCATGTACCGAGGGGCGGGATGTGTCTTTGCGCCTTTCTGTTTGTGGTGAGCTCTGAGAAAGTCCTGTTGGGGAAATACGGAGAACATCCGGCATGGGAGCGCCTTGCCGGCATGGACATCCAACGCGTCAAGGCCAATGCCTTTGGCTGGACCATTCCTTCCAGTCATCTGAAATTCGGCGAAGATCCGCGGAAAACCGCACGCCGAATCGGCGAAGAAATTCTCACGCTCGACCAAGACCTCGCCTATCCGGAACCCTGCATCAAGACGTTTTTCTATGAGCCTGCCGCGGCGCCGGGGGAAGTGCACTTCGATGTTCTTTTTCTTTTCGAGGTTTCCCTCGGAGCGGGTGCAGAGGTCCAGATGCCACCGTGGTATGAATCACTCGGGTGGTTCGATATTGGGACGGTGCGGTGCGAACGGTTTGCCAGACAGCACGAAGACGTCGTGGACGCCTGGTTGAAGGCGAGGAGCGGCGCTGGAGCGAAGGACGCTTCATAAGCGCCATCCAGCCATCCGGGAACTCCTGCGCCGGTCATCAGGCTTCGAGAGGAGGACTGTCCTGCGACAGGTTCAGGGTGTCCCAAATGACAACGTTCGGGATGGCGCCTTCGCGGAGGATCCGGGGCGGGGAGACGGTGACGTCGAGGATCGTCGATCCGACGCCCCCCGCCGTGGACCCGCCGTCGATGACCGCATCCGGGAGATCTCCAAGTGCGCGGATAACCGCGTCGGCCGAGGAACATTCCGACCCGCCCGACAGGTTGGCGCTTGTTGCCGTCAGTGGACCGGCCAGACCCGCGGCGAGCAGCCTCGCGATGGGATGGCTGGAGACCCGGATGCCGATCTTTCCGGTGCCGCCCGTGAGGCGCGATGAAACCGACGGGGCGGCCCGAAAGATCAGCGTGAGCGGACCCGGCCAGAAAGTCTGCATCAGAATTTTTGCGGCTGCCGGGATCTCCTCCACAAGGGGGCTTACCTCCCGGTCGTCGGCGACGATCAATGCGATCGGGTTCCGGAAGTCACGTCCCTTAATTAGGAAGATTTTTCCCACGGCCTTCTCATTTCGCGCATCCGCCCCGAGGCCGTAAAAGGTCTCCGTTGGAAAGGCGGCAACCCCTCCCTCAAGCAGGATCCGGATGGCCTTTGCGAGTTTCTCCTCATCCGGTTTTCCGGGATCGATTTTCAGGAAAAGGGCCATATCATTTCTTCAGGTTTTCGTGCTTTCGCTCGACCTCCTGGGCCATCTTCCGGACAAAAGACTGGAGTTTCTTCAGAAGATCGGCATCCTCCAGGGCCAGGATCCGAATGGCGAGCAGCGCGGCATTCTTCGCCCCCGCCTTGCCGATGGCCATCGTCGCGACGGGAATGCCCCCCGGCATCTGGACCGTGGCGAGGAGCGCGTCCAGCCCCTGGAGAGCCGTGGCGTCGATGGGCACCCCGATCACCGGCAGCAGCGTTTGGGAGGCGATTACTCCGGCCAGGTGGGCCGCAGCGCCGGCGCCGACGATGATCACCCGGACCCCCCGCTTGGACGCCCCGCGGCAGAATGCGGTGGTCCGTTCCGGCGTCCGATGGGCGGAGGTCAGATAGAGTTCATGGGGAACCGCGAAGGCCTCCAGGACCTTGACCGCCTCCTCCATGACCGGAAGATCGGAATCGCTTCCCATAACGACGCTGACGACAACCCCTTCTTTTTCCTTCATATGTTTACAACTCCCCTGTCAATCGGAATCAATGTTTGAAATGGCGGATTCCGGTAAAGATCATCGCGATGCCTTGCTCGTCCGCGGCCTGAATGACCTCATCGTCCTTGACCGATCCTCCCGGCTCGATGATCGCGGTGATTCCGGCCTGGGCGGCCATGTCGAGTCCGTCGCGGAACGGGAAGAAGGCGTCCGATCCGAGGACGCAGCCCTCCGTCGGCAGGACCGCTTTCATCTTCGCGATCTTCACGGAATCCACGCGGCTTGTCTGGCCCGCCCCCATGCCGACAAGCTGGTCTTTCGTCGTGTAGACGATTGCATTCGATTTGACATGCTTGACCACACGCCAGGCGAAATCGAGAGCCTGGTATTCGGCCTCCGTCGGGACGCGTTTCGTAACGACCTTCGCCTTCCGGATGTCGAACTCATCCATGTCCCGATCCTGGATCAGGAGACCGCCCATCACCCGGCGGAACTCATAGCCGGAAGATCGTTTGCTGCAGGTATCCGGTATCTCGAGAACCCGGACATTCTTCCGGGTTTCCAGGAGTTCAGCCGCATCCGCTGTGAAGGCCGGGGCGATGATCACCTCGAAGAAGGTCTTCACCAGCTCCTCCGCCGCCTTTTTGTCCACGGGGCGGTTCAGTGCAACGATGCCGCCGAAGGCCGAAACAGGATCGCCCGCCAGCGCCTTCCGGAAGGCCTCGGCCATGTCGCCGTCGGAGGTAGCCGCACCGCACGGGTTTGCGTGCTTGATGATGACGACGCCGGGGAGGGGGAGGTCCGAGACAACCTGCCAGGCGGCGTCGCTGTCCATGATGTTGTTGTAGGAGAGTTCCTTGCCCTGGAGCTGCCGCGCGTTGGAGATGGCGGAGAGTTGCGGGTCCTTCTCGCGGTAGAAGGCCGCCTTCTGATGGGGGTTCTCCCCGTAGCGGAGATCCTGCGCCTTGGCGAACTGGAAGGAGAAGGTGTCGGGGAATACACGCTTTTCCATGCTTCCGGCGCTGAGCAGGCCGAGATGGTTGGATATCGCGCCGTCGTAGCGGGCGGTGAGTTGGAAGGTCTTCTTGGCCAGTTCGAAGTTCGTTGCCTCGGAGATCTTGCCCCCCGTCTCCTTCATCTCCGCGAGAATTTTCGGGTAGTCTTCCGGATCGGTGACGACGGAGACGAAGCGGTAGTTCTTGGAGGCCGCGCGGAGCATCGTGGGGCCGCCGATGTCGATGTTTTCGATCGCGTGTTCCAGCGTACAGCCCTCCTTGGCGACCGTATCCTCGAAACGGTAGAGGTTGATGACGACCATGTCGATCAGGTCGATCCCATGCTCCCGGAGGGCGCTCATGTGCCCCGGATTGTCCCTCAGCGCGAGAAGGCCGCCGTGGATCTTCGGATGGAGCGTTTTCAGCCTTCCGTCCATCATCTCCGGAAAACCGGTGTAATCCGACACATCGATCACCGGAATATCACTTTTCCGGAGCTGTGCCGCCGTGCCGCCCGTGGAGAGGATCTCCACGCCAAAGGTCCGAAGCCCCCGGGCGAATTCGACGATCCCAGTCTTGTCCGTTACACTGATCAGTACCCGTTTGATATCATTTTGTTGCATGCATCCTCCTGTTTATATTTATTCTTCTTTGATTTTCTTCATATGTTCCATCCGTTTCCGGATGAGCGGTTCGGTGCCGATATCCGGCCGGTGGTCGACGGGACCGTGTACGCCGGCGACTCCCCTCTCGGCGATTTCCTCCGCTTCGGCCAGGGTGTCGGCAATCCCGACCACCCCGATCGCCCGCGACGAGGTCATGTAGAGACCGTCGGCTCGCCGATCAACGGATGAATAGTAGAGCCGTGCCGGATGTACGTCGCCGATGGTAATGAGCGACGATTTGCATGAGGCGTCCGGGTGATCCCCCGGGAGGCCGTAGCCCTTGGGGACGATATACTTGCACACCGTTGCCTTTTTTTCAAAAACAATGTCGATGCGGTCCAGCTTTCCGTCGAGGATCGCCCGGCAGACGTCGATGAAATCGGTCCGGAGAAGGGGAAGGATGTTCATGGCCTCGGGGTCGCCGAAGCGGGCGTTGTATTCGATCAACTTGACCCCGGTGCGGGTGAGCATGAAACCGCCGTAGAGGACCCCTTTGTAGGGGATGCCGGTTTCCAGAAGGATCGCATCGGCGACCTTCCGGGTGATCGCCAGCCCCGCGGCGACGGCATCGGCATCCAGGAAGGGGAGGAGGTGGTCCGCACAGGAATAGGAACCCATTCCCCCTGTGTTCGGGCCGCTGTCGCCGACGAAGCGCCGTTTATGGTCCTGGACCGGCGGAGTCGGGATGACCGTCCGTCCATCACTGAGGCATTGCAGAGAGAACTCTTCGCCCTCCAATTTCTCCTCCACGGTTACGCCGGAATGGACTTTGAGGATATCGCGGCAGTGGTCCAGCGCTTCCGCACCCGTTTGAAAGTGATCGCCCTGGACCAGAACCCCTTTCCCCCCGGTGAGGCCGTCCGGTTTCAAGACGATGCCGTCCAGTTCGCGTAAGAAAGCGTCGATCCCATCGAGGGAGGTGAAATTCCGGAAGCGAGGATTCCCCGGGATGCCGTATTTTTCGAGCAGGTTCCTCGTGAAGGACTTCGAGGTTTCCAGGCGCGCGAGGGAGCGGGTCGGTCCCACCGCCGGGATTCCGGCCGCCGTGAGTGCGTCTACGACACCATGGCCAAGAGGGTCCTCGGGGCCGACGATCGCGAGGTCGATACCGGCATCGCGGCCAAAGGCCACGATGGCTTCAGGTTGATCATACCGGCCGAGACAGATCTTCTCCGAGAGCGAGGCGATGCCGGGGTTGTTTGTTTTCATGAAGGAATAGAGGCGGGGGGTCTGTGCCGAGCGTCGGATCGCCTCGGCGATCGCATGTTCCCTGGCCCCGTTGCCGATAAGAAGGACATGGGTCATCGAGAGGGTCTCCTTCCGTTGCCGTCGAGATATAGGGCGTACACATATCGGAAAACAGGGTCCGAGTCAAACAAATCCGCAAAAGGCCGGGATCATGTCATTCATGAAGGCAACCATAGGTAATTACGTCACGATCTTACGATAATCCATGACCGCATTAGCACATCTCCTTGATTTTCCGCGCCTTTCATTTGACGAAGAGGTTGTGCCGCGAAAGGCACCGATTGGACGCCACTTCCTGTGATCGTGGATCCGGCATGACGATAAATCGGTTGTCATTTCCAACCGGGATCTGATAAGTTCTGCCCGGTCCTGGCCGACGGTATGGCGGGATCGTGTAGAAGGTCATTCGATTCCTGCGGTTGGAGAATAATGTAGAGGTTGCAAAGCATGAATGGTCAGGAAGATATGCAGAGGGGAGTAGCTGACGGATTCTCCACAATCATCCTTGCGGCAGGCAAAGGAACGCGGATGAAATCCGATCTCGCAAAAGTTCTCCATCCCCTCCGCGGCGTTCCCATGCTGACCTATCCGGTTGCAGCGGCCAAACAGGCGGGCTCGGGGAAAATCGTCGTGGTGATCGGCCATCAAGCGGAGCAGATCCGCGAGAAATTCCGCGATCCGGGATTGATCTTTGTGGAGCAACGGGAGCTGCTGGGAACCGGTCATGCGGTCCTTCAAACCGAGCAGGTTTTCCGGAACCATAATGGCGCCATCATTATCCTCTGTGGGGATGTTCCGCTGATTCTGCCTGGGACCGTTAAAACCCTGTATGAACGGCACCGCTCGGCAAAAGCGGTGGTTACGGTCCTGACCACGATTCCGGAGGAGGCCACCGGTTATGGCCGCGTGGTCAAGGCGGCGGATGGGAATGTTCTGAAGATTGTGGAGGAAAAGGATGCCACGACGGATGAGAAGAAGATCCGTGAGATCAATACGGGGATCTATTGCGTCGAGAGCGGTTTCCTGTTTGCCGCAGTCGCCGCCCTCGGCAACCGCAATGCCCAGAGGGAATACTATCTTACGGATATAATTGAAATCGCATGTAAAAGAGGTCTTCGGGCGGCATCATTGCCGGCACCCGATCCAATGGAGGTGATGGGAATCAACACGCCCGACGAGTTGGAACGGGCCGATCTACGAATGGCGACCCGTGATCTCCGACAAGCGGTTTCGTTCACGCGGGAATGAAAGAAAGTTGGTCGAATGGACTGTTTTGGCAACACCCTTTTCGGAAAAGCGTCATGAACATCGGGCGACTGCAGTTGAAGAACAATGTCTTTCTCGCGCCAATGGCGGGGATCACCGACCTCCCATTCCGGACGGTTGTCCGGTCGTTCGGCTGCGGTCTCGCCTTTACCGAAATGGTCAGCGCAAACGGTCTGATTCGCGGAACGGAGAAGACCTTTCGCTACCTCGCATCGTCAGCCGCTGACCGGCCGCTCGGCGTTCAACTCTTCGGTTGTGATCCGGAGACTCTGGCGGTGGCTGCCGGGATCGCGACGGAACGCGGGGCGGATCTCCTCGATGTGAATATGGGCTGCCCGGTAAAAAAGGTGGCCAAAACAGGTTCCGGGGCGTCATTGATGAGGGATCCGGGGCGTGTTGCCGCCGTTCTGCGTGCAGTGAGACGGGCGTCGACCCTGCCGCTGACGGTGAAAATCCGCTCCGGTTGGAACGCGCGCCAGGTCAATGCCCTTGAGATCGGGCAGATTGCCGAGGAATGCGGCGTCGACGCGGTTATTCTCCATCCACGCACAGCCGATCAGGGTTTTACAGGTCTTTCCGACTGGGGATTGATCGCGGCGCTCAAAGAGAGGCTCCGGATCCCCGTCATCGGAAGCGGGGATATCCGTCGCCCGGAAGACGCTGCCCGGATGCTCCGGGAGACCGGTTGTGACGGCGTCATGGTAGGAAGAGGGGTTCTGGGGAACCCCTGGATCATCGCAAACATCCTGTCCCTCTTGGCTGGCGGCGGTATCTCAATGCCGTCCCTTATGGAAAGGAAGGAAATCATTCGTCATCATTTGACGCTGGCCATCGATTTTTACGACGAGAAAATCGGGACCCGCGATTTCCGGAAGCACCTCCTCTGGTATACGAAGGGGTTGCGGGGAGGCGCCCAATTTCGGAAGGTGGCGGGACGGATCAGCGACCAAGCCTCGGCCTGGAACGCTTTACATCATTATTTCCAGTCCCTGGAGGAATCTTCCGCTCCATTTTGCGATGTCGAAGAGAGTTGAGGAACCCGGACGTGGAAAAGAGGAGGAATTCATCGCGCGCCAAGGTAATCGAGTAAGAAAATGCCATCGTTTCTTCAGCTCCTTTCGCGCGAAATTAAGGTCTTGACTTTCATAAGTCATGTCGGCATAATCGGAGCCGGATATGCGCGGTGTGGATCTCCAGGATCAGCGAGGTCATTCATCTTGAATATGAAAGGGAAATGGGTGGGATCGTGGAATTTCTGAAGTTTGACGAACTGGAAAAGAAGATCGGCGGTCTGCTCGGGGATTATGCCTTGCTGAAGAAGAGGAACCTGGAGTTGGAAGAGCTTCTGCAAAATAAAATTATGGAGTTGGATGAAGCAAATAAAAAGACGGAGGGGTTGAGGGAAGAACGTGATGCGGTACGCACAAAGGTGGATTCGCTTCTTGATTTGCTTCAGGAGATAAAGGCGCCCTAAAACAAACCTTGAGGTCGTCCATTGAAAAAGCGCTTTGAAGTGAGAATGCTGGGGCGGGAGCTCTCGGTAATAAGCGATTCGGGGGATGAGCATGTAGCGGGTGTTATCCGATATGTCAGTGGCAAGGTGGAGGAGGCGGAAAAGGCCACCGGTAGAAATGCATTGGACATTGCCATCTTGGCTGCTTTGAACATTGCGGATGAGTATTTGCAGATCATGGGAGTAAGAGAAAACATTCATAACCAATTGGAGAATAGAGCGGAACAATTGATCCGTTTGATCAACGATCGTAAGTAAAGTATCCCCTGCGATGTGCGTGATTAACATTCGTTTTTTGAGCCAACACCTAGGAACCGGGAACCTTTCCTTGTTCGTGGAGTGCATGTCCGCCGGAATCCCGCGTGAGCGGGTGGCGGAAAGCCTGAAGCGGCAATAAGGCGCCCACTTTTCAAATGGTTCAAAAAGGTGGTTAACACGGCATCGGCGGGGGTTTTTTATCACCCCAGCGTTCTACCGGCATCCCTTCCTCTCGAACCCCCCGTATGGATTCATTCAACAAAATCGATTTATGTTCGCAAACATCAAGGAGGTGGGAACTTTGTTATATAATGGTATGTTGATACTGTCCCTGTTGGTGGTGCTTGTCATCGGCGGGGTAATGGGATTCATTGTCCAACAGAAGCTTTCACGGAAAAAACTGGAATCCAGCGAGAATCTTTCGACAAGGATCATCGATGAGGCGAAGAAAGAGGCCGAGACCATCAAGAAGGAGGCCATTCTTCAGGCCAAGGAGAATCTGCTCAAGGTAAAGACCGAATTCGAGAGGGATAGCCGGGACAGGAAGGGCGAACTCGATGCCTTGGAACGGAGGATCAGGTCAAAAGAGGAAAACCTGGAACGGAGAATTGACCAATTATCACAAAAGGAAACCACCTGTGAGAACCGCGAAAAGGCGATCGTGCACAGGGAGTCTCAGCTCAATGAAAAGCACGAACGGGCGGACCGGTTGCTGGAAGAGCAGACGCAGAAGTTGGAACAAATCGCCGGTATTACTTCGGAGGAGGCAAAAAACTTTCTGGTCCAATCGATGGAAGCGGCGGCGAAGCGGGATGCAGCCCTGATGATCCGGAAGATCGAGGAAGAAGCCCGACGTACGGCAGACAACACGGCGCGGGAGATCATCGCCTATGCGATCCAGCGTTATGCCGGCGATTATGTAGCTGAAAACACGGTTTCCGTCGTCAACCTTCCCAACGATGAGATGAAGGGGAGGATCATCGGGCGGGAGGGGCGCAACATCCGAGCGATCGAGGCGGCGACCGGTATCGACCTGATCGTTGATGATACGCCGGAGGCGGTTGTGCTCTCCAGTTTCGATCCGGTCCGGCGTGAAGTGGCGCGCCTTTCGTTGGAAAGATTGATTACCGACGGTCGAATCCACCCAGGCCGGATCGAAGAGATCGTAAAGAAGGTCAGGTCGGAAGTTGATGCGATCATCAAGGAAACGGGGGAGAGAATCTCATTCGACGTCGGTGTCCATGATCTCCATCCCGAGATCATCACGCTGCTCGGCAGCCTCAAATTCCGGACAAGCTATTCCCAGAATGTCCTGCAGCATTCCATCGATGTGGCCCATCTAACGGGGATGATGGCGGCCGAGTTGAAGATGAACATCAAGGAGGCGAAGCGGGCGGGGCTCCTGCACGATATCGGCAAGGCGGTCGATCACAAGGTGGAAGGGACCCATGCCGGCATCGGCGCCGATTATGCGAAACGGTTCGGCGAATCACCGCGGATCGTCCAGGCGATCGCCACCCATCATGACGACGGCAGAACCAACACCTTGCTCGGCGTTCTGGTCCAGGCGGCGGACACACTCTCCGCTGCGCGGCCGGGGGCGCGGCGAGAGATGTTGGAGAGCTACGTCAAGCGTTTGGAAGAACTTGAAAATATAGCCAATTCGTTCAGCGGTGTTGATAGATGTTTTGCAATCCAGGCCGGAAGGGAAATCCGCATCCTCGTGGAGAACGAGAAGATCTCCGATAATGACACGGTGATGCTCTGTAAGGACATCATCAAGAAGATCGAAGCGGAGTTGGCTTATCCCGGGCAGATCAAAGTGACCGTCATCCGGGAGACGCGCGTCTCCGATTACGCGCGTTAGGATATCTTCATGAAGATACTGTTGATAGGCGATATTGTTGGAAAACCTGGAAGAATGGCCGTCCGCGAACTACTTCCGGGGATCATCGAAAAATACTGGATCGATTTTGTCGTCGCCAACTGTGAAAATGCTGCTGCGGGGTTCGGTGTGACCGCGGAAATCGTCGAGGAGTTGTATGCATCCCATATCGATGTCCTGACCTCCGGAAACCATATCTGGGACAAAAAAGAGGTCATGGCATTTGTGGAGGATTACGAAACATTGCTTCGGCCCGCCAATTATCCCGAAGGAGCGCCCGGCCGGGGGAGTGTGGTGATTCCCGCCCCGGACGGTTCTCCCATCGGAGTAATCAACCTGGCCGGTCGCATCTTCATGAATCCTCTCGATTGTCCTTTTCGGACGGCCGAAAGGGAGATCGAAAAAATGGGGAAGAAGGCCCGGACGATCATTGTGGATATGCATGCGGAGGCAACCTCGGAGAAAATCGCCATGGGCTGGTATCTTGACGGCCGCGTTTCGGCCGTTCTGGGAACCCACACCCATGTTCAGACAGCCGATGAACGGATTCTGCCCGAGGGCACTGCCTACATCACCGATGTCGGCATGACCGGTCCGTTTGATTCCGTCATCGGGATCAAAAAAGAGAGCATTCTGCAACGATTCCTGCTGCAGATTCCCAACAAGTTCGATATCGCCAAAGGGGACGTGCGTCTTCAAGGCGTGATGGTGGATATATCCCCGGATGGCCGGGCGGTTCGGGTCGAAAGACTGAGCGTATCCCTGGGGGAACCAAGAGGCTTTCTCT
>Ga0351876_1028_pt4:20000-38269 | contig 38269 bp, 31 predicted proteins | sample BONcelFGM3001C15_FD_206774 | JGI IMG/M metagenome (GOLD analysis project Ga0351876, IMG submission 206774) | Enriched cells from coal bed in the Powder River Basin, Montana, United States - BONCAT cells FGM rep3 HSBNCT.FGM.300.1.C15 ...
TAAAGAAAGCGTAATAGCTCACTGGTCAAATGAGTCTGCGCCGAAAATTCAACGGGGCTCAAGCATGTAACCGAAACTGCGGACTTGCACCGCAAGGTGGGAGTGGTAGGGGAGCATTCCATGTTAGGTCGAAGCCGGATCGTAAGGACCGGTGGACGAAATGGAAGAGATTATGCTGACATAAGTAGCGATAAAGTCTGTGAGAAACAGGCTCGCCGAAAACCCAAGGTTTCCTGAGTAAAGCTAATCTTCTCAGGGTTAGTCGATCCCTAAGCCGAGGCCGACAGGCGTAGGTGATGGGAAACAGGTTAATATTCCTGTACCACCATAGCAGCGTTTGAGCGAAGGGGGGACGTAGGAGGGTAGGCCATCCGGGTGTTGGACGTCCCGGTTTAAGCCGGTAGGGGGAGATTCAAGGAAAATCCGGAATCTCATTCAACCCCGAGAGGTGATGAGGAGAGATTTATCTCGTAAACTGGCTGATCCCATACTACCAAGAAAAGCCTCGTAGTGAGCTGTTGTGGTGATCGTACCGTAAACCGACACAGGTAGGTAGGGAGAGTATCCCAAGGCGCTTGAGTGAACTCTCGTTAAGGAACTCGGCAAAATAACACCGTAACTTCGGAAGAAGGTGTGCCCCGTTAGCGTGAAGCGATTCGCACGTGGAGCGCGAGGGGGTTGCAGTGAAACGGCCCAAGCGACTGTTTAGCAAAAACACAGGACTCTGCGAAGTCGTAAGACGATGTATAGGGTCTGACGCCTGCCCGGTGCTGGAAGGTTAAGGGGATTTGTTAGCCGCAAGGCGAAGCTTTGAACCGAAGCCCCAGTAAACGGCGGCCGTAACTATAACGGTCCTAAGGTAGCGAAATTCCTTGTCGGGTAAGTTCCGACCTGCACGAATGGCGTAACGATTTGGGCGCTGTCTTGACGAGAAGCTCAGCGAATTTGATCAACCGGTGAAGACGCCGGTTACCCGCAACTAGACGGAAAGACCCCGTGCACCTTTACTATAACTTGACAATGAATTTCGGACTGGTTTGTGTAGGATAGGTGGGAGGCTTTGAAGTGGGAACGCCAGTTTTCATGGAGCCAACCTTGAAATACCACCCTGATTATTCTGAAATTCTAACCTCGACCCGTAATCCGGGCCAGGGACATTGTCTGGTGGGTAGTTTGACTGGGGCGGTCGCCTCCTAAAGCGTAACGGAGGCGCGCGAAGGTTCCCTCAGGCTGATTGGAAACCAGCCGTAGAGTGTAAAGGCATAAGGGAGCTTGACTGCGAGACCTACAAGTCGAGCAGGTGCGAAAGCAGGTCTTAGTGATCCGGTGGTTCCGCATGGAAGGGCCATCGCTCAACGGATAAAAGGTACGCCGGGGATAACAGGCTTATCACGCCCAAGAGTTCACATCGACGGCGTGGTTTGGCACCTCGATGTCGGCTCATCGCATCCTGGGGCTGAATAAGGTCCCAAGGGTTTGGCTGTTCGCCAATTAAAGCGGTACGTGAGCTGGGTTCAGAACGTCGTGAGACAGTTCGGTCCCTATCTGTTGTGGGCGCAGGATATTTGAGAGGAGCTGTCCCTAGTACGAGAGGACCGGGATGGACGAACCTCTGGTGTACCAGTTGTCGTGCCAACGGCATCGCTGGGTAGCTAAGTTCGGAAGGGATAACCGCTGAAAGCATCTAAGCGGGAAGCCCACCTCAAGATAAGATATCCCTCCTGATGGAGACATCAGGACTGAAGACCCCTCGTAGACCACGAGGTTGATAGGTCAGGTGTGCAAGCACAGTAATGTGTTGAGCTTACTGATACTAATCGGTCGTGAGGCTTGACCATAATATTTATGGCTTTATTCATGGTGCACTCAGCCTATGCCTTCACAATATGCAGTTGCCGCAATTATCGAGATATTTCGGTGGCTATAGCGGAGAGGCCCCACCCGTTCCCATTCCGAACACGGAAGTTAAGCTCTCCAGCGCCGATGGTACTGCATGGGAGACTGTGTGGGAGAGTAGGTGCCGCCGGAATTTAAATTGAAAGCCCCTTCCTGATGGAAGGGGCTTTTTTATATTGGCATCCAGTCTGGCTTGTGTTATGAAGTGTCGCCGGTTTTAAAACAACAACAGGAGATGAACAGTCATGTCAGGGCATTCCAAATGGAGTACGATCAAGCGAAAGAAGGGCGCCATCGATTCGAAGCGGGGCAAGATTTTCACGAAATTGATCAAGGAAATCACGCTCGCGGCCCGGCTGGGGGGGGGAGATCTCGAGGGAAACTCCCGTCTGCGGCAGGCCATTATGGCGGCCAAGGAAGAGAACATGCCCAAGGACAACATCGATCGGGCTGTAAAGAAGGGCACCGGCGACCAGGCCGGTGCGGCGGCCTATGAAGAGATAACCTACGAAGGTTACGGGCCGGCCGGAGTTGCGGTGATTGTCGATGTGATGACCGACAATAAGAACCGGACGGTGGCGGAGATCCGGCATATCCTATCCAAACACGGCGGTAATCTGGGTGAAAATGGATGCGTCGCGTGGATGTTTGAGAAGAAAGGAAGCATTGTTTTCGACAAGAAGGCGGTCGGCGAGGATGCGCTGATGGAGGTTGCACTCGACGCAGGAGCGGAGGATGTCCGGGATCAGGAGAGCGAGTGGGAAGTGATTATGGATCCGATGACCTTTGAAGCGGTTAAAAAGGCGATTGATTCCAAGGGGTGGAAATATTTGGAAGCGCGCGTCGGAAAGATCCCGCAGAACACGGTTCCGCTGGATGCCGTGAAGGCGGAGCAGATGCTCAGGCTGATGGAAAAACTGGAGGATAACGACGACGTCCAGAACGTCTATGCAAATTTCGATATTCCCGATGATGTCATGGAAAAACTGAGCCAATAGATGGTAAATGACCAAAAGACGACAGGAGGCGGAACAGGACAAGGTGATCGCAGTATTGTGCAGAAAACGGCAGCATTCAGGGTTCTGGGCATCGATCCGGGAAGCCATGTCACGGGTTATGGCATCGTTGAGGAGGCAGGCCGCGGTCTTTGCTGTATCAAGTATGGCGAGATCAAGCCCGCAAGAGGTGCTTCTCTCTCATCCTGCCTGCAGACCATCTGCGGAGGGATTCAGGAGGTAATCCTCGGGACGGGGCCGGCGGCCCTGGCCATCGAGAATATCTTCTATGGGAAAAATATCCGGAGTCTGATCAAGCAAGGCCACGTTCGGGGGGTGGCGATCCTGGCCGGAGCGGAAAGTGGCGTTCCGGTTTACGAATACAGCCCGCTGGAGATTAAAAAAGCCGTCGTCGGTTACGGCCGTGCGGAAAAAGTGCAGGTCCAGATGATGGTCCGGGCGATCCTGAAACTTTCGGAACTGCCGCCGCCGGATGCGGCTGATGCGCTTGCCGTCGCCATTTGTCACATCCATTTTCGGAAGGCGGATCCCACCTGAGATGATTGCTCGACTCAGCGGTACAATCATTCAGAAATCGGTCACCCAGTGCGTCGTGGATGTTCACGGAACGGGATATCGTGTGTTCGTACCCCTGAGCACCGTCTATGAACTGCCCGATATCGAACAACCCGTGGTGCTTCAGATCCATACGCACGTCCGGGAAGATGCGATCACGCTCTATGGATTCTGTACCGAAGAGGAAAGAAATGTCTTCCAACTGATGATCTCCGTCACCGGTATCGGGCCCAAGCTGGCCGTCAATATCCTTTCCGGTATCACAGCGGGAGAGTGGGTCAGGGCCGTTGCGGCGGAAGATCTCAAGCGCTTGACCGGTATCCCCGGTGTGGGTCGGAAGACCGCGGAGCGGATGATCCTTGAACTGAGGGACAAGGCTGTGAAACTGGGGAGTGAGGCTGTTCCGTCGGGGATCACGGCGGTCCGGACGGGCGAGCAGGTGAGGGACGATGCCCTCTCTGCACTGGTAAATCTGGGTTATAAAGGGTCGTTGGCAAGAGATGCCATCGAAAGGATCATGAAAGAGGCAGAGCAGCCCCCATCCCTCGACCAGGTCTTGAAGAAGGCGCTTCGCATTCTGGCCGGGTAAGGTTCGATTCCCTCCGTTCGATATGTAAACCGGCAAGAGAGGACTGAGATCATACGTGAAAAAATCCGATTCCCCGACCATCCCAGCCAAGAATCCGCTGACGCTCCCGCAGGAACTCGACGAGGATGAAGGATACGATGCCTCCCTGAGACCGAAAAATCTTTACGAGTACATCGGTCAGGAAAAGATCAAGAAGAACCTCTCCGTGTTCATCGAGGCGGCAAAACAGCGGCAGGAGGCTTTGGATCACGTCCTCCTCTACGGCCCTCCCGGTCTCGGAAAAACCACCCTGGCCTATATCATGGCTCGGGAGATGGGGGTGGACGTCAAGGTGACTTCCGGGCCGGTGATCGAAAGGCCGGGGGACCTGGCCGCCATTCTGACCAATCTTCATGAGAAGGATGTCCTTTTTATTGACGAGATCCATCGCCTCTCCCATGTCGTGGAGGAGATTCTTTATCCGGCGATGGAGGATTTTCACATCGACATCCTCATCGGCCAAGGGCCGTCGGCGCGGTCGATGAAGCTGGAGATCCCGAAATTTACGCTGATCGGGGCGACGACCCGGGCGGGGCTTCTGACCTCGCCGCTGCGAGACCGATTCGGCATGAGTTTCCGGTTTGAATTTTATACGCCGGAGGAACTGGCCGTGATCATCCGCCGGTCGGCCAGGATCCTCTCCGTGGAGATCGTCGAAGACGGTGCGGCCGAAATGGCCGGACGTTCCCGGGGGACGCCCCGGATTGCCAACCGCCTGCTCCGCCGGGTCCGGGATTTCGCCCAGGTCAGGGCCGAGGGACGAATCACCAAGGAGGTGGCGGTAAACGCCCTCGCGATGTTCGAGGTGGATGAAAAGGGGTTCGATCACATGGACCGGACCATCTTGCTTACGGTGATCGACAAGTTCGACGGCGGACCCGTCGGGATCGACAACCTCTCTTCGGCCATCGGTGAAGAGAGGGCGACGATCGAAGACGTTTATGAACCCTACCTGATCCAGGAGGGGTACCTCCAGCGAACAGCGCGAGGGAGGATCGCGACCCGCCGCGCCTACGAACATTTCAGTCGGCAATGGGTTGCGGGCATTCAAAAGGAGCTCTTCTGAAGCCGGCCTTAAACAGGGAAACCTATTTTTTGGATTCGGGTTTGTGAATCAACGGTCCATTCTACTGCATATCTGCTGTGCACCTTGTTTGATCTATCCGCTCCGTCTCCTCCGTGAGGAGGGGATCGAGGTGTGCGGTCTATTCCACAACCCCAATATCCACCCCTATCTGGAGTATCGAAGACGTCTCGATGCACTGACCGCTTATGCCGATCAGGAAGGATTGACGATCATCGGAGAGGATGCCTATTCCCTCGATTTGTTCTTGCGGCAGGTTGTATTTCGCGAGGAGCAACGATGCCGGCACTGCTATCGGCTTCGTCTCTCCCATACGGCGCGGATTGCAAAAAAGGAGGGGTTCGGTGCCTTTACGACCACACTCCTCTACAGCCGCTATCAGAAGCACGATCTCATTCGGGAGATCGCCGAGGATGTGGCCGTGACACACGGGATCCCTTTCTTCTACCGGGATTTCCGCGTAGGGTGGTCCGAGGGTGTCAGGGTTTCGAAGGAGATCGGGATGTATCGGCAGCCTTACTGCGGTTGCATCTACAGTGAAAGAGATCGGTACGAATGTAACCCCGGGAAAGAAGCAGGCGGTAAACCTTACCGTTCTCGTGATCGCAATTTCGACCGGTAAATTCCATCCGAGAGGGCGGCGGCGCCGGGTGTGTTGTTTTCAACACAGTTCAGAGATAATCCTCCCTTCCATCGGCCCTATGGCAGTGGAAGCTTCCGTCAAATCACCCTGTTTCTGGGGTGTTAGATATTTTTCAATTTATCGGGGGGAACGGTGCGGAAGGCGGTACGGATATTGCTGACAAAATACCGGTCGGACCGCTGAATGGACGGTTATAGAAGAGTTGATTTGAAAAAGGGGCATATGTTTCTACAACGAACGATCAAAAACGAAATTGCTTGCAGAAGCATAGGGTTACATTCTGGCAGAAAGGTTGGCATGGTCATCCGGCCAGCCGATGCCGATGAAGGCATCGTCTTTGTCCGCGGGGATCTCCCGGGGAACAATCGGATCAAGGCGGATATTCATAACGTTCGAGACACGACGCTGGCGACGACCCTCGGCCTCAATGGCGTGACGGTCGCCACGGTTGAACATCTGATGTCCGCCTTCAGCGGCATGGGTGTGGACAACGCAGTGGTTGAGGTGGACGCCCCGGAGGTGCCGATCATGGATGGCAGCGCCCGCCCCTTTGTTGATCTTCTTAAAGACGTGGGGACGCAGGTCCAGAGTAAGGGGAAGAAGCTTCTGGTGATTAAAGAGAAGATTGCCGTTTCTGACGGAGAAGGTACCGCGATGTTCCTGCCCTCGCCGGAATTCCGGATTACCTACAAGATCGCGTTCAACCACCCCTTGATCGGCGTCCAGACCTACAGGATGAAATTATCGGATATTTCCTATGAAGGGGAGATCTGCGAGGCAAGAACCTTTGGTTTTCTTCGGGATGTCGAATATCTTCAGGCGAGGGGGTTGGCCCTCGGGGGTTCCCTGAAGAATGCGGTTGTTCTGGATGAGTATCGGATCATCAACAAGGATGGGCTCCGGTTTCCGGACGAATTTGTGAAACACAAGATCCTCGATGCGATCGGCGACCTCTCTCTGTTGGGCATTCCGATCGTCGGCCATTTTGTCGCCTGCAAATCGGGTCACCGTCTGAACAACCTCCTCTTGAAAGAGCTGTTGATTCGCAAAGAGTGCTGGACGCTGGTGAGTCGCTTCAACAAAGAGGGGATGCTGAATGAACTCCTTCATTTGCGCGTACCTGCATACCAGGTCCTTGACTCGATTCCAGCCTCCTCTGCGGTTATGTGAGTAACGTCCCCCTGTCTTTCGTCGCCTGCCCAGCAAATAGACCTTGCTTTTTGTTTCCTACTCTCTTACTATACCCTTCCAACACGCAACATAACAAAAAAACTGATTATTTTGCGAAGGAACCCAGCCGGCTCTCGACGACGGTTCGGGGTGGAAGGAGTATCATAAGGGATCGTCATGCCAAAGTGGATAATCAATCGGTCCATTTTGCCAATTATTTTGGCTCTTCTTGTTTTCCCTCATGCGGTCTCAGCGGATAAAGCAATGATTCGCGACCTTCTGGTGACGAACAACGCGAGCCATGTTCTCGTTTATGAACGCGTGACGAACTGCTTTACGGCAGAGATCGAAGCAGCGATTCTGGCGGGAGTGCCGACCACCTTTACCTTTATCCTGGAGCTTTTTCAGGAACGTTCGCTATGGCTGGACAAGAAATTGATCCGGACGACGATCCGGCATACGATCAAGTACGACAATGTCAAGAAACTCTTCCATGTCTCCGCCGATGGAGAAAATGAGGCAACGGCCTTTCCGGATTTTGAAAGCGCCAAAAGGGCGATGGCCGACCTGAATGGCGTTCCCCTTATTCCGTTGAAAGTGTTGAAAAAAAACGAACAATACTATGTTCGGAGCAAGGTGAAACTCGATAAGGTTCGTCTGCCGCTTCATCTGGAGTATCTCTTTTTCTTCGTATCCCTCTGGGATTTTGAAACCGACTGGCACCGGGAGGGGTTTTCTTACTGATGAAAAAGGCCCACAGCCCGGTCAAACTGGATGCGCGCGAGACGAAAAGGCGCAAACGCGAACGGATCATCATCCTTGTGACGGTGCTCCTGATCGCTCTGATGACCTATCTTGAAACCAGCATCTTCCGGGGTGAACTGGTTCCCCTCCCCGTTTCCGGCAACACCCTGATCTTTGGCCTGATCAACGTCAACATCATCCTGATTATCCTGCTGATCTTTCTGATCATTCGTAATCTCGTAAAACTGATCTATGAACGACGGCACGGGATTGTCGGTTCGAAACTCCGGACCCGTCTTGTCGCCGCATTTGTCAGCCTGTCGCTCATCCCGACCGTTCTGTTGTTCCTTGTTTCGATCAGTTTTCTCTCCTACAGCATTGACAACTGGTTCAGCATCCGCATCGGAGACGCCCTGAACCGGACGCTGGAAGTCGCGCAGATCTATTACCAGCAATCGGCCGATCAGGCGAAGTACTACGCGCGTCAACTCAGCGCCGATATCTCGAAAAATGGTCTCTATGAAGGAGAGAAATTTCTTTACCTGAAGGCCCTGGTCGAAAGGCGGCACAAAACGAACAAACTGAATATGGTCGAGGTCCATATTGAAAACCAGAAGGAGAACGTGGTCGTCCGGGATCGGGATTACGGGCAGATTGTCCCAAAGCCTCTCTCCCCCAAGGGCATGGAGGATGTTTTCGCCGGCCGGGAGTTGACCACGACCGAACAGGTTGGAAGCGGCGATCTGATCCGCGGGGTTGTCCCGGTTTTTTCCAGCTCCAGTCCAAAAGAGGTCATCGGATTCGTCACGGCCAGTTATTACTTTCCTGCCGGTATGGTCGAAAAGCTCAACGTGATTTCAAAAACCTCCGAGGAGTATCGGCAGTTGACACTCCTGAAGACGCCGATTAAATTCGGTTATATCATCACACTTTTCATTGTAATGCTGCTGATCATCTTTTCGGCAACCTGGTTCGGGCTCTACCTCGCCAAGGGGATCACCGTGCCGATACAGGACCTGGCCGAGGCAACCCGGAAGATCGCCCAAGGAGATCTGAACCACCAGATCGACATCAGCGCGGACGATGAGATCGGCGTCCTCGTCACCTCGTTCAATCAGATGACGAAGGACCTCAAACGGAGCAAGCAGGGGCTGGAACAGGCAAATCTGGACCTGGAACAACGGCGGAACTATACGGAAACCATCCTCCGCAACGTCTCGGCCGGTGTCATTTCCATCGACCGAAACGGCATCATCACTACGATCAATCGGGCTGCGGAGAAGATGCTCGGCATCCGCACGCAGAAGGTTCTGAACCGGCGTTATGAGGAGATTCTAATACCCGCCCACGCTATTCTGGCCGGGGAGGTTCTGCAGGAGATGCGGGAGCGCGGCGATGGGTTCATCGAAAAGCAGATCGATGCCACCTTACGGGATCGCGTGATCACAATCTTGATGACGATCACCGCCATCCATGATGACGAGGGGAGGGAGATGGGCATGGCTGTGGTTTTCGAAGATCTGACCCAGTTGCAGCGGGCGGAGCGGGCGGCCGCATGGCGTGAGGTGGCAAGGCGGATGGCCCATGAAATTAAAAACCCCCTGACACCGGTCCAGCTCTCCGCGCAGCGCCTTCAGAAAAAATATGGCGACCGGTTGGGCGAGGACGGCGGCGTGTTCCGGGAATGCACCAAGACGATTATCGATCAGGTTGAGGTCCTGAAGAACCTTGTGAACGAATTTTCCCGTTATGCCCGATTGCCGGTCACGAATCTGGCGCTCAATGACCTCAACGGGGTCATCAGCGATTCGGTCATCCTCTTTCAGGATGCCCACAAAGAAATTATTTTTGATTTTCAGCAAGGCGGCGATATTCCGAAATTGATGATTGATCCGGAGCAGATCCGGCGCGTCATGGTGAATCTGCTCGACAATGCCGTGGCAGCTCTCGGAGGTTTAAACGGTCGAATCGAGATCCGGACCCTTGCCGACAGGAAGGGGAGGACGGCCAAGGTTGAGGTGGCCGACAATGGGTGCGGCATCCCGCACAGTTATCAGATAAAGATGTTCGAGCCCTATTTTTCCACCAAACGGTCGGGGACGGGTCTGGGGCTGGCAATCGTCCATTCCATCATTACCGATCATCACGGCCGCGTCAGCGTCTCCGATAACCATCCGAAGGGGACTGTCGTGACCTTCGAGTTGCCTATTCCGGACAAGTCACCGGAACGATTGTAGCGCACGCAACAGGGGACGCCTTGCCGCAAGCTGTCCCCTGTTGAATAAGAGAAAGAAGGCAAACCCAAACGATGAACCAGACCATTCTGATTGTGGATGATGAGGAAAGTATCCGTCAGACCCTCGGGGGAATTTTGACCGACGAGGGGTTCCATGTGATTACGGCCGGCAGCGGCGAGGAGGCATTGCGGCTTCTCGAAGAGGAACCTCCCAATCTGGTTGTGTTGGACATCTGGCTCCCCGGTATGGATGGAATCGAGGTCCTCAAGACGATCAAGGTTCTACACCCCAATCTCCAGGTTGTCATGATGTCGGGTCACGGCACCATCGAAACCGCTGTGAAGGCAACAAAACTCGGGGCCTTCGATTTCATCGAGAAGCCTCTCTCACTCGAGAAGGTGATCCTGGTGGTCAACCATGCCATGGAACTCGTGCGTCTCGAAGAGGAAAATCTGCTTCTCCGGCAGAAGGTCGTCAGTCATGAATATGAACTGACGGGGAACAGCGCCCCGATCCAGGACCTCAAAGAGATGATCGGCATTGTCGCACCGACCAACGCCTGGATTCTGATCATGGGAGAAAACGGAACGGGGAAGGAACTTGTGGCCCGATCCGTTCACCGCCAGAGCCGGCGGGTGCAGAAACCATTCGTTGAGGTGAACTGTGCGGCGATTCCGGAAGATCTGATCGAGAGCGAGCTGTTCGGTCATGAAAAGGGGGCCTTTACCGGGGCGACTGCGATGAAAAGAGGGAAGTTCGATCTGGCCAATGAGGGGACGATCTTTCTCGACGAAGTGGCCGACATGAGCCTCAAGGCGCAGGCCAAAGTGCTTCGAATTCTTCAGGAGAAGACCTTCGAACGCGTAGGCGGAAACCGATTGATTTCAACCGATGTCCGGGTTCTGGCGGCGACCAACAAGGATCTCGAAAAGGAGATGGAAGAGGGACGGTTTCGGCAAGATCTTTACTATCGCCTGAATGTGATCCCGCTCCGGATTCCCCCCTTGCGCGACCGGAGGGAGGATATCCCGCTTTTGGTCAACCGGTTTCTTAGTGATTTTGCACTGAAAGAGGGGGAAGCGGAAAAGAAGGTTACCGATGAGGTGATGGCCTCCCTGATGCGGCACAACTGGCCGGGAAATGTAAGGGAATTGAAGAACATCATTGAACGTCTGGTGATCATGACTCCGGGCGGGGTGATCTCAAAATGTGATATTTCCCCTCTATTCGGGGAAGGAGGGAAGGAGATTCTTCCCCATGAACCGGCGATTTCCGGCGATTCCTTCCGCGCTGCGAAGCAGGATTTCGAACGCCAGTACATCATCCGCAAACTTCGGGAATTTGACGGCAACATCTCACGGACCGCCGAGGCGATCGGTCTCGAGCGAAGCAACCTCCACAAGAAGATCCGGGGCTACGGGCTGGAGATGAAGAACGGCGCCGGCGAGGGTGCGGGCCATTTTGAAAAGGTGTGAGGGGCAAGGGCATTACCCTTCACACCTTTTGATTACGGAGATCGGAAACGGAGAAGCGGTTGAAGGGAAGGAAGATGAGCCCCAGAAGGATCACGATTCCGATGGAGAGGGCGTGATAGACGATCGCGAAAGTCAGCGCATCCGTCTTCGGAATTCCGAAGAGGCCGAGACCGAGAATACAGAAATAGTGCCAGTTTCCGATAAAGCCGGGCGCCGTGGGGATGGCGATCCCGATGATCAGAATGATCATCAGAACGAAGGCCGCCGCGACCGGCAGTTGGAGGTTGAAGGCCAAGAAGAGCAGATAGATTGCGAGCGCGTCGACGAGCCAGATGACGATCGACAGGAGGGTAGCGGAGAGCAGGAGCGCCGGGTCGACCACGATCCGGAACCCTTCGATGAAATGGTCAATCAGCCGATTCACCGCCGAGGCATAGCGCAGTGGGAGCCTTCCGATAAGCGGGGCCAGGATGCGGAGGGTCGCTTCACGCCGGACAATCATCAGGATCATCACCGCAGACAGGCCGAGCGTCACAAGCAGGAGCAGCACACTGGAACGGATAAGCCACGGTGGCAGCGGGGTGAAAAAAAGGGCGAGCACCGCGATGATGAGGACCGTGAGGCTGTCGAGCGCCCGTTCCACGAAAATCGTGCCGAGCGCTGAACTCATTGGGATTCGGCTCTTTTTCGTGATCAGATAGGGTCGCGCCAGTTCACCCAGGCGCGCCGGGATGGCGATGATGGCCAGAAATCCGACGCTGGTTACGGAGAAGAGCGAGAGCTGATCGACCTTTTCAATCGGCCTCAAGATCAATCCCCAGCGGATCGACCGTAGAAGCTGCATCAGAAGCATCACCGCAACGGCGGGGAGGAGATATCCGCAATGGATGGTCCGGAAGCCGTCGATGACCCCCCGGAACTCGATCCCGCGGACGGAGAGCCACACAAGCAGGGCGCTCAGCGCCAGGCCCGCAATCACCTTTTTCTTCATCAGCCCTCTTCATGTTTCAGGCAGCGCGGACCCGGTGCCGGCATCATCCCGCACCGGTCTACCTTTTGACCAGATTGTCCCCGATCTTGTCGTGGATGAGCTGAGATGAAAGTTTGTTCCCGATCAGACCGACGCGGATGGAGACCGTGGTGACGTTCTTCGCCTTGTAGGTGATGGACATCTGGACCTTTTCATCATTGATCATGGCCGTGATCTTTCCCTTCCCGATCTCCTTTTCGGGCAGAACATCCAGACCGCGCATGTCCGCTACGGTTTTCTGGCAGGCGCTCCATACCGTGTCGAAAGAGAAGTAGTAATCGGTCTTCATCTCACCGTTGATATAGAAGTAGGTTCCCGAGCCGGCGCCCACCGCCGCACCGCCGACCAGCGCCAACGCACAGCCGGAGATCAGAAAAGCGCCCATGACCAGCAATGCCATCCATCCTCTTGCAGCAGTCCGCATGATTTTTCCTTTCTCTTGGGTATAATGGCCCATTTTCATTTAATGGGTTGCCGCCTCGCTGCTTAACCGGTCAAACTCCCGGAGCAGCTCCTCCTGTTTTCTGGTAAGGTTCGTGGGTACGGTCACCACCGTCTCGATGATCTGGTCGCCCCGTCCGTATCCGCGCAGATGGGCGATGCCCTTGCCCTTCAGACGGAAGATCTTCCCGGTTGGTGTCCCCTTGGGAATCTTCAGCTTCTCCGACCCTGTCAGGGTCGGAGCCTCCACACTCCCACCCAGGGCGGCCTGAACGAAGGTGATGGGCACGCGACAGTAGACGTCAGCCCCGTTTCGCTCGAAGGTTTCATGGGGCTTCACCTCGATGAAGACATAAAGATCACCGTTCGGACCGCCGTGCTCGCCTTCCTCCCCTTCGCCCCGCAGCCTGAGACGGGATCCTGTTTCCACGCCGGCCGGGATCTTGAGCTGGACCGTCTTCGCAATCCGGATCTTTCCCATGCCGGCGCATTCCTTACAGGGGGTCGCGATGACGCCCCCTTGTCCCCGGCACTTCGGGCAGGTTGAACTGATGCTGAAAAAACCGCTGGACTGCATCACCTGGCCGCGTCCGTTGCAGCGGTCGCAGATTTGAGGAGAGGTCCCAGATGCGCACCCCGATCCCTGGCAGGCGCCGCAGAGGGTATATTTCTCCAGGCCGATTTCGGTGTTCGTTCCCAAGGCAGCATCCATGAAGGAGATCTGGAGGTCGTAACGCAGATCTTCGCCTGCCCGGGCAGCCGTCCGTGAACGGGAGCGTCCCGTGTTGAAGCCGAAGACGTCGCCGAAGATGTCGCCGAAACTTGAAAAGATATCCTCGAAGCCGGAGAAGCCCCGGTAACCGGCGCCGCTCAGGCCTTCATGACCGTAACGGTTGTAGATCTCTCTTTTTTCAGGATTGCTTAGGACCTCGTAGGCCTCAGCCGCCATCTTGAAGCTCTCTTCCGCCTCGATATTTCCGGGATTGCGGTCCGGATGGCATTGCATGGCGATTTTGCGATAGCTCTTTTTGATCTCATCTTCCGCGGCGCCTCTTTCAACGCCCAAGATCTCGTAGTAACAACGTTTTGACGCCATTCCTCTTTTCGACTTCCTTCCAGTGCGATTTTCTCTATAAGATAACCATCCCCAGTGTAACTGTCAACCGGGCGCTTACCGGACCAATCGGTTCAATGCCTCCCGGTATTTTTCACCGGTCTTCGCAACGATCTCGGCAGGAAGCTCCGGCGCAGGGGGTTTCTGATTCCAGCCGATCGAGAGCAGATAATCGCGCAGGAACTGCTTGTCGAAGCTCTTCTGCGGACGCCCCGCCTCGTAATCGTCCTTCGGCCAGAACCGTGATGAGTCGGGGGTGAGGAGCTCATCGATGATGATCAACTCCCCGTCCAGAAGGCCGAATTCCATTTTCGTGTCGGCGATGATGATACCCGCCCGACCGGCGATGGCGACCGCCCGTTCATAGATGGCAAGGCTTGCACGGATGATCTGCTCGGTAAGCTCCGCGCCGATCAGGTTTTCCATCTCCCCACGACCGATCGGCAGGTCGTGCTCCCCGTCTGCAGCTTTCGTGGAGGGGGTGAATAGCGTCTCGGGAAGCCGCGACGACTCTTTGAGTCCCGCCGGAAGTGCAATCCCGGAGACGGGCTTTCCCTGGCTGTAATCCTTCCACCCGGAGCCGCTCAGGTAACCCCGCACAATGCACTCAACCGGCAGCGGTTTCGCCTTCTTCACGAGCATGCTCCGGCCCTGCAACAGATCCCGGTAGGGGGCGCATACGGCCGGATATTCATCCGGATTGGTCGAGACGACGTGATTCGGAAGGATATCGGCCATCTTTTCGAACCAGAATGCGGACATCCGCGTCAACACCTCCCCCTTTCCGGGGATGGGGTTCGGCATGATGAAGTCGAAGGCGGAGATCCGGTCGGTTGCGACGATCAGCAACTGGGAATCGAAGGCGTAGATGTCGCGAACCTTCCCCGCGCTGGCGAGCGTCATTCCTTGAAAATCCGTTTTCATGATTCCTGGGTTGCCCATGGCCTGTCTCCTTTTCTCTTTCAGCGCAGGAAAGGGTTGAATCGTTTTTCGTGGCCGATCGTCGAGGTTGGCATGCTCCCGTAGTTGTGCCCCGGCAGCACCACCGTCTCGTCCGGAAGGGTGCAGATCTTCCGTTGGATGGAGTCGAACATCACCTCTCCGGAACCGCCGGGCAGGTCGCTCCTCCCCACCGCCTCCACGAAGAGGGTGTCGCCGGTGAAGGCGTAGCCTTCCACGAACAGAACCATGCTCCCCGGGGAATGGCCCGGGGTGTGGATGACCTGTAGGCGGATACCACCGACTTCAATGAGATCGCCGTCCCGGACTGTCCGGTCGGCCGGAGGGGATTGCTTCGCGCCGAACATCCGCAGCATGGCCGCCGGGGTGGAGACGAGCATGTCGGCGTCATCCTCGTGGATAATGATGGTGGCGCCCGTTTTCTCTTTCATGTCCGCGTTGCCGCCGGTGTGATCCACATGGCCGTGGGTGTTGACGATATGACGGATCCGGACCTTTTTTTTCTCCGCCGCCCGGAGCAGGCCGTCCGTCTCCTCCGCCGGATCGATCACGAGCGCCTCGCCGCTACCTTCATCGCCCACCAGGTATGCGAAAACGGCCATCTGTCCGACCTGCCGCTGTTCGATGAACATGATTCCTCCTGTTTACAGGGTATTGGTGAAGCTCCTCCACCCCCGTATTTTCGTATTTCGTCTCCAATAAACGACGTAGGGCTATCATTTTTTCGCTGCTGAAGTCAACCAGATTTGCGGCGACCCCGGCATCCACATGGCCGGTACTTCAACCAAGGATCCATTCCTGCCGCTGTATCTGTCGTCTCGGCCCGCCCTTTGAAAATATTCATTCCAAGAAGCCCCGACCGGTCATTGAAAGGGATTCCCGCTGTTCAACAGAAGACAGTGCGTTGGGTTTTGCGTGTTCGGTTTTACGCAACCCCGGGCACATAAAACCGAACACGTTCGGGCTTTAAAGAAGGTCTTTCTGGCGTCAATAACCTCTATGGGAATGCCGAGTGACTGGAAGAGAGTTTTCACCTGTTTCGATGAGATGAATTGCTCCGTATTCAATATCTCCGCACGGATTTCTTTTGCCTTGATTCCCCTTTCTCCTTCCCTGGAATTCAAAATTCTGATTCTCTACCTGACTGGGTGAGATTATCTTGAACCACCCGGAGGTTGTCAAGACAAAAGCGATCAAATGGTAACGGGGTTGCCGTTTCTGACAAAGATGGCCGACGGGCTCAGACCGATCCGGGTTCCAACATCATCAAGCATCTTTTGGAACTCCTGTCGGTTGACGCGGATCCCCTTTCCGCCTTTGGGAGGATAAGGGTCATTGAAGGCGACGTGATCCTGTCCAACATCCGTTACCACGACCCAATGAGGGATGTCCAACTGGTGCACCACTCCCATGTGTACCAAGGCTATCGGGATGAACCCTTCACAGCAGGACCTGGCCACACGCTCGACCGTCAATCGGTCATACTCCACGGTCAAGCCGCGACCCAAAGCGCGTTTCCTGTTCTCGGCTATCCCGAAAAAAGCCATTTTCGCATCCTCCGATGTAAAACGATATTCCCGCAGTCTGCGACGCCACAAATCAGGATCGATCATCTTCTTGCTTTGTGTCGCCAGAAGGACGTCATAACCGGCATCCAGCAACGGGACGCTCATGCCGAAAGGGTCTGAGCCTTTTACTCCGATCATGTTGCATTGACGCCATACCTCAAACTCCAGGGTGCGGCTCAGCTTAAGATGGGGGGCAAAAAACTTGAAAATCATCAGCACACAAGCGGGGCCGCAGGTGAATTCCGCGCTTTGGGCGTAGTAGGGCATTTTAAATTTCATGGAATACCTTCCGGTCGTTTGAGGTTAAGGTTCAATTTCTATGTTCTTGCTGGCCGGTTGAGTTCGTCGCCAAGGCAGGGAATGGAGGTTCGGACGCCTGCCCAAAGTTGAGGCCGGACAAGGAATTCACCCGGCGCGGATGAACACCGCCCCGAAGAAGCCGTCCATGCCGTGGCGGTGGGGGAAGGTCCGGAAGAAACCGTCGGCGTCGATCAGTTCCGGGGGAATTCCCTCCGGCGCCATGCGGGTAAACACGGGATGGCCGGCGAGAAAATCGGCGGCGATATTCTCGTTCTCCTCCGGTGTGACGGCGCAGGTGGTGTAGACGAGACGGCCGCCGGGCTTCACGCACAGGGCCGCGCTCCGGAGCAGCCGCCGCTGGGTCTGAGCGCATTTTTCGAGGTCATCCGGGGTGATGCGCCAGCGGATCTCCGGGTTTCTCCGGAGCGTGCCGAGGCCGGAACAGGGGGCGTCGAAGAGAACCCGGTCAAAGGCTTCGCGGAAGGCCTCGGGAATTCTTGTGGCATTACCCGGCTGGGTCTCCACGATCGTGACGCCGAGTCGGCTGGCCTCCACCGCCAGCAGACGGAGTTTCTCCGGGTGGAGATCCACTGCCGTGATCTTCCCCCGGTTTTTCATCAGCGCGGCCAAGTGGAGGGTTTTTCCCCCCGCGCCGGCGCAGAGATCGAGAACCCGGTCGCCGGGTTGCGGCGCGCAGAGACGGGCGACGAACTGGGATGCCTCGTCCTGGACCCGGATCAGGCCGTCCCGGAAGACGGCCCTCTCCCGGAGGCCGGCGGCGGGTGTGGTGAGGAGGATGCCGTCCGGGGAGAAGCGGGTCGGTTCGGCGGTGATTCCCTCTGCGGCGAGCGCGGCGACGGCCGTCTCTCTCGATGTTTTCAGGCTGTTCACGCGGACGGCGAGCGGCGGGATCGCGTTGTTCGCCCGGCAGACGGCGATCGTTTCGTCGATGCCGTACCGGTCGAGCCAGCGCTCGACCAGCCAGCGGGGGTGGGAGTGGAGGACGGCGATGGCCCTGCCGGGATCCTTTACCATTGGCGGCCAGGCGATGCGCTCCTTCTCCCGAAGCACGTTCCGGAGGATGGCGTTCACCAGCCCCGCAGCGGCCGGGCAGCCCTTCTTGGCGAGGCCGACGGCCTCGTTCACCGCGGCGAAAGCGGGGATCCGGTCGGTGAAAAAGAGCTGGTAGATGCCTGTCCGGAGGATGTTCCGGACCGGAATCTCCAGGCTGGAAAAATCCCCCCGATAGTGTTGGGCGATGATCCAGTCCAGACGGCCCCGCATCCGGAGCGTTCCGTAGACGAGCTCGGTGAGAAGCCCCCGGTCCTGGGGATTCCGGATTTCCGTTCCGGAGAGGAGCGCGTCGAGGAGCGGTTCCGCATGGGCGCCCTGCCGGTCGATCCGGTTC
>Ga0351876_1036_pt1 | contig 38119 bp, 26 predicted proteins | sample BONcelFGM3001C15_FD_206774 | JGI IMG/M metagenome (GOLD analysis project Ga0351876, IMG submission 206774) | Enriched cells from coal bed in the Powder River Basin, Montana, United States - BONCAT cells FGM rep3 HSBNCT.FGM.300.1.C15 ...
TAGAAAAAAGTCACCTTCTTTTGTAAAAACCCCGGGGAAAGTTACTGATACGGTAAGAACTGCCTCTCCTGTTTCTTCAAAACCTGTAACAGGAATAAATAATGTCAGGGAAAAAGATTATGTGGCCCATAATTATTCAAAAATATCTTCCGATCCAGGAAATTTTATAACCCATACAGAAGGTTTTTCCGGCAGAGAACAGGATCCTGAATATGATTCTTTTTATAATGATATACAGATACTTGGAGGAAGAAACTGGAGAATGGAACAGAAACAGGTCATTCATGATCCATATGAAGCTTCATCTCCGGGAAAAAGGACAAAAAGCGGTCTCTTAAAAGCTCATAAATATAAGTATTACGGAAATGAAGAACCTTCTGAGGAAGAAAGAGGAGAATAAAAGTGAATGGTGAACAGTGAGTTAGAGACAGTTCCACTCACTACTCACTACTCACTGAAAAAAATATGCTTTCTATTTTAAAAAATAAACTTTTATCTCTCTCTGATTTAGTTCCTGTTGTTCAGAACAGAAAAGCTGAAGGGGAAAAACTTGTATTTACCAATGGATGTTTTGATCTTATTCATGTCGGTCATTTGAGATATCTGGAGAAAGCCCGACAGTCAGGAGATTTTCTCATTATAGGTTTGAACAGTGATATGTCTGTTCGTAATCTGAAAGGAGAGGGAAGACCTTTTGTTACAGAGATGGAAAGAGCAGAAGTTTTATCTGCCCTGGTATTTGTAGATTATATTGTTATATTTTCTGAGGCAAGACCTGACAGATTGATTGAAAGTTTAAAACCACATATTCATGTTAAAGGCGGAGATTATAAAAAAGAAGATTTACCTGAAAGAAAAATTGTGGAAAGTTATGGAGGTAAAGTGGTTATTGTAGAGCTTGTACACGGTAAATCTACTACGTTCATGGTAGAAGAAATTTGCAAAAAAGTTAGAGGTGATATGTGATAGGTAATAATTTAACTGATAGTGAAATATTACTTGGCAATGGTGCCATAGCAAGAGGACTTATAGAAAGTGGCTGTCATATGGTTTATTCTTATCCTGGAACACCAAGTTCTGAGATACTTCCTGAAGTGGTAAGATATAAAAAAACTCTCTCTTTAAAGACTTATATTGAATGGTCTGTAAATGAAAAAATTGCCTTTGACAATGCCTATGCAGCAAGTCTTACAGGAAAACGTTCCTGTGTAATTATGAAACAGGTAGGACTTAATGTTGCTTCTGACTCTCTTATGAGTTCTGCCTATACAGGTGTTAAAGGCGGTATGATTATAGTCTCCTGTGACGACCCTGGCCCTCATTCGTCTCAAACAGAGCAGGACAGCCGTTTTTTTGCCATGTTTGCCCATGTTCCTGTTTTTGACCCTTCAGATCCTCAGGAAGCAAAAGATATGATAGAAAAAGCTTTCGCCATGTCGGAAAAATATGAAATACCTGTTATATTCCGTTCCACTACAAGGGTCTGTCATGCCATAGCAAATATCAGACTCGGATCTGTAAGGAACTGTGAAAGAAAAGCTTCTTTTAAAAAAGAGCCTTCGAGATGGGCTGCCACTCCTGTATATAGATATAAACTTCACAGGGAATTGAATGAAAAACTTCTTCATATTGCCGAAGAAATTTCACAGAACTATGATTTGAGTCATATTACATTAAAAGGTAATTCTTTTGAACTTGGCATAATATCTTCCGGAGTATCTTATTCCATTTTAAAAGATGTTTTAGCAGAACTTTCTTTAGATAAAATTATACCTGTCCTTAAACTATCTGTGCCCTATCCATTTCCGGAAAAACTTGTTCTGGATTTCTGTGACATGTGCAATCATGTTCTTATAATTGAAGAGACAGAGCCTGTTATAGAAATGCAGATAAAGGCACATGAAAAACTTCTCGGCCGTTCTACAGGTCATATACCGGGAGAAGGGGAACTTACACCGGAGATTGTATATTCTTCTATAAAATCTGTCTGGAATAAAAACCTGGAGGAAGATGATAAAGATTTTATCACTTCTGTTAAATCTTCTATTCAGTCTATGGAATTGCCTGTTCACAGACCGACTCTCTGTCCTGGCTGTGGTCACAGAGCAGCTTTTTTTGCCATAAAGAAATCCTTTCCTAAAGCTATATATACCAGTGATATTGGCTGTTATACCCTTGGTATAAACCTTGGTGCCGTTGATACTGTACTTGATATGGGGGCGGCAATTACTATGGCAACCGGATTCTATCAGGCCTATCATCAGGATGGTATTACAGAACCTGTTATTGCAACTATAGGAGATTCTACCTTTTACCATTCAGGAACGTCTGGTTTATTGAATGGTGTTTACAATAAAGCGAAATTTGTTCTTGTCATACTGAACAACAGTATAACAGCCATGACCGGTATGCAACCCACTGCAGGAACAGGAGATCTTTCTGATGGAACAAAGGGAAATCCTGTGCCCTTACCTGAGCTTGTAAAGGGTTGTGGTGTAAAATATATAAAGGAATTAGACCCTTATGAACTTTCAGATTTTATCCTTGCCCTTAAAGAAGCCGGAGAATATACGCTGAAGGAAGATGGAGGAATTGCTGTTATAATAGCAAAACACCCATGTATTCTCCATACAAAAAAGAAGAGAAAACTGTCGGAAAAGAAGGTTTATATAAAGGATACATGTACAGGATGCAGATACTGTATCAAATCTTTTGAGTGTCCTGCTTTTATCTACAGAGAAGGTAAGGTTCATATAAACAGGAAAATTTGCATAGATTGCGGTGTCTGTGCAGATGTTAATGTCTGCCCATTTGGAGCAATTTCAGTGAAGAGTGAAGCGTGAAGAGTGAAGCGTGGTTATATAATCCCTTCACCCTTCACAGATCACCCTTCACCAATTACAACTGATTAAGGAGATTTTTATGGAACTTGAATTTATAATTACAGGCCTCGGAGGCCAGGGAGTACTTTTTTTAACAAGAATTCTTGCCCTTGTTGCCAGAGAAAATAACCTTCCTTTTATCGGTTCGGAAGTACATGGTATGAGCCAGCGCGGAGGAAGTGTCGTATCACATCTGAGAATAGGAAATTTCTCCGGTCCCCTTGTAAGAGAGGGAAGAGCCTGTGTTATATTTGCTCTGGAAGAAAGTGAAGCCTATCGTAATCTTTCTTTCATCAGAAACGGCGGAAAGATTTATGTTGATACATGTAGTAATAATTTTCCTGTTGATCCCTTTAAAAATATACTCGAAAAACGTAATGTGTCTTCTGTAATAATTAATGCTACATCTATAGCCACCGAACTTTCTTCACCTGCTTCTGCCAATCTTGTTCTTCTAGGAAGTTTTATTTCAGGACAGAAAGATGGTTTTACAGTAGATTCAGTAGAGAGAGCTATCAGTAAAACTGGTAACAGTCAGGTAATAGAGAAAAATCTGGAAGCTTTTCGACGAGGGCTTAATCAGTGAACAGTGAGCAGTGAGCAGTGAGCAAATTGATAAAAAAATACTTTATCTATGGTAAATCACTGGTCACTGGTAACTGGTCACTGGTAACTGGTCACTGGTCACTGTTACTTTTTAATCTTCTTTATTGCATCTTCAATAGACGCTTTTGCTTTCCCGTCAGTTTCTTTTTTCAGAGCATCTTTTAAATAGGGTATAGCTCTTACATCATTTATTTTCTTCAATGCTCCTGCCACAGAGGAACGTACATAAGGAGACATATCTTTTTTTAATGTTATACCCAGGGGTATTATGGATACTTCATTATCTAACTGTCCAAGATATACAGCAGCTAATTCCCTCTTCTGTTCATTGCTATCGTTGAGAGTTTCTATAAGAGGATAGAGGGCACGAAGTTTTTTTTCGATAAGCATTTTTCCTGCAGTTTTAATATCTTCATCGCCTGTTCCGGGATGGAGCATTGTATCTACGAGTTTTCCTACTTCTTCGTAATCTCCCTGTGGTTCACCTCTGAGTTCTCCCAGGGCATTTGCTGCAGTCCTTCTTACATATCCGTTTTCATTCATAAGAAATTCTATTAATACAGTAATTTTCTCAGGTTGTCCGAGATGTATGAGTGATACGGTAGAAGATAATTTTTCAAGGCCTGAAGAATTTTTATAAGTCTCTTCAAGCGGTTTTATAGCTCTGTCATCTCTTATTTCTCCCAGTGCCCATATGGCACTTACCCTTACACTTGAAGAAAGGTCTTTCAGTGATAGAATAAGTTTATCTACTGCATCTTTTGCCTTCATCATACCGAGTGTTACTGCAACATAGCCTCTTATCTGAGTGTTTTCATTATCAAGAGCTTTTATTAAGTCAGATAATCCGTCTTTACCGAGTAAAATTAATTGTTCCTGTGCTATTTTGATTTTTTCTATATCACTGCTTCCCAGGTCTTTAATAAATTTGTCTGCATTTGTTCTGGCAGAGAAGGCTTTAGATGTGAAGGATAGAAGCAGTATTGCCGTAAGTAAAAAATAAGTCAGTTTTTTCATAAAAAATTCCTTTCTATTATTGTATGGGCGAACTTTCGCCCTGATTTAAAAAAACCTATTAAACAATGTCCTAAATTTCTTCATAATATAAAAAAATCCTCTCTTTCTTTTTATAGAAGGAATAGAAGTCTTATTATAGAAGTTATATTTAGGAATGACAATTAAATAACTGTCTCACATATATTAAATCGTGACGCGTTACGCGTTACGCGTCACGGGATGAAAGAGACTATTATTTAAATTCTATTCCTTAGTGAAAATCGTTGGTGGATATTACCTGATACTTTGGATAAGTCGTAATGAGTAATGCGTAATGCGTAACTGGTTGTCGTCACGTGTCACGCGTCACCCGTTACGCGTCACGTAAATTATGAATATAATTATTACTGCAAATAGCCCCGGTGAACTTTACGGATGGGCCCGTCCTCTGGCAAGAAGACTTAAAGAAACTGGTAATAATATTATACTTGTTCTCCTTCCCTGTGTTTTTTCAAGCGGCCAGGAAAAAAGGGTTGCTGCAAAAATGCCTTTTATAGACGGAGTCGTAACAGGTAAAGAATATTTATATCTTATGTTTTTATATAAAAAATTAAAGGTTTTTGAAAAATTTCCTCCTCATATTATAGTTCACCTGGGAGGAGATCTGTTTCATTCCGCTCTTATGGCAGGGAGGTTTAATATAAAGGCTCTTGCTTACAAATGGGCAAACAAAACGTGGGATTCTTATTTTTCCAAATATTTTGTACCACAGAAAAAATTTAAAGATATTATGTTAAAACAGGGCATAGGAGAAGAAAAAGTTGAAGTTATAGGAGAACTTGTTGCAGATGCCGTTCTGGATGAATTGAAACATGAGAAAGAAGATGAAGATTTTCTTTGTGGAACACCTGTTATCTGTTTTATGCCGGGAAGCCGCGTCCATGAATTGAGGTGCCTTGTCAAATTTTTTATGAAGATTGCAGAATTGATTTCCCAGAAGTTACCTTCTTCTTCTTTTATTCTTTCTCTTTCTCCCTTTATTTCAATGGATGTTTTTTTAAAGATTCTATCTTCTCCTGTTGCCAGAGGTTTTTCCGGAAGTGATGCGAAATTGCTGGAAGAAGGTAATATAAAATATCTTGAGACTTCTTCTAAAGTGAGAGTTTTATTATATCAGGGAGGAACAGGAGCTATAGAGAAATCGGATTTTGTCCTTACCATTCCGGGAACGAAATCTTCAGAGGCAGCAGTTCTTGGAAAGCCTATGATGGTAATAACACCTATGAACAGACCTGATTTAATACCTTACTGTGGTTTTATCGGACTCCTCGATTTATTACCATTCGGTTCTTATCTGAAGGGTAAATTGATATTACAGCTTGTTAAGAAATTTGGTTTTACTGCCTTACCGAATATTCTTGCAGGAAGGGAGATAGTTCCTGAAATGAATGAATTCGTCACTCCTGAACATGTAACTGCAAAAATTCTGCAACTGTTAAAAGATAAAGATAAACTTCACCTGATGTCAGAAGAACTTAAAAAATTATATTCTCCCGGAGCAGCAGACAGGGCGGTGAAATTAATTTTAGACGCTTATGAGGAGAAGAAAATTTAAATATTATAATCGTAACGCGTAACGCGAGGAAGGAGATTATTAATTAAATTCAATTACTTAATTTTAAATATTTATGAAGAATCGAGAAAATTTTTTAAACAATATTCTTCCTCATGAATTTATCATGAGAGATTTTTCAATCTCTTCTGATAATAGCGATTTAGAATTATTAAAATCGGCTTTGAGGCACAGAAACCTTGCAGTAAGGCATAAGGCAGCTGATTTATTGAGAGAATATTTCAGAGATTATTCTATCTCTGTTTTTATGGAAGCCATGAATGATGGTGACTGGTATGTCAGATATGATGCAATATGGTCTCTCGGACAGCTTAAAGAGACAGGTGCAATAGAACAACTTGTAAAAGCTTTAAGTGATCCTGAGAGAAAGGTTTATACCATAGCTGCAGAGGTTCTGACTGGTTTTGAGTGGAAGCCTTCTAGTTTTGAGGAAAAATTGAGATATTATTTTGCAAGACGTAATTTCGGTGAGTTGATTAAGCTTGGTGAGGAAGCATTTCATCTCTTTATAGAACATCTCAATTATGTTCCTAAAAACTGGGATCTTGCCTGCAAATCAGCTCATGCTCTGGGAATTATAGGAGACGAAAGATCAGTTATTCCCCTCATGGAAGCATTGAAATTTAATAACATGAGGGTTAATGTAAGAGTTGCCGAAGCTTTAGGTAATATAGGTGACAGAAGAGCTTTTCTACCACTTATGGAACTTCTCAAAGGAGAAGAACTGGAACTGGATATAAAAGTAGTCGAAGCTTTAGGCAAAATCGGAGATGAAAGAGCTGTAGAAATATTATGTCGTAAATTGAAAGATGATGAGCCGGAATTGCGCCTCTCTGCAGTGAAAGCACTTACCTGTCTGGCACATATTGCCTCAGTAGAACCTCTTATGGATATTATAAAGAATGATAAAAATCTTGAGATTAAGAGGCTTGCAGTAAAAGCCCTGGGTTATATAAAAGATCCTGTCTGTGTGCCTTTTCTCATAGATTTATATGAGAGAAGAAAAGAAGATTTTGAAGATGCTATAGTTGAAGCTCTGTCTTCTATACAGGATGGAAGAGCTTTTTCTGTTTTTCTTTCTTCCCTTGAAAGTGACAGGCCGCAGGTCAGGTTTCTCTCTGCAAGAGCCCTTGGAAAAGCTGGCAATAGAGAAGCTGTCCCTTTTCTTTTGAAGAGTTTGAATGATGAAGACTGGTGTGTATGTTCAGAGGTAATAAAAGCTCTGGGAAAACTTAAAGATGGCAGAGCAATGGAAGGATGCAAAAATTTTATAGACCATAAAAGAAGCTATATAAGAAAACTTGCTGTAAAAGCCCTGGGAAATATGGGTATGGAAGCTTCTTCCATATTGTTACCTGCATTAAAGGATAAACACAATTATGTCCGTCTGTCCGCTGCTCTGGCACTTTATAATATGGGATGGCACAGTGATGATGAAGGCTTAAAAGGAGATTATTATTTTGCCATAAGAGATTATAAGAGTCTTTTATCCCTTGGAGCTTCCGGTGTAAAAATTCTTGTTAAAGGCCTGGGAGACAGTTATTCCATCATAAAAGATTCTGTGGAAGCATTTATCATGTCTCTTGGTGAAGAGACAAAACCTGTAATTTTATCTGCCCTTAACAGTAAGGATCCTCAGGTAAGATCATCTGCTCTGAAATTACTCGGAAAACTTGGCACAGGGGAAGAAATTATAATAGATTATCTTAAAGATGAAAACAGTTCTGTAAGAAGAACTGCAGCAGGGGTTCTCAGGGAATTTCCACCTGATTCTTTAACAATAGAAAAACTGTCCCTTTTGCTTTATGATAAAAATCAGGGTATCAGAAGGACTGCAGAAAAAACCCTTGAGAAACTCAAGAAAAAACAAAAAAATCAGCTGGTTGAAAAAATTTTTCCTGAAAAAATTTCTCCTGCAAAAAGAGAGGTTTTCCCGGAAGACTTTGATGATATAACTGAAGATAAAGAATATTCTTACGATGAAATGATACCTGACATTAAAGGAGAAGAAAAAAAACAATCGGAATGGAGAAGTGTTATGGATCTATGTAATAAAATGCCTGAAAGTTATTATCCGAAAAATTATATAAATATAGTATTATATGAACCGAAAATACCTCCAAATACAGGTAATATTGCCCGTCTCTGTGCAGGAACCGGTTCAAAGCTTTATCTTGTAGGAAATCTGGGTTTTTCCTTTCGGGATAGATCCCTTAAAAGAGCAGGACTTGATTACTGGCATCTTGTTAATATGTTTTATTATCCTTCTATGGAAGAACTTTATGCTGATTTTCCAAAAGGAAGGTTTTATTATTTTTCCAGCAATATGTCAAAGCCATACACTGCCATTTCTTATAAAAGCGGTGATTTTCTTGTATTTGGCCCTGAAACACCGGGACTTCCTGCATCAATGCTGAAAGAACATGAAGACTCTTCCATATCCATACCCATGTGGGGTGAAGCCAGAAGCTTTAATCTCTCTACTTCTGTAGCTGTTGCAATCTATGAGGCTTTACGTCAATTAAATGAAGGGTGGATTTAATAAAATCGTAATGCTTGACGCCTATGAAAAATCTCATGCATTACGAAATAAATATTACGAATATTTTAAAAAGTGTTACGATTTCGAATAATATATTAATAATTTATTACGAAATTTTCATATTTTTTTAACACTTTTGTAACAACAAAGTAAAAAAAGGTGTTATAATTATTATAGTAACATAGTTTATTATAAACAGGTATAAATCATTTTTATTCGAGGAGGTGGAATGTTTAAATTAAATTTTTAGTATGTTGAATGTTCGAAAGGAGGCGTAAAATCCGGATAAAACCGGAGAAAAATTATGAAAAAGACTTTTTTAACACTGAGTATATTGGCTATTTTATTATGTATGGTTATGTCCGTATCATTTGCAGGAACTACTGTTATTCATGTTGAGACAGAAGGAGAAGGCGACATTAATAAAAATACAGGTCAGCAGAACCTGAATGGTGCTATGGTATGGAATGGTTCAGAATGGGTTGTAAATAATACATGGGCCCACAAATTCTTTGTAGATGTCAGAACCGGTGATAGATTGAAAGAATATAGTGGTAAAGATGTTACAGTAACAGGTGCTTCAGATCCTGCAACACTGGCTGCATGGCAGAAGTATCAGACTGATATGAACGATTATTTTAATGCAGTAAATACCTATAATACTGATCTTACAAACTATAATAATGCTCTTAATGCATGGAATGCAGATCCAGATCCAAACAAAGCTCCATTCACTATGACAGCCCCTGTAGTACCTACACAGCCTACAGCTCCTGCGGCTGGATATGGAAATTATTATACAACAGAGACCTATGGAAATTACACAATTACAAAACAGGCATACAGTTATTCTATGCCTGCTGCTTCAAATGCAGCTGCAACCTATATATATCAGGCTGTAGAATATGTAATCACTGATAATGATACAGGTAAAACTGTAGTCCTTAAATCCCGTGGAAGCGGAAATGGTACCGATGGCGGATATTTCAATGTTTATATTGATGACGAAGATGGTGGTGGCACTACTGCTATGAGAGGAGACCCTGTGTGGTTTAATTATGCCAATACCACTGCACAGCAGGCAAAGAGCAATCAAAGTTCAACCCAGGGCCTTACCGGTTATCTTCCAGGTGCAGTACAGACAAAGAACAGTTTCAGTGCAGATTATTATCTGGATCAGAACGGTGGTTCTGATATGGGTGGTAAATCCTTTGAAATGCACTGTGCTCCAGTAAATCCAAAGACCTGGACTTTAGGTGGAAATAATTCTTTCGTAACAGGTTTCGATCTGAAATATATGGACAGTTCCGGAAATTTACAGAAAATAACTGTAAGTCCTACATTGGTCAATGAAGTTTATATTCCGCCTCCGCCACCAAACCCACCGAACCCACCAAATACCGGCGGATGCTGTTGCTGAGTTAATTCCAGTCAGTTTTCGACTGATGTGTAAAAAGAGTAAGGGAATAGCGCAAGTTATTCCTTTACTCTGTCTTTATTATATTGTAATTTTTGAAAGGAAGGATATTTATTATTATGATTAGAAAAACAGTTTTGTTACTTTTGATTTTATTTTTATTATCTGCACTTTACACTTTTGCTCTGGCAGAAGAACAGACCAAACCTCTTCTCTGTGTTTCAGGACTTATTGTAGAAATAGATACTGTAAATCAATCTTTTATTATAGAAGCAAAAGATAAAACAGAAAAGACTATTCTGACAAATTCCAGGACAGTTTTTGCCAGAAATATGTCTGAAGCCAAATTTAAGGATTTTAAGGTTACTGATTTTATTACTGTTTCATCAGAAAATGTACAGGGACAGGAAATAACGGCAAAAGCAGTTTTTGATTCAGAATCAGCTTTTTTCCTTATGACAGGACAGAATACTATTATAGAATACAATGGTAAAATCATTGATATAAAAGGTAATATAGTTATAGTTTCCACAGAGGCAGGCAAGAGAACTTTCGATATTACAGATACGAGACTTATAAAAAATCTAAAGGAAGCTAAAATAACTGATTTTAAGTCAGGAGATGAGATTTATACAAAGTCAATGTTCCCCGGTCTGGCAAAACATGAACCTTCATTACTTAAACCTGCTTTTTTAAAGGATCCTCTCTCATATGTAAGTGAACTTCTGGAAAATACACAGGGACCTCTTGTATTGAGAGGTGTTGTTACAGAAGTTATGGAAAAAAAATCTACTATTAAAGTCGGTAATGAAAAGGTTCTTGCCAATAAAGGCACATCTCTCCTTGTTCCTCCCGGATTTACAGGATTTCCTGATCTGAAAGGTAAATCAGTAATAATTTACAGTATTACCAATCCTGTACCTGGTAGAACCTATGTAGCCAATTGTATATTTTCAGAAGATGCACTTACCACAGTAAGAGAAAGCCTTGAAAGGGTTTCTAAAGGTCAGAATTTGAAAATTAATAAGGTTGCCAGAGGAAAAATAATTAAAATAAATGAAGATAAAGATACAATAACAGTAGATGTAAAAGGCAAATTAACTTTATTGAATATTGGTTCCTGTTATATACAGGATTCCAGTGATATTGACAGAGAAAATTTAACCGTCAATTATCTCAGAACTGGAGATACTGTAGAAGCAGAAGGTTATGATATATCCATGATAAAAAGTCTTTATATAATACAGAAGGCACAGACTTCTGTTCCCCGTGATGCAGCAGAACTTAATATTTATTTCTTTACCGATCTTTTATCTTACCTTTCTCCTTTTGAAACAGGTGGTGTAAATGTTACTAATTTTTTACCTCTTGAAAAACAGAAGGAATCTATAAGATCTGCTCCTGCAGGTGGATTTTCCTTCCTTGCCGGTAAATATAAAGAGTTAGCTGCAAAGACTAAAAATAATCTTTTATTATGTAACGGTAATTTTCTTTTTGGCACCCCTGCAGGCTTCTCTACTAAAGGAGAAGCTGTTATAGACTGTCTTAACAGTGCAGGAATACAGGCCTCTATTCTGGGAGAACAGGATTTCTATCTGGGAAAAGATCAATTAGTAAAACTTATAAAGAAAGCCCAGTTTCCCGTTCTCGGCGCCAATGTTATGGACCAGGGAACAAACAATCTCCTTCCCGGGCTCAAACCCTATGTAGTTATAAATTATAATGGCTTCAAGGTTGGAATTCTTGGTATTGTAAACCCAAATACACAGTCTCTTGTACCCAAAACCTGTCTTGAAGGAATAGTTATTTCTGACCCAAAACCTGCTCTGATAAATTATTATTCTAAAGTGGCAGCAGAATCAGATGTGGTAATATTACTTATCAGCCAGGGATTTTATGATAATTTCCTTATGGCAAATGATTTTGAGAATATACTTCCCGGGGCAGCAAAAAAACCTGCTGTTATAATTGGCGGAGAAGGTAGAGAATATGTGGGGACAAAACCGTTTAATGCCAATAATATTCTAATATTAGATGGTGGCACAAAGGGTAGATATTTAGGACAGATGAGTTTTGGATTTAATAAAGATTATACAAAATCTAATTATGCACTTTACACATATTTTATTTCTCCCGGCCTTATAAAGAAACCTGATGGAGATATTCAAAAATTAATAGATGGCTTTAATTCCAAACTTCCTGATAAATACTCTGAAGTTTTAGGAAAATCGGTACTCTGGCTTACCAGATCTAAAGATGAAGAATCTGCCCTTGGAGATCTTGTAACAGATGCCCTTCTTAAAAAGTCCGGTGCAGATGTAGCTCTTTATAATGGCAGACAGCTCAGAAATGATATCTTTGAGGGAGATATTACCTATGGTTTACTTTATACTGCCATACCATATGATTTTCAAATGACAGTCATTGAGATGACAGGTAAAGATTTGAAAGAAGTTCTGGAACAATCTTTCACATCAGGTGAATTTTTACAGGTTGCAGGCCTTAAAGTAGTTTATAATAAATATCCTGCCAGTTTTAATGATAAGAGAATTAAAGAATTGACTATCGGCGGTAAATCTGTTATAGATAGTCAGATAGTGAAGGTTGCCCTGAGTAGTTTCCTTGCCGATGGAGGAGAGGGATACAAAACCTTTACAAAGGCAAAGGTTTTAAGTAAAGATGGAGGCCTTATCAGGGATATAGTGGCTGATTACATAAAAGAACTTAAAGAAGTAAGAATGGGTTCTCCTGATAGAATGATTGGTAAATAAGTGGAAGAGTGAAGGGTGAAAAGTGAAAGGTGAAAAGAAATAGTTTTAATCGTTTCACCTTTCACGAATCACTTTTATTTTATGGAGGTTATTATAAATGCTCAGGAAATGTCTTTATATTACATTCAGTATAATTACTGTTATTTTAGTCTGTACTTTTATGAGCCATGCCGGTAATACTTATAAAATTTATTTCTCTTCTGATAGAGATGGTAATTTTGATATATATAGCGGTGTATATCCCGGCAGAGAAGAACCAGAGAATCTGACTCATGATAATCACAATATGGATACAGAACCAGGTGTTTCCAGAGATGGGAAAAAACTTGTTTACAGCGCCTATCTTTCTGACGGAAAATCACAGATTTTTACCATGAATGTTGATGGTACAAACAAAAGGCAGCTTACTTCATCCGGGCATAACAGAATGCCTGCCTTTTCCTATGATGGAAAAAAGATAGTTTTTATTTCTACAAGGGATTTGAATGAAGAAGTTTATATTATGAATTCAGATGGCACATCTCAGGTGAGACTTACCTTCGGTAAAGCTATTAAAGAACCTCCTTCTTATGATAAGCCTATGCCTCCTGAAGTAGAAGTTACAAGGGATAGAGATCCTGTTTTTTCTCCGGACGGTAAGAAAATAGTCTGGACTTCTTATAGAGATGGCAATGCAGATCTTTTTATTATGGATATTAAAGGGAAAAATGCTGTTCATCTTACAGATACAAAGAAACATTATCATAATATTCAGTCAGTCTTTTCTCCTGATGGAAAGAATATAGTATGGGCATCAGATAGAGATGGAGATTATGATCTTTTTACTATGAAAGTGTCTTCTGATATAAATCATCTTCAGAAAGCTCAGCATCTCACATATGACGGTTTTGGAAGTCATTTCCCAAAATTTTCAAAAGACGGCAAAAAGATAGTTTTCGGTTCGAATTTACAGGGACCTGACTGGGAAATGTACATTATGGATTCAAATGGTAAAAATATAGAAACTCTTTTCCCCGGCAGCGGAGATGACTGGTTCCCATGTATTAATTAATTTATCATAAAAAAACCTTCCAGATAAAACTTTCGGAAGGTTTTTTTTATTTGATTTCAGGAGATTTTTATGCTATTCTTATATAGTGAGAAGTGAGAGGAAAAGTAATACACTCTCACTTTTTAATGATTTTAAGGAGAATATTATGGTCAAGAAAATTATTTGTTTATCAATATGTTTATTAATTATTTTCCCTTTAACAGCTTTCTCTCACCCTTTCGGTTATCTCAGGATTGATGCAGTAAGTCAGATTTCTATTTCCAGTGACAGGATTACATTGAAATACCTCTTACGTCTTCCAGAAGCTTCTGCCTTCAGTCAGCTTAAAATTATGGATAAAAATCAGGATTTTATTTATACAGACGAAGAAAAAAAAGCCTATATGGATCAGGCTACACCAAAAGTTATGGAGAATTTTGTAATAAAATTGAATGATTACCCTGTAACACTTAAAACTATAGATTCTAAAGTTATGGTAAATACAGGAACAGGTGAACTTTCCACATTAAAAGTAAATTATCTTTTTGAGGCACATATACCTGAAGGACTTTTAAGAAAAGGTGAAAATAAATTATATTTCAATGATGATAATTTTACTTCTACTCCCGGATGGAAGGAAATTATGGTTAAAGGTGAAGATCTTGTTACAATATTATCAGCTCCGGAAAAACCGAAAAATATAAAAAATGCACTTTGCACAAAGGCAGACATAGTTTTTTCTTCCATGAAAGGTTCTACTGGAGGGAATAATAGTGAATTTTCCGAACCGAATATTCCTGAAACCCATGGAGACAGGGGCCTTGTTGGCCTTATTACAAAGGAAAAATTAAGTTTAAGCGTTATTCTTGTCGCTCTTGGACTTGCCGTAATACTCGGTGCTCTCCATGCCTTTGCCCCGGGACATGGAAAAACCATTGTAGGAGCCTATCTTATAGGCAGCAGGGGAACTATAAAACATGCCGTATTACTCGGCATTATAGTTACTTTTACCCATACAATCAGTGTAATATTGCTTGGAGTTATATGCCTTTTTGCTTTTAAATATGTTATGCCTGAGAAATTATATCCCTGGATAGGTTTTTCTTCTGGAATTCTTATTGCTATAATAGGTATATGGCTTTTTATAGTAAGACAGAAAGAAGCATTTGCTTCTTCTGCCGGTCATGACCATGACAACAGTCACGACCATGATCACAGTCATGACCATGATCACAGCCATGATAAAGCTCACAGCCACGACCATGATCACAGCCATGATAAAGCTCACAGTCATGACCATGATCACAGCCATGATAAAGCTCACAGCCACGACCATGATCACAGCCATGATAAAGCTCACAGCCACGACCATGATCATAGCCATGATAAAGGCCACAGTCACGACCATGATCACAGCCATGATAAAGCTCACAGTCACGACCATGATCACAGCCATGATAAAGCTCACAGTCACGACCATGATCACAGCCATGATAAAGCTCACAGTCACGACCATGACCACAGCCATGATAAAGCTCACAGTCACGACCATGATCATAGCCATGATAAAGGCCACAGTCACGACCATGATCATAGCCATGATAAAGGCCACAGTCACGACCATGACAACGGTCACGATCATAATCACAACAAGAGTCATGAACAGAATCATGAACATAGAGACGGAGGTGCGGGACATTATCATGGAGGAAAATATCATGTTCACAAACTGCCGGAAAAGATTACCCTTCTGAGCCTTATTGCACTGGGAATAAGCGGTGGTATTGTGCCATGTCCCGATGCACTGGTAGTTCTATTAAGTGCTGTTGCCCTTAATAGAATACTTCTCGGATTACTTATAATAGTAGCTTTCAGTTTCGGCCTTGCTGCAGTTCTTATTGCCATAGGTATAGTAATGGTTACTGCCGGTAAAATGCTTGAAAAATATTATCCGAAAAGAAATTTTTTAAATAAGATAGCATCTTTTTCTTATATATTCATTTTTATTCTCGGGCTGGTTATTGCCATTCAGTCTCTTACGTCAGCAGGTATATTAATTATTAATATTTAAATAATTACTAAAAAATAAAGGAATTTTTTCTTATTATACGAATTATTTGTGTCATTAAATCGTGAAATGTGAATTGTGAGACGTGAAACGAGTATAGTTTTTCCAATTCGTTTCACTTTTCACTTTTCACCAACTTAAAAGGGGTGGTATTTTGTTGAGTCTATCATTGAAAAAAAGAACTCATAATTGCGGTGAACTGAGATGCAAAGATATAGGTAAATCAGTTACTCTTATGGGATGGGTACACAGAAGAAGAGATTTAGGAGGCCTCATTTTTATAGATCTCCGTGACAGAGAAGGTATAACACAGGTGGTGTTTAATCCTGAGAAATATAAGGAATTACATGAACAGGCGGGGGAACTTAAATCTGAATATGTTATAAGTGTCAGTGGTGAAGTTTCTGCCAGACCGGAAGGGACAGTAAATCCAAAGATATCTACAGGTGAGATAGATGTTATGGCACAGGAACTTAATATATTAAATACCTGTCCCACACCTCCTATCAATATTTCAGGAGATACACGTACAGATGAAATGACCCGTCTTAAATACCGTTATCTCGATCTCAGAACTGCCAGGATGCAATATAATATCAGGATGAGAGCTTCTGTTACAGGGGCTACCCGTAAATATCTTGAAGAGCATGGATTTCTTGATATAGAAACACCTATGCTTATTAACAGCACTCCTGAAGGTGCAAGGGATTATCTCGTCCCTAGCAGGGTTCATCAGGGCAAATTCTATGCTCTTCCACAGTCTCCTCAGCTCTTCAAACAATTACTTATGGTATCGGGATTTGAAAGATATTATCAGATAGCCAGATGTTTCAGAGATGAAGATCAGAGGGCAGACCGTCAGCCTGAATTTACTCAGATAGATATGGAAATGTCTTTTGTGGAAAGGGATGATGTTCTTGCCATTGCAGAAGGTCTTATGGGGCGTATTTTTAAAGATGTCCTTAATATTGAACTTCCCATGCCTTTCCTCAGATTGAAACATAGAGATGCTATGGACTGGTACGGTATTGATAAACCTGATCTCCGTTATGGTATGAAAATAGAAGATCTCGGTGATATATTTAAAGAGTCACAGTTCAATGCTTTTAAAGAAAATATTCATACAGGCGGTGTTGTGAGAGGTATAAAAGTAGAAAAATTCGGTTCTTCTTCCAGAAAGAAGTTTGATGAATTGAATGAAAAGGCGAAGGAACTGGGAGCAAAGGGAGTATCATGGATTTCCTTTACTGGTGCTGATATTAAATCTTCTATAAAGAAATTCTTAACACCAGAGGATATAGAAAGTTTAAAGTCCAGATTTTCTGTTCTTGACAATGATGTCCTTCTCATTGTTTCTGATAAAAGGGAAGTAGCAAGCCGGGTACTCGGAGAAATAAGGATTTCCCTCGCACAGGAACTTGGCCTTATAAAAGAAGGAGACTTTAATTTTCTCTGGGTCATAGATTTTCCTCTTTTCTCATACAATAAAGAAGAAAATAGGATAGATGCAGAACATCATGCTTTCACTTCACCTCTGAGTGAAGACATAGAATATCTGGATTCAGACCCTCTAAGGGTAAGAGCCAGTTCATATGATCTTGTTCTTAACGGTACAGAACTTGGAAGTGGAAGTATACGTATCCACAGAAAAGATATACAGGAAAAGGTCTTTAAGATTATGGGGCTTACGGCAGAAGAAGCAGAGTATAAATTCGGTTTTCTCCTGAAAGCTCTTGAATACGGTGCTCCTCCTCATGGAGGTATAGCTCCCGGACTTGACAGGCTTGTAATGCTTATGACAGGAGAGAAAAGTATAAGAGATGTTATAGCTTTCCCGAAAACTCAGACAGCATCCTGCCCTCTTACAGGTGCACCTGTAACAGTACCGGAAAAACAGCTTAAAGAATTGAAGATAAAGCTGGATCAGTGATCGGTAAGATTGTGTTTTTTCATGACAGGTAGCTTCACTTATGCTGGAAATTATAGATAATTTTATAACAATATATAATTAGTGAGTAGTGAGTAGTGAGTAGTAAGTAATGTCCTATTCTATTCATTTTTCACTCTGAATATTCTATAATAAACTTTTTTTTCCATCTTATGTAAAATTATCTGTCATTTTTTAATACAATTATTTCTATTGAACTTATTTGTAAAATGTGTTATTATTCTATGGGAAAAAGATTTTTAATAGACGACTAAAATTTAATAGACGAAATAAATATTCCCCTGCTTTGTTCGTGTTTGTTGGTTATATTTTTGATCCGACAATTGTATGAAGGGAACTTAATTTTAGTGGTGCAGTGAAAACCTCTTGTCGAAAGATTACTGAGGGATCCTAAACTACTTATAGTGGTTCCCACCTGATGTAAGTCAGGATTCAAAGTAACTGCACACGGCACGGTGGGGGAAACTATGTACAGTGAACAGTGATCAGTTATATATCTTAGGAATGAAAATTAATTAACTGTCTCAGGTTTTGGGTTTTGGGTTTTAGGTTTTTAAGCTTCTTAACCCAACCCCCAACACTCATCACCCAACACCCTCATTTGCGACAGTTATTTTGAACTCATTCCTTAGTACCGCAACAGGTAAAAGAGTATCCATAAAAAAACTTCTGTCTGGCAGGATCTGGAGAAGAAAAATAGAGATGTAATATAGAATTAAAAATTAAGTAAGGGCTAATTTGTTGTCTGTAAAACAAATTATATAAAGCACATTATTTTTCTTCGTAAGAGCCTGCCAGACAGAAGCTGATAAAATGGTTACTAACTTATCTGGAGCGGTACTTAGTAATTTACCTGCTCACCTTTCACTCATTATTAAAGGAGTGTTGTAACATGATCCGGAGATTTTTATTAATTTCATTACTTTTACTTTTATCAATTACCAGTGCAATGTCTCAGGAATATATATTAGAAAGAGTTCCTGCAGGAGACAAATCTTTTGTTATAGATTACGAAAGGGTAGACATTAAAATCAAAGATCAGGCTGCCAGGGTGACAATAGAAGAAAGACTTAAAAATAATTCCTCTTCCGATATGGAAGCAACCCTTATTTTTCCTATGCCGTCCGATGCGTCTATATCTAATTTTTCCATGCTTATAAATGGTAAAAAGGTAGAAGGAAAAATTATGGATAAGGATGAAGCGGCCTCTATATATGAAAGTATAGTGAGACAGCTTAAGGATCCCGGTCTGCTGGAAAATATTGGAACAGGCATGTTCCGTGCAAGAATATATCCCATACCTGCCAGAGGAGAGACAAATATTTCAATTTGTTATTCTCAGGTTTTACCATCTGATCTTGGACTCTGTAAATTCAAACTTCCTCTGGCAAAAAGAACTTCTGAATGGCCGGTAAATGAACTTACCATAGGTGTGGAACTCTCTTCATCCATACCGGTTAAATCCTTTTATTCACCAACTCATAATATGTCAATTAAAAAAGACGGGGATAAAACTGTAAAAGCAGGTTTTGAAGATACCCATTATAAAGGTGATAAAGATTTTATACTCTATTACGGTGTCTCTGAAGATTCTTTCGGACTTAATCTTTTGACTTACAGAGACAGGGGAGATGACCAGGGATTTTTCCTTCTCATTGCTTCTCCCGGACAGGAACTTGATAAAACAAAGGTTTTACCTAAAGATATTATCTTTGTCCTTGATACTTCAGGCAGTATGTATGATGAAGATAAAATTCTATATGCACAGAAAGCACTTAAATTCTGTCTCTCAAATCTTAACAGTAAGGACAGATTTAATGTTGTCACCTTTAATTCAGTTACAGATCTTTACAGCAGTAAACTTATGGATGGAACAGAGGAACACATTAAAAAAGCTAAAGAATTTGTAGATACCTTAAAACCTCTTGGAGGAACCAATATTGACGAAGCATTTCACGTAAGTTTGAAACAGTTTTCAGGGGAAAAAAGACCTAAATATATTGTATTTCTTACAGATGGCCTTCCCACCCAGGGAGAAACCGATACAAATGCAATTCTTAAAAATATCTCTGCAGAGAATAAAGAAAAAGTGAGAATCTTCTCTTTTGGTGTGGGAACAGATGTGAATACATTACTTCTGGATCTTATGGCAGAACAGAATCAGGGTTATACTTCCTATCTGAAAGCAGGTGAAGAAATGGAAGTAGAAGTTTCTTCCTTTTTTACCAAAATAAGTCATCCGGTGCTATCAGATTTATCTCTTGATTTCGGTAAAATCAAAGTCAAGGATATTTATCCGAAGGATCTTCCCGATCTGTTCAGAGGAAGTCAGCTTATCCTTGCGGGAAGATACACAGAGGCCGGACATACTGCAATAACCATGTCAGGAAAGGTGAATGGAGAAACAAAAAAATATGTTTACGAAAAAACCTTCCCTGAAAAAAATACCGATAATTCTTTCATTCCATGTCTCTGGGCTACGAGAAAAATAGGCTATCTTTTAAATGAAATAAGACTTCACGGAGAAAACAGAGAAACAGTTGAAGAAATAAAAGCTCTTTCCGTAAAATACGGCATTGTTACTCCCTATACGTCATTCCTCATACAGGAAGAGGTTACAGGCAGACGCCCTTTATCTCAAAGTCCTGAAGATGATTATGATAATAAGTTATATTCTAATATGCCATATGTACATGGAAGAGATGAAGGTAAGAGCGGATATGCAGACAATTCATCAGGAGAGGTAAATGTTCAGGCAAGCAAGGTTTTGAATGAATATGAGAAAGCAGAAACACTTCAGCCTGCTCCATCTTCCGAAGCCTACAGGGGGGGAGCTCTTACAAAAGATGTGGCAGATGCAATAAAAACAGTGGAAGATAAGACCTTTTATTTTAAATCCGGTATATGGACAGACAGTCTTTATAAAGATGGTAAAGATAAGATAGAAGTGAAATTTTTGAGTGATAAATATTTTGAACTTCTTAAAACCTATCCAAAACTCGGTAAATATCTATCTATAGGCAATAATGTGATTGTTCTCTTTGAAGGGAAGGCATATTATATAAGTGAAAAGTGAAAAGTGAATGGAGAATGGACGAAATTCTTTTCACTATTCACTACTCACTATTTTATGTAAGACTTTAAAATATTAAAATATATCTCAGAAGCCATACAGACCTGTTCAAAAGAAATGGACTCATCAGGTCTGTGGGCTTCTTCTAATTTGCCTGCCCCGAGTATTACAGGTTTTATACCTGCTGTCCAGAGTATATTTGCATCGGAATGGCTTCGGAAAATCTGAGGGTTCCAGGGTAAATCTATCTTTTTATAAATATCTTTAAGAGTTTTTACTACATTTCCTTTTTCAGGTATTTCATAACCTCTGTGAATGGTAGTAAACCTTATAGCACCATTGAGTTCTGGATTTTCTTCTGTTGCTTTTGCCAGAATATCTTCCAGTTCTAAAATAATCTCCTCTACAGGAGATACAGGAGGCAGATGAAGATCTAGCCATGCCTCACATCTATCTGGCACTACAAATCCCGATCTGGAACTTTCCAGTTCTCTTATATTATAAACTATATCGGAACGTTTATTTTCCATATAACTCGATATATTAAGAAGAAGTCCAAGCATATTTTTAATTGCATTCTGCCCCCTGTCTGCCAGAGAGGCATGAACCTGTTTACCTTCTGTACAGACCTGTAATTCAAGATATCCGAAATGTTTCATACATGGTTCCAGATCCGTAGGTTCACCGATTATTGCCCAGGGAAAATGAAAATCCTTTACAAGTTGTCTTGCTCCATCCCCATCTTCTTCTTCTCCTACTAAAAGGGCAAGTGCTGCAGGTACATGACTATGATTTTTCTCATGTAATGAAAGATAGGCTTCTATCATGGCAGCACAGTTTCCTTTCATATCGGAAGAACCGAGGCCTGTAATCAAGTCACCTTCTTCTTCATAACAGTAATGTTCAAGGTCATATGCCCATACAGTATCTATATGGCCTATAAGAGCAATTTCTATATTCATATCATCAGGTAATATAAGTAGATTATATCTGTCTTCATCTACATCCTGATATATAACATTCAACTCCTGTCTTTTCAGGTAACCATACAGAAAATCTGCCAGTTCCTCTTCTTTTCCCGAAGGACTGTATATATCTATCATTTTCCTCAATAATTTCTTTAATCTTTTTGGTGTAATATTATTAAATTTCATAACTTTTTTCCCCTGCAGTTTTTTTTAATTATTGATTTTCAAGGTTTTCTTTTTCCTTTAAAATTTTTCTCTGATGATCCAGGTTGAGGGTGAAGTAAACATGTTCCTGTGGATTTTTAAATCCCATTTTCTCAAAGAATTTAATAGCTTTACCATTATCTGCCTCTGTATCTACAAGGAGCATTCTTACCCCGCTTTCTATCATAAGTTCCAGGAAATGATTGAAGAGCTTTTCTGCTACCCCCTGTTTCTGGCAGGTCCGAGATACTCCCAGCCATAGTAGATGTCCGTATTTCCATGCAGAATGACTTTTACTTATGGTTGTTCCCAGTGTAAATCCCATAATCTCTTCATCTTCCGTTTCTGCTACAAGGCAGAATTCACTGTCTCCCTGGAAAATTGCGAGTACTTCATATTCATCCCATGTGCGATAAAGATTTGGCACCTTCTGTGCTGTAAATAAATCTTCACCCAGATGAAAAACCTTTGCTACATCATCAATATCCATTTCACGTACTGTTATATTTATTTTTTTCTTTTTTACATTTTCTTTCCCGTTCATAAAAAAGTCTGTCTCCCTTTGAATATAATATTGGAAGCGTGACGCGTGATAATTACTCTTCACTCTTCACCGGGCGAACACAGAGGTTCGCCCCTACTTTTCACTCTTCACTCTTCATTTTTCACTATTCACTCTTCACTCTTCACTCTTCACTCTTCACTACTCACTACTCACTATAGTTTATAGTGCATGGAAGGAATTAATTCTATTTCTAAGAATATTCTTACAGAAAGATTAAAATCCTTTCTTTCCAGGTTTGTTAATTTGAGGTGATCTTTTTGTGATTAAAGATTGTAATAGTAACGAAGATTTTAATGAAATTACTGAAGAAAGCAGAGTAAAACCGGTATTTCTTATGAAGCATTCCACTGCCTGTCCCCATTCTGCATGGGCACTGGAAAGATTTTCAGAATTTTCTAAAGATAATAAAGAATCTGATTTCTGGAAGGTCCATGTTATAGAAAATAGATCTTTATCCAGGAAAATAGCTGAAGATACAGGTGTTGAACATGCATCTCCCCAGGGATTTTTGTTTTTTAACGGAGAGGTAATATGGACTGGTTACAGGAATGAAATAAGTAAAGAACATATGATAGAGGCTTTAAAGATAATATCCTGATAATCCGTTACATTCTCGCGTCACGCGTTACGCGTCACGCGTCACGATTTAAAGAAAGGTTATATTAAATTTATGAAAGAAATTTTTGATACTCTGAAAGATTTATATGACAGTTTTGATAAAGAATATTTTATTCCCTCGGAGAACAGCTGCGGAGAATGTAAACTTTGCTGTACCTCTGATATGAAGTATCCTCCTTTATCAAAACTTGAATGTGATTTTATAGAGGATTTTTTTAAAGAACATGACGGCAATCCTGATATAGAATCATTTAAAAATTTTATGATAAACAGGGATAGAAGCCACTGTCCTTATTTTAATCCTCTCAGCGGTTGTAATATATATAATGCAAGGCCTATGTACTGCAGGCTTTTTGGCCTGTTTCGCTTCAAGGGAAATACTCCTGTACCTAAAAACTGTGTTTTTTATGGAAAAACTGTGAGAGCAACACCTCAACTTATGTATAAAATTATAAAATATTTCCCTGAATTTGCAGAATTGAAATATAAATATGCCCTTCTTAAAGCGGTAGATGATAAAGAAAAACTGGAAGCTCTTATAAATCTCGGTAAAGAATATATAAGACAGGACAGGGAAGATGTCTCATTACCATTATTTGAAGAAGCAATAAAGATTTCTCCCCATGATTTTAGAGCACATTTTTATGCAGGCACTGTTTACAGGTGTAAGAATAATCTCTCTATGGCAGCAGAGGAACTGGAGAAAAGTCTTTCTTTCGGAGGAGAAAAAGAATTCCCTGAAATTCACGGACATTTAGGATTTATTTATCTGGATATTCTGGATACTCACTCCAATCTTTCAGAAACAGATAAAAAAGAATTAATAGAAAAATCCTTTTCTTCATTTACAAGATCTATGGAGTTTGAAGCAAATAAAGTCACTCCCCATATGGGAATGGCTTTTGTTTATAATGCTAAAGGTGATAGAGACAGAGCTCTTGCAGGTTTCAATAAAGTTCTGGAAATGGAACATGACAACAGTCTGGCCCTGAAGATGGTAGAAAGTCTGTCTAAATAAGTAGGGGCGAACCCTGTGTTCGCCCGGTGAAGAGTGAAGAGTGAAAGGAGTTTAAGGTTTATAGTTTATGGTTGATTAATTTTCAACTTTAAACTCTCAACTCTCAACTTTTTGAACCTTTATTCATATTATTCGTATAGTATGTTAGAAATGCAGTTGATTAAGAAATTTAAATTGCTGATTGCTGCCTCCCGTCACGCGTTACGCGTCACGTATCACGATATGAATAAAGGAGTTTTATTTATGAAAACCATTCTGTTTATTCTCCCTGCTCTTCAGGAAGTGCTTTCTGCAAAATTCCGGCAGATAAAATATTCCCTTTTTCCTCCTTTGAGTCTCCTTACCCTTGCAGGACTTGTTCCTCCTGATAAATATAATCTCATAGTAAGGGATGAACATGTAGAAGATGTTTTTATAGATGAGCCGGTAGATCTTGTTGTAATGACAGTTTATATCTCATCTGCAAAAAGAGCTTATGAAATAGGTAAATACTACAGAGAAAAGGGAGCGAAAATATTTATGGGAGGTATTCATCCCTCTACTATGAGAGAAGAAGCAATGTTACATGCAGACAGTATATGTATCGGCCCCGGTGAGTCAGTATTTCTTCAGATCCTTTCCGATTTTGAAACAAATAATTTGCAGAAAATTTATTACGGAGATAAGCTTACAGATCTCTCTGAAATACCTCTGGCAAGAAGGGATTTAATGAACAGAGACAAATATCTTGTGCCAAATACGGTAGTTGCTTCAAGAGGGTGTCTCTATAACTGTGATTTCTGCTACAAGAAAAGCTTCTGGGGTGAAGATTACTATAAATTCCGACCTCTGGAAGATATAAAGAAAGAGCTTGATACTTTTAAACAGAGATTTGTCTTTTTCCTGGATGATAATCTTATGGGAAACAGAATTGAGGCACGGAAGATCTTCAGACTTTTAAAAGAATATAATTTCATATGGCAGGCAGCAGCTTCAATCGATGTGGCTTACAGTCGGGGCTTTCTAGAGGAAGCCTATGACTGTGGCTGCAGAAGTCTTTTCGTAGGATTCGAATCAATATCTAAAGATAACATGAAAAATTCCAATAAAATTCAAAATCAGAAATATGATTATATTGATGCCATAAAAAGATTTCATGATGCAGGTATAATGTTAAACGGAAGTTTTGTCTATGGCCTGGACTGTGATGGGCCGGAGGTATTTGAAAAAACCCTTGAATTTGCAATAAAAAATAAAATAGAAACAGCCACTTTTCATATTTTTACACCTTTCCCTGGAACAAAATTATTTGAAAAACTTCAAAATGAAGGTAGAATTCTTCACTATAAGTGGGAAGAATATGATACGAGGCATGCAGTATTTCAGCCGGCACTTATGTCACCGGAAAAACTTGAAGAAGGATACTGGGAGTCCTATGAGAAGTTTTATTCTTATAGCTCGATTTTTGCCAGATCTGCGGGACTTACCAATCCTCTTAAAAGGATTTTATATAACATTTCATGGAAAAAAGTTGACGGACTCTGGAATTTTATAATAAAAAATAATCTTTTAAGATTTATAATGCCTGTTTTTGAAAGTGTACTTGCTAAAAATACAAAAGCCTGTGTTTCTGAGAAAGTTGAATGGAGTAAAACTGAAATGTTGTATAGTGAAGGGTGAAGGGTGAAGAGTGAAGGGTGAAGGGTGAGTAGGGGCGTTTAATTAAACGCCCTTATAACGGTCACGCATCACGCATCACACGCATCACGCATTACGCATTACGCATTACGCATTACGTCCCACCCGTCACGCGTTACGCGTTACGCGTCACGAAATAAATAAAATATATAAAAAATTTTTGAACCTTTTTATAAAACTGACGTATTAAATAATAAGAACAGCTGGAAGGAAATTCTAATGAAAGCAGATGAAGTTTTAATGGAAGAATTAAAAGCAGGTAATGTACAGGCCTTTGATCTGATTATATACAGGTATGAAAAATCACTTCTGAATTATCTTTATCGCTGGATTGGTAATTTTCACCAGGCAGAAGAACTCTGTCAGGAAGTATTTCTAAGGGTTTATAAAAGTGCTTTCAAATTTAATTCTGAACAGAAATTTTCTCCCTGGCTTTATCGGATTGCAAACAACCTCTGTATAGATGAATATAGAAAAAATAAAAATGTAAAAAAAGTAGATATTGAATATGTAGATCTTCCTTCATCGGAAAATATAGAAGAAAAAGTAGAAAAAGAAGAACTTGAAGATAGAGTAAAGAAAGCAGTAATGTCCCTCCCGCAGGATCACAGAGCTGTTTTAATACTGAAACATTACCAGGGATTATCATACAATGAAATAGGTGAAATTCTTGGCTGTCCTTTAGGAACAGTCAAGTCAAGAATGCATTATGCATTGATTGAATTAAAAAAGGCTCTGGACAGGGGTAATTAGGAAGAGAATTTAATTAATAGTCTCCTTCCACCTTTATTGACCTGCCAGGAAAGGAGTTGAAACATATGTCCTGTAAGAATATAAAATCAGAGCTGGTTCATTTTATCTACGGAGAGGTAACTCCTGAATTAAACAACAATATTAAAGAGCATTTATCAGTATGCACAGACTGTAAAAGTGAATTTGAAAGTCTGTCAGGTACAAAATTAATGCTTGATAACTGGAAAAACATATCTCCCTCTGAAGAGTTTCAGACTGTTTTAAATAAGAGTATAAAAGACTGTGTGCCGGAGCAAATAAATCACCTGGAGGAAATAAAATGTGCATGCTTCTCTATGGTTAAAACCCTTTCTCCTGCCATATGCGGTATAATTGTGACAACCTGTATGGTTTTAGTAATGTCTGCAAATGTTCAGATTACTCAGTTAAACCCTGTCTCTCTCATATTATGCGGTATATTCTGGGGTGGAATTTACAGTATGATCTTTGATCTTGCTATAAAAAACGGATCTTATGGAGATAAAGTCCGTATGAGGGAATTACTGGGGTTAAACCTTAAAATTTCAGTATATGCGGCATTCCTTTGCCTTTCCATAGGTGCTGCATTAATACTTCTGTCACCTCTTTCCGGTACCGGTATTTCCTATCTTCAGGAATTTATCTACAGTTTTACCCCTCTTTTAATAGGGAGTTATTTTACAGGAAGAAAGGTTCATCACAATCATATACTGCACGGTATATTCCTTTCCATATTATATATACTGATGATTGGGCCTGCCATTTATATTCAGTGTATTAACTTTGAATTTACAGTATATGTTCTGTTTATAGCTATTTCTTCTCTCGGTGCTATTACGGGAGGTACAACAGGTTCCTGGTTAAGCGGAAGATTTGTAACTCACAATGTCAGGAAAGGTATATAAAATTATTATCAGGAGGAATATAGAATGAAAATTTTCAGAAGAATTAAAGAGATTGACACACAGAAACAGGAAGAAGTAATTGATATAACAGATGAGATAAATAATTTTATAAAAGAAAGAGGCATAAAAAGCGGAACATTAACAGTACAGACCCTTCATACCACAATGGGTTTAATTGTTCAGGAAATTACAGAACCGAGGCTCTGCAGAGATATAATAAAACATCTGAATGAAATAGTTTCTCAGAGTATTGAAGATTATGAACATAATGATATAGATAAAAGGCCTGAGGTGACAGATAAAGTTCATGAGCCTCTTAATGGCAAAGCCCATATTCAGAGCCTTCTTCTGGATAATCAGTTATTTCTGGATATATGGGATGGTAAGTTAACACTTGGAACATGGCAGAGGGTTGGACTTGTTGAACTGGACGGCCCGCGTGAAAAGAGAAAATATCTTCTGAAAGCATGGGAAGATCCTAAAACCTTAATGTTTTATAAAAGAGATTTTAAAGATGCAATTTACCCTGTTAAGAAATCTTTCAAGATGTCAAAACTTATGTCAGGTTTAAAACATTTTTAACCGGAAGATAAATCTCCCTCTATAGCCGGTTAAGCTTAGAGGGAGATGCATTTCATTATGAGAAAATTCTCCTATTCTACTACAAAATTTTCTTCCATAGTTCCTACAAACACTTTAAATTCTCCCGGTTCTATAATCCTTTTATTTTCAATCCCTATAAAAGACATTGACTGAGGAGTAATTTCAAAGATAACACTTTTACTTTCTCCGGGATTTAGATAGATCTTTTCAAAACCTTTTAATTGCCTATTCGGCCTTGATACCTGTGCAGCTACATCGTTAAGATATAAAAGAACAGTTTCTTTACCTGCAATATGCCCGGTGTTTTTTACTGTTACAGTAGCTTTCACTGTTTCTCCTTTTTTTACTGCCTTTTTATCCAGTGTTAATCCTGAAGTTTCAAAGGTACTATAACTGAGACCATGACCGAATGGATAGAGGGGGTTATATTTATTTGTTTCAAAATTTTCTATTGGTTTATAATCATATAAAGTTATGCCATTGGTATTTCTCGGATAGGTAAAGGGGAGTTTCCCGTCAGGATTATAATCTCCGAAGAGTATATCGGCAATTGCTCTGCCCCCTTCCATTCCCGGCCTCATACCTACTATTACAACAGAAACCTCTTCTGCAATTTCTGTAACTATTCTGGGACGGCCTTCTAATAGAAGAAGAATTACAGGTTTTTTTGTTTTAATCATAGCCCTTGCAAGATTTAGCTGTCCTTCATCAAGTGTGAGATTTTCAATAGATCCCGGACTTTCACAGTAGGCTTTTTCTCCCAGGCATAGAAGGATTATATCATTGTTTTTTGCCTCTTCTACTGCTTTTTCTATATTTACTTCTTTATCAAAAGTGGAGCCTTCTACAAAGGTAACCTTATCTTCACATTTTTTTTCTATTGCTTTTACCACTGTAAGTTTGTTCTCAGGATATAGAGATTCATCATCTCCCTGCCATGTAACAGTCCATCCGCCGTTTAAAACGTGAAGTAAATTTGCCGTGGGGCCTGTAACAAGGATTTTAGATTTTTTATTCAGAGGAAGGATAGTACCTTCATTTTTTGCAAGTACAATAGATTCTCTTGCAGACTGAAGGTTTATTTTTTCCGATTCCTCTGTGGCAAATTTTTTTGCCATAGATTCTTGATGGTACGGATCTTCAAAAATTCCTGTTTTAAATTTGACTCTTAATATCCTCGAAACTGCATCATCAATTCTTTCCATAGGAACTTCTCCGTCTTTTACCAGTTCCAGGAGGAGGGAGTAAAAAGTAAAATCAAAGGGCACCATACTCATATCCACACCTGCCATGACTGCTATCTTCACTGCTTCTTTCGGTGAAGATGCCACTTTATCCCTTGTATAAAGTCTCTTAATATCTTCCCAGTCAGAAACTGTAAAACCTTCAAATTTCAATTCACCTTTAAGTATTTCAGTGAGATAGTGATAATTGGCATGACCAGGTATTCCGTCAACCTCTGCAGAATTAATCATAACTGTAGGAGAACCTGCCTTTACTCCTTCTTCAAAGGTGGGAAGGAAATATTCTCTTATCATTCTTTCACTTATCCATGCAGGACTTCTGTCTTTCCCATTTACGGGGAAGCTGTATCCCACATAATGTTTTAAACATGTGGCACATTTATCGGGAGAACCGTAATTATCTCCCTGCTGTCCTTCTATATAGGCTTTCCCCATTTCTGATGCAAGATATACATCTTCTCCGCATGTTTCCCAGAATCTTGACCAGAGAGGCTGACGTCCTATATCCATTACAGGATAGAAATTCCATGGAATTCCGCATGCTCTCACTTCTCTTGCAGTAATTTCTCCTTCTTTTCTTGATAAGTCTCTGTTAAAGGTTGCTGCCATGCTTATGGCCTGAGGAAACAGTGTTGAACCTTTTGTATAGGTTGCTCCATGAATTGCGTCTATGCCGTAAAGGACAGGTATTTTCAGCCTGGTCTTTTTTGCCGTGTCCTGAACAGAGGTTGTTACTTTAATCCATGTATCGAGAGACTGAGTTTTATCATATGGGGTATTTAGAATTGACCCGACATGATATGTCATGATAGCTGTTTCCAGTTTATTCATATCTACAGGAAATCCTTTGTTTTCATTTTCAGGAACGGAAATAACCTGAAATGTTACCTGTGTCATCTGTCCTACTTTTTCTTCAAGAGTCATTTCTTTGAGTAAAGTTTCTACTTTTCTGTTTATTTCTTCATCATTCTGGCCTGCCAGAATTTCTGTGACGGAAAATACTGTAATTACAATGTATATCAAGAACAAAGTAATTACCGTAATTTTGAGTTTTTGTGTAAACATCATATTCACCTCTTATAAATAAAATTATGGATAAAATTATATCATAAATAATTAAAAATCATTAATTGATTTTATTATATCTTCTTTAAATTCTTTTGCAGATAAATAACGGTTTTTTTCATTTTTTAAGATAGATTTATTAACTACTTTGGTTAACGTTGTTTTTTATGTAGGTTTACCTACTTTCATGTAAATTTACGTAAATATAAATCAACGGGATAATCAAAGATATATTTACCTGTTATAAGATAGTAAAGTGTTGCACCGGTAGAATAAATATCTGTCGGAGGTTTTACGAACCGGTACAGACTGGCAGTATAGCCCTTTTCCCATGTAATAATTATATTGCCACAGATGTTGGAAATTCAATAATGCAATGAATTTAAGAAGCTTTTCCCATGTAATAATTATATTGCCGCAGGCGGCGGAGCAGTGAGAGATAGTACTATAAAAATATGGGATATTAAAACTAAAAAGTGTGTCGTAACTTTTGAGGGACATAGCAGACCTGTTAATTCTATAAGTGTCTTCGGTGATGGCAGAAGGTTTATAAGTGGAAGTTCTGATAACAGTTTAAAATTATGGGATCTGGATATTAAAAAATGTATAATGAATTTTCGGGAACATACTCTTCGTATCAATGATATTTCCATATCACCTTATGGAAATTTATTTGTTTCTGCAGGTGATGATAAAACTATAAAAGTCTGGAATACAAATCAATGTAACAGTATGGCAACTCTCAAAGGACATGATGAAAAAGTAAATTCACTGGATTTTTCTTCTGACGGGCGTTTCATAATCTCCGGAAGTTCTGATAAAACAGTAAGATTATGGAGTTCAGACAGTTTCCATTTGAATATAAAATATAAGAAGAATTTGTCGAAGACCCGGAGTTATCCGGTAATAAAGAAGAAATAGGCTCTTCTAAATATATAACAGGAAAAACTATTTCCGGAGAAATAGAGTCATGGGGTACCAGAAAGGAAAAAGCCTCACCTGAATATAAACTGGAGAAAATTATCTCTTCAGAAATAGAGACATTCAATAAAATAAAAACAAAACTCCCTGTTTTTTCTTTAAGTTCCGTATTATCTTATCTTTCAGATAAAACCATAATTTTAAAGAAGTTTATATGGACTTCAATAGCCGGCATTTGTAGATATTACCTGAATTATCATAAAAAAAACCTTAACGAGGGCAGTGAAAAAAAGTATGATTCGGATAAATATCCTCTGTGACAGGCATGTTCATACACTTATGGTATGTCTTTTTTTTACCTCTGAAATTCTGAGAAGGGGCAACCCTTCTCAGAATTTCAGTTTACAGTTAATCTTTAGCTTTTTTCCTGATTTTCTTCGATAATTTCCTCTGATTTTTCTACATGTACTTCTTCATATTTCTCAGGCTTTTTATCTTCTTTTTCTTCAGTTTTTTTTCTGAAACGTCCCAGTAAAGACTGAATCTGTTTGTCTGATAATAGTTTTGCGAATATAATTATTATTATGCCTGCAGGTATGGAAATAATAATTACATAGAGGAGAATGGTATTTATAATATCCTTTATTCCATATATTATAGCAGGAAACAGCAGATAGAATATTGATATAAATAAGAGTAAAGCTGTAGAAACATGTATTGAAGCGGATTTAATTCCTTTTTTCTCAAAATAGAGGAACATATTTTTTATTGTCTCTGTATCACAGAGCCAGAGCCACCAGAGATAGAGTAAAATTAAAAACAGTATAGTAGAATATTTCGGAAATAAAAAATTAAAGAAATATAGAAATATTACTGTCCATATGAATTTTCCCAGGGGAATATCCCTTGTTTTTAATTCTCCCAGTATGAGAGAAAGATTTTTACTCAATAAAGGCCAGACGAGAATACGGAAAATCAGTAATACCAGAAGAAAAGCTACGATAATAATGACATTGGGTACACTCCCTGTAAGGCCGAGAGTATAACTCATAACAAACCCGGTAAACACATAGTATGTATTTTTTACCTGTTTTTTTACAAGAGGGCATGCAAAATAGTTCCACCATCTCTGGAAAAATTCCTTTGAACCTCCCGGAGTTACAGGCTCATTTATGGATAAAGGTTCGAACATGACAAGGGTAAAGAGGGCATCTTCGCTTTTAAGGGCTATTTCATTTCTTCTTGTAGTAATCCTTTCAATTTCAACCCTTACATTGAATAGATGGGACTGAACCTGAAGTATTTCAAGGACATGCCTTGCCTGTTTTAATACCATAAGGAGCTGTTTTTCTTCTGCCTGAAGATTTGTAAGTCTTCTTCCCAGGTCTACAAATTCTTCTGTTACATCAGGAGCACTTATCTTCTGAGAATAGATTACACCGAGATTATGGGCTTCTTTAATAAATTCATGTCTGTTTTTTACGGGAATTCTGAATTGAATCTCACCTGATTTTCTTCCGTTATTATTTACTTTTATTTTTTCACTGTAACTTTTTCCACCGTATTTTTCTGCAATTTCTATTGATTTTTCCCTTGCTTCCGTAAAGGAATCTACCTTTACTGTTATTATTCCTTTCCAGAATACCTTGTGAGGTTCAGGAAAAAACTTCCTCTTTTGAGGATCTCTGCTTCCGGCATGGGCAGGCATAAGACTGGCAAAAAACATGAACATGATAAATAAAAAAATAACTTTTTTACAGGGGGAATACATAGGTAAAACTCTCCTTTCTCAATTTGATAGCCTGACTTTTTACTAGCAAATTCATTGCCATATTTTTACTATTTTACTGAGGTGACCATATTTAATTTTCGTGACGCGTAAGGCGCAATGTCATTAAGTTAACGTTATAACCATCTAAATTGGCTGCCTGGCGCTCCTCCGAAAAAATCTAAACTGTAACATTTATATCTGTTAGAGCTTACATCATGCTACTTTACACTGTATATCAATTAAATACACTTGTGCCGCCGTGATATTTTTGCCCTTCGGGGACTGCGTAGCTCCAGAGCACCAGGCAGCCAATTTGCTATATGTTTCTTAACTTAACGCCATTGCGCGTAAGGCTTGACGTGTCAAGGGAGGAAACCATTTATGAAATGCTCAGGTCAGTAATATATTTTGAAATTTATTATAATTATTTCCTGTAGACAAAAAATTAGAAATTATTATAATAATTCTATCATATTACATTTTAAGAAAGGAAATTTTATGAAAAAGATTTTACTTGTTTTTATCATTTATATAATCATATCGGGCAGATTATATGCCAGAGAGGCTGAATTGGAGGCAAATTTTACTTTATTAAACATAGACCATGAGACTGTTCCTGTAGAAAATGGTTTTCCTTTGCCTTCTTTTGAAAAACAGAGGAAACCTTTTATTAATCTGGAAGGAATATGGAAAAAAGAGCGTTTTAAAGCAGATGATGAAATTACTCTTATGAGGCGAGATAAGACCGGCTATGAAGCTTTAGTAAAAGAAGCAGAGGGGAGAGAAAGAGAAGATTATAATGATGCCTCATGGGAAAATAAATATCTTCCATCTGTAGAAAATAAAATGAATGAATACCAGAAAAGGCCTGAATATTATGAAGATGGTTTATGGTACCGACGTTCTTTTAATGTTTCGAAAAGTTTTAAAGGCGAGAGAGCAATAATAAAATTTCATTCAGTTAACTATGTGGCAGATGTCTGGATTAACGGTTCCTATGCAGGTTATCATGAAGGAGGTTACACACCTTTTGCTTTTGATATAACACCTTTTGTAAGATTCGGAGAAAAGAATATTATTGCCGTCAGAGTAGATAATCCTGAATGGGGAAAAAGAAAAGATATAGTTCCTTTTACGAAGGTAGACTGGTTTAACTATACAGGTATTATTCACGATGTTTATATTGAATTTCTTCCTTCTGTTTCCATTTCAAGGGTCGATATAGTGCCGAAATCTATGGAAGGTGACGTAGATTTAAAATTTGTTATCTGGAATCCTGAAAAGAAAGATTCTAAAGTGAAAGTGGCTTTTTCAATATATAAAGCATGTGTTACTGAGAAAAATATTTTATCTGAATGTGCTTCGGAGCTTGCAGGTTTGCCTGTTAATGTTCAGGGATCTTCCGAAATGGATCTTTCTTTTAAAGGTGAAACAGTAAAAGCAGGTTTAAATAAAATAAAGATTGAAAATCCTCTGTTATGGAGTCCTGAAAAACCATTTCTCTATATATTAAAGGCTGTTTTAACATCAGATGGCCATATTGTCGATGAATTTTATACACAGTTCGGCATAAGAATATTAGAAACGAAAGGTAATAAATTTCTCTTAAATAAAAAACCTTCTTTTTTTCCTTCTGTAGCAAGGCATGAAGATCATCCCCTTTACGGAAGAGCTATTCCAAAAAATATTATTTACAGTGATTTAGTCCTCATTAAAAATCTTCATACCAGAATGGTAAGAACAGGTCATTATCCGAATAATCTCTTTACATATATTCTGTCAGACAGACTGGGCCTTGCAATAATAGAAGAAATACCTGTCTGGTGGTTTGACAGTGAAGATGAGTGGAAGATACAGAATGAAAGAAGACATATTCATGAACAGATGTGGAGGGAAATGATTTTCAGAGACTATAACAGACCTTCTATTTTTCTCTGGAGCGCCTGTAATGAATGTCTTGATGTTAAAAACAGGAAAATCTTCATAGAAAAAATTCATAAAGATCTTGATGGAATGTATCCTGACGGAAGATTTGTCACCCAGTCTGCCGCAGCAGACCGTCCGGGGCCTCACGATGATTCTCAATTTTCAGTGGATGTGCCTGGATGGACTATGTATTACGGTATTTTCTATGGTAAAGATCCTTATAAAGAGACGAGAAAATTTCTTCATGATATCCAAAGAATTCACCCTGATAAACCTGTTCTTGATACGGAATATGGCAGATGGTCAAGGGAGGATCATAAAGAACAGGACTTACAGATAAAAATATTCAATGAAACCTTCAGAGCATTTTCAGAATCGGCATCTATAAAAGAAGACGGCGCTGTGAATGAACATGGCGGATTAATGGCTGCCACCTGGTGGTGTGTTTTTGACTGGTATACCAGTTCCATACCAGACGGATTTCAGAGCATGGGACTTTATCAGATGGATAGAAAGACTTCAAAAAAGGTTTCCCCTTTATTAAGAGAAAAATATTTTATTTATCATCCCGTAAAATAGAAATAAGTTTTATTCTTCAAACAGGAGAAATAATAGATGGAAGGTTATAATATTATAAAAACTATCGGTGCCGGCGCAATGGGGCAGGTATATCTGGCAAAAAATAATCACGGTATTTATTATGCCATTAAAGAGTCTGCCGATTTTTCTTCCGGGGAAGATAAAGAAAGCCAGTTATCTCTTAAAAGCCTTCAGAAAGAAGCTAACTTACTTTCTTGCATAAAACACCCGGGGCTTCCGAGATATTATAAGTCCTTTAATAATAAAAGTAGAATGTATGTAGTTATGGAATATATAGAAGGAGATACTCTTGAGAAGAAACTGGAAGAATCTGTCAAACCATTTAGTGAGAAAAGAGGATTGTCCTATGGTATTCAATTATGTGAAATTCTCTTTTATCTTCATACCCTTTCCCCTGAGCCTGTAATATATAGAGATTTGAAGCCTGCAAATATTATAATTACAGAAAAAAATACTGTGAGATTGATAGATTTCGGAGTGGCAAGACGTTATGATCCGAAGAAAATCTGTGATACTATAAGGCTTGGAACCCCCGGATATGCTGCTCCCGAACAGTATAGAACTAAAGGACAGTCCACTCCGAGAAGTGATATTTATTCACTGGGAATTGTTCTTCATGAGATTTTTACTCTCCATGACCCTTCAGTCACACCATTTAAACTTCCTTCTATAAGACACTTAAATCCGAATATTTCAGAAGAACTTGAATATATGATAAAAAAAGCTGTAAGTCTTGATCAGAGAGACAGATATGTTGATATGGGACTTTTCAGGGAAGAACTTCTTACCTACTATGACGAAACTTTCGGCTATTATGTGTCTCCATACAGTAAAAGCAGTCCTTATATGGAGATCGGTCACTCTCCTTCTATCAGAGAAATATCAGATCCTTTTACCGGTAAAGGCAGTTTTAGACCTGAATTAATTTCTGACGGAGTAAATTTAAATATTTCTCCAGGTAAATCTGAATTCATACCAGTTTTCCACAGTGTTCCTTTACCTGAAAAACATGATGTCTCTTCTTTAAATGAAAACCTCAATCTTCCCGAAAAGATAATATTTAATACTTATGCTTTCATTAAAGGATTTCTAGGTTTTCTTTTTACCAATCCTGATTCCTTAGGGACCATGTCCGTTGTAATAGCTATATGTATTTGTATAGTTTTTTTTCAACCTGCTACAGCTCTCATAGTTTTTTTGATAGGATTGTTTATTACATTCATCAGATATCTCGCAGGTTTATAAAGAAATTAAAAAAACCTTTACCATTTCTGTAAAGGTTTTTTTACTGTCTTCGGTTACTGTAATTTTATTGAACTCTTCTGTCCTTTTTTTTCAACTATTATTTCTTTTTCGTCTAAATATAAAACTCTGTATCCTTCAATTAATTCATCACCTGTTCTGACAACAAAACTTTTCCTGTCAGACCTTATAATACCCAGATATTGAGAACCATTCCATAGAACCCCTGTATATTTGAATAAATTTTCAGCATTTACCCTGGATATTTCTTCCTCTTTGTCTCCTTTTCCATTTTCTTTATTATCTATGACAGGAGGTTTATCATCAGGCATTGGATTTACAAAAGGATTTTCCCTGTGAGGTTCAGTGGTATTTGTATTAAATGTTTCAGGAAGTTTTTTATCATCCATCGGACTCTGAAAAGGATCTCTAACGGTAGATGTTACTTTCGTTCCTGAGATTGATGTAACAGGTTTTTTCGTCATTTTGTCACCATCCACAGGACTGGTGAACATATTTACTTTATCTGAAATTATTTCTATTTCTCCGGAGGTAATGACTTCTTCCCCCCGGACAGACTGTAATGTAATGAGCAGAACTATGATGACTGAAAGAAATATAACTTTTCTCATAACTTTTCACCTCCTCTCTGTATGTTATCAGGAAAATCAGGAATGCTTTTCTCTTTTTATAACCTTTTTAGTAAAAATTCATAACTTTATTATATATTAACATTACATATTTAAAAAGTCAATAAGAAAATATTAAAAAGTTATGGAATTTTTTATAAAATTTGCTATACTGATTATACTGAAAATAGAAAAGAGATGTAGTGAAAATGGCAACACTTGGAGAATTTGTAAAGATTCAAAGGGAAAAAATAGGTCTTTCACAGGAAGGGCTCGGCAGATTTGTAGATATATCTCAAAAACAGATTTCCAATATAGAATCTGACTATATAAAACAACCCCACAGGAGTACTTTGAGGAAAATAGCAAAAGCACTGGATTGTTCTTATGAGCAATTATTAAACCTGGCAGGATATCAGGTTAACT
>Ga0351876_1037_pt1 | contig 37204 bp, 26 predicted proteins | sample BONcelFGM3001C15_FD_206774 | JGI IMG/M metagenome (GOLD analysis project Ga0351876, IMG submission 206774) | Enriched cells from coal bed in the Powder River Basin, Montana, United States - BONCAT cells FGM rep3 HSBNCT.FGM.300.1.C15 ...
TTCTCCGCGCCTCTGCGTCTCCGCGGTTTCCTTTTTTATTTCAGACTTTTTGGCGGGCAAATTCCCGGCCAAAAACGGGTCGGGTATTTGCCTCATTTATGGGGGGAGGTTTGAAACGATATGGATGAGATGAGCCGGGCAAAGGTGCGGCGCTGCCGCGCCAGGAATAAACTTCTCCGCGCCTCTGCGTCTCCGCGGTTTCCTTTTTTATTTCAGACTTTTTGGCGGGCAAATTCCCGACCAAAAACGGGTCGGGTATTTGCCTCAATTATGGGGGGAGGTTTGAAACGATATGGATAAGATGAACCGGATATTGGTGCGGCGCTGCCGCGCCAGGAATAAACTTCTCCGCACCTCTGCGTCTCCGCGGTTTCCTTTTCTATTTGTAACTTTTTGTCGAACAAATCTTTTCAGGGCGCGGCGTTGCCGCGCCCTAATCCTGCCTATCCTGCCCATCCTGTTAAAAACACCGTCACTCAGCAGCACCCAGCTACTTCAGTGCTTCCCTGACTATATCGACAATGCTGTCGCGCGATGGCATGGAGCGGTCCTGCTCGGAGCGCAGCTTCATTTCCACGGCGTTTTCCTTGAGTGTTTTGGCGCTGACCACCAGGCGCACGGGCAGGCCGATGAGGTCGGCGTCGTTGAATTTTACGCCCGGGGATTCGCTGCGGTCGTCGTAGAGAACATCGAATCCCGCGGCTTTCAATTCCTGGTAAAGAGCCTCGGCCGCGGCGTCCACTTCGTCGCTTTGTTTGCCGAGTGTCATCATGTGTACGTCAAAGGGCGTGATTTCCTTGGGCCAGACAATGCCGTGTTCATCGTGGTGCTGCTCGATGGCCGCAGAGAGCAGGCGCGTGACGCCGATGCCGTAGCAACCCATGATCATGGGTTTTTCCTTGCCGTCTTCGTCTGTGAATTTGGCGTTCATGGCCACGGAGTAGCGCGTGCCCAGCTTGAAGATGTGGCCCAGCTCGATGCCCTTTTCCACGCGCAGCATGGCATCGCACGCGGCGCACTTGTGCCCGGCGCCGGCCATGGCGATGTCCGCGGTTTCGACGTGTTTGGGGAAATCGCGCGCGGGCACGATGTTCTTCATGTGGTAGTCTTTTTCGTTGGCGCCGCACACGTAGGCGTTGTCCATGGCAATGGAATCGTCCAGGATCACGCGGATGGTGTCGCTCAAACCGATAGGGCTTGCGAACCCTGGGGCGATGCCGGCTTTGGCCAGGTCTTCGGCCGCGGCCAGGTCCAGGTTCGTGCATTTCAACTGGTTGGTGAGCTTGACGTCGTTCACGTCCAGGTCGCCGCGGATGATGGCGATAACGAGCGCGCCGTCGGCTTTGTAGAGCACGTGCTTGAGGCACTGCTCGGGCTTGATTTTGAGGAATGCGGCCAGGTCCTCGATGGTCTTTGTGTCCGGGGTGTGCACTTTTTCAGGAGCCGCGTCCGTGGTTTCTGCATACACATTATGGGTTTTATCGAAGGGGGCCATTTCCTGGTTCATGGCCTTGTCGCACTGGTCGCAGATAATGATGTTGTCCTCGCCGATATCCGAGACCACCATGAACTCGTTGGAGCTTTTGCCGCCCATGGCGCCGGTGTCGGCCTCGATGATCATGGTCTTGACGCCGCAGCGCTCGAAGATTTTGAAGTAGGCCTGGCGCATGGCGTTGTAGGTGTTGTCCAGGGATTGCTCATTGGCCTCGAAGCTGTACGCGTCCTTCATGATGAACTCGCGTGCGCGCAGCAGGCCGCCGCGCGCGCGGGGTTCGTCGCGCATCTTGTTGGCGATCTGGTACAGGGTCACGGGCAGATCCTTGTAGGACTGAATGAATGCGCGGGCCATGAAGGTCACGGGTTCCTCGTGCGTGGGGCCCAGGCACAGGTCGTGGCCGCTGCGGTTTTTGAGCTTGAACAGCACGGGGCCGAACGCGTCCCAGCGCCCGCTTTCCACGAGCAGTTCCTTTTGCATCATCTGCACCATGATGGTTTCCTGGCTGCCGATGGCGTCCATTTCCTGGCGCACGATATTTTCCACCTTGCGCAGCACCCTGAGGCCCAGGGGCAGGAAATTGTAATGGCCCGAGGACACCATCTGGATGAGCCCGGCGCGCAGGCTGAGCTGGTGGCTCACGGACTCGATATCTTCTCCGGTGTTGCGCAGGGTTCTGAGGAAGAACTGCGACATTTTCATTGCGGGCACGCATCCTTTCACAAACGCATTAATTTTAACTTTGTAATATTAGCCTGTTTGGCGGGAAATGACCAGAAAAACCGCGCGGGCAAATGCGGTGCGGAGCGCGCGGCGCGGGTTGCAGGCAAGTCAGATCTGGTTGATGAGAAGCGGCTTGCTTTCCTTGTAATCCTCGCTGAAATTCATGATGAGGATGACTTCGGTGCGCTGTTTCTGTGCGAGGTTGACCACGACCTTGTCGCACAGGAACCGGGTGAGGTAGATGCCGCGGCCACCCGCGGCGATGAGGTCTTCGTGTGTGGGGTTGATGCCCTTGTTGAGCTGTGTGAGCACGCGCTCCTTGGTGAGGATGCCGGACACGTCCAGGATGGCGACCGCGAGTTTCTCGGCGTCCATGCCGTATTCCAGGGCCACCTCTTCGGTTTCCTTGAGCGTGACCTGGGAGCCTTTTTCATAGCCGTACGCGTGGTAGATGGCGTTGGTGCCCATTTCCACGAGCCCGGTTTTGAGGCCGTAGAGCTTGTCCTCGTTCAGCTTCTGCTCGGCGTACTCCATGATCCGGTTCACGGCCACTTTGAGGGCCGCGGTGTCCGTGACATTGATGCGGGTGATTTCCGTGCCGGGCTCCACATAATTGACGAGCCCGAAAATGTTCTCGCCGGTGATGAGGTTGTACACGGTGCGCACGATGTCCGCGGGGTCGTCCATCTTGCAGATGATGTTGAACACGCCCCTGTCCAGGGCCATGTTGATATAGTCGTCCACGTTGAAGCCGGTGATCATGCCGGTCTTGAGGTCGGGGTCGAGTTCCTTGGCCGCGTCGATGACGGCGAAGCCGTCCATTTCGGGCATATTGATATCGGTGAGCAGGAAATCGAAGGGGTCCTCGTCGGTGATATGTTTGCTTTTAAGCACCTCGATGGCCTCGGCGCCGCTGGCCGCGGTGTCGGGGCGGAAGCCGGGCATGTTGCTGAAGATATCGGCGAAGAAGGCGCGCACCGAGCGGGAGTCGTCGACGATGAGGATGTGGTACTTTCTGTTCGTAGTCATTCTTCGGATCAAACCTCGTGTGGGGCGGTCCCGGGCGGGCCGTCCGGCACAGTACTTGATTCCCTATACCCGGACCCGGCCGCGTTCAAACGGGCAGCGCAAAAAACCCGCGGGGAAATATTATTTGATCTGGATAAGCTTGTCCAGCCGCGTGGCCTTGAGCACCCTGCGGATATCGCTGTTGATGTTGGTGATGCCGAACTTGCCTCCCTTTTTGGCAATCTTGGAAGCGATGTTGTTGAACATGCCCAGGGTCATGCTGTACAGGGTGGTCACGTTGCTGAGGTCCACGACCACTTCCTTGGCGCCGGCGTCGATCTCGGCGAGGAGTTTGGCTTCCACCTCTTTGTAATTGTCGAAGTGAATTTCCTCGGAAGGTTTGAGCAGGGAAACATTGCCGTCTCTGATGATTTCTATTTCCATCGGACCGTTCGTCCTTTCCGAAAAGTGATGTCCCCGGGCGGGGCAAGCGGGTCAGCCCGGGAAGATGAGTTTCAGGGATCCGGCATGGACCCGGATATCCACGGGCGTCATGCCCATGACTTCACCGTCCACGTGATAGTACGCGTTGGGCACGGTGTCGATGCGCAGGCTCTTGACGCGGCAGTGCGCCGCGCTGAACTTGTCGATGAACCGGTAGTAGTCCTTGCGCCCCTTAATGAACTCTATAAGCAGTTTAAGGATTCCGCCCACGGATTTCTTTTGCAATATGCAAACGTCCAGAAAACCGTCCTTGATGCTGTAGCTGGATTTGATGCCCAGGAAGCCGTCGAAGCTGGTGGCGTTGCCCACAATGGTGTTGAAGGTGGTGAACGTCATTTCCTGGTCGTCCAGGGTGATGCGCATGAGCGAGTAGCCGGGATCGAAGATCTGGCGCGCGGCCGCCACCACATAGGACAGCACGCCCAGATACTTTTTAATCGTGGGGTTTACGTAATAAGCGATCTTGGCTTCCACGCCGATGCCGAGCATCCACAGGTAATAGCGGTCGCCCACCTGGCCCGTGTCCACATCGCGGATCTGGCCGTTGAGCACCAGGGCCGCGGCTTCTTCCACGTTGTTGCTGATGGCCATTTCCTGGGCGAACACATTGCCGCTGCCCCAGGGCAGCACGCCCATGGCCACGCCCGTGTGCACCATGCCGTTGGTCACTTCATTGACCGTGCCGTCGCCGCCCGCGGCGCAGACCGCGTAATACTGGCCTGTTTCCGCGGCTTTGCGCGCCAGTTCGGGCGCGTGAAACGGCGCCTGCGTGATGCCGAACTCCACATCCACGTCCGGGTCCGTTTTGTGAAACGCGTCCTGAATCGTCTTCTGCGCGTTGTCCAGCCCGAAACGCCCGGCCTTGCCGGCTTTGCCATTCAATACCACATAAATTTTTCTGCCCATGCCGTCTCCAAATTGTATAGTAATAATCTTTTTATATATTCCGCCTGATTTCCGGATATTTTAACAAAAAATGCAGAAAGGGCAAACCTTGCGAAAAGAAAATATGCGACGGGGCCATGGCGGGCCGCGAGTGCGCGCATGTTGCTATTTGCCAAATCCGGCGCAGATATGCCAGCCTGCCCCATCAGAATACCGGCCTGCGGGATATCGCCAAAACAAATATTTATCGACAAAAAACTTGAATTGGCCGCAGGAAATGTTAAAATAAAAATATCCCCCAGGATGTGAAGCACACACCCTATGGATATTTGCGCCGGGAGTTGGTGGAAATTCACAAATTGCTCCCCGCATTTTTAAAAATGAAGCTTGAAAAACGGAAAAAAACAGTTAAAATAAACTATAAGGCTCGTAAATTATTATCATTTTGTTCGGAAAATAAAGTTGAGGTTCAAGCTGTTATGACTTTTTTACTTACTTTGCACTCTAACCCCACATAACCCCACATAACCCTCTAGGTGTCTTTCTCGACACAATCCGGCGGTCCGATTTAGGCGGGCCGCTTTTTTTTGCCCTCATTACAATTGAAGTATAAATGATATGAAAAATCGTGTACACAATATAAAAAATATTTTTTTCATAAATACCTTTGTGAAATTATTCACTTTGTTTTGAGGCCCAGGCGCACCGCTGCCGGGCGGCCTTGAAAAAACCGCCTTATCATTGCGGCTTTCACGGGATGCTCCATGAAATCACCCGCATAACCGCATTTCGCTATTTGCTATTTGGCATCATTGAAATATCACGGCAGTTGCCATTTGGTTTCATCCCCGCCATAGCCGTGTCCCGGGAACCGCCACACGGGCCCGTCCCGGCCATGCTTGGTGAAACCGGTTGAAATTTGATCCCCGCTTTGATAGAATGCAACAGATTCCCCCGCGCAACGACGCGGCACCTTTGCAGAATGCGACGATTCCAATGACCGCAACGGCACAACCATGTTATCGAATCCAGGGAGGCGCGCGCCTCAGCGGGCTCGTGGATGTTAACGGCAGTAAAAACGCGAGCCTGCCCATCATGGCCGCGTGCCTGCTCAACACCGGGGAAAATGTTCTGCGCAATGTGCCGGACCTTGCCGATGTAGCCATCATGGCGCAGGTGCTCGAAACCCTGGGCGCAAAAATCACCCGCGAAGATCACACCATGATCATCGACACGAGCGGGGTGAATACTTTCGAGACGCCGTTCGAACTCATGACCCAGATGCGCGCATCCATTTACGTGATGGGCCCGCTGCTGGCGCGCTACAACCGCGCCAAGGTGGCCATGCCCGGAGGCTGCGCCATCGGCTCGCGGCCCGTGGACTACCATATCCGCGGCCTGCAGCAGATGGGCGTGGAAATGGAAATGGAACAGGGGTACATGGACACGCGCTGCGATGGGCTCAAGGGCGCGCACGTGTACCTGGATTTCCCGTCCGTTGGCGCCACCGCCAACCTGCTCATGGCCGCCACCCTGGCCCAGGGCACCACCATCATCGAGAACGCGGCCGAGGAGCCGCACATCATCGACCTGGCCTGGTTCCTGCGCTCCATCGGCGCGCGCGTGCGCGGCGCGGGCACAAAGACTATCCATATTGAAGGCGTGGGCAAACTGCACGGCGCCGAGCACGATATGATCCCTGACCAGATCGAGGCCGGCACGCTCATCGTGGCGGCGGCCATCACACGCGGCACGGTCACCGTGCGCCGCGCCTGCATCCGCGACTTGAAACCCATCCTGGTCAAGCTTCAGGAAGCCGGGGTTTCCATCAAGGAATCCGCCAGCGAACTCAAGATATCCGCACGCAAAAAACTCAAGCCTTTGACCATCACCACCCTGCCCCACCCGGGTTTTCCCACGGACATGCAGCCCCAGATGATGGCGCTGCTCACCCGCGCCGACGGGGTGAGCATTATCCGCGAAACCGTGTGGGAAAACCGCTACACGCACGTGGCGGAATTCCTGCGCATGGGCGCGGACATCAAGGTGCAGGGCAACACCGCCATCGTGGTGGGCGGGGGCAAGCTCGTGGGCTGCGAGGTCAATTCCCCGGACCTGCGCGCAGGCGCGGGCCTGGTGCTCGCCGGCCTGGCCGCCCAGGACACAACTACGGTCTATAACCTGGAACACGTGGACCGCGGCTACGAGGCGTTTGATCAAAAACTGCGCGCCCTGGGCGCAGACATCACCCGCGAACCGGTCAGCGGCAAATAGAAAATTTATTAATCAGTAAAGAGTCTTCGACGACTTAAGGAACCCTTTTGAAAACGGGTTCCTTAAGAATCCTCCCATGCCCGGCAAAAGCGTTCCGGGCAATCGCCTCATAAAACAATTTGAAAATTCCTATGGCAACCGCATTTCAGCGTGGTTTTGCTTGAACACTGAAGGATTATTCCTGTAAAATTCATTATTCATATATTGTGTAAGCGGCCGGGCGCGCGCCCCCGCATTGCAAAGGAGCCCCCTGCATGAAACGTTTCGGAATTGTTCTTACAACACTGTGCCTTCTGTTGCTTTTAAGCATCTCACAAGTCCATGCGGACACAGAGCCGCCCCAGGCCTACAAGCCCGCGGACGGTGGCGATGTAAGCATGCAATCGCGGGGAAACGAGCTGTTCCGGCTCATTGGCGTCGAGGCCCTCACGTTCGAGCGCGACGTGACTGTGTCCCTGGCCTTTTTCAAGTTCAACAAGAAAGGCGAACAGAGCGCGGCTCTGGAATTGTCCCCAATGGGCAACTCCGGCGACTCCTGGGAGTTGCTGCTTAATGGAAAGCACGCGGGCGCGGCCGTGTTCGGCGCCACGGCAAACGGCAACCTGCACGGCGCAATTTCACTCGATGATTCCGTGCCCGCAGACGCTGTAAAACTATCGTTCGCGTGCGGCGCGGACGACCGGTTCTGGGGCTTTGGCGAACAGTATAATTACATGGATTTCAGGGGCCGCGATTTAAAAATATGGACCCAGGAACAGGGGGTTGGGCGCGCGGAAACGCCACCCAAATTCCCCCCGGGCATGGGTTCGTTCACGGACACGTACTTCCCCATGCCCTACTTCATGGACCCGGTTGCGGGCAAGGGGTTCCTTGTGGAAAATCCGCAGGTGAGTTTCTTTGATCTGTGCAAAACCGACCCGTCCGTGTGGACCGTGGAGGTGTGGGACACGCGCGCGGTTTCGTTCGCTGCGTTCCCCGGCCCAGAGCCCAAGGATGTCATTTCGCAACTCACTTCCGAGGTGGGACGTCCCCAAACAGCACCACCCGACTGGGCGTTCCGCGGCGTGTGGCTCGGGGCCCAGGGCGGCGCCGCCGCGGTGCGCGAGCGCTGGCGCGCGGCCATGGACGCGGGCATCCCCGTAACCGCCCTGTGGGTGCAGGACTGGCTGGGCAAGCGCCAGTTCCTGCCCGGCATCTGGGGGGTCAAGCACCGCTGGGTGCAGGACGAGGAGCAGTACCCGGGCCTGGAAAAACTCATTGCCGACATGGCCGCAGAGGGTGTGAATTTCCTGGGCTATTTCAATCCCTACGTGCTGCCCGATTACGAGCACTGGGCGCCCATGGCCGAGAAAAAGTGGGTGGCCATGACCCCGGACGGCGAGCCGTACAAGTTCCAGATCATCACGTTCCCGGGCGGGCTCATCGATGTGACCGACCCGGAGGCTGTGGAATACTTCAAAGGCTTCGCGCGCAAGGCCGTGGCCATGGGCCAGAAGGGCTGGATGTGCGACTATGGGGAGGCCCTGCCCTATGACGCGGTGCTGGACGGCGGCAGCGGCCGGGACCTGCACAACCTGTACCCCACGGGCTGGCACCGCATCAACCGCGAGGTGCTGGAAGAAGCGTACCCGGACGGAGACTTCATCCTGCTCACGCGCTCGGGCTTCACCTACGAACACAAGGTGGCCCAGGTGGTGTGGGCCGCGGATCAGGAGCAGGAGTGGGAGGACCGCGACGGCATGCCCACGGTGGTGCGCGCCGCGTTGACAATCGGCCTCAGCGGCATCCCCTTCTACACCCACGACGTGGCCGGGTTCAGCGGCGGCCCCAGCACAAAGGAGCTGTTCATGCGCTGGGTGGAAATGGGCGCGTTCACGCCTTTCTTCCGCACCCACGACGGGCTCAAGAAAAAGGAGAACCACCGCTTCAACGCGGACGCGGAAACCCTGGCTCACTTTAAAAAAATGGCCCTCATGCACCAGGCCCTGCTGCCCTATCTGAAACCCCTGGCCCGGGAAGCCCTGGACACGGGCCTGCCCATGATCCGCCACACCATTCTCGTGGATCCGCAATGGCCCGAAGCATTGGACGCGGACGCTCAGTGGATGATCGGAGACGACATGCTGTTCGCCCCGGTGCTGGAAAAAGGCGCCGTGCAAGTACAGGTGAAATTCCCGACCGGAGAATGGGAGCACCTGCTCACGGGCCAATCCTACGCGGGCCGCACCGTGGCTGTGGCGCCCGCGCCCATGGGTACGCCCGCGGTGTTCGTGCGCAAAGGCAAAGCCCCTGAAATGGCTGCGGCGGTGCGGGAAATATACGCGGCGAAGTAGGTGCGCGCAGCACGCGCCCGAGCCTGGCTTTCCGCTTTTCCACTGTGCCCGGCAGCACATTGTCCGCCTGGCGCCTGCGCAAATAAACTTTTGCGCCACGCGTGATTTCCGCACGACAAGTTAATGTATAATCAAATTATCATGAAACCCGAGCGGATTCTGGTCATAGAGGATTCCAAGTTTTACATGACTTCTATCACCAAGCGGCTTGGCAATGTGCTGGATTGCCAGGCCGTGTGCGCGGCGTCCTTCACCCAGGCACGGGACCTGTTGGAACAGGACCCTGATTTCTTTGCGGCCCTGGTGGACCTGCAACTGCCGGACGCGGATGCGGGCCAGGCCCTGGATCTGGTGCTGTCCTGCGGCGTGCCGCCAATCGTGCTCACTGCGGATTACGACAATGACCTGCGCGAAACCCTGGTGGCCGACCACCGGGTCGTGGATTACGTTTTCAAGCAGCAGGCGCACGGGTTCCAGTACATCACGGATCTCATCAAGCGGCTCATGCGCAACCGCGGCATCAAGATCGCCATTGCAGAAGACTCCAAAAGCCAGCGTTATAAATTGAAACGGATCCTCGAGACGCACAAATTCCAGGTGCTCGAGGCCGGAGACGGGGATGCCGCGTTCCAACTCGTGAAACAGACCCCGGATGTGAAGCTTGTGATTACGGATTACAACATGCCTGTGGTCGACGGGTTTGAACTGCTCACCATGTTGCGCCGCAAATTCCACAAGGAACATCTGGGCATCATAGGCCTGTCCGCAGAAGGCAACAGCGGCCTGTCTTCCCGGTTTCTGAAAATGGGCGCCAATGATTTTCTCACAAAGCCGTTTGGACCCGAGGAACTCGTGGCGCGGGTAAACCAGAACCTGGAAATGATGGAGATGCTCGATCAGCTCAAGACCCTGGCCATCAAGGATCCTCTGACCAAGCTGTACAACCGCCGTTATTTATTCGACGAAGGGGAAAAGGCATTCCATGAATGCCGGAAGTGCCACAAGCCCTTGAGCATCGCCATGCTGGACATCGATCACTTCAAGAAGGTCAACGACGAACACGGCCATGATGCCGGGGACGCTGTACTCAAGGCCATCTCCGAGTTACTGATTAAAAACACGCGCGGCTCGGACATCGTGGCCCGGTACGGGGGCGAGGAGTTCTGCGTGCTGGCCGCGGAAACCGACGCTCAGGGCGCCGGAGTTCTGTTTGAAAAAATCAGGAAACGCATCCAGGATACGCGTGTGCCGTTCGATGACAAAACCCTGAGCGCGACTGTTTCCATCGGCATTGCCTCGGGCCATTTCTTTTCTTTGGCCGACATGCTTCGCCACGCCGATCAGATGCTGTACGCCGCCAAAGCCGGGGGCAGAAATAAGGTCATGTATGAAATGCCGGTGTGAACGGGCGCGCACAGCAGCTTGAAGCGCTATGGCAATTATTGAAACTCCAAAAGAGCGGGAATCCCTGCAAAACGTCACTTCATAATACCGGACACGATATCCATCATCTGCGCGGCCACGGCTTGGCTGCGGTATTGCCCGCACGAGCCGGTGAGTGCGCGTGGTTTGCTGATTAGCAAGTCGCGAAGCGCGTTTGCCGCGGCATCGGGATCGGCGATGGGCGCGAGGGTTGCGCCGGCCGCGGCGGCGATGCGCCGCGTTGCGCCCTCGGGGGTGACGGCGCATATGTGGCGGCCCGAACCCAGGTAGTCCACAAGTTTGGACGGAAAAAAAACCGACGTGTCCGACGGGGCGTCCACCACGAGCAGGCAGTCGGCCCCGCGCGTGAGGCGCAGGCTCTCCATGTACGGGACCGCGCCCTTAAATGTGATGGAGTTTTTCGCGGCCGGATATTTCTCAACGAGCCCCCTGAGCCGCGCTTCGGTGTATCCGTAGAATTCCACGCTGACGCCATTGAGCAACTCCGGATCCGAATGCGCCACGCGCTCAAGCGCGGCGTAAAACGGTTCGGGCGAACGGCTGCCGTAGAAGCTGCCAAGGGAGCGGATCACATAGGCGCCGGGGGCGGGGTCGCGGTCGGGCGCCAGGCTTTGAAACAGGGCCGCGTCATAGCAGTGCGGCAGCACGTGCGCCTTGCGGCGGATGTCCGGGCCGTATTTGCGCATGACCAGGTCCACGGTTTCCTGCGACGTAAAGACCAGGGCGTCTGCGGCGGCGGCCACGCGCGCTTCGAGTTGCGCATTGGCGCGCGCCGCGGCCGGGGTGTGGCTGCGGTACGGGCTGTCGGCCCAGGGGTCGCTGAAATGCGCAATCCAGGGCGCGCCCTTTTGTTTCTTGAATTCCAGGCCGAACAGGTGATCGCTCATGGGCTGGCCGAAGGTGATGAGCGCATCGGGCGCGGCATTGCTGTGTTCGAGCATGAAAGCGCACGCGCGCAGCGCCCAGGCGCGTTTCTCATCCGGGACATTGCCCCAGGCCAGGCCCGCGCGGCGCGCCAGGTAATCAAGCCGGCGCATGACAGGGCTGCGGGAGAACGGAATGCGGATAACCGCGCCCAGGTGCTGTTCCGCATCCGGCGCAATGGACGTGTCGCAGGCCTCGTCCGCGGTGCGGCCGGCCACAACAGTCACGCGCGCGTCCAGGGCGCACAGCAGGCGCGACACCTGCACCGCGCGCGGCCCGGCCAGGGGCGGAAAATAAAAGCTGACACACAGCAGGCGCGGCTGGTTCACGGCTTCATGACCTCCAGAAGACTCGTGTATGTGGACGGTTCGGCCATGCGCGCCCATTCGGATACGGTTTCGTAAAAAATCTCCTGGTCTGCGATGTGGCTGGGATCCGCGTAATAGTTCAGAATGCCAACGATGCCGGCGCGTTCAAAATGTTGCGCAACAGCACGCCCCTCGCGCCCATAGTCCGCGCTGGACAGGGCGCGTTCAGGGGCTTCAAAGCAACTCCAGGTGTCCAGCACGGCCAGGGGGCGCGACCACATGCCGGACACCGGAAACTCGACAATCCCGCCCCCGGCGCGGAACGCGGCCCCGTGTTTTAACCCGAAATAGGGCATGGTGGAACTGGAGTGCGTATAGCCCAATTCCTTAAGGAAACCGTGCAACGCGGAGAGTTGGCTCTGTTTCTGAAACGTGCCGAAATGCGGGGCGCGGAATCCGCACGGCGCAACGCCGAGCACGTATTGCACCACGTCATGCCCGCGGCGGATATCGTCGCGCACCTGGTCCGGAGATAGCTGATCGTAGAAGAAGCAACTGCGGTACGCGCCTGCCTGTTCATCGCGGTACGTATGCATGCGGAATCCGTGGTTCATGAATTCCGCGCCGCTGCCGCTGATGGCGCGGTAGGTATCCGCGCCCTGCTCCAGCAGTTCGCCGGTGACCGCGAGCACGGGGGTCACGCCCAGGGAGGCCAGGCGCGCGCACACGGCTGCGGCGCAGTCCGTGTCCTCGGGCGAATCGCAATCCAGGGACAGGACCAGATACAGGCGGCGCAGGCCCGCGCTGCGGCTCATGCGCGCGTAGCGCCGGAACAGCCCGGAGCGATCCACGCGCACGCGCAGGTTCACCGCTGTCATGCCCGGATGCGACAATATGTTCCTGATGCGGTTCAGCATATGATTTTTAGGGCCGATCAAAAGATATGTGCGTCTTCGGCGACTCAAGGAACCCTTTTGAAAAAGTGTTCCTTGAGAATCCTCCCAAAACGTTCCGGCGGCAATTGCCCGGCAAAAACATGCCGCGTAATTGCCTGACTAAGATTATGATTTTGCGATCCACTCCCGGCCCCAGTGCTCTAGTATGATCAAAATCCAGATTTTGTGGGCCGCAAGTTCGTTACCCGCGCGTGCGGCATTGAGCACCGGGCGCGCGGGTGACAGATCGAAAAGGCTTTTTAGAAACGCGTTGTTGCGGAACAATATGTCCTCGGCCCAGGCGCCCAGGTCGCCCTTGAGCCACTCGTATGCAGGCACCGGGAAGCCCTGCTTGGGACGGTTGATAATGGATTCGGGCACGCGGGTTTTTGCGAATTCGCGCAGGATACGCTTGGATGAATAGCCGAGTTTGCGGGAGCCCACTTTCCATTCCATGGGCAGGCGCGCGGCCCATTCCCCGATGGGATGCTCCAGGAACGGAACGCGCAATTCGAGCGATGTGGCCATGCTCATTTTATCCGCCTTCATAAGCAAATCTTCAACCAGCCACGAGCGGCAGTGCACCTGCTGCATCTGGTCCAGGGGCTGATCGGAGTGCGCGGCATCATACCACGAGGCGATGAGTTCGCCTGTGGATTCTGAAGCCCCCTGCCCGGCCCACAGCGCGCGCTTTTCTTCCTCGGTCCAGTAATCGGTCATGTGCGTTTTTTTGGATTTCAAGTACCCTGAAATGCCGTGCTGTGCGAGGCGGCGCAGCGCTTCGCCCCTGCCTTTTGGCAACAGGGCGGCTGCGGCTTTGAGCAGGGGCGCGGGCACGCGCGCGTCCAGCGTGCGCAGAATATCGACATGGGACGCGAGCAGTTCAAAGCTGTACCCGGCAAGCAACTCGTCGCTGCCCTCACCGGTGAGCGCGACTTTGACATGCTCGCGCGCCAGCCGCGATACATAGTGCAGGGGCACGCTCGCCAGGTCGGCCAGGGGTTCGTCCGAAAACTTCACGAACGAAGGCAGGAATTCCAGGAATTCCTTTTGCCCGATTTCCACTTCATGATGCTGCGACCCTGTGTGCGCGGCCAACTCGCGCGCGAACGGCAGTTCGCTGAATGCGCCGCCGTCGCGGAACGCCACGGAAAAGGTGTGGAAATTCCTGTGGCCCATTTCCACGGCGGCGGCGCTCACGCACGCGGAATCCAGGCCGCCGCTCAGCATCACGCCCACGGGCACGTCCGCGGCTTCAAGCTGCTTGTGCACGCTGTGAAGAAACAGGCCTTCAAATTCCCTGACATAGTCGCGAGCCGGGGCAACGGGTTCTGATTGGAAACACAATTCCCAGTATTTTGTGATTTTGTATGATTTGTCCTCCAGGCTATATTCCAGGAAGCGGCCGGGTTCAAGCTTGAATATTCCCTGCCAGATAGTTTCGGGGCCGGGCGTGTAGCGGAGCGTGAGATAGTGGTGCAGGGCGCGCTTGTTAATCTGCGGGCGCCCGGGCATGGCGGCGAGCAGGGCCTTGATTTCGCTGGCGAACAGGAAGCGCCCGCCATGCTCCGCATAGTAAAGCGGCTTGATGCCGAACCTGTCGCGCATGAGCACCAGGCGCCGCGCGGCCGGGTCGTGCAGGCACAGGGCGAACATGCCCTCCATTTTTTCAAGTGCGGCCACGCCCCCGGTTTCATACAGGTGCGGAATGACTTCGGTGTCGCTATGTGTTTTAAAATCACACCCCGCGCTTTGCAGTTCGCTGCGTAGCGCGCGGTAGTTGTATATTTCTCCGTTAAACACCACGCCGGTTCCGCGCGCTGTGTGCATGGGCTGGGCGCCGCCGGCCAGGTCGATGATGCTCAAACGGCGCATGCCGAATGCGAACCCGTGCGCGGCCCACGCGCCTTCGTCATCCGGCCCGCGGTGCTCCATGGCCGCGTTCATGCGCGCCACGGTTTCGAGACCGCTGTCCCTGGAAAACGACCCTGTCAATCCCGCTATGCCGCACATGCCCCGTCAACCTTTTCTGCGCCCGTTTTGTTTATAGCGTCATCCGCGCCGCGCGCGCGCAGCTTCGCGCATCACACGCTCGTACAGTTCCACGGTTGTGGCTTCCACGTTTTCCGGGAGCCATTTCTGTTCGGCAACGGCCCTGGCCGCGCGGCCGGCTTTTGAACGCAGACCCATATCGTCCTGCAACTGCCGCAGAGCCGCCCCGTAAGAGGCCGCGTCGCCTTGGACGAGCAGGAATCCGCTTTCTGAAATTTCCCGCGCCGGGCGTCCGTTCCTGTCGTTGTGAACCACGGGCAGGCCGGTGAGCGCCGCCTCGATGCAGGTCTTGCTGATCTCGTAATTTATCGACGAATAGACATACACGTCGGACTCGTGCATGGCTTTGAGAATCCCGCTGTTGGGCATGGCTTTGATAAAAGTAATCCGGTCCGCAGCCCCCGCCTGTTCAGCTTTTCGCATCAAGCTGTGGTGCAGGTCTCCATCGCCGATAAGCGTGAGGGCGGCCCCGTGGAGCCCGGCCACGGCTTCGATAATCGGAGACTGGTCTTTCTGGTTGCTCTGCTGCCTGCCCACGCTGATGCACTTCATGGGCCCGGCAAGGGAATAGTCGTTCTTGGGAATCGCGCCCATGCCCACAATGTTGTAAATCAGGCTGTAGTTTTCGACGCCGTGTTTTTCAAGATATGGAATGATGGGAGAATACACGGCGATAACATGGTCTGCATTCTTAATGCCCGTGATTTCGATGGGCTCAATGGCCCGGCCCTGGAGCTTGTGAAAGAATGTGGTTGCGAGCCGCCCTCTGTAATAGTCCACATCGGGGTTTCCGTGCAAGGACACGATATAGGGTGCGCCCATACATTTTTTTATTCTCGCCGCGACATACGCGTTCAGGCTTACGCCGTGGCAGCGGATAAGGTCCGGCTTAATCTGTCTGGCCAGAGCCACCCCGCGCGCGGCCCACACATTCAGAAGGGCCGGCCGCCACGCCAGGGTTGCGGCGAATGTTTTGTTGTTGGCGGGCAGATTATGCACAAAAACCCTGGCGCGGCCCACAGTGATTTGGACCGCATTCAGATCCACAGTATCATCGTTTATGAGCAGGAGATGAACTTCGTCAAACAGGTTTCCGGGATTGTAATACCGGGGAGTCATTTCTCCCTTGCTCACAAGCGTTGAAAGCCTGTCCGGAATGATCACGAAAAGTTTTCTCATAGTGAATCAAGCCCTGGTAAGAATCAGATACAAACTGGTTGCCTGCGATTTGAGAAGCGTGCGGCCGAACAATTCGAGCGCATCGTCGACAACTTTGACACCCCTGATTTTTGAATCGAGCGCCCAGTGCGGCACGCCCCAGCCGATGTGCTTGATCTCGTTAATCTGAAACCCGGCCGCGCGGCACTTTTCCGCAATGGTTTCGGCGGTGTAAAAATGCACGTGGTCCGAAGTGCGCAGGAGTTCGGGCTGTAGCTTATAAGCAAGCCTCCAGAACCAGGCGCCTTCATTGGGCACCCCGAGCACGCAGACGCCGCCCGGCTTGAGAATGCGCCGCACTTCACAGAGCACCGCCGCATCGTCCGGGATATGTTCGAGAACGTGATTGAAATACACGGCGTCGAACGAATCGTCATTCGCCGGATAATCCGTACAGTCCGCCATAAAAACCATCCTGGGCCCGGGCCGTTTGGCGGCGCGCGCGAGCCTCTCGATGTTGTAGTCGCTGCCGTAGAGAACGCCGACATGCTGCGCGAGCCAGAAAAAATTCGCGCCGTCGCCGCAGCCCATGTCGAGCCCCACGGCCGCGCCGCTCCGGCCCGCGAGATGCCGGGCCAGAACGCTTTCCACGTATTTTTTGCGTTTCAGCACGTGGTGCCTGTAGGGGCCCTCCCACTGCGTGAGCTGGGACTCTTCATACCACATGGCGCGCCCCGAGGCTTTGGCTTCCCGGATTTGCCGCGCCACGGCATCGGCATCGCGCACGAGCGCGGGCACGCCTTCAAACACCTGCACGGCCGCGCCGCACGCCCCACACGCGAATCCAGAGCCCATGCCGGATTCATCCAGCGAAGCCCGGCACGCCGGGCAACGGAATATGTGCATTTCTCCACTCATGGTCGTGCTCCGCTTTTGGTCCGCAATCAGCCGCGGTCAGCCCGTTTTCTGAACAGCACCAGGATCTCCGCGCTCACCCCCGGGCACAGCGCGCCGGCCCGGTAGACGACTCTGTTCTCGGCCGCAACGCGCAGGGCTTTCTCCATGAAATTTCTGGCCGCGTTTCCGGCAACCGCAAACGGCGCGGCCACGCAATTAATATCGAACAACTGCCTGCCTGTTGCGGCCTCAAGGCGCCATCCAGTCCGCGCCGCGGCCATCTCCGAAAACGAGTACTCCCGCACATGAAACGGATCGATCAGAAGCCGCTGGCGCCCCGCGGCAACGCGCAGCCGGTTGAAAAGTCTGTCCCGGTTTGGCGTGCTTATCATCAGAAACCCGCCGGGGGCGAGCAGGTCGCGGGCCTTGGCGAACACAGCCTCGGCCGAAGGGATATGCTCGAAAACCTCATGCATGTAAACCACATCAAAAGGCGCATCGGCCTGAAGCATAAAGAAATCGCCCTGCACAAATTTAATAATCTCCGCGGCTTGGGTGCGGCGCTGTTCCGCCCTGAGTTTTTCCCCAATGGCGAGCGCTTCGCCCGACATGTCAAGAGCCACGATTTCAGAAAACAAACCGGAGGCCGCGGCCTCGAAAGCCGTGAACCCTATGCCGCACCCCGCGTCGAGCGCGCGCAGCCCGTGCGCGCCGGCCCGCGCCAGGCGCGCCGCCATCCACGCCGCGCGGCTCTTTCTCACATAATCCCAGAAAGGCTGGCCCCACAGCGTGTCGTATTCCTCGACCATCTTGCGGGAATACTCCTGCCCCTGGCGCAAGGCTTCCCTGTGAAGTTCGCTGTCTTCGCGTTTCATAAAAATGTTGTCTTTTCGCAACGGCATTGTCTCCGGCGCGCTGTTATCGAGCCTTGAAAGGCAAAATCGTCCAGACCCGTCGCAGGTCGCCGGGCTCCAGGCCCTTGAGCGCTGCCAGGGCGGCAAGATACGCGGCGCTGAAAATCACAGCGCCCGCAGCGAGCGGCGCCAGAGCCGGCCGCACGCCGTCCCTGAATATTGCCAGCAGCACGCATGATGCGGCCGCGGCTGCCAACGCGGATTTGCCCAGCACGTCAAACCGGTACAGCCGCGCCAGGGGCGCGTGGCGGGACGCTTCGCGGAACAGGTAAACCTCGGCGAGCAGATATGTGCCGAACGTGACGCACGCGGCGCCGCGCAGTCCCCACAACGGCACAAATACAAGATTCGCCGCAACATTCAGAATGCCCGCCCCGATCCATGCGTTGCGGCACACCGCGGGCCTGTCCACGCTCGGAAGAATATATTGCGCAATGCTGTTCCAGTTATCCAGAAACAGCGCGGCCACGATCAGGGTCACGATCACATAGTCGGCCACAAATCCCCGGCCGCCGAGAAGCCGCAGCCCGGGCTTGATCATAATTATCAGGAAAACCGCGGCCGGAACAAGCGCCATGGTCGTGTACCTGTGAAAAACGCGGATTTCATTGGCGAGCGACTCGGGGTTTCCGGAAGCCACGGCGCGCATTATTTTGGGATACGCCGGCATATTGAACGGCGCATTCACCGCAACCAGGAGCGCGGCCATGCTGTACACGGCGTTATACAAACCCAGGTCCGCGGGCGTCATGAAATGCCCGATGACAAGCCGGTCGCCCACGTTCATCATCCACAGGCCAAAGCCCGCGAGGGCGATGGGAAACCCGAGCGCAATGAAACGCGCGATGGGCGGCGCGGGCGTTGCGTCGCTCCAGTCCACAGGAGAGCGCGCCTGCCCGAGTTCGGGGATGAGGAACAGCACGAGCGAGAATTTCACCGCGGCCAGCAGGGCCACAAGCTCCACCACGCCGCGGCCCGTGCTCATCACAAGCACAACGGCGGCAATGGTTGCGAGCGAGCCCGCGGCCTGGATGGCCGCGGCGCGCAGAATTCTCTGCCGCGCCCTCAGAAACTCGTAAACCATCTGCTCCAATGCCCCGGCCGCAATCAGGGGCGCGCCCCATCGGAACAGGGCGATCCCGATATCCGATTTCAGAAAAATCCGGTTGATGGGCGCGGCCGCAGACGCCATGAGCACACCGCTCAGGGCCGTGGCCGCGAACACAATCGCGATAATATGGAGAAACCGCTTTTTCAGCGCCGGGGTGAGCATGTCGGCTGAAAAAAACCGCACCAGAACGGCCGTGAGGCCAAGAGTCGCAAACGGCACGATGAAGCCCGTAATGGTTGTCACCTGGCAATAAGCGCCGTACCCGCCCGCGCCCGCGTTCCGGGCGATCAGGGGAAACACAATGATGGCCCCGCCGCGCGTGATCACATCGGCTGCGGCCTTCATGGCAACGGCCCTGGCGGTGTTCACTTTGTGCGTCACGTGGAATACCCCGATGCCGCGGATAAGGCTTTGGCAATTCGTTTCCAGTCGCCCCGGCCCAGGTTGGGCCGCACCGGAACCGCAAAAGCGCCCCGGTATCCGGATTCCATGCAATCCATGGATGCGCGCCGGTGCTTGTCCAGGGGCGGGCGCAGGTGCAGCGGCATGTAGCTCCATTCGGTTTCAATGCCACAGGACAACAATGTCCTTCTGAAAAAATCCGATTCCATTTCCCCCCCGGGCCCGCGGAACGACAGCAACAGTTTTGTGAAGATATTGCCCGTCACGGGCGGGATGCGCATGGTGGTGAACGGGAGCCGCGCGAGGCCGCTTATCCAACGCTGCGCATGTTCAATCCGCAGCCGCCGGATTTCATCAAGCTTTTCCAATTGCAGGAGAATCAGCCGCGCGTCAAGCCCGCTCATGGCGGCGGGCGTGAATTGCATGACGCTATCACCCAGCACAGGCTCAGTCAGTTCCCCGGTTCTATATTGGACCGCCCGCCCGAGATACTTGCGGGCGAGCTGCGCCGGAGGCGCGGCGCACAATTCCATAAATTGCGACATCCGCTCCTGCACAATGTCCCGCGGTTCCTGCCCGAGTTCCCGCGCACGCAGCCTGTCGCCGATTTGCTGGTTCCTGGTCACCACCCACCCGCCCGCCGCAGACAGGATCTGCTTGCCGCCGTGCGCGCTGAAGATGCCGATGTCCCCGAATGTGCCGGCGGCCACGCCCTGGTGAACAAGGCCCTGGGCCTGCGCCGCATCCTCAATAATCCAGAGATTATTTTGCCGCGCGAACTGCACAATGCGCTCCGTATCCGCGGCCCACAGCCCGGAAAGGTGCGGCACAATCACCGCGCGCGTTTTGGGCCCGCAGGCCTGTTTCACGCTTTCAAACCGGATATTGAAATCCTCGTCAACATCCACGAAAACCGGCTCAAGCCCGGCCTGCAGCACGGGCGTGACCGTGCCCAGGCAGCCGAATGACGGCACAAGCACTTCACTGCCGGTCTCCATGCAAAGGGATTCCAGGGCAAGCTGCAGGGCGGTGCGGCCCAGGTTCACAGTTCTGACAAACCACCCCTGGCCAAGCGAATCCGCAAGCTGTTTGTCGAGCGCGGGCGCGGCGTCCGCAAAGCGCGCGCCCTTGGCCCAGTCCTGCACAACGCGCCGCTCCTCTTCGCCCCAATAGGCAAGCAGAAACGGCGTGAACGAGCCCGAGAGGAGTCTTAGCGCGGCGGCGGCTTTTTTTCTCATGGTTTCTTCAGCAACAGGATATGGCGGAATGCGAATTTGCGCAACAGCGGCGCTCCGCTGATATGTTCGTCGAGCATCCTGCCTCCGAGCCTGAGGCCCATGGGCTTCTTCCACAAAGGCGACAGCGCGGGGTACAGGTAAAACAGCGCGCGCGGCGCATCATACATGGGCAGAATCTGGAACGACCTGATCTCGATTTCCTCAAGCCCGGCGGTTGCGAACAGGTTCCTGGTCTGGGCCAGATCCAGGGCGTTCACCGCGGGCCAGCCTTTTTTCGCGCTCTGCCAGTTTGCAAGATGGAAATTGATGCTGCGGCGGTTTCCGATTTCGAGCGCGGCCACGGCCCCGGGCCGCATGACCCGGGCGATTTCGCGCGCCGCGGCCGCGAGGTCCGGCACATAATACAGCGCGGCGAACGAAAACACGAACCCCACGCACGCATCCCGCAGGGGAAGCGCCCCGGCGTCGGCCTGAAGCAGGTGCGCATTCCCGCATGCGCAACCGCCCAGGCTTTGGGCGAAATCATGGAGCATGCTTGCGCTGTAATCCACTGCGAATATACGCGAAGCCCGGCCGAGCAGGGGCCGCACAAACGCGCCGGTGCCGCACCCGATATCAAGCACGGTTTCTCCGGGCCCGTATTTTTCCACATAACCCTGCTTGGCCTGCGTCAGGCCGCGGTCCCACGCCGAGGCGCATTTCAGGTCTAAAATTCCGGGGGAATATACGGCGTCAAATACAGCCCGGTTGTCCTGGCCGGGATCGCCGCATCCGCCGTGGGTTGGTCTCAATTATTTCCTCCGGAGATTCGCGGCGTCCAACACCCGCCCGGCAATTTTTCTCGCATAATATTTCGTGGGGGAAAAACAAACGTTTTTCACGGACCCGAACCGGGCCACGCCCGTGGCGAACTTCATTTTGAAACGCCTGATATTCGCTTCCTTGGCATCGTCCGCGTTCCGGCTCACGCCTGCGAGGTCGTAATACGCAAGCCCCATGGATGAAAAGTGCCGGGCCGCCTCGACTTTGATCATGTCATGCGCATTCAGCCCGTATGAGGCATAGCCATCGGACTGGCCCACGCCGGCCTCCATGACCATGGCGCCGAAATGCACATAGCCAAGGCCCGCGATAAATTCTCCCTGCACCGAAGCCAGCGCCACGTTCATGCCGCACGCTTCCCGGTTGAATAAGGGCGCGGTCTGCGCGTTCACGTAAAAAGGCGGCAGCGGAAAATTGAGCTTCTGCCTGTGCGCGGCGAGCAGTTCAAAATATTTTGCCAGATATTCCGGCTCACTTGAGATGATGATTTCCACGCCCGCCCCGGCGCACTTTCTGACATTCTTTCGCACGGACCTGTCAAACCCGGCCAGCATATCATCCGGCGGCACGCGCAGATCCAGGTACGCTGTTTCCTCTATCTCGTGAAAGGGGGGCGCCGCGGGATCGCTGTAATAGGTTGCGTCGCAAACCAATTGCGAAGACGCCGCCGCAACAGCGGTCAGGCCCCGTTTCTGGAGATGGCCCATCAGGCCCGAGAACATATCGCAATATTCTTCAGGAGCCGCCCCGGGCGCATGGGGCCCATGGTACCATGTGCCCGCGCCCGGGGAATCGATTCCCAGAACGCACATGCCCGCAAGCCGGCTGTCACGGAAAATCCGCACATACCCGGCCCTGCCCATATCCGCCCTGAGAAAAGCGCCGAAAGCCGCACTCTGCAACGGATGCGGATGCCCGCCGAGCGATAGCAGATCGGAATCCCATGCATCCGGACCGTCCGCGGATTTGTATTCAAACACTGCGGTCATTTTTTCTTTTGCAGTATGCAGTTGAGCACACCGCCCTTTATTTTCATTACAAACAGTCTTCCAGCGGGCGTACGGTTGATGAGCGCGGCCAGAACGCCCTGGTAATACGGGGAGCTTCTGTCATACACGCTGATGTTTTCAAACACATGGCGCATGTGCAACGCGTTCTTGGCGAACAGCCCCAGCAGCCGCGTCACCCTGTACGAAAACTCGTTAATCCCCTCCTGCTCCACGCTGCCCACAACGGGCTCCTCGTACGCGCGGAAGTTCGACACGGGCTCGTTGGCCAAGGCAACCATGCCCCCGGGGCGCAGGACCCGCGCAATCTCGGAAATCGTTTTTTCAGGCGCCGGGCTGTGGTGAAGCGCCCCGCTGATAAACACGGCGTCAAAGGATTCGTCCCTGAACGGCAACGTATTGAAATCACCGGCCACGCGCTCAAAATAAATGTCGCCCCCCTGCATGAACACATCGCCGGCGCCAAGTCCAAGGGTCTTGTGCTCCATGGCGTCCAGCGCCGTCACCCTGCCGCCCGCAAGCGTTATCCACCGGGACGACCAGCAGCGCCCGGCGCCCAGATCGAGCACTTCCATGCCCTGCACGCCCAGGGCGCGCAGCACATTGAAAAAATTCCATTCATGCACGCCCCAGTTGAGCGTATCGTTCTTCTTGAGCAGATTCGCCCCGGACGACGGCAGGCTCTCCAGGTATCGCACATCGCTCTCCAGCCAGCCTTCACTGCCCGCAAAAACCTCCCACTGCGCCTTTTCCCGCAGCACTTTTTCATCATGAATCCTGAAGCACACGATGCCCCCGGACACGGGCGTCTCCGCGCCGCAACCTCGGCATGTCAGCGCGCCGTCCATGACCCCGGCTTCTTCGCCGCCCGTTGCAACAACGCCAAAATCCATGGCCCCGCACTCCGGGCACTTGAGCTTATTCACCAGTTCTTTTTTCATGATGCGCGTAAACTCCAGCCATGCTCTTTTATCATTTCACACCCGCGGCAGTCCCACACCACGATTGCGCCGCGGCCATGGCGCGCGTTCCCGGAGTGATTGTGTGCGATCCGCGATTGCGCCGGGCGCTCTGTGAAAGCGGATGAAATGGGTGCAGGCCGCAACCGGATGGCTTTTCGCTTTGAAATATTCGAATGGCCGGGCGGCGTTTTGTTCGGAGTCTGCAAATCCAGGTGTGTTCTCTGCTTTCATGATGCGGCTGTTTTCACGCGCCTCGCCCACGGCCGCATAGCCCGGGCCATCATGAATCACAGGTTGCGATTTGTGCGGCCTTCGTGGTTTGCCGATTCGTTCAGACTCCATGATTTCGTATGCGTTCGTCCGATGTGAGCAAGGGGCTTTCTCCGGCAAGACACAGCAGCATCCGCGTGATGAATTTCCCCTGCTTTCCTGAGTTCTACCGCCTGCGGGTAATTATAGCATCTGCCGCGGCAAACGAATATCGCCGCGCTATATTCACGCGCGTAAAAAGAACGCGCGCCCGTGCGGCGCGACAACATCGCGCGTTTGGCCCCGCGAATGTGCTACAATACACGGAATGGAATTCGCAGCAGCATTGAAAACGGCCGGAGGAACGCCGCAATGAGCAACAACCTGGAGAACACAACCGTGTGCGTGATGGGGCTGGGATACGTGGGATTGCCCACGGCCGGCATCCTTGCGGGCAAGGGATACCGCGTGCTGGGTGTGGACACCGCGCGCGGCGTGGTGCGCAAAATCAACGCGGGCGCCACGCACATCCACGAGCCGGGCCTGAGCGAAATCATCCGCGACCGCGTGGCCGCGGGCCGCTTGTCGGCACACGAAAAGCCGCGCCCCGCACACGTGTTCATCATCGCCGTGCCAACGCCCATCAACCCCGACAAATCCCCGGATATCTCCTACGTGGAAAACGCCGTGCGCATGATCGCCCCGCACCTGCGGCCCGGCAATCTCGTAATTATCGAATCCACATGCCCGGTGGGCACAACCGAGCGCGCCGCGCACATATTGCACACACTGCGCCCGGACCTGCCCATCCCGCAGTACACCAAAGAAACCACGGACCGGCCCGCGGGATGCGTGTCCCTGTGCTACTGCCCGGAGCGCGTGCTGCCCGGCAACGTGTTCACCGAATTCGTAAACAACAACCGGCTCGCCGGGGGCATGGACCCGCAGTCCGCTGACCTGGCCAAGCGCTTTTACCGCACCGTGGTGCGCGGCAAGATTTTCACCACAGACTGCCGCACCGCGGAAATGGCCAAACTCGCGGAAAACACATACCGCGACGTGAACATCGCCTACGCCAATGAGCTGGCCCTGCTGGCGCGCGGGCACGGCGTGGACGCGCACGAACTCATCGCCCTTGCCAACCAGCACCCCCGCGTGAACATCCACAACCCCGGCGCGGGCGTGGGCGGGCACTGCATCCCCGTGGACCCCTGGTTCCTCATCCATGGCGAAAAAAACACGGCGCAACTCATCAAAGCCGCGCGCGTGCGCAACGACAGCATGCCCGCAATCGCCGCAAAACTGATCACCAGCGCGTGCCGCGGCCTGTCAGCCCCCTGCATCGCCCTCCTGGGCCTGGCCTACAAAGCCGACACCGACGACCTGCGCGAATCCCCGGCCATCAAAGCCGCCCAATTGCTTGCCGCAAACAGCGAATTCACAATCCTGGCCGTGGAGCCGTACATCAAAAAACGACCCGCAGCCCTGGCCGGACTCATAAACGTGCAGCTCGCGCGCAGCATCCCCGCAGCCATCAAAAAAGCCCACGTAGTCGCCGTGCTCACGCCCCACGCCCAGTTCCTGGACATCAACCCCGCGTTGCTCGAAAGCAAACACGCGGTCATCGACATGACCGGCATCCTCAACAAACCGCCTCGGGCGGATTAAAGCGTTTTCAGCAGACGAAATAATTTCGAGAAAAGATTTTTACAAGCGTGGAAACCCTTTTTGAAAAAAGGGTTTCCACACCTTCCCAAAAACTTAATGGCAAAACCGCGCCCGGGGCGCGGTTTTGCTTACCGTGAATGATGGATTTGCGTGAGAATTATCCGCAATCATTAAAGAGGCGATCCCCCCGACACGTTTTTGTCGGGGGGATCGCCCGTGGAAAGTTTTGGGAGGATTCTTAAGGAACCCTTTTTCAAAAGGGTTCCTTAAGTCGTCGAAGACGCCCTGAATCTTTTCTTTTTCTTCTTCTTTTTTTTCCTTTCTCTTCCTTCTTTCTTTCTTTTCTTTTTCTCTTATCCGCGCCCTACTCGTTTTTGACGCGGAATGACTGTTTCATGGGGGAATCGCCCTCGATGGCTGCGCGGAACAACCAGTTGAAATTGTGCTGGCTCACCTTGAGCAGGATCTCGTTCGGGCCTTTTTTGAATTTGGCCTGCACCACATCCGTGGCGGTTTCCATGCCGCGCCACCCGGACTTGCTCAGGACTTTTTCACCGTTCACCCACATCTCGGACGCATCGTCGCTGTTGATGCGGAACGTCACATCCTGATCCTCTTTGGAAACAATATAAGTCACGGCATAGGCGATGGCGTTGTCGCGGTGCAGGTTGTAGAAATGCTCCTGGAGGTCCACCACGCCGTCGGCGCCTGCCGCAGCGCGGCGCCAGGTGAGGCCCGGGGCTGTGGCGCTGTCGCTGGCTTTATATATCGCGTCGAAATCCACGCCCCCGTCCTCGGGGCCGAGCTTGTAATTGGCGAGGTCGTCGCGCTTGTAATCGAACGGGCCCACGATGGACCACCTGGTGAGCCAGTGGTTGTGCGTACTCATGACATCGGACACGCTCAAGGCTTTGCCGTTGATGGTGAAATCGGCCTGGATGATATTCTGGAGGCGCACGCCGAACTCGGGCGGCGCGGGCGGCAGCTCGAAGTCCTGGGCATCGTAGCGCGCGGGGTGCGCGACCGTGTACTCTTTGGCCGCCAGTTCCTTTCTGGTGTTGCCGCAAAGCTCCACGACCCTGAGGGTGAATTTGTCTCCGTCGAGCATTCCGGGCGCGGCGTAGAAATAGGCGCGCGGGAAGCTTTTGTAATAGTACAGGGAGTCGTATTTCTGGAACATGCCCACGCCGCCGATGGCGAGCAGGGTGTTGCGGAACGGCCCCGCGGGATATTCGTTGGCGTAGGACACGGCCTCGTTTTTGATATTCCCCGGGTCCGCGGCTTTTTCGCCGAGCAGGCCCTTGAGGCGGCGCTCCGCGGCTTTGCGTTTCAGCAACTGCGGATCCGCGTCCGCGGCGGCCACGGACACCTCATGCCCGAAGGTGATATCTTCGGCGGGAATGCGGATAAGGTTCATGATGCTTTGCGCGTCATATTCCACGGGGATGGCGTTTTCGTAAGAGCCCTGGTCCCCGGGCAGGATGGTCTTCAATGTGGCGGTTTCGGCTTTTTGCGTGAACGGCAGTTGCACGGTGATGGCGCGTTTTTCAAGCTGGCCGTCATATGTGCCGCGCGCGGGCATGACCGTAACCGTGACGCGGCCGCCGCTGCGCGTGGCGGCCAGGTGCGTTTCCGCATACTGGCCCTCCAAATATTTTGTTGTCACGCCGTCGTCTTCGTAGAGAGTGAATTCGCCGGTGTACCCGTCCGGGCCCGGGAACACGCGCACCACGAGATCCGCCAGGGGCGCGGTGGCCATGCGCTCGGCATAGGGCTGCATGGGGATGGGCGCGCCCCCGCGCGCGTAAAGCGGAAACTCATGGATGGTTCCGGCGGCCAGGGCCTCGTCCCCGCCGTTGAACTGCTCGCCCGTGAACCAGTTGACCCAGCGGCCCTCGGGGAACCATACGACCTGCGCGCCCACGCGGTCCGGGCCCTGGCCCTCGCTCACAATGGGCGCGGCCAGCAGGGAATCGCCGAAGTAATACTGCTGCGGGTTGATGTACGAGCGGGCGTCCTCGGGGTGGAGCATGTACATGCCGCGATTCATGGGCATGGCGTCGCGGAAGCCCTGGCGCGCCGTGGAGTAGATGTAGGGGAACAGTTCGGAGCGCAGGTGGAACGCGGTGCGCATGGCGTTTTCGGCCCAGGAATTATATTTCCACGGGCGGCGGTCCAGCTCGGGGTTGCGTGTGGAGTGCGAGCGCAGGGCTGCGGTGGTGGCGCCGAACTGGGTCCAGCGCACATAGGATTCGGGGATGCGCCGGCCCATGTGCCCGCCGATGTCGTGCGACCAGTAGAACACGCCCACATTGCCGGCGAGCGTGGTGAACGGCACCATGAACTGGAGCATGGCGAACTCGGTGGACGAATCGCCGCTGAAATGCACGGGGTAGCGGTGATCGCCAAAACCCGCGTAGCGGCTGAAGCTCTGGCCGCGCAGGCCGCCGCGGCTCGTGTGGGTGTAATAATAATGGTTAAGGATGCGCAGGTTGGTGAGCCCGGGCACGGTGCGCGTATAGGGATACTGCTGCCAGTCCAGCCACCAGAAATCCACGCCCGCGGCTTCCTTGTCTTCGTGGGTGTGTTTAAAAAGTGTATCCAGATATTTTTTGCTGCCCGCGTCATAGGCCACGGTTTTGCCGGTGGACGGGTCCTCGCCCAGGTCTTTCATGAACGCTTCGTACATGTCCTCGTGCGCGCCCACACCGTCGGCCGGGTGCACGTTCAGCGTGGTGTGCAGGCCCTTTTCATGGAACCATTTCAAAAGGTCCTCGGCATCGGGCAGCAGCTTGCGGTTCCAGGACCAGCCGGTCCACCCGTCCTTGTGCCAGTCCATGTCCATAACCATCACATCCAGGGGGAAATCATGGTTATGATATTCCGCGGCAATCTGGCGGTAGTCGTCGCTGGTGTAGGGCCAGTAGCGGCTGTACCACACGCCCAGGGTGTATTTACGCGGCAGGGGCACGGCGCCCCCGACCTTTGTCATGGCCTGGAGTCCGGACAGGTAATCGTGACCGTAGCCGAACAGGTACCAGTCCGCGCCCGCGGTCTCGGGCCGCGCCTGCACCCAGTCTTTGGTGAACAGGTGCATGGCGGAATCATCCATCAGGAACCAGCCGTCGCGGCTCAGAAAACCCTGGCCCAGGTCCACGGGCTCGCCCACGCCGTCCACGGTGCGGATGGTGCCGCCCAGGTTGCCGGTGTTCTCCATGCCCGGGCGCCAGGTCACAGCCGGGTTGTTTTCCACCTGAATCACCACGGACAGGTTGCCCTCGTGGAACGGCTTGCCGTCATCGTTGTGCGTGAGCAGCATTTTTCCGGTGTCGATGATGAGCGGGTTGAAGGGCCTGCCAATGCCGAATTCCGTGAAAGCCGCGTCCCGGTTCACAGCGAACATGGACGGCGCATCGATAAACTTGCCGTCCTGGGAATACTCCATGCGGATCAAATCCGGCGCAATGACCGTGAACCGCGCATTGCCGTGCACCATAATGTTTTCCTCGCCCGCAGCGGCGCGCGCGCACGGCCACACAACCGCGGCCACGAGCACAAGCATTGCCAGCGCGCTGCTTATTTCAGAATGTCGTAATCTTTTCGTCATTGTCTTCCCCCCCCTATAAATAACAATGTGATTATATCAGATTTGAGCCTTTTACCAGTGCTGTTAACCGACAAAAAGCACATTGTGGCATAGCAATGCATATTTTATTTGCGCGGCCCGTTTTTGTGTTGAAAGTTTTGCAAAACCCATTAAGATAGTATGATTACAAAATACTGCTTTCCCCTGTATTTCAATCAATTGAGTAACAACAGGGCATTGGCAGCGGATCAATTATTATGGGCACTAAACCGCAAAAATTCTCGGGCGGGGTTCACCCGCACGAACACAAGCTCACGGCCGCACAGGCCATTGAGAACATGCCCGCGCCCGCGCGCGCCATTTTCCCGGTGTCCCAGCACATCGGCGCGCCCGCCAGGCCCGTGGTGGCTATCGGGGACCATGTGCTGCGCGGCCAGGTCATCGCCGAGGCCTGCGGATTCGTGTCCGTGCCCATTCATTCCAGCATCAGCGGCGAGGTCGTGGCCATCGGCGATTTTCCGCACCTGCTCGGCCGGCCCATCATGGCCATCGTGGTGGAAAACGACGGCAAAGACGAAGAAGTGGAATACACGCCCGCGAACCCCGCAACCCTGACCCCGGACCAGATTAAAAAGCGCATCACCGCCGGGGGCCTGGTGGGCATGGGCGGCGCCACATTCCCCACGCACGTGAAACTGTCTCCCCCGCCCGAAAAGCCCATCGACACGGTCATCCTCAACGGCGCCGAGTGCGAGCCGTTCCTTACCGCCGACCACCGCACCATGCTGGAAATGCCCGACGATCTGCTTGCGGGCATGGATATCATCATGAAAGCCCTGGGCGTGACCCGCGGGCTCATCGGCATTGAAAACAACAAGCCCGACGCCATCGCGCTGCTCGGGAAAAAAGCGGAAAAATATCCCAATATCGAAGTCATCGGCCTGCATGTGCAGTACCCGCAGGGTTCTGAAAAGCATCTCATAAAATCTCTCACAGGCCGCGAAGTGCCCCCGGGCAAGCTGCCCATGGACGTGAAAGTGGTGGTGCAGAATGTGACCACCGCGGTCATGGTGTACAACGCGGTCACGCTGGGCAAACCGGTCATGGACCGCGTGATCACGGTGAGCGGATTCTCGATAAAGAATCCCAAAAACGTGCGCGCGCGCATCGGCACCCCGTTTTATGAAGTCATCGACTTCTGCGGCGGGCTCAAGGACGATGTGTCCAAAGTGGTTGCGGGCGGCCCCATGATGGGCATGGCCCAGTTCACGCTCAGCGTGCCGGTCATCAAAGGCACCAGCGGCATCCTGGGCCTGCCCCCGCAGATGGTGCAGGATGTGGCGCCGCGCGCGTGTGTGCGCTGCGCGCGCTGCGTGGACTCCTGCCCCATGGGCCTCATGCCCAATGAGCTGGTGGACGCGGTGGACGCCAAAGACTGGGAAAAAGCCGAGCAATTGGGCATTCTGTCCTGCATCGAGTGCGGCTCGTGCGCGTACGCGTGCCTGGGCAAGCGCCCCATCGTACAGGTGCTCAAAAGCGGCAAGGCCGAAGTCATGAAAATGCGACAGAAACGCGACGCCGAAAAAAAGCGGCTGGAAGAAGAAGCCAAAAAATAAGCATGCCGCGGGCGCGGGCCGGAGATTCGGCTTGAAACATGCGCACCGCATTAATAAAAGATAGAATCGTTATCTATAGAGTCAAAAGCAGAGAGAGCGGATTACAGCAGTGGCCAAGAACAAGGGCGTAGAAGTTCCCGAAACCTACCAGATACGGCTGAGCATGTCCGTGTCCCCGCACATTAAGTCCAGGGACGATGTGCCGCGGATCATGCGCGACGTTGTGATTGCCCTGGTCCCCGCGGCCCTGGGCGCAATATTCTATTTCCGCGCGGGCGCGGCCCTGGTCATGGCCGTGTGCATCATGAGCTGCCTTGTGACCGAATACCTGTGTTCAAAATTCCTGTTCGGGCAGCGCGTTGTGATTGACGACTGGAGCGCGGTCATCTGCGGGCTTCTGCTGGCCTTCACCCTGCCGCCGGGCCTGCCCCTGTGGATCGCGGCCATTGGCGGCGCGTGCGCCATCTTCTTCGGCAAAGCGGTTTTCGGCGGCCTGGGACAGAACATCTTCAACCCCGCGCTCGTGGGCCGCGCCATTCTCCTGGCCTCGTGGCCCGTGGCCATGACCACGTGGAAAGCCCCCGCATCCGCGGTGGACGCCGTGACCTCGGCCACGCCCCTGGGCCTGGTCAAGGAAAGCGCAGCGCACGCGGCCGCAACCCTGCCCCGGTACACGGACCTGCTCCTGGGCAATGTCTCGGGCAGCCTGGGAGAAACCTCGGCCCTGCTCCTGCTCCTGGGCGCAGGCTACCTGTTCTACCGCAAAATCATCACCTGGCATATTCCCGTTCCATTCATAGCAACGGTTTTCATTCTTTCGATTTTCACGCGCAACCCGCTGTATGAAATCCTGAGCGGCGGGCTCATGCTGGGCGCGTTCTTCATGGCCACGGACATGGTCACCTCGCCGGTGACGCCGCGCGGGCGCATCATCTTCGGCGCCATGTGCGGGGGGCTCACGTGGCTGATCCGCAACTACGGCGGCTACCCCGAAGGCGTGTGCTACGCCATCCTCATCATGAACTCCGTGGCCCCGCTCATCGACCGCTACACCATCCCGCGCGAATTCGGCGCCAAAAAGGAGGCCGCCGCATGAAAGACGCAGCAAAACTCGGCAGCTTCCTCATGATCGTGTGCGTGCTGGCTTCCCTGGGCCTGGCTGTCACCAACAAGGCCACCGCGCCCATCATCCGGCAGCAGAAGGAAAAAGCCCGGCAGGACGCCATGAGCGCGGTTGTGCCCGCGGCCGCTACTTTCGAGGAAAAAACAAACGACTCGGGCAAGGGCCCGGACACATACGCCATCGGCAAGGACAAAGACGGCAACCCCGTGGGCATGGTGTTCCAGGTGGAGCCGCGCGGCTACGGCGGCCCCCTGAAAATCATGGTGGGCATGGATAACGACCACAAGCTAACCGGCATCCAGATCATGGAAATGCAGGAAACCCCGGGCCTGGGCGCCAAGGCCAAGGATCCCGAATTCATGGGCCAGTTCAGCGGCAAATCCGCCGATCAATTGTTCCTCTCCAACAAAGACGAACAGCAGGGCGCAATCGACGGCATCACCGCAGCCACCATCACGAGCAAAGCCGTGACCAAGGGTGTGCGCGAGGGAACGGAGGCCATGCAGAATGTCCTTCCGTGAATTCACAAAAGGCCTTTATAAGGAAAACCCCACCTTCCGCATCATGCTGGGCATGTGCCCCACCCTGGCTGTAACCACATCCCTGATCAACGGGCTGGGCATGGGCCTGGCAACGGCCGCGGTGCTGGTGTGCTCCAACGCCATGATTTCCCTGGTCCGAAACATCGTTCCCAAGAAAATCCGCATCCCCATATACATCGTGATTATCGCCACGTTCGTAACCATCGCGGACCTCAGCCTGGCCGCGTACACCCCGGACCTGCACAAGTCCCTGGGGCTTTTCATCCCGCTTATCGTGGTCAACTGCATTGTGCTGGGCCGGGCCGAAGCCTTTGCCTCTAGGCACGCGGTGTTCGACTCCATCCTGGACGGGCTGGGCATGGGCCTGGGATTCACCCTGTCCCTGAGCGTGATCGGGAGCATCCGTGAAATCATCGGCGCGGGCACAATTCTCGGCCACCCGCTGCTGGGCGCGGCGTACATGTCGCACCCGTTCCTGTTGTTCGTGCTTCCGGCCGGAGCTTTCTTCACCCTGGCCCTGCTCATGGGTATCATGAACCGCCTGGAGAAGAAATCATGACACAACTGATTCTGATCCTCATCGGCGCGGTGTTCGTCAACAACTTCGTGCTTTCGCGCTTCCTTGGCATCTGCCCGTTCGTGGGCGTATCCAAACGCGTGGAAAGCGCCATCGGCATGGGCATGGCCGTGACCTTTGTCATGCTCCTGGCCGCCACGATTTCGTGGGTCATCTATGAATACCTTCTGGCCTCGTTCGGCCTCGAGTACCTGCGCACCATCGTGTTCATCCTGGTGATCGCGGCCCTGGTGCAGTTTGTGGAAATGGTGATTCAGAAAACCGCGCCCGCCCTGTACAAATCCCTGGGCGTGTACCTGCCGCTCATCACCACCAACTGCGCGGTGCTGGGTATCGCCATCCTGAACATCGACCTGAAATACAATCTGATCCAATCCATGTTCCACGCCCTGGGCGGGGCGCTCGGCTTCACCCTGGCCATGGTCATCATGGCCGGCATCCGCGAGCGGCTCGAAGGGGCCACGGTGCCCGCGTCCCTCAAGGGCGCGCCCATCGCGTTCATCGTGGCCGGTCTCCTGGCCATCGCGTTCATGGGCTTCGCCGGCATGATGTAGCACTGGCCGGCCGCTGGTCTTGTTTTACAATAAATTGTGACTTTAAACCGGGACTGATTGCATGCCTCCAGAAATACTGAACCCCATCCTCATCGTCGGCCTCAAGGGTGTTGCAGAAGATGCGCACGCCGCTGGCGTGGGCTGTGTCCACCATGTCCTGTGTGAGGTTCACGCAGTTGGTGTTGAACGCGGCCGGGGCGGGGAATTCGGCGAGGGCAGCCTGCATTTGTTCAGAGTCTCTGGCCGGGGGCATGATGGGCGCGTCCGCGGCCAGGGTGCGGAACAGGGCGCAGTGGCCGTTGATCACCGTGTCCGAAGGAAAGAACCCGTATTGGCGCAGCAGGGCGATGGTTGCGGCGTCGGGCGCTTCTTTCTGGTCCAGGTACAGGCCGATTTTGCCCTGCATGGCGGCCAGGGCCTCTTCCAGGGTGGGAATGCGCGTTCCCGCGTATTTTGTGCTGTCGAACCAGGCGCCGGCGTCGAGTTTTTTGATTTGCTCGAGGGTGTGTTCTTTAAGAGGCCCGGCCCCGTCTGTGGTGCGGTCCAGGGTTTCGTCGTGCAGGAGCACGGGCACGCCGTCTTTGGTATAGCGCACGTCGATTTCCACATAGTTGTAGCCCATGTCAATGGCGAGCTGGATAGCGGGCAGGGTGTTCTCGGGGGCCTTCATTTTCACGCCCCGGTGGGCCACCACTTTGATATCCGGGTTGGGCCTGGCGGTTTGCAGGGGCGCGCCCGCGGATTCCGAGGCCACGGTTTTTGCGATGAGCGCATGGCTGCCCCCGCCCGGCACGCCAATCAGGCGCGCGCCCCACGTGATGCACAGCATGAGTGTGCCGAGCAGCATCATCGGCACGAAGTCTTTCTGGATCGCACGTTGAATCTTACTGTTCATAAGTTGCAATCACGCCCAAGGTCCTAACCCGTAATCTGACTTCGATACCAGTTAATATATAATATTATCAGGAAAAATCAATGTGACCCGGATCACGTTTCAATAAATATATTCTTTATTCAAATCTGCGCGTGCATGGCGGGGCGCCTGTGAACCGGATCCTTTTGCGCGGGCGGGGATTTATCACAGCATGCCAAACCCCGCGGGCGCGCGCCGTGCGCGTGTTTTTTGACATACCCGCGGCGCATCATTATGATAATCTGGATGCGCACAGCGCATGCCGCGCCGCAGCGCCGGCGCCCGTTATCCATTGGAGTGAACACCATGTTTTCCAAAGTTGCCAAAACCCCCGATTTTCCCGCCATGGAGCAGGATGTGCTGGCTTACTGGCAGGAGCACGATACCAAGGCCGTGAGTATGGCGCGCAATATCGGAAACGATAAATTTACTTTTTACGAAGGCCCGCCCACGGCCAACGGCATGCCCCACCCGGGCCACGTGCTTACCCGCGTGATGAAGGACATCTTCCTGCGCTACCGGTCCATGTGCGGTTTCGACGTGCTGCGCAAGGCCGGGTGGGACACCCACGGCCTGCCCGTGGAAATCGAGGTGGAAAAAGAAATCGCCGCGGAAATGGGCCTGTCCGAAGCCGAGCGCCAGGAAATGGGCGGCAAGCAGCTCATCGAAAAATTCGGCATCGCACAGTTCATCGAAAAATGCCGCAAAAGCGTGTTCCGCTACGAGGGCGAATGGCGCAAGATGACCGACCGCGTCGGCTTCTGGTGCGACATGGACGATCCCTATATCACGTGCGTGAACAATTACATCGAATCCGTGTGGTGGATTCTCAAGCGCTACTGGGACGAGGGCCTGCTCTACAAGGGCCACAAGATCGTGCCCCACTGCCCGAGCTGCGACACCGCGCTCAGCAGCCACGAAGTGGCACAGGGCTACGCGGATGTTGAAGACCCGTCCGTGTTCATCAAGTGCCCGGTCAAGGGCCGGGACAATACCTCCTTCCTGGTGTGGACAACCACGCCGTGGACACTGATCAGCAACACGGCCCTGTGCTTTTCGCCCACCTTCGATTACGTCACCGTCAGGCGCGGCGAGGAATTCCTGATCCTGGCCGAGGGCCGCATCAGCGCCGTGTTCGGCGAAGACAAGCCCGAGATCGTGGACCGCTGCAAGGGCGCGGATTTCCAGGGCGTGGAGTACCAGCAGCCGTTCGCATTCGTGGAAACCGACAAGAAAGCCTGGTACTGCATCCTGGGCGATTTCGTGACTCTGGACGACGGCACCGGCATCGTACACATCGCACCCGCGTTCGGCGAAGACGACTACAACCTGGGCAAAAAGCACGACCTGCCGTTCCTGCAGCCCGTGGACACCAACGGCAAGTTCACCAGCGAAGTCACGCCCTGGGCCGGCCAGTTCGTCAAAGACGCGGACCCGTCCATTATCGAAAATCTCAAGGAACGCAACATCCTGTTCCACAGCGAAAAATACAAGCACTCCTACCCGTTCTGCTGGCGCTGCGACTCGCCCCTGATCTATTACGCGCGCTCGTCGTGGTTCATTAAAACCACGGCGTACAAGGAAACGTTGCTGAAAATCAACAACGAAATCAACTGGGTGCCCGAGCACATCCGCAGCGGCCGCATGGGCGACTTTCTGGAAAATAACGTGGACTGGGCCGTGAGCCGCGACCGCTACTGGGGCACGCCCCTCAATATCTGGGTGTGCGGCGATTGCGATGAAAAGGAATGCCACGACTCGGCCGCATCCCTCAAGCAGCGCGCCGAAACCTGGCCCTGGGCCACGGACGACGCCATCGACCTGCACAAGCCGTGGATCGATGAAATCACAATGACGTGCCCCAAGTGCGGCGGGACCATGAAGCGCACGCCCGAGGTCATCGACTGCTGGCTGGACAGCGGCGCCATGCCCGTGGCCCAGTGGCATTACCCCCACGAGAACAAGGAGAAATTCGAGTCCCTGTTCCCGGCCGATTACATCACCGAAGCCATCGACCAGACCCGCGGCTGGTTCTATTCCCTCATGGCGCTCAGCGCGTTTCTGTTCGGCAAAAGCCCGTTTAAAACCTGCCTGGTGCTGGGGCACGTGCTGGACAAAAACGGCGCCAAAATGAGCAAGAGCAAGGGCAACGTGGTGGACCCCACCGCCGCGTTCGAGAAATACGGTGCCGACGCGTTCCGCTGGTACTTCTACCGTGAAAACAACCCCTGGCTGCCCACGCGCTTTTTCGAGGAAGCCATGTTCGATGTGCAAAAGGGCATGTTCCTCACCCTGTGGAATGTTTATTCGTTCTTCGTGATTTACGCGAACATCGACGGCTTTAACCCCAACGAACACACGGTTCCCGTTGCGCGGCGCGACGAGAACGACAAGTGGGTGCTCTCGCGCCTGCACCGCCTCATCCGTGATATCACCGAGGGCCTGGACTCATTCGCCATCATGGCCCCGGCCCGCGCCGTGGAGCTTTTTCTGGATGATCTCTCCAACTGGTACGTGCGCCGCTGCCGCCCGCGCTTCTGGAAATCGGAAAAGGACGATGACAAGTGGGCCGCGTACAGCACCCTGTACGAATGCCTGGCCACGCTGAGCAAAACCCTGGCCCCGTTCACCCCGTTCCTGTCCGAAACCCTGCACCAGAACCTGGTGCGCACCGTGGACGCCGGCGCCCCCAACAGCGTGCACCTGTGCGATTTTCCCAAGGTGGACAAGTCGCTCATCAGCGATGAACTCGAGCAGGCCGTGGCCAACGTGCGCGACATCGCCAACCAGGGCCGCAGCCTGCGCAGCGCCAACCGCCGCCGCGTGCGCCAGCCCCTGGCCGTCATGAAACTCAGGCTCCCCGCAGGCGCGGCCCGCGACGCCATCCAGCCCTTCCTCGCCATGATTCAGGATGAACTCAATGTGCGCGAAATCCGGTTCGTCGATTCTTTCGACGATCTCATGGCCGTGACCCTCAAGCC